>Ga0126330_10000001_pt1 | contig 319611 bp, 291 predicted proteins | sample InaspJWI91metaG_FD_97004 | JGI IMG/M metagenome (GOLD analysis project Ga0126330, IMG submission 97004) | Marine gutless worms symbiont microbial communities from Oahu, Hawaii - Inanidrilus sp. 2 OAHU.JWI-91 metaG | ecosystem: Host-associated > Annelida > Digestive system > Unclassified...
GGCAAGCTTCTCCCCATTACCGGACATCGCAATGGAAAACCAGTTTTTATTGCCCTCGATAGCGCCTGTACTGCGGTCCGTCCAAGTAGACTCTTCATCAGTGTAGCTATAGAGATGGCCTCTACTCGCCACCGCGGCAAGCTCATCCCCATTACCGGACATCGCGATGGATGTCCAGTTTTTATCCCCCGCGATTGCAGAGCCGGTTGCCGTACTGCGATCAGTCCAAGTGGCCCCCAAGTCCGTGGAAGTATAAATATGGCCGTCATTCGCCACCGCGGCAAGCTTCTCCCCATCATCGGACATCGCAATGGATATCCAGTTTTTATTGCCCTCGATAGCGCCTGTACTGCGATCAGTCCAATTAGCCCCCGAGTCCTTGGAGGTATAGATATGGCGGCCGTCGCCGCTGGAGCCACCCACCACCGCGGCAAGCTTAGTGCCATCATCGGACATCGCAATGGATGTCCAGTTTTTATTCCCCCCGATTCCAGAGCCGGTTGCCGTACTGCGATCAGTCCAATTAGCCCCTAAGTCCGTGGAAGTATAAATATGGCCGCCATTTACCACCGCGGCAAGTTTCTGCCCATCAGGGGACATCGCAATGGAATACCAGATTTTATTGCCCGCGATTGCAGAGCCGGCGGTACTGCGATCAGTCCACTTCGCCCCCGAGTTCGAGGAGGTGTAGATACGGCCGCCATACACCACCGCGGCAAGTTTCTCTCCATCGGAGGACATCGCAATGGATGACCAGTATTTATTGCCCGAAATATCCGCGCCAGGCTCTGAACTAGGGTCATCTGAACTAGGGTCATCTGAACTAGGGCCATCTGAACTAGGGTCATCTGAACTAGGGCCATCTGAACTAGGGTCATCTGAACTAGGGTCATCTAAACTAGGGCCATCTAAACTAGGGCCATCTGAACTAGGACTAGACGCCATTTTGCAGCCAGCCAGCAGGGAAAGCGCCACTGCACAATAGATGATGTATAAATTCTTCATAATGCTTATATATACCACAAAAAAATCGAATTGACAACCTTCCTACAGACTTTCTGGCAATACCGCGGGATGCTGCGGGCCGCCGAACTAGGCAAGGGCGATAGCTAGATTGCGCCCAAAGACGCTCAGGTCTGGCTTTTAGCCACTCAAAAGTGAGAGGACGAGCAGCGCCCATCGCGCGCCTTTTCCAGCCGGAGCGCCCATCAACATCGGGAGAGCGCTAATAGAATCACGGAGAGGCGATACGCCTGAGTATTCAAAGAGCCGGGATTCCATCTTTCGGAGGCTATGGGCGCCAATACTCGGGGCTCTACTGCGGTCTATCCAAATGACACCTCCGTCAGAGTGAGGTATACAGGCGCCCGTCAAACACCACCGCGGCAAGTCTCTCCCCATCATCGGACATCGCAATGGAAAACCAGAATCTATTAGCATTGTTAGGTCCTTCGTTATCATCATCCCCGATTACGAAACTCTCTTCACTGCGGTCCTGCCAAGTAGTCCCCGAATCCGTGGAGGTATAAAGATCCGTATCGACACCGGCTTGCTGGAGCCAGTGCTGTCATCTCCTCAACAGGGGAAGTGGGAGGATTGGAAAACTTCCTTAACTCCTATGTACCTGGCAGATGGCAACTTATAGATCCTCCAGATTATTTTCGCGTGGGCCTTAGTCGCGTCGGTGTCTCAACCCGTATAGCCCGCTTCGATACAGAGGCCACATTAAATACAGTGAACATAAGGGTTACTAGTCTGAGGCCAGAGGAAAAGGCCAACATAGAAGCCTTTCTGGATTGGTTCTTGGGGGCTGATTTGGCTTATGTGGTGAGTCCGACCACCTAGAGGAGCGCACATGAATAAAAGAAACTTCGTTTACAAGTACTTAATGGAGAAATCAGATTTCGATCACCTTCAAAACGACGTTGAAAGTGGCTTAAACAGACTTGGTGAAACGATCGCAGGGAAGGGCAGTGGACTTGACGTTACCCTTTCAGTATCAACAGCTACAATAAGTTCTGGGACGGCCTTCGATGACAACGGCAAAAGAATTGGGTTAGCCCACTCTACCACTGTGGATGCAAGCAATGTTGTCCGCCCTGCCGCGAACAACATCAAATGGGCAACACTCGTGATAAAACATGCCTATAAAAAAGAAGGAAGTGTTACCGACGGAAAAAATAGGGCATGGGCAGAGCGCCTGATAGATCACTATGCTACGGAGCTGTTAGAAGGATCGGAAGGGACAGAAAAAACCGCAGCCAAGCCAGCAATCAGCGCCGAACAGGTTCCCTTGGTGGACATCAAGGTGGACCATTCTACCTCCTGGGCCAGCCTGGAAACTGATACTGGTAGACGGGCACATGGAAGGTTTTTTCGCCCCATCAAGGATTTTATAGCGGATTACTTGGATATGACTCCTCTTTGGACCGGAACGAAAGTGGGTGATGGTAAAGTGAAAATCGGTGAAGATTTCAATCATTTTCACTTTCTGTTAGCGCGGATTGCCTTTGACGAATCCGATAATAATCGTAATAATTGTCGAGTTGGGTATGCAATCATACCCACCAGCAAAATAATTGTGTGCGATTCAGAGACAAACTCGAGCAATAAAACAGTTGCTCTGGGTGAAGATCTAGCAACTATACGATTTTCGACTACTACGACCGCATATTATGCTGAAAAGAGAGACAATGCGCTATTGGGCATTTGCGGCCTGGGGAGGAAAAGATAAATGTACCACGTGAAAGATAATGGAGATTACGCTGAGGTTCTTAGCAGTGTGAACCCTTGGGAGAGGCGCCAAGAGGCGCTGCAAATGGGATCTACGAAGTGGAGGAACTTCCGATCAAAGAGAATGGGAAGATAATCGATATACCGAATTCCACGCTCAATAGAAACAATAATGCTAGGATTGATACGCCTGTGTTTAAGGTGGATAACGCGTTCCAAGGCAGGCAGGCTAGAAAGAAAAGGGATGCCCTGTTAGCCGCTTGCGATTACCTGGTGTTTGAGGACTACCGGCTAGGCGACAAAACTGCATGAAAAGCCTACCGTCAAGCACTGCGGGATGTGCCAGGACAAAAACCCTTTCCCGGCACTATCACTTGGCCAGTAGCGCTATCATAAAACTGAAATTCCGAAAATTCTCAAAATGAATGCACATTTTTCTCATTTTGAGTGCAAAGTTACATGCTTAATCATTGGTTCGGTCAGAATGGTGCCGATAGAATCATCCATCTCCCACATATGCTTTTGGAATTCTTTGCTTTTTCTCCTGTGAGGTTGGAAAAATTGAGATAACCTTGTTGCATAATAGGGAGGGGCAATGCATATCACTATCTTGGGCACAGGTTACGAAGCAGTAACCATTTCGGTTGGGCTCGCCGTATTTGGGCACACAGTAACAACTATCGATGTGAATCCGGCAAAGGCAAGATATTTACAACGAGGCTTATTGGATATGCACGATGAGGAACTCTTTTCTCATATGAAATCGGTGCTAAGGGAAGGGCAGCTGAGATTCACTTCCGAACTAGAAAAATGTCTCTTGGAGTCCGAGGTTGTAGTAATTTCCGAAGTACCAAATTCCGATAGTGACACCATGCCCGATAAAGGAGCCTTGCTGCGGGCAGCGGAGTGCTTAACAGGCATCATGGCCCCCTTTTCCATCGTTATTGTAAGCGCTAAGGTTCCAAGCGGTTCTTGTAATATCCTGCAGGATTGGTTAAACGAAACCATATATTCCGAAATGGTAAATGTGGTGGCCTTCCCGGCATTTTTCGGCAAAAATAGAAACTTCCACGGTTTCCTGCACCCCGAGCGGATTATTCTTGGGTACGAAGGAGCTCAACCTAGACGGATACTAGACGAATTGTTTGCAAACCTCTTAGCTAAGGAAACTCCCATTTGCCATGTCTCCTGGGAAACTGCCGAAATGATGGGAGCCGAGCTTCCTATGCTATCCCCCGGCGTGCCTGAATATCCCGAAGCTATCCACAAGTTGTCCACAAATAAAGCATCCACATCTTGGAGGGTAGAGACTGGTCGCAGACGTGATTTTCTGTCTACCAACGAAGAAAGCATGCGAAAGTCGTTCAAGAAAATTCAAAATATCAGTTGAAAAAGTTCATTTACCGGATATGCAAGGGGTTCATTGAGCCGATTTGCGCGAAATACAGGGGATTGATGAATTTCGCATATATCCGACTTTTCCCAGGCCATCCACAGGTTATCCACAAGAGTTTCTGTTCTTATGCCGCATCCACCGGCGAACCCCACTCACGGAGATGATTAGAGATAAAATCCACAATCATTTGCTGCTCAATCCTGCCCCGTCCGCTGGGCCTAATTGGATTCCCGAAAGTTATATTCACTCGTTTATTCCTATTCAGGGCTCCAAATTCCTTTATCAGCTTGCCGGATCCCCAGAAATCCGTTTTGAGGGCAACCGGAATAATTTGCACCTTCGCCTTAAGGGCAAGCTTGATGGCCAGGCTGTTGAAACGTCGGGGCGAAAAAACATCCTGGCGGGTGCCTTCCGGAAAGAGAATCACGGAAATGCCCTCTGAGAGCATCTTTTCGCCAACTCTGATAACCTGCATCAAATCTTCGCCGGGATGGCGCCTTCTAACGGGAATAGCCCTGAGTCTGCGTAGAACTTTCCCGAAAAACGGTGTTTTCAATAAACTATCCTTTACTACGAAGGTCATGGGGATTTTCGAGGCAATCAACCCTGGCAGAGCGTTTACCTCCAAAGTTCCCATGTGATTACAGGCAAACACATAGGGACCATCCTTGGCCGGATATTTGTCCAATCCTTCAAATGTTAGATGCGCCCCCTGTCCTTCCACAATCCGCATTGCAAGGAGCGCTTGGCGCACAACCGCACGCTGAGGATCTTTCACAAAGAAAAATCTTATTCCCGAGCCAATAACCAGAATTACGTACTGTAAGTAAAACCAAATCTCGCCGGTAAACATGCGTCGAGACAAATAGCGACGATGTCGAATCGGATCGGTCTCATATCGATCCTTTGAAATGTTGGGAAGATACATAGCTGCTAATTCCTAGGGAGGACTCTTCCTTCCTACGCTCCTTTGCAATATTTCTTTCCCAGTACGCCTCGATGGAGGCTGGAAGATCGTTAAATGACAACCTCAAATCCTTGAGCGCTCCGAGTGTGCGTAGGGAATCGGGGACAAACTTCAAACGGTTCATAGACAGATCCAGAATACGAAGATTTTGCATCCTATGCCAGTCCTCGGGAATCTTCCTTATAACGTTGCCTTTGAGGCTCAGAATTCGCAGATGCTTTAGATTGCACAAAGCAGTTGGAAGCGTTTCTACCCTATTGTAAGAAAGGTTCAGTATAGACAGATTTGGCAAACAAAGAAGTACATCGGGGAAAATCCCAATTCCGTTGCCTTCTAAATCAACAACTGTAATAGTTTTGTTCACATTGGCAATCGTGGGAAGCTGGTTTACTTCCATATCGCGTACGATCAGCGCCTGTAATCGGGGTAACGAAAACAACTTCGAAGGAAAACGAAACATTCCGCTAAGTTGGCTTCGAATAAATCTCACCCTGGTAACTCTGTACTTCAACAAAAAAGTATCCGGAGAGCGGCCCAGTAATTCGTACATCACATATTGTAAGGAGGCCAATCCATCCTCATTCGAGAAAAAGCCAGCAGGGACTAAGTAGCCATTGTCGGCTATCGAACATCCTTGAAAAAGTTCTTCACATATATCTTCAAAATTGCTCTTATCGTGCAATGCGGCGATTAGCGCATCTATCTCCTTATATGTTCCGCAGGCAAAGGTGTATTGGAGCCTATTGATTAGTTCACTACGCCGGGCGCCCACTCTTTATCCGAGTTCCCATGGGTCTCGATCTACCTCTTCATCATTACACCGTTCTTCCCAAGCCCCGCCATCCAAGTCATCGAAGGAATCACCCCATCCATCCTCATCCACAAAACCGCCGCTTTGGTGCCCTTTCTCGTTCTCCATGTCTTCAAGTTCTTCTAAAGATATCTCTCTATCATCGGCTTCTTCATCGTTGTCTTCGGCAACAATAGACTCATCGAACATGGCCTCCTCCTACATGAATAATAGTTTCTTAGACGGAAGTCTTCCATAGACTACATGATTTTTCGAGTTTTTTCAGTCAAAATTTATCCGGAGAATTTTTCAACAGAATCAGATGACTGAAAAGCCCGATAATCAACTGAAGTGAAGTACATGAACCGGTATGAGCGCATTAGGCAGGGAATTATTGTAACGGAGCAGGAAATTGCCGCTCTCGGCGCAGCAACAAAGAAAAACAAAGAGAGGGAAAAATCAACGGGCGGTAGGAGCAGGCAAATCAGAAACAACTCTCCAAATAATAAACGAGCTCACTAACCAATAGAAACATCGAGATTACGAGCAGCCCTGCCGAAGTTATCGAGAAATAGTTGAAGACGTTCCGCAGATGGAGCAAGGTAAATAAAGGAGTCTGCGAATCCCGCCTTTTCGGCCCATTTGGCCCAACTATCGATGAATTCACTAGCATCCGTAGAATCGCGACTAAGTGATTCAAGCAAAATCTGATGAAGCCGCTCTATGACAAGGCTTATGGAAACCGGATTGGGAGAGCCGCCCAGCTCCAACTGAACCGGCCAAAGCAGGGTGAGCGTCACCTCATAGTCGAAGTAGGCCGTCCCCATCTCCCTGAGCGCCCTTTTGTGGATCAATTCCACACCTATGGAATCTGCAACCAGGCGGTCAACTTCTTCAAATGCCCTAAGAAGTGAATCTCCCGAGGAAAGCATATGCTCTCGGTCCCTAAGTTCGGTTGGAACGCCAATTTTTACCCGATACGAGATTATTTTCGTCATAGCTTTAGTGGGGTCTAATCTTCGGCATGCTATACCTCTGCGATCAACAGAGTTCTAGGATCCAATTTCAATGGGAGATCCTTTATATCGGTTTCTGCATGGTCCTTCATCAGATACAGATGGAGATAGTCCCTTTCGGCTTTCAGAACGACGATTATTCCTACTAAATCAAGAAAGGGAATCAAATTCGCGGGTATACCCTCATCACTGAGCACAGGATTATCAATATCGTCTCCATAGCAATCATCAGTAAACCAGAGTTCTACCTCTTTATCGGAGGCAAATTTCTTGAAAGTATAAACATCCTGATAATCGGCTCGAGTGAAGTTGTATCCGTCTACAACGATAACTCCTGTATGCAGTTGGCCATTGTCCATCATAGCCGAGAGACCCGAGATAACTTGAGCCACCGAAGTACCATGCTGGCTGAAATTCATGATTACGCGATTGTGAACTATCTCATCATGGATTTCCATTGCGTTTTCTAAATCGCGCTTCTGACTGATTTCTTTGAAAATATCCTCATACCAGCTAATAATATGGTCTACTCTTCTTGCATAGGAAACATGGATAACCTGCTGCCCGGCAATCAGCTTGTCGGTAGCAATATGAACAAGACATGCAGTTTTCCCTATGCCCTTGCGGGAGGCAATCACGCCAATATTTCCCCTACCCAACCCGCCTCGAATCGATTTATCGAACTTCCGAAGCGGGCTTTTCCTAATCAGCTCATCTTTTACCACAAATCCTCCTATCTGCCGAGCCTCCGATTTTCATCCGTATTCCCAATCAATTCCTCGGCAATTGATCGAGGCACCTTTGCAAACTTGGCAAACTCCATCGTGAATTCCGCCTTCCCCTGAGTTGCGGAACGCAGGGTTGTGGAGTAGCCGAACATTTCGCCAAGCGGCACCTCTGCCTCCACTGTACAATTATGTCCTTCATCCTGTGATGCCAATATAATGCCCCGTCGCTGGTTTATGCTGCCAAAAATACTGCCTTGAAATTCGGTTGGTCCCTCTACCACAATTTTCATTATCGGCTCGAGAATAACGGCCCCTGCTTTCTTATAGGCCTCTCTGAAACCCAGAATAGCGGCTGTTTGGAAAGCCATATCCGAGGAATCAACGGGGTGCGAGCCCCCATCCGCAACCGTCATCTTCACGTTAATAACCGGAGAACCCAGTAGAGGGCCTTTTTTCATCGCGGCTTGAAATCCCTTATCGCACGAGGGGATGAATTCAATGGGGATATTGCCCCCCCTCACCCTGCTTTCGAAAATATAACTCTCCTCTTCACAGGGTTCCATGATTCCAAATATCTTCGCGTATTGACCGCTGCCGCCAGTTTGTTTTTTGTGGGTATACTCCCATTCCACCCTCTTGGTTATCGCCTCACGATAGGCTACCTGCGGGGCCCCGGTTTCCACCTCGACATTGTATTCGCGACGCATTCGTTCTATGTAAATCTCGAGATGCAACTCGCCCATTCCCTGGATGATAGTATCATTCGTTTCCACATCCACATAACTACGGAATGTAGGATCCTCCTTGGTAAACCGCTGTAAGGCCTTAGCTATCTTATCCGATGTCGATTTGGCCTTCGCCTTCACCGACAAGGAAATAACCGGATTGGGAACGTACATCGATGTCATAGAGAGTTCCAATCCGGATCCGCAGAATGTATCTCCCGAAGAACATTCAATTCCAAAGAGCGCAACTATATCCCCGGGTCCCGCCTCGCTGATATCCTCCATTGAATCAGAATGCATTCGAACAAGGCGTCCAACCTTGATTTTTCGTCGATTGCGTACATTATACAGATCAGCGCCCTTTTTGATGATTCCCTGATAAATTCGCACATATGTTAGCTGCCCATATTTTCCATCCTCCAGTTTGAAAGCCAATGCAACAGCTGGCCTTGTAGAATCTGATGGAAGAATTACTTTCTCTCCAACCCTGCTCAAATCAAGGGCCTCATTGGCGACATCCGCCGGAGAGGGGAGATAGCGAATAACCGCATCCAACAAGGGTTGCACACCCTTGTTTTTATATGCGCTTCCGATGTAAACGGGAACCAATTTGTTTGCCAAGGTGCCAACGCGAGCTGCCCTATGGATGAGATTCTCCGGGATTTCATCTCCATCCATCACCTTCTCCATCAATTGGTCGTCGAACATGGCGAGAGCTTCCAGCATAATTTCACGTTTTTCTGCAGCCTCAGCTTGAAGCTCGGCACTCACTTCCTCTATGCGAATCCCGTGGTTTTCATCCAAATCGAAGTAGATTGCCCTCATGCTAACCAAATCCACCACGCCCTCGTGTCCCTCTTCCAGTCCGATTGGAATCTGCATCATTACGGAATTCAGCCCAAGCTTATCCGCAAGTTGCCGGCAAACCCTATAAGGATTCGCGCCAGTACGATCGATTTTGTTAACAAAGGCCACCCTAGGCACGTTATAGCGCTTCAACTGGCGATCGACGGTAATGGATTGGCTCTGAACACCACCTACCGAGCAGAGAACCAGAATGGCTCCATCCAGAACGCGCAGAGACCTTTCCACTTCTATCGTGAAATCGACATGACCGGGGGTATCGATAATATTGATCGGATGACCCCTCCATTCAACATTGGTTGCAGCAGAAACAATAGTAATACCACGTTCCTTCTCAAGTTCCATGGAATCCATGGTGGCGCCGACGCCATCCTTGCCTCGCACTTCATGAATGGAATGTATTTTCCGGCAGAAAAAAAGAATTCGTTCTGTAAGCGTTGTTTTTCCCGAGTCAATATGAGCGCTAATGCCAATATTGCGCAATTTTTCAGTATCAAACATCATGCTTTCCTACACCTAAATAAATCTCGTCTGGCGGGATCTTCTAAACCGAATACTTACAGGGGGTTATATCAAGAAGTCGGCGTAGTATAGTCACCGTTACATCCTTGGTCCATACTTATTTCACTTGAAAAAGATTCTGCCTTTGAGCTAATCTTCCGCAGAAAACTTTCGCTTTGGACACAGAGATGAAATTGATTTGTCTAGACCTCGAAGGGGTCTTAGTTCCGGAAATATGGATTGCTGTAGCTGAAAAAACTGGTCTCGAAGAACTCAGCCTCACAACCCGGGATAGAAGCAACTACGACGAGCTTATGAAATACCGCCTGTCGATTCTGGACAAGGAGGGGCTAGTTTTGGAGGATATCCAGGCGATAATCAGCAAGCTAGAACCCCTTGACGGAGCCTACGACTTTGTTCGGCAGCTTCGAATGAAGACGCAGTTGGTGCTGCTCTCAGATACCTTCGATCAGTTTGCAACCCCACTGATGACCAAACTCAATTTCCCAACCCTGTTTTGCAACACGCTGTTAGTAAAAAAGGACGGCCGTATTTCCTCCTACAGACTCCGTCAAAGCGATGGCAAACGAAGAGCCGTGGAAGCCTTTCGTATGATGGGCTTAGAAGTTTTTGCCGCAGGCGATTCTTATAATGATATATCCATGCTGAAAGCCGCCCATAGAAGCATGCTTTTCCGCGCGCCGGACCTGATTAAGAAGGAGCATCCCAACTTCGATTGCGCCGAGAATTATTCACAGCTGCTCCTCGGTATCCACAACTTCCTGGAACATGTGCATCAATCTGCTGCAACTTTGCATTGACAATGCCTCAGGTTCGGCCTTGTGCTTCTAGCACCCACACGCCTCTCTTGAAGTTTAGTAGGTAAGAGGGATTCACAAATTCTTGTGTTTATGGCGCGTAGAATTGCGACTTGCTCCTAGATGGGTTCGTGTTTACTCGGAATCGCCGGGTATTTTTTACCAGTGTACGATTATCAATGAAGGCCCTGCGCCTTACTAATTTTTTCGATTTCTGTTTTTAAGCGAGGGAATTCACGTTCGAGATTCTCAAGGCCAGTAAGCACTAAAGCTTCCAAGTCATTGTTCGCAGCAATCTCAAGATTCTTAGCAATGCTTGCGCAGCGTAGCATGGCCATATTGCCGCAGCTTCCCCTTATGGTATGTGCAATTTTGCTAAGCGACTTCCAATCTTTGGAAGAGACGGCTTTTCTGATTAAATTCAAATCCTCTTCCATCTTCTCTATTTGGATTTCCATAAGATTTCTAACGGTATCTTCATTCCCAAGGAAGATACTGACCGCTGCCTTATAGTCGAAGATCGGCTCATCCACATATTCATTCGGATTGATCCTCACACCCTTATCGGTACCCTCCATCAGTTCCTTGCCAACACCAAGATGCCGCTCAATCATCATGTAGATATCGGATTGCTTGAAGGGTTTAGTTATCAAGTCATTCATGCCGCAGTCCAAGCATTTCTTCCTCTCTTCGACTAGGGCGCTTGCGGTAACAGCGATAATTGGCGTATTAATCCCAGCCGCCCGAATCTTTCGCGTGGCTTCATATCCATTCATAACCGGCATTTGGCAATCCATGAAAACCAAGTCCGGCTTTCTCTTCAAAATCGCAGCTAGGGCCAGCTCACCATTTGCTGTTTCCCATACCTCATGTCCATCCTTTTCCAATATGGTTTGGAGCAGCTTGCGGTTAATCGCGTGATCCTCAACTATCAATATTCGGTAAACCTTGCCATGGTTCGTGGGTTTGCCAGTGAATTTTATGTCCTCCACCTCTTTCGCTATTTCCAATTCGGTATCGATGCTTAGAAGCCGAAGCAATGTGGAAGAGAGGTCTTTTTGTCGCATTGGCTTGGTGAGATAAGAATTATACCAACCAAGGAGTTTCATCTTTGTTTCGGAAGAGTGCTGTTCGCCCTTCATGGACATAAGCACCATTCGAGTCGGGGTTATTGACGGATCGGAATGCACCTTACTGGCAAATTGCCAACCATCCATGCTTGGCATTGTTTGATCAACGAAAATCAAATCGAAGCCTTCGGTATTTGCGGAACTCAGCATGCGGAGAGCCATTTCGGCGCCCTCGGCTTGGCGCACTACAAATCCCCAAGATTCAAGAATTCTTGCTATTCTCTCGCGTATAGCCTCGTTATCATCTACCACTAGAATTTTCTTACCCAGGAAGAAATCCCTGTGTATATCGATTTCCGGTGCATCAACCTCGGCATTTTCGAGTTCAATATCAAAGAAGAACGTCGAACCCTTAGCAACCTCACTGGCAAATGAAAGGGCGCCTCCCATTTGGAACACGATGCTCCTTGAGATAAAGAGACCTAAACCGCTTCCTCCATATCGGCGGGTAGCTGAATTATCGACTTGTTGGAAGGCCTCGAAAAGTTTTGCCTGCCTCTCCTTGGGTATGCCCACCCCGGAGTCGCTTACCGCAAAATTGAGCCTCACGCCAGTCCTACTTACCGAAATCATTTCTACATCCAGCACAACCTGGCCTTGGTGAGTGAATTTAACAGCATTACTCATCAGGTTTACGATAACCTGCCTCAGTCTTGCGGGATCCCCATATAAGCTCGATGGAATTCGCGGATCTATATAGAGTCCAACATCAACCTTCTTCTTGTGCGCCTCCAGAGTGCTTAGATCGATAGCGTCCTCAAGCATTCCTGTTAGATTGAACCTTGTCCTCTCTAAGCGTAAGTGGCCTGCCTCGATTTTTGAAAAATCCAATAAATCGTTGATCAAAGTGACTAGGACCCCGGCGGCGAAGCGTATCTGGCTCAGGTAATCCAACTGTTCCTGATCCAAGGCTGTGTTAGCCAGTAACTCGGACATACCTGTTATGGTATGGATAGGAGTTCGAATTTCATGGCTGGTATTCGCTAAGAAGCTGCTCTTTGATCGGGCGGCTCTTTCGGCATCATCTCGAGCTAGGATAAGCCTCGCTTCAAGCTTTTTCTGTCTTGTAATATCGAGAAGCAGCAGTAAATAGCCATCTTGTGAATTTTCCAGTGGCAGCAGGCTTAGACGAACCCATCGATCGTCTCTCTTCTTTCTTCGCAATTTGAGTACTAATTGCATGGTTTTCGAGCGATCGTCAAGGAATTTTGCTAGGCTCCGTCTCCACTTCCCTATGTAGCTAGGATGAACCAAGTAATCGAAGCGTTCCAAGGTTCCCTCGCCAAAACCAGTTAATCTCCTAAAAGTCCGATTAGAATCCTCTATCTCTGCAGTCGCGCCAATGTAGGCTATTCCTTCGGGATAGTTTTCTACAGTATTTGCAAATGGGAGTTTGTCGAATCCGTGGACCATATCTGCATTATCGGGTAATGACTTTTTAAGTAGCAATAGGAAATTGCATTAATCATAATAGGCGCATGATCGAAGACTTTCTAATCGATACGATTGGTTCCGTGGACACACTCACCCTGGAGCGCCAGGAATTCATACAGGGATATTTTTTCAGGAGAGAAGGCGAGCGCCGCTTTGACTCCCGATACAGTTGGAACAGCTTGGGAAAGCTTACCTCAATCGAGAAGGAGAATGGCGTTCAACTCTTTGCATACAACGATCACAATTACAAAATTGCTCGCTATAGATTGGACGTGAAGGGGGAGGTACAAGAAAGGGAGTTGTGGGAATGGGATAACAATCACAGACTTAGAAAGCGCTCCTTGAAAACTAAGGACGATCAAAATGAAGCGGTTTGGACCTACGCACACGATGAGGAAAGGCAAATGATTGCTGAACGGCAAGGGAATCAGGTTCGAGTGGAAAGGAGGGATGAGGAGGGGAGACTTGTACAGGAATATCTCTACGATGAGAACAGGATCGATTTAGTAACCTGGCACAGGTATGATGCTGAAAATCGCCGCGTTTCCACTGCGATTGGGAAAACGGAGGAGGAAATCCAACGTGAAACGCTCTTCGCCTACGACGAGGAGGGCCGTCCAAAATCAGAAATCATGTTTGACGCGAAGGGAAGGAAAATCAAGGATGAATTATATACATATGGCGCGGCAAGGTGCGGTGAAATGTGGCTTGAGTGTACGGTTTGGATTCCAGGACCCAGAAGAAAGCGGCGGCCATTGGAAATCATTTTTCGCTCGTTTACTCTCAGCGATTTTCAGTTCCTATCCGAGGGTAGCTACAGTGGTTCCACAGCCTTGCTTGAAAATTCCAAAACGAACTCGGTTGCCTTCAAGAACGGAGTGTATAGGGGCGAGCTCAAAGGCAAGATACCCGAGGGTCATGGGGAGTTTCAGTATAACGATTCCAGTCGCTATAAGGGAGCGTTTCGGAACGGTCTTATGGAGGGTTTCGGCAGGCTGAGTTGGCCAGATGGGAGAACTATGGAGGGGAATTTTTCCGCGGGCCGGCTGGAAGGACAGGGGCGCTGCGAATGGGCGGACGGCAGCAGCTATGTAGGCAATTTTCAAAGGGGGAAAATGCATGGAGTGGGCGTATTCACTTGGGCAAATGGTGAGCGCTATGAGGGCCGATTCAATGACGGCAGGCGAGTTTGAATCGTGGGAACCAAGAATGCGTATTTTGAGTTCTCAGACTATGCATCAATGTGCTCGGCAGGAGCCTCAAACGCTTAATGAATACCGCCCTATCCCTTACTCAACCGAATGAGACTGACAGGCAGTGTACTCAAGTTTGGGAATCGAAATGCCGTGTATAATCTTCTAAGTTTCCGGCAGACTCTCAACGAGATAGCTGCTTACTTGTTGGCGGGTTTTGCGATGCTCGCTTATTAGAGTTCCGATAACTTCACCCTTGTGAAATGAAACAAAGCTGGGAATGCCTAGGATGCCATACTCATCCGAGAGGTTTTTGAAGGCATCCCAAGCGACCATGGCAAATACATATCGGTCGGCAAATTCTTTTTCAATTTTAGGCAGCTCTGGCTTCAGTACTCGACAATCGGAGCACCAATCGGCAGCAAATATGGCGCAAAATGGCTTCTCTCCGCTGGCTAGACTTCGAAATTCTTCCACGGTTTGAATCGTATGCATAACACCTAGAATATTGCCCTTTCACCGGAAAGGGTCAAGCATACCTGCAGAGACTCCGTGTGCTAAGCGGCAAGCTTAGAACCAATTCCGAGATTCTATTGGGCAAGGAAGTCCCGCGGCACGTTGAAAAAACTTCGGGTTCCCTGAATTTTCGATTGGATTCGCTAAGAGTCTATGTCAATACCGCCCATACCAGCAAGTTGTTTGATGGCCGTATCCTTTTGTTTGATTTTGGTTTTTTTCACCGCCTTCCGAATCACATTTGGCCATTGCTTGTCAGGTATATCGTCTTTCATTGCTTCCAGAAGCATTAAGATATCCTCACTCTGCTCTATGTTGTATATCCTCTCATCGTCATAAAAGAAATGCTCGCTCAAAAGGCTGATGTAATCTCCGGCCGAGCGGCTTTCCCGCTGACTTTTGCGCTCCAAAACCATCTCCCGCTTGCGAGCCCTTCTGATTTCTCTGTCCCGTCTCGCCATATCTGTGCTTTTCATTGGAACACCTCCGAATTTCGCCCTACGATAGTACTGCTTGAATCAAGGAAAAGACAATACAGCTTGAATCGAAACCCAGCAGCACTAGGAGGGGATATTGGGCAGTCTAAAACCAACTAAGAGTACGGGAGAGATTGAGTCGCGGCTCCTGGTTGGAACGCAGGGCTAATCCGCGCCTCGAAGTGGATAACCGGCGGCATCCAACGCAGCAATAACCCTGCCTTGAGCCTCCTCAATGGCGATAGGACTCAAGGTTTTTTCCGAATCCCTAAATTCTACCCGTAGAGTCAGGGCACGCGCGCCATCACTTAGGTCAAAACTATCGAGCACGCCCACCCTGCGTATTTCCTTCATGCCCAGGTTTCTAACAACAAAGAGAACCTTCGCTCCATAGTGTGCATTAGGCACTACCACCGTTAAATCAAAATCCGCACGCGGATAGCGATCAAGCGGTGAAAAGGCTAAGTCTATCTTCTCCGGCGCTTCCATCAGCGCATCGAAATTTAACACCGCAATCGAGGTTTTTCCCCTGATCCGAAAAGCCTGACCCACTCGGGAATGCAGGGTAAAGACCGTACCCACGTTAAGCTCTCCAGATTTGACATCCAGTAGTTCATTCGGATGAAGGCCGGGCCAGTCGGCAGGAATCAGCGCATGATTTTTGCCAGACTCGCCTGGAACTAGGCTCACAATTCCTCCAACATAGCTACAAAGCCCTTCGATTACATTCGCTAATTCAATGAAGGGATTATCTTTTGAATCCTGAAACACCACTCCCAATTGGAGATTCTCGGCGAAAAAATCGGAGTCATTCGATTGCTTGTAAACTCGAGCGAGTTCGAAGATTCGAAAACCAGAGTGCTCCTTCAAATTGTTCGCGGTTGCCTGCAGAAGACTTGGAATCAAGGCGGGGCGCATTCTATCGATATCGGGGTTGAGGGCATTGACTAGAATCAGTTTCTCATTGAGAGTGGGCCAGAATGCACGCTCAAGCAGAGCCTCGCCAAGCAGCGGATAGTTATAAATTTCCAGGGCCCGGCCCCTGAGCACCATAAAATCCTGAGCGCGCCGAATCGCGGTTTTTGCCGATGAAAGACGCAAAACTCCTATGTCGTGCAAGGCGCTAAGCGGTGCAATGGAATCATAGCCGATGAATCTGCCGATTTCCTCAACAATATCGGCCTCACATTCAATGTCCTTGGTAGACCTCCAAGTTGGAACGCGCACCCTGTGGCTATGCTGGTCAGTTTTCGCATCGTTCAACCTTTCCACCCCAAATCCCAGGGCGCCGAGTATGCTTTCAAAGTGATTCTCATCCACTGGAATTCCCAGAACCTCGCCAATCCGCTTCGGTCCCGTCTCTATCTCCAAAGTAAAGGGTTTGGGCATGTTAGCAGCCTGAATATCACCAACAGAATGTGCTTTGGGATTTAATTCAAGCACTAATTCAAATATCCGCAGAAGGGTTTTCTCCAATTGGGCGCTATCCAAACTCTTCTCGTAGCGAACAGAGGCGTCGGTGCGAAGTCCCAGCCGCGTACTGGTTTGCCTGATTTCCGCGTCCTTCCAGTTGGCTACCTCTATCATAATTTGGGATGTATTCTCAGACACTGAACTACCGAGTCCGCCCATGACGCCGGCAATTCCCGAGGGTTTATCCGCATCACATACCAGGGTATCTCTTGCAATCAGATGCCGTTCCAATCCATCTAGGGTTATAAAACGCTGGGCAGTTCCAGCGCGGCGCACGATGATTCTCCCCCCATGGATGGAGGAGTTATCAAATATATGATTGGGCATTCCAGTTTCGAGCATTGCGTAGTTGGAGATATCTACGATCGAGTTAATGGGCCGCAGTCCTGCCTTTTTGAGGCGTCTTTGCATCCAAGCCGGGCTCTGAGTTACTCGAATTCCACCTACAACTAGCCCCAAAAAACCCCGATTGGCGGTGTCGTCCTCCACTTCTATTGCAATCGGCGAAGCTGATATTGGCGCAGTCGCCGTGTTCTTTCCTTCTTCTATTTTTTTCTTTAGCGATCTGGACCACTTTGCATCGAATTTATCCCGAAATGACGAATCGAAAACCAGTGCGAACTCCCGAGCCATCCCGTAATGCCCCCACAAATCAGGCCGATGCGTAAGCGATTTATTATCGATATCGAGCACCAAGCCGCCATGAGTCGAGACGATGCTTGTATCATTGTCCCTCTCCGAGTTCGATTCGTATCCCTCGACTTCACATACCTTCAGTGTTATCCGCCTAGCAATTTCCCTATCGCTCAGTTCCCCTGGGAGATCGACAAAATCCCCTATCCAATCAAGTGAGATTTTCATACCGCAAACTGCTTGGTAAAATCGAGGTTCCCACTGTGAATCAGTCTTATATCGTCAATCCCGTAACGCATCATCACCAACCTGTCCAAGCCTAAACCGAAGGCGAAACCGTTGTATTCGTCCGGGTTTATTCCCCCGTATCTAAGGACATTTGGATGTGTCATGCCGCAGGGTAAGAGTTCAACCCAGCCACTTCCTTTGCAAACCTTGCAACCCGAACCGCCGCAAATCAAACAGGCGATATCAAGCTCAAAACCGGGTTCAACGAAGGGGAAGAATCCAGGCCGCAGACGAATATCTACCTCTCTCCCAAAAATCTCGCCGAGCAGCACCTTTTCGAAATAAACGAGATTCGCCACCGTGATCGAACGTCCAATTAGCATCCCCTCCATTTGATGGAATACTGCCTCGTGTGATGCGTCGATTGCCTCGCATCGAAACGCCTTTCCCGGTCCAACGAAACGAAACGGTGGCTTGCCTTTCTGCTTCATTCCGCGAATCTGAATGGTGGAGGTATGCGTTCGTAGAAGATGCCTTAGATCCTTAAACCAGAAGGTGTCTTGCATATCCCTCGCCGGATGCGACTCGGGGATGTTCAACGCGGTGAAGTTGTGAAAATCGTCCTCGATATGAGGTCCATCGAGTATATCGAAGCCCATCGAAAGAAAGATGTCCTCTAGCTCTCGCTGGACTACAGTAACCGGATGCAATCCGGCCTCCCATACGCGTCCGGCGCGATCGCATTCTCTAAGCGTGATATCCGTCCAGTCCTCTTCGAGCTTTTTGTCGATGGAAGCCTTCTCGATATCCGCCCTGGCATCGACCAATCTTCGGAGTAGGCGGCTCTTCAAGTCATTGGCCGCTCTTCCCAGTTCCCTGCGCTTCTCCATCGATACCTGTCTCAGGGTTTTTAAGATGGCGGTGAGTTCCCCCTTGTTGCCGAGAAACCGCGCCTTTATATCCGCCAGCCCGGCCTCGCTATCCGCATTGCGCAAGGCGCAATCGAAGTTCTCTTCCAATTCTTTTAATCTCTCTAACATCAACCTAACCAATATGCTGCGGCACTGACCGCGCTAGAGACACGCAACTCAGGCAAAAATCGCATCGCTACCCAGTCAGAGGCACCGCTTCCTCAAGATTATCCAAGAGCGAAGCGGCTCCGATCGCAGGCAGACGCATCGTTTCCCGTTAGGCGCCAAGGCTTGCTTTGCGCGTCAATCATCTTCCCTACGCCCACTAGAAGTGCATTTTTCCTTCAAAGTCTTCGATTCATGTTCCAGCTTGTAAAATCGCCGAGTATTATCCTAAGCTAACCGAGCGGCGGTCAAGATAGGTTTCCAAGTTTTTATTATCTGCGCCGGAGGATCGAGAATTCATTAGGAAGACAGGTCACTCTGCTTAGGGCATCGGGGTCTAGGAATTCAAAGTGTTATCGATTTCCTAATACTAAGCAGCACAGTTTTGAAGTGTCGAAATGAAGCCTAAGCGGCTGAGATACCGCCTTTGGAGAAACTCGTCGGCAAGACTGAGTTAGCTGCCGAACCTAGCAAGAGCTGAGATAGGAGAGGGCCGGCTGCTTAATCCGGCACCTGTTCGGATCGAAGCGGATTGGCAAACTGTAGAAGCCTATTCCCGTGTTTTCCCCTCTAGAGCATGACGGGAAGTCCCTTAAAGGATTATTATTGAATGCTGGAGGAACTCATGGCTGATACCTATTCATTCGTACAGCGCCTCGTTCTACTTGGCGTGCTTGCCGCCGCATGGCCGGGGGAGGCTATCGCTCAGGATACGAGCACCAATACAAAGGTAGTAGAAATTATCGAGGCATACCAGGAGCTACTCGCACAAAAATTGGATCCGGGTATGGAAAACCGGCCAGCCGAATCTTGGAACTATGTGAGCAGAGCAATCAACAGCGGCTTCTTGCGATTTACGGTCGATCCAACAAACACCAGCCTGCTAAGGGGAGCATCTTTCAGGGCAACACCGGGTTCAAATACCACCCATATTGTTCTCTCGCAGCGATTAGTTGATATCTGGCCAAATTATCCCTCTATGGTTTTTTCCATATTCTCCGTGGGAGTGGAAGATGCCCATATCTTTTTTAAGAATCCACAGGCCTGGGGCGCCTCTCGAACCAATAAATTGGAGCTTCTTCTAATTCGGATAGAGGGCTATAGCATCGCTGCCCAGTTGATTCGCGACCGGCTCCTGCCCGAAGGATATCTCCTTAGTCCATACGAATCCTTCCTACTCGATAGCTATGAGAAAGACGATCTTGTCAGCGCGGTCATGTATCTCGAGAGGTTTTCACTCCCAGTGGCACAGGGACTTTACATCGCAATTCGCGCATTTGAGGGCGGAGGGGAAGCAGATATACTAAGGGAGTCAATCAACCGCTTAGGAGAGGAACTTCTAAAGAATCGGCGCGAGCTTGCGCCTCTAAGCGACGATGAAACAGTCTATGCATATGCCGTTGCCATACACAGCTGGCTAGAACTCACTCCGCCCTCCATATCCCACATTCACAACAAGAACAGCACCGAACCGCTCAGCTTCCCGGAAGTACTTGAACTTGAGCAGCGCTATAAGGAGCTCCGCGGTGAGCTGGAAACTAGCCGAATTGGAGACATGCCTATGTTGATTCGGATATACGAGGATACCATCGCCGGCTTTGAAAACGAATTCAAGCTCTAAGGACGCTGTACATTTTCTCAAGGCCAATTTCCAACCGCGATCGGGGACAGGCGATATTCATTCTCAGGAAACCAGCGCCAGCAAGTCCAAATTGACTTCCCCTGCTCAGCCAAACTCCAGCGTCTAGGAGATTATTCCAAACCACTTCCTCCTCCGCCAAGCTTTCAGCAGCGCGAATCCACTCCAGGTAGGTGCCCTCTAGGGCCGTAATCGACTCAGATCCAAGCAAACCGGCAAGAACGCTCCGAACCAAATCATCGTTCTTCTTAACATAGGCTAACAGCGATTCGAGCCAGCTCCCTCCTTCCTGCCAGGCCGCCTCCGCCGCGGCATAATTGAGCGGAGCAGAGACTCCGCCTGAGATGCCATACGCCTCAAGAATTCTGCGAACCCGTCCACGTAGTTTTTGATTGGAGAAAACAGCGAAGGCCACATTCAAGCCCGGAATATTGAAAGCCTTAGTGGGTGAAACAAGCGTAATCGAGTTCGGTAAACGCTCCTTGGGCAGGCTGAGCCAGGGTATAAACCGATTCCTTTGGAAAACTAGATCCGAATGAATCTCATCGCTGATCACAATAATCCCCGCCTCGCGGCAGATATCGGCAAGCCCTAGCAGTTCTTCCCTCTCCCAAACCCGAGCCACTGGATTGTGCGGGCTGCATAGCAGCAACAGCCTCACTCCGCCCTCTGCTATCCGCGCGGCTAGGGTTTCCAAGTCCATCTTCCAGCGTCCATCTCTATCGCGGCGCAACTCGTTCACAACCAGTTGACGCGCATTGCCTTCCACTGCCTTCCGAAAGGGATAGTAAACGGGCTCCTGAATAACAATCCCATCTTCAGGCCTGCATAATTCTCTTGCAAGTAAGTGAATCGATTGGACAATACCAGGCAACTCAAGGATTTCGCCCTCCCCTACTCCCCAGCCCTGATTATCCCTCAGCCAGCCAACCAGCGCCTTCTCCAAGGACCTCGGCCTACCTGTATAGCCAAAAATTCCATGTTCCAAGCGCTTGCCGATTCTCCTCAAGATTGCGGGCGCCGCGCGGAAGTCCATATCCGCCACCCAGAAAGCAAGCAATCCCCTACGCCCCACTATACGTGCATCAGAATCCCACTTGTAACTGGAGGTGCCCCGTCGTTCAATGCACTCATCAAAGTCAAAATCGGTAGAAATCATAGTCAGTATATTGTTACTTCGGCAGCCTTCCCATCAAGACTCCGGCATCTTTGCAGATTCCGAAACCCGACCCTGCGCTTTGAAAATGCTTCCCTAAAACAGCCTTAGTTGCTTGCCACCCAGAATTGCATCGAAGCTTTCACCATTGTGAAGAAGGATGTCATCAGCCAGCGATCGCAGTTGCTTTTCGATGTAATGGTTATAGTCTATCTTGGTCGGCCTCAACTGCAAAGGAACAGGACCCGCCGGTGTGATTAGATACTCAATTCTGCGGATATTCTTGGAACCGTCAGGATCCAGCAGCTTCGCCGCCCTGACATGGGGCGGCGGCGACTTATAATCCGCCACTCGCCTAGAGAGTCTGCGCTTATAAACTAACTTCTCATCAAACTCACCATTGCGAAGTCGCCTAACAACATCTCGAATCCATGGCGCCAAGGCCTCGTTATTGAAATAACGCCGAAAGAGCTCGTATTGAAAGTCTCTCGCGAGAGGAGTGGAATCCGAGCGCACAAACTCCATCCCTTTGATATCCAAACTCCCATCCGGCAGCAAGCCCGCATATCTCTTAACCGCGGCTTCCCTATCTTTTGTACGCATCGCCGGTAAAAACAGTTTTGAATAGCGTTTCTCAAACTCAAGCTCCAAAAAGGAGGGAACCCCGAAATCCGCCCGAATGGCCTTGTGGAAATGCCTATTCACCCTCAGCGCTAAATCCCGTCCCCCGGCATCGGAATCGATTCGTTCATCCTCTTTGAATTGAACAAAAACCGAATCGGTATCACCGTAGAGCACCTTATAACCCCAGTCTCGAAGTCGCTTGGCGGTAGATTCAAGCACCCATTTGCCGATACCGGTTATTGCCGTGGGCAGTTTGATGTCATAGAAACGGCAGCCAACGGCGCCCATAACCCCATACATGGAATTCATCAGAATTTTGATGGCATAAGCAAGCGAATCATCCTTGGCGTTCCGGGCTGCCTCCCTTCGCTGCATCAGCTGGCCAATATAATCCGGCAGAATATGCTCGCTACCCGAGAAACTGATGTTCACTGGGGTAATAAGCGGGTTTTCCGCGGCCTTAAGCAAGGAATACGGATCGATGTGGAAGGTTTGCATCAAGGAGGGGTAAAGGCTCTTGAAATCCAGCACCGCCACCTCTTCAAACAGTCCGAACCCTCCGGAAAAAACCATCGCACCTGGAGACGTCGCCTTGGCGCGAACATCGCTCCGATTTGGAGCAACATATCCCTTACGATGCAGGCGCGGCAAAAAGAAGCGATCGAAGGCCGCAACGGAGCGATGTATCTGATCGGGCGGGAGACCTGTAATCAGACTGCGGTTTATCATCAGGTTCAAAGCTTTGGATTTCTCAAAAATCTCAGTTACAAGAATCGCATCGTCTAAGTTATATCGAGCCAGAGCTTCCTTATCCTCCCGAAAGCGCCGCTCGATCTCGGTTACCCTGCCTACGTCGGAAATACTCTTTCCCCGGCCGAGTACTTCACGCGCGGCAGTGTCAAGTCGCCAATCGGAAAAACGAATCGAGGTTCCGCGCAGCAACGGCGGTCCATCGATAACGAGTCTACCCCTAAGATCCACGATCGGAAGCGATCCCGTCTGCTCGATTAGACGCGGAGCCGATTTGTCTCTTCCTATACACAGGGGGAAGTTCAGTTGCCTTGAACGCTCCAAGAGAAAGGCTAAATCAAAGCCTACCACATTCCAACCGATAATCAGATCGGGATTGAGTTCCTCGATTTTTTCGACAAAAAATTCCAAGAGCAAAGTTTCGGTTGGCAAATAATTGAGTCGCGCCGGAGCCTCTTTGTCATCTAATTGCAATTCCTCGCTTCTGCCACCCAATTTGGACAACCGCGTATCCAACAGTCCCACAACCCGTATTCGCTTCTCGTGCTTCGAGTAATCCCCCCTATCTCTTAACTCAGTCTTGTAATCCATAGCTACGCTATAAAGCGTAGAATCCACTCCCGTTTCAATATCTAACGATAAGGCACTGAGCCGCGGATGCCATTCCGATGGCTCGAATCTTGGATTGATAAATTCTTTGTATCGATCCTTAATGAGCATTTCCCCCCTCAATTTGGCCGATCCATGGATAAACCTCTCCATGAGAAAGCGGTCTTCGGGACGAATATCCGATTCCCAAGTTCTAATTCCGGCCTCTGCAAGTTTGCGCCGTCCCCTGCGATATGCCGCTAGAGAGGGAAAATACAGTCCGTCTACCGCTCTCCCATCAAACGAGTGCATTTCCAATCGGCGTCGTTCCGCCTCGAAATTAGCAGGCAAACTCACATCAGCATGGATGAAAAACACGGGGCGATATTTAGGGATGCGAGCCAGAACTGGCCCCTCAGAGCCGCGCCCCCAAAAGAGTAGTTCGCAAAAACCCCTTACATCGACGCAATTCGAGGTAAGCAAAAAGAAATCGCTGGAAGTTTCCATCAGACGTGCATGCATCCTCATCAATACACTGCCTAGGCGCTCATCGAACAGATCAATTCAAATTATACCTTGATTCTCTCCCAATATCCGCAATCATGGGCAGGGATAATTGGCTGATCCTGGCGAAATCCGGATTATTGTATCCGTTTATATGCGGAGCTTACTATTAGATTGTATGGAGTAGGCCCAGGCGTCTGATCAAGGAACTGGGGAACTAGATCACGCCAGGAAGGGTTGTCGAATCACAGTACGCCATGTTGCCTTGGGAACTCTGCGAATATCGTTCAGATATATCTCATGGTGCTTACCCGTGAGCACCTTGTTGGAGGATTTGATTTTATGGCGCACGGCAACGAAGGTAGGTTCCATGTCGCTGAGGAGGCCCACATGCATCGCCTGCATTACGGGGCCTTCCTTGAAGCTCTCAAATCTCACTAGTTCGAGCGAACGATGCTTCTTCTTCAGGTAAGCACCCCTCATTCCCTCCTCCATCATATCAGCGCTGATGTAATCCGGCTGCATAATCATGAGAGTCCAGTTCCAAATCGATTTATTATCTTGCGTGAACTCGTTCATGTCATCTGTCCAAAAAAGCGCCTCAAGGGGCATCACTCGATAATCAATCCGCTTATTGTTCTTAATATAAAATTTGAATACGTAGGAAATAGAATTGAGCGCCATAATCGCGTCGATGAAATCCGATGAATAATATGGATCGCCCTTGCCATCCACCATCAGAAAATTGAATTCGGGAACCCCCACCTCATGCACACGGCCAACCCTGGGTTTGTACAAGTTGGCAAAATTCTTCCGATGGTCAGTTTTTTCAATTTTTTCTTCTCGTTTCATAACCGATCTTACCACCAATTCTATCGCTTCACTTCAAAAATTCCCAATTTCACCTATAGTAGGCAGAGTTAGTCCGTCTTGATTCTCTTTTGAATGCTGTGCTTGGTTTCAGTCATCTTTGCCAATCTTAATCCTGGAAAACAAAATTCCGGTTTCCTTGTCGCGGTTCATAAGAAATAGGAAACCACTATACGCCTCTGCCTCTTTTCATAGGTTAGCATAAGACCACGTTCGCGCATTGTTGAATTCACTATTTTGCTTTGACAAGTACTTTGGCCGCAGTTCCATGCAAAAAACACTTCAAATCGCCGTTTCCGTTCTAATTTACAGAATTCGAGGACGCAACTTAACTCATCAGCAGAATACAAGTTATGCAACCGGGCTTTTGCGGGTAGAAAAGCGCTATGAGCAAACTTCGCTTATCACGGACTCGCTTACTGCAATCTCTGCCGCCCGCAGCCGAAGCATAGGCTCCGGCCAGCTTGGCAACCAACGTTCATTAAACCCAATATCGCCTCATGCGTTCCCGCAGGCCCACGGAATAAGAATCCCAATCTTCAATCGGTCTGGCTGCTAGGGATTCCGCGCAGGCAGTTTTGGCCACCGCCACCGCCTCCCACTCAATCACCCTAGGATCGAAGGGTTTGGGAACAACGTATTCCGGCCCGAACTCAAAATCTCGGCCATAGGCTCGCCGAACCTCGTCCGGCACCGGTTCCTTCGCTAACTCCGCCAGGGCCCTAGCCGCCGCCATTTTCATTCCCTCGGAAATTCGCCTAGAGCGGACATCCATCGCGCCCCTGAAGATGAACGGAAAACCAAGCACATTATTAACCTGATTAGGATAATCAGATCTCCCAGTTCCCATAATCACGTCATCCCGCGTCTTCTTAGCAAGAGGATAGGGGATTTCAGGATTTGGATTCGCCATGGCAAATACAATTGGCAAATCATTCATTGAAAGCAGCATATCGGGACTGAGCACATCGGCTACCGAGAGTCCAATAAAGGCATCGGCCCCCCGCACAGCCTCCGCCAAGCTTCGCTCCGATCTATCCGTTGCAAAAAGCTTCTTTTCCTCGCTCAAATCTCCCCTATCAATCGAAATCACACCCCTGGAGTCGCACATTAGGATGTTTTCCTTCTTCACTCCGGCCTCGACAAACATTTTCGCGCAGCTTATGCCGGCCGCCCCGGCTCCATTAAAAACCACCCTCATATCCCCAAGTTCTCGCTTAGAAATCTCGGCCGCGTTAATCGCCCCTGCCGTGCAGATTATCGCGGTGCCGTGCTGATCGTCATGAAAAATTGGAATACTGCAAGATTCGATTAAGGTTCTCTCTATTTCAAAGCATTCCGGAGCCGCGATATCTTCCAGATTGATTCCACCGAACGTCGGCTCCAAGGCTTTCACAATTTCTACCAATCTTCGGGGATCCCTCTCGTTCACCTCGATATCGAAAACATCGATATCCGCGAAACGCTTAAAGAGCACTCCCTTCCCTTCCATCACCGGCTTGGAAGCAAGCGCTCCTCGATTGCCAAGACCCAAAATCGCCGTGCCATTCGAAACCACCGCTACCAGATTCCCCTTCCCCGTGTAGCGAAAAGCCGCTTCCTCATCCCTATCAATCTCCAGAACCGGAAAGGCTACCCCCGGAGAATACGCCAATGATAACTCATCTGCCGTGGTGCAAGGCTTAGTCGCAATCACCTCCGTCTTACCCGGCCGTCCGTTAAGCTCGTGATACTCCAGCGCTCTCTCTTTCATGCTTCGTATAATCACCATACTTCTATTCTAGCAGTTAGTGATTATTTGGGAAAAGTGGTTGTCCTCTGGCGCCTACCGTCAAAATACCAAAAAAGTCGAACGAATCCGTCAATTAACCTGGTCTGGGAATCTCAGGTCTTATTGGAAGTGAGGTTATTCTTCGGTTTCTGTGAAAGCGATATCTTCGGCGTTCTTATCTGGTTCCAATAATGCCGAGGCCTGCATTGTAGACATTGGACTTACGCCCTTGTTCCATCCAATGAGTACAGTCGTTGTAATTAAAAAACCGACAAAGACGACGAACCCAATGAAAACCACAAAAAAGTTCTCTTTCATAACTCTGCTCCTGTCCCTATGTCTTTATCGCGCACAAATAGGACTAAGACAAAGCACTTTTTCATCTTACATGGAAAAAGTTGCAAAAGGATACCTAGATCATTGATCTGTGGCCTAGGCAGCCTCTACAGGAGCTAGCTATAGCAATCTTGAGCTAGCTAAACCCGTGCTGTGCGCGGCGCCGAAATGAGAAGTGGAAATTTCCATTACGAAAAACCGGAGCAGCTCTCGCCACTCCGGCACACGCTTCGGTAGGGCCGGTTACCTAGGCGCTTTAACGGATTTCTGAGGGATTATAGAAAAATAATAAAGAATCATCCGTTTATTTTTAACACTCTTTATAACTTCGGTAACCGTAGCGCATTTGTTTGTTTATTTTTCGAGAAAACCTTAAGAAAAGCTAACAATGGTATCTTAATACACTTCGGGAGAAACTGTTTAACCGTCTTGCTAGCAATGAGGGCCTTCTACTCCCAAGGGAAATCAAGTTTCAGCTGCCAGCGCTTCTTGAGACTGCTTATAACCGATTGGAGTGATTTTGGAATGGGGCAACCATGTTTTCGACGATAAATTCGCGCCTCATATTCCTTTTCTCCGGCTGTATAAATCCGCCTCTCCCCCGGAACCCTTTCAGATTCCCGCAAATCCCGCATGATAATTCCCGCAATTTGCTTGAACAGCGACGGTGATATAAAGCTTTCAATGTTTATGGCCAAAAAGAAATGACCCAGAGGATAGGGAATCTTTCTGCCGTCCTTATCGACACCGTTAAGAGCCTTGAGATAAGAACCATCTTGCAGGGCAGCAGAGAGAACCTCTACAACCGTGGCATAGCTATAGCCCTTGTAGCCTCCGTTATCTTCGCCTATGCCTCCCAGGGGGGTAAGCGCAACCATTCCCTGTGTAAGTTGCTTAAGTACTTCCTCGGTATCAGTTCGGGTTTTGCCATCCTTCCCAATCACCCATCCGGAGGGGAGATTCTTTCCTGCTCGGGCATACATCTCAATCTTGCCACGTTGACTAACGCTTGTAGCGCAATCAATAACAAACGGAAAGGTTTCATCAGTCGGAATCCCGAACGCCAGAGGATTTGTGCCGAGCATATTCTCTACACCGTGAGTAGGGGCAATGGAGGGACGTGCGTTGGTGCCTGTCATTCCTATCATATCGACATCCGTAGCCATTGTGGCGTAGTAGCCGGCTATGCCATAATGGGTGGAGTTTCGCACAGCCACCATACCTAAACCCTGCTTCCGAGCCTTCTCGATGGCCATTTGCATGGCCTTTTTTGAAATCACATGGCCCATTCCGTTATTTCCATCCAATACCGCGGTACTGGGAGTTTCCTTAATGGTAGTTATCTTTGTAATCGGACTCAGAATTCCTTGGTCTATGCGGTCAATGTAAATGGGTTTCAATCTACCAATTCCGTGAGAATCAATTCCCCTCTTATCGGATTCTATTAGTACATCCGTAACTATTGCCGCATCCGCTTCAGGTAGGCCAACCTTATGGAGACACTGGCACATGAAGGTTTCCAAAAGCTCAAAAGCAACCCACTCACAATCGGGATAGTCCTGCTGATTCATCAATTTCCCCAATCCATACTACGCCGTTATAAGAAACCTCGTCCAGTTAAATTTCAACCGCGGTTTTGCTCATGGCTCTAGGAATCTGGACTTCTTAGCATACCCGAGTCAATCAGATGGATTAGAGCGAATCTGGCTTGGTTGTCCGGCAGCAGTTTTTTGAGCTCGTCACGCCCCTGAATTAACAGATTCTGCCCCTTTAATCGCGCCCTTAGAGCGGCTCCCGAGCCGATCAAGAGTTCCAGGGCCTCATCTATCGCCCTCCTGTCGTCCTGGGGCGCAGTTTTTTTGGCGCGTTCGAAAAGTTTTTGTAAGCGGAATGAATCCTCGGGATTTCTCTCAACGTGATAAATCACCGGCAAACTTCTCTTCCCCTCTATTATATCATCGCCTCGTCTCTTGCCGGTCACACCATCAGTGAGATTCAGCACATCGTCCATAATCTGAAAGCCGCAACCTAGCGTCTCCCATGCGCAGCCCAATTTCTTCACTTCTTCCTGCTCAGCATACTCCTCCGAGCCAGTTCCAGCGACAGCAGCTCCAATTCTTGCGGCTAATCCGGCAAGGGAACCTGTTTTGAAATTACACATTTGCAAGTATGCCTCTTCGTCTGGAAAGTAGTTAGGCTTGTTATGCCATATGATATCATAACCCTGTCCGATGTGGAGGCGTCTCATCACCGCCAGCCAATCCTCTGTAATTGCGGCTCGCAGGGTAGGATGGAGATTGCTCCTTTTCAATACGATAGTGGGCAGGAAATACATCAGGTTGCCCATATTGATAGCCAAATCTTCGCCAAAGATTCTATGTATGGCTGGCTCCCCTCGGCGGATTGGAGAATTATCTTCGATATCATCTATGATAAGTGAACCGTTGTGAGGAATTTCTATTAGGGGTATTAACTCGTCCGCGGCGCTTCCTCCGCCGAGCGCCTCACAGGTGAGCACGCAAGCCAAAGATCTCCAACGTTTCCCTCCACGTCTAAGCAGAGCCCGTCCGGGTTCGGTCAAGTCCCTAACCCAATTGTGCTTAACGTGTAGAGATTCCATCCCCACCCCCACTACACTTGCAATCCAAGTAGAATCTATGTTTCTTGGTAGAATTCTGCTGAGAACTATTTCTATGCGCTTAAGCTGCTCGTCGTACATATCCTATAATAATGACAGCCAGCGCCGTAAATTTCCAGTTATGAAGCTAAATTCGCGCTGATTAATCTCATTGATATGTTTGTTCAGCTAATTCACAATATGAGCTATGATGCGTGGGTTGTGCTATCCTATTTTGATTGTGCTTATTGCATGTCAAAGCAACGAAGAGTCTAAACCAATATTGATCGATCCTCCCCCCGAATCGAGAACGGTCAATCTCGACTTAGAGGGGCTACCCTGGATATTCGAGCTTGAGCAAACTCCGGAATTCCCCGGCTACCGAGGGTTTTATCTGGGCAAGGACGGCAGATTGCTCCTAATCAATTTCCCAGACGCTATAGGCGATAAATGGGAAATTCAAGGCGATTTGCTATCCCTGAGCTTCCTGCAAGGCGCTGCCGTGCCGATGGATGCGCCCCACAGTTTCCATGTAATCGTAGATAGCGTTGAAGACGGTCTGCCAATGCATATAAGACTTATCCCCGCATACAACCACAGCGCCAAAGAGATTCCCCTTATACGCGGCTCTGCCGAAATAGATCTTGTGGAAAACTACTGGCTTCTCAAGGCGCTCGTAGGATCCGAGGAACTTCAATGGCCCATAGACACTGATGTCCACATGATCCTACTCCCGGGCAAAAATGGCCTTGGCATCCTAGGCCACGGAGGCGTAAATCTATTCTCGGGGGGTGTTGAAATCGGAGATGAAACTTTTAAGGTGGGCCTCCTGGCATCTACTCTCATGGCCGGCCCCCATTTGGACTTTGAGGACCGCTATACCTCGGGATTGATGAATGTGAACCGCTACGTTCAGGTGGATTTCAATCTCTTCCTTTATTCCGATACCACGCCGATTGCCGCCTTCCAAGCTCAGATGTTCAACTAATCCATACCTCTAGCAAACCACGTTCCAATCACCCGCAGATATCGCCGAAGCAAGTATATCCTGAGTGATGGCTCACTTAGGCGGAACTATTAGCCCAGGTATTTCTCCGGCCATCTCATAACCGGCGCCGAGTATCCGTAAATTCAGAGGATTGTGCTTGCGGTTTCGAGACGAAATCACCTCATCCAGGGCCGCTTCAACCGCTTCTATCGACACCAAGTTAGGCTTCAATCGAAGTAGGGCGCCAATGGCGGCCATATTTGCCGCCCGCTCGGTTCCATTCGCCAAGGAGATATCCGTTGCATCAAGCGGAAAGCTAAGCAAGTCCGAACGCATTGGAACGGTCTTTATCAACGAGCGATTCCAAATCAGCATTCCACCGGGTTTTATTCTAGGCAGGAATTTAACCAACGAGGGGCTATTTAGGGCAATTACGACACTGGGGCTTTCAATTACCGGCGAGGGTATGTCCTCGCTGCTAATAACCACGGAGCAATTGGCCGTGCCGCCCCGCATTTCAGCACCATAGGAGGGGATGTGCGAAACCTGAAGCCCTCGGCGCATGGCTGCGACACAAAGCAGCCTACCCGCCAGTAAGACGCCCTGCCCTCCAAAACCGGCGATAACGATTTCCTCGGTCATGAGGCCTCTTTTGCCGCTGCCGCCTCCGCGGGTCTATCTCGAAATTTCTTCAAAGGAAAGATCTTGAGCATATCAGTTCTTATCCATTCCGCGGCAGCAGCCGGTTCAATGCCCCAATTAGTAGGACACATGGAAAGAATTTCCACAAAAGAATAGCCTATGCCCTCCTTTTGATAACGGAGCGCCTTCAGAATAGCCTTCTTGGTCTTTGTAACCGTACCCGGATTATAAACCGCTGTCCGTTCGATATAGGCAGGAGATACCAGGGTATCAACCAACTCACAGGCTCGGATTGGGTAACCCACCTCCGCGCCATCTCTTCCGTTGGGTGTGGTTGTAGTTTTCTGACCCTCCAGGCTCGTCGGCGCCATCTGGCCTCCTGTCATACCATAGTTTGCATTGTTGACGAAAAAAACTGTAATCTTCTCGCCGCGATTTGCCGCATGCACTGTTTCGCCGGCGCCAATGGCCAATAAGTCGCCATCACCTTGATAGGAAATCACTATACTATTAGGGAGAGCCCTCTTCAGTCCCGTGGCCACCGCTGGCGCTCTGCCATGGGCCGCCTCCAACCCATCCACCTCGATATACTTGTAGGCCAACACCGAACAGCCCACAGGCGCTATGAGTATCGTTTTGCCGATTATATCAAGCTCTACCAATGCCTCAGCGATAAGCTTGTGGATAATTCCATGGCCACAGCCAGGACAATAATGGGTTCTAACATCGCTTAGTCCCTCAGGACGCCTGTACATGGGTATGGCTTCGGCGCTCATAACCGTAAATCCTCCCTATAATATCATCAAGAGTGGGTACTGCCCCGCCAGCTCGACCGTAAAAGTCCACCTCGGCTTCCCCGTTCACCGCCAGTTTCACATCCTCGATTAGCTGTCCTAAACTCATTTCTACAGTCAGAACCCTTTCCGCTTTTTTGGCAAATTCGTTTAGTTCCCTATCCGGAAAGGGCCAGAGCGACAGGGGTCGAAACAAACCCACCCTTATGCCTTCGGCTCGCAGTTTATCCACAGCCTTTCTGGCTACCCGGCCCGCCGTGCCATAGGCAACAATCAGCCATTCGACATCCTCGCATTGATACTCGTCCACGCATCTAACCTTTTCGGTAATCCAATCATATTTGTCCTGGAGATGAAGATTGTGTACTTCCAAGGCGTTATCGGGAATCAGTTTGAGGGATGCAATTATGTTCTTGGTTCGGCCCTCGGTTCCGCTTAGAGCCCAGGATTTCTCGTATCTCTTCCCGGTAGGCTTTGGAAGCGTTACGGATTCGGACATCTGACCCAAATAACCGTCCGCCAGAATAAGAACTGGTATCCTATACTCATCCGCCAAGTCAAACGCCTCTACAGTAAAATCCGCCAGCTCCTGAGCGTTTCCCGGCGCAAGAACAATTGTACGGTAGTCGCCATTGCCGCCCCCGCGAGTTGCCTGGAAGTAATCTCCCTGAGAGCCGGCTATGGCGCCGAGCCCTGGCCCGCCGCGCATCACGTTAACCAAGACACAGGGCAATTCCGCCCCAGCGAGATAGGAGATGCCCTCCTGCTTCAGCGCCATTCCCGGCGATGAAGAAGTGGTCATAACTCTAACCCCACCGGCAGAAGCGCCCATTACCATGCTTATAGCAGCAAGCTCGCTTTCAGCCTGAATGAATGTGCCCCCCACCTCCGCCATTCTGCGGGACATATAAACAGGTATTTCATTCTGCGGCGTAATCGGATAGGCAAAATAGTGCCTGCAACCGGCAATAATGGCTGCCTCCGCTAGGGCCTCGTTTCCCTTCATCAGCACCTTTCCCGCCATTACACTGCCTCCGCAAACCTATCGATCTCGATTGCGGCATCCGGACACATAAGCGCGCAGGCGCCACAGGCAATACATGCAGATTCATCAATACAAACTGTATAATAAAGTCCCTGGCTGTTCAAATCTTCAGTTTTTGCCAGTATCTTCTTCGGGCAGTTTGCAATGCACAATCCACAGCCCTTACATCTTTCTTTATCTATTATTGGCACACCTCGCCTCATTGAGGGTTCCTCCAGCTCAATTTGTTAACTGACATATTGAACCATTTGTCATAAAAGCACAAGTTTATTTTGGATTATATTTCAAACCAAATGCACTTTCACTGAGGTTTTTTCGATTTCTTGAGCTTAGATTCAAAACACTAGTATGTAATTACTACTATTTCTTCGTTAATTCGGATTCAATTACTTAGGTTTGTCCAAAGAATTGTCAGAAAATGGTTCAAATTTAGCAATAGATCAGCTTTCGCCTGTAATAAGATTTTTTACCTCACTAGTATAGGATAAATACTGCCTCTTATAAACTTTTAGATAGTAGTTTAATACTATTTTCAGTCAATTTTGTGATGTCTAACGCTATTTAACCCTATCCTAATATTTACCAGTGCACGATATGTGCCACTACCGGATCCGATTTGGGGGAATTCGGCCAATGCCACTATAGCTTGTATACTCTGAGGTTGGTTGAATTCTCTTTTCTTGAAGTGGTTTCTTATGGCTTCCTTGATAGCCACTTCCAGTGCCTCACGTTGAGAGCCGCTCGAAATTGGAGAACTAGCTTCGCCAGCCGCGGATGGGAAAAGGGAGCCTCTCCAAGCTTCAAGCCGCTTCTGCTGTATGAAATCGCTTGCGTACTCAATAAGTACGTATGTTGTTCCATCTATCTCATTGACGCTAATTGTTTTCAATTTCTCATCCTCTGCCGGTATTTGCGCCATGATTTCTATTTTGAACTCCTCTTCCGCTCCCCTGGCAGGAAGAATCCAAGTAACTGCATATCCATATATCATGCCTGAGAAAATCCATCTGGCATCATCAGTCAATTCACGTATGGTTTCTTCATTTTCGAAATAATCCTGCTTCGACGCTATGATTGCGCCCGGCGAGGTGATTTCAATGGGCTTCGGAAGCAATTGGAATTCACCCCGCAGGGTTTCTGCCGCCAATGAGGCACTAGTCTGAATCGCCAACAAACCAATCGGTAGCCAGTACCGAATCGGAAATATCTCTAGCTTCAGCGCCAGTTTCTCATCGCCTTGATGGGATTTATTCTGAGTCTTATGAAGAAATACAGGAAACCGAAAGCTAGGCCGCTAAGATGAGTAAGATGAGCGGTATTGCCCCCGGATCGGAAAACATGAGAGAAGAGATCGATTGCCGCAAATATCGCTAAGAGAATAGGCGCCTTCATTGGGATGAGTCCGAATAACAGTAGAACAGCACGCGGTTCCAATATCGCATATGCCAATAGCACTGCATAGATGGCTCCTGAGGCACCGATTATTGGTGTAAAACTGGAACGGGAAATGTAGGCTAGCACTGAGAAAACCCCGGCTAGCGCTCCACAAATCAAGTAGTAGGCTAGGTATTCCCCACTCCCAAGACGCCTTTCTACATGATGTCCGATTGAAATGAGCACTATCATATTGAAGATGATGTGCGTAAAACCACTGTGCGTAAACATGTAGGTGACGGGTGTCCAAATGAATTTTCTAGAGAGCAGTCCGTGTGCATAGATGGCCAGATATTCCAAAATATCCGGTGATAGGAATACCAGGAAGAAAACAATAGCATTTATGATTACAATGACGAGATTAAAATTGTGGGCTTTTCCGAGTGTTCTCATAACAGGTCTTAAGCTTAGCTCAACTTTGTTCCGGCTTCAATAGCACGTACGCAGGACGCAGGTCGGTGTTTGATTGCAGTTCTCATCATCCAAGGAGTAACAAGCTATCAGGTCAAAGAAGTAGCGGCGGGGAGATTAGCAAAACGTGATTCAACTGATTACATAGAGCCGGAAACCTCGATAGGGTATCCCGGTGCTATGAATTACAGTGTCGGCGCTAAGCTGTAGCTTACCCCGTGCTTCCGTGAAATCATATTCCAGTATGGACTTCGGCTTAGTCTCCTTCAGATAGGGGATACAGTCTATTAGCAGAGGTTCCGGCGGCAGGAGACTCTCGTTTTCCACTGAAACTACTGCTATCAGCAGAATGCGGCGAAAGCGGATTACCCACCAGGCCTCACGCTCACCGAGGTGTCCATCGAGCCGTTCCCCGTTCTTCAGTACATCCCTGTAGTAGTGAGCAATATCCTCAATATTGTTCGGTTTTCTCGCTTCGGCTGAATTTGACATCCAACCCAGCATAAGCGAATCTTCGAGAGTACTCGCATAACCCCATGCTCCCTCCAGAGAACCCATGGTTTCCAGCAAGGGGCGCCGCGCGGGTCCAACCCCTAGGAATCGTGCAACGAATCTTTTAATATGCGCTCGCTCGCGCCGTGGTTTACTCTCCTTTTCTCCTGGATTGATCGGAAGCGGCGCCGAAAATTTTAGTTTCCGTCCTAGGTTGACTTGTCGAAGTTTTTCATCAAGTGCAAGGGTAGTCTTGAACCAGGCCTGGTTCGCCTTGGTTTCGGCAGTCTCATCTTGCACAAGATTGACTCCCTGGATTCCAAAGGCCTCGATTTGCATCGGGTCTCCCTCTGCCATTACACCTATATTCTTTTGAACCCCGCCCTTGCGCGCCATCCGGGCGATTGTTTTCAGATGGCTCAGATTCAAACCCTCGCCTTCTTGATGACTAGCCGGCCTAGTACCGCTCAAGCTTAGAAAATCAAAACCGCAGCGATCGCGCCAGAATTCGAATATCCTGCCCCAGTAGGATAGAGCGGCATCACTATAATCCAGTGCAAGAGAACAAAGTTGCTCATCGCCAGTTTCGCATAACGGCGCCAAGTCGGCCCTGCTAAGAGCACTTGCATAATCATCGGGTTTGAATTCTTTTTTTGTCCGTTTTAGCGTGGACACAATAGATTCAACCTGCCGGTGGAGTTTGCCTTGATAGGCCTTGTCGGCATTGAATTCTCCTCCTTGGGTCCAAAGAAAGAGCTGGGGTTTATTGTAGACTACGGCCGCTTGGATATGAACCTTGCAGTCTAGCTGATAACCTACGGCTAAACCCAAAAGATGAGCTGCTTCAACCAGGGCGCTTATTTGGAGCGAAGAATCGAATCCAACTTCGAGAGCCTGGGGAGCGACTAATTCGCTGCGAACTATCACATGGGATTGGAGATGTGCAAGCTTGGAATCCTTACCAATGGTAAATGGGGCAAGTATGATTGCCCGGGTACGAAGCGTGGTAAGGTACATGGCTGTATCCAAGATGCTTGCCGGGCAATCTTGGGTGCCGGCAGCGCGGATATTTATCAGGGTATAGTCGTATTCGCTCATCCATCGGGCGTCACGTCGCCTGAGGATGGGGCTTTCAGCCGAATGCATCAGCGACACTCGATTGAAGAAATCCGCAATTAACGGGAGCGGGAGAGATACTAGCTCCGCCCCTCTGTATCGCAGGCAACCCTCTGATTCATATTCGCGAAAGAGTTCTGCCGCCTTATTGCTTTGCACAGGATTGGCAGGCAGGTTCTGCGCCAGAGTTTTCCACAGGCGATGAGGAGGAGTATTCATGAATCTTATGATATCATGTAATGGCTTGATTTGCACGGTCAGAGAATCCCTATACTAGGGTGTGGCGGCACCGTCCGCAATGGGACGAAGCTTGATCGCGCATATCCCGCGCCTCATCTGCCACCTGGCAGTAGCGCGGAACTTGGCCGCACACTCTGAACTCTTGATACTAGTCTGAAAGAGGGAGGCGCCTTCGAAACCTACTGCCGCCGCGGGTAGAAATGCTGATGAGTCTATGGATAGATTTGATGTGGAATTTTTAATATGCAGGGCAGGAATAGAATAGATTTCTATACTCTGGAGGCTAGGCGACTTGGCTATCCTGCCCGTTCGATTTTTAAGCTGCAGGAGATTCAAAGAAAATGGAAACTGCTAAAGGGACCGGTGCTGGATGTGGGAGCCGCGCCGGGTGGATGGACGCTTTTTGCTCTTAAAACCCTGGGTTTTGGCGCACGGGTGGTTGCCGTCGATCTTAGGCATTTGGATGTCAAGGCGCCGCCCGGTTGCGAGATAAGCTTCTTGAAAAGCGATATTTTCTCGCGGGAGGGGGCATCGTTTGTGGCGAGGAGGGGGCCCTATGGCTCTGTGTTAAGTGACGCCGCGCCTGCAACGACTGGCAATCGCTTGGTGGATACCAGCCGCTCTTATGATCTGGCGTTGCGGGTTCTGAGCATCGCGGAAACGAATCTGATAGCCAAAGGAAATCTAGTTCTCAAGCTTTTTCAGGGAGGGGATGAGAAGAGGGTGCGTGATAGGATGGAGGTGATTTTTGAGAGGGTGAGGTTGTTTAAGCCAAAGGCGGTGAGACGGAATTCGATGGAAGTTTATATCGTTGGCATTGAGCGGCGCCATGTAGGGTAATACGGCCAGATGTCTACGGGCGCCTAAGCTGGATAGCAGCAATCTGTGATAGCGACCGAAGCGAAAAAAAGCCCGGCATGCAGTCTCATTCATATATGGCGATCGGAAACGAATCCGAAGATGGCTGAATGGGACGCTGCCATATTGGCTATATGTCACCGCTGGTGGAAGCAAGTCTGATAAGCCTAGACAGCTGAGCCGGAACCTTGGAGCGCAGCTTTGCCACGGCTTTCAGTTTTCGCTTCTTATGGGTTTTCTGGTGTATATCGTGCAGAGCATCGCTATGCCTTTTTAACAATCCATGATAAGATACTGCTCAAATGTATGAATATCATGAATCAGGTTTAGAGCCTGCAAAAATCGATGAGAGGATGAGAAGCATGGCGAGTACTGTTTTTTATGTGACGATTAGGGAAGATTACCAAAAGGCGCGCGAGGACTATTTCCCCCACATTGCAGCTTCCTATACAACGATCGCCAAGAGTTTCACCAAGGGAAAACCCTACCCTGTTTTGGCCGTTAGACATATGACTATGATTGCGGATGATGCAAAAAACGTGGAAACTTCACAGTTTTTGGTTCCTACGGAAAGTGGAAATTTCATTTGGGTGCAATCAGAGATTTTCCGTTTTGCCGGTCTGAATCCCGAAGACAAATAGCAGATGTGAAAGTTGCAACGGCGCTGGAAGCCCGGCGTTTGGATAGCTCCGCAATTGTGGACTACGGAATGGGTGAGTCTGTTCTGATGGAAAATGCGGCTATTGCTGCAAGAGAGGTGATTACTAGGCGCTGGGGAGTGCCTGGAAGGAAGGTGCTGGTTGCCTGCGGACTGGGAAATAACGGTGGGGATGGGTTTGCGCTAGCAAGGCTGCTATATGCGCGGGGAGCGGCGGTTACCGTGCTGGTGGCTGGAAGAGCAGGTATAAGCAGCAGTAAAAGAGTCGGCGCAGCTATTGGGGCCGCAGCAGGCAAGAGATTTGACAATTCAGGCGGATTTCGGGGTTCGGGAGGAGCCGCGGAGGATAATCTTAGGATAGTGGAGCGCCTCCCTCTGGAAATTCTGCAGCTGTACTCCGTTACGGACTTACTTGTAAAAACGGACTTCGATGCGTTCGATGTAATTGTAGATGCTCTTTTCGGAACGGGACTTTCCCGCGGTTTGGAAGGTCCGATAGCGGCTCTGGTTGAAAGAATCAATGCCTCTGATGCTCCGGTTTTATCCCTGGATATTCCCTCGGGTGTGAGCGCCGATACCGGCGAGGCACTCGGTGTGGCGGTGCGAGCGGAGGCAACGGTTGTCTTCGGGGTTTTGAAGCGAGGAAATTTATTGTATCCAGGGTTCGAATTGGGAGGCGACTTGTATTATTCGGAAATTTCTTTTCCGGAGGAACTTCGCAGCGATGATTCGATTGCTATTTCAGTGAATGTGCCTCCGGCGCTGGAGAGGCGGAACCCGGCGGGGCATAAGGGAACCTTTGGCAAAGTTCTCATTGTTGGCGGTTCACCTAGTTATTGTGGGGCGGTGGCTTTGGCGGCGGGAGCCGCACAGAGGAGCGGTGTGGGTTATGTTTATCTGGCTACGCCATCAACTATGGTTTCACAAATTTTTCCGTTGGCGCCAGAGGCGGTTTTCTTACCTCAGGGTGGATCGAACTATCTTGGCTGTGAGCACCTTCCAGAATTGCTTGAAGCTAGTGTTCGGGCAGATGCGGTTATTCTGGGACCGGGCCTTTCAACCCAACCTGAATCTATTCGATTGGCAAGAGAGCTCATCACTGCAATAGAGAGGCCGCTTATTATTGATGGCGACGGTCTTACTGCTCTAGCCGGCCGCGATGAGTTGAGCCGACATCGAACCCATCCCACCCTTTTAACTCCACATGCGGGAGAAATGGCGCGTCTACTTGGTTCGTCATCGAACGAGGTATCAAAAAGGCGGATCGATACCGCCCTGGAAGCGGCCGAACGCTATGGGGCCATGCTTGTTCTCAAAGGCGCGCATAGCATCATTGCCCATCCTGGTGGAAGGCTTTGGATGAATCTCACGGGGAATTCCGGAATGGGAACCGCTGGTTCGGGTGATGTGCTTGCGGGTTTACTAGGAGCTCTGGCAGCCTCGCGCTTAAATTTGGATTTTGTCGACCTACTTCGCCTAGCTGTTTACCTGCATGGGCTTGCGGGCGATTTGGCGTCAATGAGTCTTGGGCAAATCAGTCTTAGCGCTCGCGACATCATCGCCTTCCTGCCCCAGGCCCTTATGGAGCACAAAAAAAAACTTGCTTCCGATCCATTTTCCGGCAAAATAATACAAACCTAACTTCGACAATAAGATGGAGGTAACCATGATAGCCTATTGCGTGTCGGTATCAGTGAAGCATGGATGCGAGAATAGCTTTATCAAAATCACTAGTTTAAACCGTAGGGAAACTTTGAAGGAGAAGGGGAACCTGCGCTTCGATGTACTTCAGAATGAACACGAACCTAATCAATTCATGCTATACGAGGTTTATCGTTCAGAGGAAGCGGTGATGGCTCATAAGGAAACCTACCACTACAAAAACTGGCGAGAAAAGGTTGCGCCTTGTATGGCGCGTGATCGGCAAGGCGAGAAATTTCTTGTCGTCTATCCAAAGGAAGATAAAGATTGGTAAACGCATTTCGATACAGGGGAAATCCTAATCTCATTTTCGGCGCTGGTTCTGCGGCGAGTCTGCCGGAACTTATCTTGAGGGAAGGACCGGTTCTTATACTTACCGGTGGCCATTTCCTGCGAAGTCGAACATGGTCGCTACTTGAAACCGAATTTACAAGAGTTGGCATAGCCTACGAGCGCGAAACGATTGGCGGAGAACCCTCGCCTGATACCGTAGATAGCTTAGTGGAAATTGCCAGGGAGGCCGCCGTGGTGTCAGTGCTGGCGATTGGCGGCGGCAGCGTTCTTGATGCTGGCAAGGCCGTTGCAGCGATGGTATGCCACGAGGGTAGTGTAGCGGAATACCTGGAGGGCGTTGGCTCCCTTCGTCCAAACGGTCGTACTCTACCTATGATCGCCGTGCCCACAACTGCCGGAACCGGCAGTGAGGCAACGAAAAACGCCGTAATTAGCAAGCATGGAGATAGCGCCTTTAAGAAGTCGCTTCGGCATGATGCCTTTGTGCCCGCCACCGCTCTTATCGACCCCGAACTCGCGCTTGGCTGTCCGATGAATGTAACACTTGCCTGCGGCATAGATGCTCTTTGCCAGCTTATTGAATCCTATGTTTCAAATAGGGCCACTCTGTTTACGGACATGTTGGCTAAGGAGGGACTGCGGTTATTTGGCAGCGCCTGCGAGCTCCTTTCTACAGGAAGCTTTGGAACCGAGGAATTGAATCAGAGAGGTGGATTGGCGCTGGCGGCATATTTCTCCGGTCTCTGCCTGGCAAATGCAGGTCTCGGAACCATTCATGGCCTTGCAGGTCCGCTTGGAGCCCATTTGAAGGTTCCTCATGGATTGGCCTGCGCCTTGCTGGCTGTTCCTGTGCTTAGTATGCTAATCAAACGGCTTTCCCAGGATGACAACCAGGCCGTGTTGGATAAACTCGCATTTACCGGAGCTCAAATAGACCGCGGCCCAAATGCCATCCCCATAGACGGCGATGTGAAGCTCTTGATAAATCACTTGGGGAATTGGACAGGGAAACTAGGACGGCTAGCGGATTATGGGCTCGAGCGCTCCGACATAGACCATATCGTGAAGGCTTCAGACAATAAGAATTCCCCCGTGGCCTTTAGCGATTCCGAACGCCGAGAGTTTCTCCTCCAGCTTGTGTAGCAATTGCCGTTGGCTCGGGCATCGTTTAACTCTCTATCTACTCATGCATAGCTGTAATCATCGCGCCGCCAAGACAAACATCCTCGTGGTAAAACACTGCAAATTGACCGGGCGCTACGCCCCTATCTGGTTCATCCATATCCACCCGCAGCCGTTCTCCCTGCTCAGAACCAAAATTCTTGATTGTGGCGCTTACTATTTTGGAACCATGTCTCAGTTTTAGGCTAACCCGCGTATCTCGCGGTGGGCCGGAAATCCAGTTTGGCCTACCAGTAAAAAAACATGCGCATGCCCTTGCCTGCGCATTCATGCCCCTTGCTATCGTTACCGTGTTCTCTTCGTGATTCTTGGCCACTACATACCAGGGACCATCCGATAGCCCCAATCTAGTTCTCTGGCCGATTGTATAAAACCAGCTGCCCCTGTGAATGCCGAGTTCCCGATTTGTTTCAAGCTCCAATATCTTACCGCTCTTCTCTCCCATATAGTGGCGAACAAAATCTCGGTACTTTATTCCTCCAAGAAAGCAAATTCCCTGGCTATCCTTCCTCGTCTTCGCCGGCACATTGAAATCTGCCGCCATCCGACGCACCTCGGATTTGGTCATTCCACCGATGGGAAACACTGCCATTGAGGCCTGCATCTGTGTAAGCTGGGAGAGAAAGTAGGTTTGATCTTTGACCGCATCGGGCGATCTTCGAATATAATAGACTCCACCGGAGCCCTGAGTGCAAACCGCATAGTGCCCGGAGGCAACTCTATCCAGGGATTCGCCAACGCGATGAAGAAAGGCGCCAAATTTGATTCGTCGATTGCACAAGATATCCGGACTTGGCGTGCGGCCAACCTTCAATTCAGCCAAGGTGTAGGAAACTACACTCTCCCAGTATTCCTTTTGAAGGCTTATTATTCTTAGCGGTATTTTCGCGATATCGCAAACCGCGTGCGCATAGCTCAAATCTTCTTCCCAGGGGCAGGTTCCTAGAAAAGCAAGCTCGTCTTCGAGCCATATTTTGAGATAGTATGCACTGATTGCTGCATCAGGATAACTCTTTCTCAGTAACAACAATGCTGTCGAACTATCGACTCCCCCAGACAGCAACACTCCTATTCTCATTCGGTCATAATCCCTGATACTTGGTGGATTTTCAAGGAGACATAGGAGGATCGACAAAATCGTCCGTTCGGCTCATGAGGTTTTGGGAACGGAGCATCTTGGCATCGCTTATGGCTAACTTGCCCATTCGGCCGGGAATCGCAGAAACTTGGATTAGAAACCGAGCGGGAACTTCTATTCGGAAAGCTCCCTTGGCCTTCTAACAAAGTCCAGTTTGCCGCTGTTCTTACCCAGTTGTTCATCAAAAAGGAGTATCGATACTACTGCCGTGGTTGGCAATTCTCCAATGGCTTCTTTGCAAAGCCAGGCAGCGAATTCGCCAAGACCAGGCTGATGACCACAGGCCAATAGGTGCTTGGCATCAGCTTTGTAGGTCTTGACAATGCTTATCCAATCGCCCTTCCCCGCTTGGTAGAGTTCGTCCAATTTGATAATCGCCGGCGTGGCCGCCCTCCAAGCTCCGAAAAAGAGTTCGATGGTTTCACAGACTCTTCTCGCCGGAGAAATAAGGGCTATTGCCGGCGGAGGAACACGCCTGGAGCAATCAGCGCCCATGGCTTTGGCATCCCTGCGGCCACGACCATTTAACGGCCTATCTATATCGGCGAGCTCGGCATCTCTCCAAGAACTCTTTGCATGCCGCAGAAGGGTCAGTCTTCTCACTTAAATAAGCATAGCACACAGAAAGTCAAAGGGGTAAGGGCTATCGATGCCTAACTCGGAATAGGCGATTATTCTACCTATTAGCCCTCTTTAAACCTCCCTGGATGGTCCAACAATTTCAGTGGATTCGGCGCCTGTCTCCCCATCCACTTCACCCTTGGCGTGATACTTATCGAAGTACTTCTTGAAGCGTTTCTTCCACCTCTTCCCGTCTTTGCCCCTGCCCTTGCTCCGGTCTCCCTTTCCTCCGGAAATATGGCCAAATAGAACCTTGGCTAGCACAATCAAACCCAGTCCCTGCCAAATCGAGATTACCGGCAAATCGAAAACCACCGGCATCAGCGCGTTCCAAAGCAGCATGAAAAGCCAAGCAGCAAGTAACAACAATCCGGGAATAAATATTATACCTGCCAGAATTTTCCAACCCAAACTAAGCCACTTCTTTTTCATCATCCAACCTCCTTTTGCACTACGGCATCCTTATAGTCTTTCAGATATTCTCTCAGCCGGATAAGGGCATAACGTTTCCTCGACATGGCTGTATTAATCGAAATATTCAATAGTTCTGCCGTCTCACGAAAAGTATAACCGTACACCGTCTGAAGGAGAAAAACCTCTTTCTGGTCCTCAGGCAGCATTTCGATGGCTTCCTCCAAGGCTTCATAGGTTCGAGCCCTTCGAAATATTTCCTCCGGATCAGGGATAACAGATTCATCGAAAAGACTTATGGAAGTTTCGGACAGATACTCCGAGTCCAACCGCCTGGTCCCACCTCTCCAAGCATCAATCACCGCGTTCCTTGCACTTACATAGAGCCAAGAAATTAGATGGTCGGCGCTACAAAGAGTTGCTAGGACCTTTGTCGCACCAGCAAAAGTATCCTGCAATATGTCCTCCGCATCCTCGTCCACCTTCAAACGAACTCGAATCCAATTGAGCAAACGCGGACCCTCATCCCTAAAAATTCTCTCCAAATCTATCATCTCACCCATAGTAACGAAAAATTGCATTTCTTAGTCTACTTCCTCATACAAATCTTTAAACATTTGTGCAGAATGCTCAATTCGCGCACTGAATCTTAGACTTTGAACTTCGGATCAATCTTGCACCGGCAAAAATCGCCAGTCATCCCGCCTTTATCGGAAACTCCCATTCAAAAATCAATTACAGCGCCGAAGGCTTCTCCCTGACTCCAATCGGTAGACTCAGCGACAGAGAACTTGCGTTGAGGTTTAGTCCTAGTGTATAAACAAGTGTCTTTTGCGAAAGGAATTTTGCCCGACTCGGAAAAACATGATTGACATCGGATTTCATATGAGCCGAGGCCTGGAGTGAGAGAACTTTTAACAAAAACCAGATTGATGACTTTGAGGAGGTCGCGATGAATATAATTCCAACTTTCAGCGGGTATGGTTGGTTACTTGTCCCAGTTGGATTATTTTTAGGTTTGCTCGGCTACCGAGTCTATCGAGTATCGCTTCTTCTAATCGGGGTGCTCGCGGGACTAGTTCTCGGTTCATGGGTTGGTTCCAGAACCGGCAACAACCAGTTGTATCTGGTGCTGGGTTTAGTAATCGGAGCAATCCTTGGCCTAGTATCATATTTCTTGGCTAGATTTAGTTTCTTTATCCCGGGCATGGTAGGCGGGTTCGTGCTAAGCTCCTTCATCATTGAACAAGGTGGTTTGGATCTGAAAGCTAACGGGGAGATTATTCTGATGCTGACAACTTCTCTTGTAACCGGCATGCTTACGGTATTGCTGTATAGGACCTTAGTCATTCTCTTCACTTCGATAGTTGGAAGCTTCTTAATCTATCAGACAACCATACACTACTTCCCCCGCAATGCGGATAATTGGTCGTGGATACTCTACGTCATACTGCTATTGGTGTTTGTTATCGTCCAGATGATCGGTCGCAGGCATCACTCGGATCCGGTCTGAAGAAGCAAGCGTAGCCAAAACCCCTAGGCTCTGTCTGATTTCTTATTTTCCAGCGCACAGCCAAGAAAATTTCTTAGAATTTCCGCCACCTCCATTCCAACTCCCGCTGTTTTCGCGATTTCATTCAAGGTTCGATCGTATATGCCCTCGAGAGATTTATACTGTCCAAGTAGCTTAGCGCTTCTGGCGGGGCCAATGCCCGGAACACCCTCAAGCGTTGTCAGCTTTACATCCCTTGCACGCAGGCGTTGATTGCGGGAAGTTGCAAATCTGTGCGCCTCATTCCGAATATACTGCAGAACCCGAAGTCCAGGATCGCCCTCGGGCAATTTCACAGCCTCCGAAGAACCGGGCTGCCAGAGTTCTTCATTTTTTTTGGCTAAACCTACAAGGGAAATCTTATCGCTGAGATTCAACGCTTCCAACACCCCCCAAGCGGCCGATACCTGCCCCCTGCCCCCGTCAACAAGGATTAAATCCGGCAGAGCCTTCTCCTCATTGAGAAGCCGCTGACAACGTCGCGCCACCACTTCGGCTATTGCCTTGAAATCATTAATTTCGCCATCTGTGCTAAGTATCTTGTAGTGTCGATAAGCCGCTCTTTCCGGTCGGCCATCCACAAATAAAATCATAGATGCAACCGTATGCCTCCCACCGAGCTGAGCGATATCAAAGCCCTCGATTCTTCTCGGAATACGCGGAAGGGAAAGAACCTGCTGTAGCATTTCCAAGGCCGGTCGATCACCCTTTTTATAGACCAAGGAATCCAATTCCGACCCTGCGTTTTGCCGAGTCATTTCTTGGATAACGAGGTCTTTTTTCTTAGCGGGAATCAACAACTTCGGAGCTATATTGCTATTCTCGGCAAAAAACTCATCCACGAGCCTGTTAGGACGTTCCGGCAGGTAAATTCTACTTGGAAACTCCCTTCCAGCTTGAGCATAATACTGAATAAGGAACTCAGTAAGCGCCTCTGTCGCCAAGCCGCCATACTCATTAACATAGAGCTCACGATCGACAATTTGTCCTCCCCGCATCTTGATCACCGCAAATACCAAATATCGTCCCGAGGCGGCATAGCCGATATAGTCCTTCGACTCAACCCTGAAATCCACGATATTCTGCTCCGTCTCAAGTAATTCGAGAGATTTAAGAGCATCCCTGAGCTCGCCAGCTCTTTCAAAGGCCAACTGAGCAGCGGCCTCTCGCATCTGCTTTTCCAACTCCCTCTTAAACCCAAGCGTCTTACCCGATAGCATCATCTTTATTTTGCGTATTATCTTCCCATATTCCTCCTCGCCAATCCTGTCCACGCATGGCGCCGAGCAGCATCCGATATGATGATAGAGACAGGGCTTATCCCTCTTCCTAAGCACCCTGCAGCGTCTGAGTTGGTAGAGCTTATAAATCATGTTTATATATATATCTACAGCCCTAGCATCCGGATAGGGGCCAAAATAGGTTGATCCATCGCGTACTACCCTCCGAGTTCTGAAAACACGTGGAAAACGCTCCAAGGTGATTCGGATAACCGGATAACTCTTTCCGTCCTTGAGGCTGATATTGTACTTGGGCAAATGCTTCTTTATCAGATTGTTTTCCAAAACCAGAGCTTCGAACTCGGTTGTAGTGAAAATCAAATCAAAATCAGAAATTTTTTCAATTAAAAAACGCGACTTCGCATCCTTCCTACCCATGAAATAAGAGGAAACCCTAGCCCTGAGGCTCTTGGCTTTGCCAATGTAAATCACCCTTCCCTCTCTATCGCGCATCATATATACGCCGGGTTTTTCCGGGAGCTGCTGCGCCTTTTCCTTTAATTCATCAAACATTGGTTTACTCCGATACTATAAACTGAACATCATGCAAGCATATAGACATAGAGTCGTCGTTCTGCTTCCCATACTGGCGCTCCCATGGCTAGTTTGGGCTGAAACCGCTCGCTTTGGCGGCGAAGAGGGATGGCAGGGGGTGAGGACTCAAGGAATTCGCACAACTACGGCCTGGCGCGGTGCCGACGCACTTGCGATCTCTTCGATTCATCGCAATCCCTACACCGACTCGCCAAGCGAACATAACCTCAACGCCATCGATATTTTTTTACTCGCCGGCTACGAGGATATCGAAAACCTCTCCGGCCTTTACAGAATCGAGGGAGAATACGAGATTTCACGGCAAGTTAGCGCCCGCGGCGAAACATCGATCAGGTTCGAACCCAGCGGAATCAAACTATTCCCAACTCCAAAAGCGATGTGGACCGCCGGCAGGGACTGGGGAGATTTCACCCTCGAGTTCTGGTTGAATCCAACGAATCTGAACGACGGCGAACTGCTGTTCCTATGGAAGGGGCGAACAGCATACGGGGAGCCACAGTATCTTAGAGCCCGTGTGGAAAACCGAAGAATCATTTGGGATTTCGAGAACTTCTTCCGCCATGGCGCGGACCGCTCCTTGATTATGCAACTTCGAAGCACACCCCTTGTTCCCGAAGAGTGGCGGCATCATCGTATTCGGTATAAGAGTGATGATAGAAGCCCCGGGCCTTCCGGCGCATCTCCTGGTCTCCTAGAATACCTAGTTGACAACATTCCCGCCGACAGCATACATACCACGCCAACCGGGACTGAGAGTCCTGAAGTATTTACCCCCAAAATTGGCTCTCTCAGCAGGGAACCCCTGCTTCTTGCACCCGATTTCAATGGCTACATCGACGAGGTTCATCTCTCTTCAGTATTCAATACGAATCCAGTTCCGAAAAACTTCTCTAATTCAAACTCGATTAACTTCGGCATCGGATATACCGATGTAATCGACTCCGGATATCTTGGATCAGAAATCACGGCTTTCCGAGCTTATTATGATGCTCCAGGCAGCTCACAAATTCGTTTCTTCCTGCAGGCAATGAGCAATCGAGATGAAACTCAGCATGTCGGGTTTCCGAATCCTTATAATCCCGATTGGGTGGAAATAAAACTGAGCACTGAGGAAGATAATCCACTCAGCTCGGGAAATTGGCGCAGCTGGGAGGCGGAACATACGATTTCCGGTCGTTTCTTCGTAGTCGGCTATATATTGGAACCAGATATTGATGCAGATACTTCGCCAGTGCTTTCGGCATTGGAAATCGAGTATGAACCATACCTGCTGGACTAGGGGATGATGGCAACTTCCGCTTGAAATTCTGATGCGCAGGAAGAAACCGCCGGTAGGTGGCGCCTCTCATTCGAAGGCCACTAGATTTGAGAATTAACCAGAAGCGCTTCTAATAGCAATAGATTCGCGAAGCCGATCAAACTGATATCCGCGGCAATCCTAAGCGCACCCAGGATTTCGCCGCAGTTCGTTCCAACCGTGCGTGAAGGCCTCGCTAACTCTATTACCCTCAAGACTCCGGCGCTTCGCTACCCCCGATTTTTGCCTCTAGTCTCTCTCCCTCCTTCCCCTCGAGCCCATGCTGCTCGCCCCTTAGCATTTTCCTAAGTCCCCTAAGCTCCTCGTTAGAGAATCGAAGACCGCCCAAGATATGCTTATCAAAGGATTTAAAAGCTAACGGACAAACCTTGGCGCCCATCTCCCGGATCACCTTCGCATATTCCCGAATTTCCCTCTGCGCATGCTCATCCAATCGCAATTTCAAAAAATGAAAGAGATTATGAAGATCTATTTGCCAGTACCACTCCGTGTACAAACTCAGAGGCAGCACTATTCGGGCCAGCTCACGAGCCGTTTTCGCGTTCAAGAGTTCTTTATATCCGCCATAGCTAGATTCATGCACCCTACGAATAGCCTCACGCACTGCCTCTGCCCGCGGGAGTTCCATTGGTTCAGCCAAACGCCCTTGCTTATTGTCTTCGCTCTGTTCCGCAATATCTCCAGGGGCCGGAAAATAGAATTCATCAGGCATTATACTGTATCTGCCTGAAATTTCGTTCAAACGAGCGCTTCGATGCCGCACCCACTGGCGCGCAACAAAAATGGGCATCTTCGCATGAAAAGTCAAGACAACCTGCTCGAACGGCGAAGTATGTTCATTCCTAAGTAGATAATCAATCAGACCCGCATCTTGCCGCAGAGTTCTCGTGCCGCCGCCGTAGGATACTCTCGCCGCCTGGACAATTCGCTTATCGCTGCCCATATAGTCAATAAGTCTGACAAAACCCCTGTCTAAAACCCGAACTTCTTTGTCTAAAATTGCCTCCGCGGCAGCAACGACACAATGACTCATAAAATTCTCCATCCAGTATGTTTATTTCGCTTCGACGCAACAGTGAAACTGCCAGCCTAGGCTGGAGATGAACTAATCATGGAAATATTTGGACTAGGCGTTGTTTTTCACTATCTTATCAATTACTCTATTGTGTCTTCATAGGCACATCGAAATCTAGTTATCGATGCGGGAGATGCGGTGCATAAAAAAGAATTTCCCCAGGTATTCTATTACGATCAAGACTTCGTAGACATTTATGATCGCTCATGGGCATGGATGAATGACTTCTGGCACGACGCCAAACCTGCCGTGGGTATCAATAATCCCTTTTATGCTTACAAGGGAGGGTGTTACCTAAGCCTTTACGAAAGCTGTATGGCTTCTTTCTTCCTAGTCTATTTCAACAAGAAATATCCCGTGCACCTCATGCTGGACAACTTCTACCTCCTTCAGGAGAACTCTGGAGCAATAAGGGATCGGTACGACTTGAAAACCGGTAAACCCATCCTTTCCGATGAGAACCCCGAGGGCCTCGCGCCACCCCTCCTTGCATGGACTGAATACAATCTCTATCACAAAGTAGGAGTAAAGAAACGGGTTAGGGAGGTGATGCCACCCCTTATCGCGTATCACGAATGGCTCGAAAGGACATTTAGAAAAGAAAATGGTCTTTACGCTCCGCCCTTAAAAGCCACATTGATGGAAAATTCACCGCGGGAAGGAGTGGAGTACCCCCTGGATTTCAATGCGCAGATTGCCATCAATGCCCTTTATATGTCTGCCCTTGCCGATATTCTCAATGACAAAGAGTTGGGATTTCGGTTTAAACGCCAATATTTCTCCCTAAAAATTCGCATCAACACGCACATGTGGGACCCCGTGGAGAAATTCTATTACGATTTGGGTTATGATAAAGAACGCATAAGGGTTAAAACAATAGCCGCCTTCTGGCCTCTGCTTGCCGAAATACCCAACGAGGATAGGGCCGAGGGTCTCATCGAGCATCTGCAGAATCCCAAGGTTTTCGGCACCGAAAATCCCTTTCCCTCTTTAGCCGCCGATGAAAACATGTTCGATGAGGATGGAAGAGGTTTTCGAGGTTCGGTCATTCCATTTTACACCTATATGGTAATCAAAGGCCTCGAAAAATATCAGAAATACGGATTCGCTCGAGAAGTCTCAATCCGGCACCTGTATTTTGTTCTAGACACCTTCCACCCCGATGAATCGAAGAAGGGAACGCTGTGGCATGCCTATAAACCGTTCAAGGAGGGCCCCGCTCAGTGGATAGAGAATAGCGACTGGAACCGCCCCCTGGATCTAGCATGCGCGGGGCTTTCTACTATTGCCTTAATGATCGAGAACATTGTGGGGCTCTATATGAGCCTACCCCGAAAAACGGTGGACTGGTTTGTTCCTACCTTGGAACTGATGGGCATTGAGGAGCTGCCTCTTAAAAGAAATCTCATCACAATCGTTAGCAACAAAACCAGCAGGGGTTGGGAAATTCGTCTTGAATCCGAGAAGCTCTACTATTTCTCCATTCATCTTCTGAATAAGGGGAAAAAGAAAACCCTTCCTATCCCTTCAGGTAAGTGCTCAATGCTCATCGACAAGCTCTAGCCTCCGCCGGCAAACTCCGGCCATGCCTGCCTCGTATCGATATGGCGAAAAAGCTGTGCTTAGTCCCTCGCTATATTGTCTGACGCGCTCTTAGCGCGCGAGCAACACTGAGTCTATCTGCATACTCCATATCTCCCCCTACCGGAATGCCTGTTGCGATTCTGCTTACTCGAATACCCTCGTTGGAGAGCTGCTTCGTGATGTATAAGGCCGTCGAGTCTCCTTCCAGTGTTGGATTTGTTGCTACTATCACCTCCTTGATGCTCTTTTCCCTGATTCGGATGTAGAGTTCTTCAAGTCCAAGTTCTTCGGGACCCACACCGTCGAGGGGCGATAGAACGCCATGAAGTACATGGTAGATTCCTTGGAATTCACCGGTGGATTCTATTGTCGCAATATCACGGGAATGCTCGACTATACACATCAAACTCCGTTCACGCTGGGGAGAAGCGCAGATTGAGCACAGTTCGTCCTCGGCGTAATTTCTACATTCCTTGCAATGCACAATGTGCCGGCGAATCTCCCCGAGTTGAGTGGATAGGCTGCTTACAAAATTCCTATCTGTTTCCAGAAGCCAATAGGCAATTCGGGAGGCGCTTTTTTTCCCGATTCCAGGAAGGCGCGAGAGCTGTGCTATGAGCTGTTCAAGACGATTCACTTAGAGATTGCTCAAAAAATCCGGTGGGATGCCAAGTCCGCCCGCGAGCTGAGACAATTCGCTCTGAAGTGTTTTTTTCATCTTTCTTGCCGCATCCGTAAAGGCGGCAGCAACCAGTTCTTCAAGCATTTTGACATCGCGGGGATCTACCGCGATGGGATCTATATGCATCGAAATCACTTCCATGGTTCCATCGATAGTAACCGTCACCAAGTCGCCGCCGGAAGCTCCGCTGGCTCGAAGTGTTTTCATTTTCGCCTGAGCCTCGCCCACTGTCAGTTGAAAATTTTTCAGATTCTTAATCAGCTCCAACGGATTCATGCATTTATCCTCATAACTGTGTTCTCCGATCGCGGTTACCCTCGCCAACTGCCAAGTCGCCATCGCTGCCTTTCACAATCGTACCCTGGAATACCCTGCGAACCAATTCGGGCCGTGGGGTTTCATCGGCTTCCTCATGCCCATCCTTCTCAACGGTAATATCTACGCTAGACATATTAACACCCGCTGAAACGGCTGCCTGCATCAATTTTTTGACTCCTTTTCTCACAAATACGGCCTCATAGGAAGTTTTGACGCCCAGATGCAGGGTGCCGCCCTCCCATTTCCAGCTTAAAGCCTTATCTAAGGCGGCGCCTAGCGAAGGATTCTCAACACGCACCCTGTCTAGAATCATCTTTTGCTTATCAAAAAACTCAATAACACCCTCCTCGCTCCCCCTATCCCGCCTATCGATTTCTCCCGCGGGGATTTGCTCATTTAGTCCGATTCCGAAGCTGGGCTCAGTAGGCTTTTCATCTATCTCATCTCCACCCTTAAAACCCTCCACTCGCTCGATTTCATTGCTAAGATAGGCAGTTTTAGGCTCGGCAGTCCCTTTGTTGTTTCCGTGTGCTCTCCTTCCCCCTCCGTGCAACTCCCTTCGCAGTGATTCAATACGGGTAAGCACTTCATCTGAACCCAGTCTTTCCGAAAGGCTGCATAGGCGTCCCATAAAGAGTTCAAGTTCGAATCTGGGACTAAGCGAATACCGCAAGTCTCGGTAAAGTGAAAATGCCTCCTCGATCGCCTCTTCCAAGCGTCTTATATTCCATCCCTCTCTCAGCTTCGAAGAAAACCTCTTCGCGCTGCCGCCCAATAACGATTCTCTTCCTATCCCATAGGCCAGTAGGATCAGATCCCGTAGATAGCTCGCCAGCTCAAGCAAAACTTGCTCCACAGCAGATCCAGCGTCTAAGATGTCATTGAGCAATCCAATCGCTCCAGCCCTATCACCTGCAGCCGCTGCTTCCAATAGGCTGGTTATACGCTCAGTTCCAACCAAGCTCATCTTCTCGTAAATGGCTGCAAGAGTGATTTTTTCGCTCGAGAATGAAAGAATCTGATCGAAGAGTGTATAGGCGTCTCTCATCGACCCCCCCGACTCACGGGCAATCCAGTAAAGCGCATCGCTCTCGAACTCCCTATCAAGCTCGGCGGCGGCTTCAACCAATTTGCTCCGAATCAGCTTTGGCGTGAAAAGGCGAAATCGGAACTGCTGGCAGCGTGACCGAACTGTAGAGGGCACCTTGTGCAATTCGGTAGTTGCAAAAATGAAAATAATATACGGCGGTGGTTCTTCGATTGTTTTCAGCAGTGCATTGAAAGCGCTGTTGGACAGCATATGAACTTCGTCGATAATATATATCTTTCTATATGAGCTTTGCGGCGCGTAAAGCACCTCGTCCTTTATTTCTCGCACATCGTTAACACTAGTATTTGAAGCGCCATCTATCTCAATAACATCGGGCGAAGAGCCCTTGGCAATTTCCACGCAGGAATCACAGACATCACAGGGATTAAGTGTTGGACCATTCCGGCAGTTAAGTGATTTTGCAAAGACGCGAGCCGCTGAGGTTTTACCCGTGCCCCGAGGACCGGAGAACAAATAGGCTTGGGCCGCCATATTCTTGGAAATTGCATTCCCGAGTGTCGCCACTACGAATTTCTGGCCAAGCAATTCCGAGAGTTTTCTCGGTCGCTTTCGTGTTGCAGTTACTTCCATCTTGGATGCAAGTCTAACCTGGAAACCGCCAGGCCCTCAAGCAAGTGGCCTAGCCGTTGGCGATATGCCTTCGTATGCTGCGGCGTATTGTATTTTCGAGAATTCTATTTGAATCCCTTTCATACAAAGCAATAGGCGATTTCTTCCCCGGTTATCATTGTAAGGTGGACCGAATCACTGAGTCTCAGTTCCTCAAATTACGGCTGCAACCGGCCGGAGGTTTTACTTTCTCTTGAAAAGCTGCGGCTTTCTCGCGGTAACTTTCTTGAAGAGGACAATCCGCTGAGTGTTCAAGGTGAACCTCTTACTGGATACCAGTCATTTCTAGGCGCGATGAGGATTAGAAGTTTATTCGGCAATCTGATCTTGGGTCTCTAGAGTTCCGCAATTGAGCCGCATGTGCTACTGCCATTGGCTTAAGCAATGGACATGATGCCGGTGCTGCCCTATATTGACCCTCAAGCTAAGCACTTGCGGAAACACGCGCTGTGCCGATGCCCCTATGGACTTAGGCCCCGGTTTTCGATGAGCAACTGGGCCAGTGGAGATTGGAAATTCTAGGGGAAGGCCAGCAGAAGCTGGATTGTTGGAGAGACTAAATGATTCAACGGATACAGAAGCTTAGGAGCTTACAGCCCAAGAAGGACTATTTCATCGGCTTTGATTCTGATGGATCCGTATTTGACAGCATGGAGATTAAGCAGCAGGAGTGTTTTTGTCCTGCCTTCATCAATATTTATAATCTTCAGGGCGTGGCAAAAATAGCACGCGAAGTTTGGAATTTCGTGAATTTGTATTCCAAAACACGTGGTTTAAACCGCTTTCAGGCAGTCTTACGGGCAACAGACCTTCTCAGATCTAGGAAAGAATTGACCGAAAGGCAGGTGCCTTGTCCAAATACGGACGGACTTAGAACCTGGATCGAGAAGGAGAGCGAACTGAGCGAGGACTCACTCAGCTCGGAAGTACGGCGGAATTCGCATCCTCACCTGCAACAAGCGCTCAACTGGTCGAGAGAGGTTAGCGCGGCGACAAAAAGAATTGTCCGCAATATTCCTCCCTATCCCGCAGTTTCGGAAATACTCGAGGGTGCCGCCGAGAGGGCCGATTTGATGGTAGTCAGCCAAACTCCTAGCGCCGATCTTGAGCGGGAGTGGGTGGAATATGATATTGCAAAATATGTTCGGCTGATAGCCGGACAAGAGTATGGAACGAAGTCGGAGCAGCTGAAACTCGCGAGCTCTGGTAAGTACGATAAGAACAAGATACTGATGATTGGAGATGCCCCTGGCGATTTAGCTGCAGCAAAGGCTAATGGTGTCTTATTCTACCCGATAATTCCAGGAGCCGAAGAAAAAAGCTGGGAGCGCTTTCGCAATGAGGGTTTGGAACGCCTTTTCACCGGGGAGTTCTCGGGAGATTTTTGCAATAACCTCCTAGCGAATTTCGATGCCGCCCTTCCCGTGAATACTCCATGGTAGTTAAGTCGCACTGATGATCTATTACCAGCGCGGCGGCGCAGATGAGGCGATAGACGATGAGGAATTGCGCATGGCCCTGAACGGGGCCCTAGGAAAGATTGGCCGCCGGCAGAGAGTCTGCGTGATTCCTCCGGACTTCACCCGCTTCCATTCGCGTGCGGGCAGGATTACTAAGTATCTATGGGAGTACTACGGCGCCGCGCTGGTCGACATTATGCCAGCGCTGGGCACTCACAGACCGATGAGCGAGGCCGAGATTAGAACCATGTTCCCAAACCTGCCTCCGGAACTTTTCCGCGAGCATAAATGGCGCAGCGATACTGTTACTCTCGGGAGGGTGCCGCGTGCCTTCATTTCGGAATTGATGGAAGAAGATTTTGAGTATGATTGGCCTGCGCAGGTGAATCGGCTGCTGTGCAAGGGCAGGCATGATTTGATTGTTTCGCCCGGCCAGGTGGTGCCGCATGAGGTGGTTGGCATGGCAAACCACGCGAAGAATATATTTATTGGCGCCGGTGGCAGTGAGGGGATACATAAGAGCCATTTCATTGGCGCGGTACATGGTATGGAGCGTATAATGGGCCGAATCGACAATCCTGTACGCGGGGTTATTGATTATGCAATGAGAAATTTTGCTGCCGAGCTACCGATTCTATACGCTCTCACCGTACTGGGAAGCGACGAGGAAGGAAAATCGGTGCTACGGGGTTTATTCATCGGCGACGGCCGCGAATGCTTTGAAAAGGCTTCGGCCTTGTCGGCCGAGATAAATATCACAGTGTTAAAAAAGCCAATCAAAAAGTGCATTGCATACCTCGATCCGAAAAAATTTCGCAGCGCCTGGTTAGGCAACAAGGCAATTTATCGCGCCCGTATGGCCATCGCCGATGGAGGCGAGCTCATTATTCTCGCTCCCGGAATCAAAGAATTTGGCGAAGATAGGGAAATCGACTTCCTCATACGGGAATTCGGGTATTTTGGAACCGGGAAAATACTTCAAGAGCTTCGACATGCGGAAAACTTGAGAGCCAATTTGAGCGCCGCGGCCCATCTGATTCACGGGTCTTCCGAGGGCCGTTTCAAGATAACATACGCGCCAGGCTTTCTTCGCCGCGATGAATGTGAGTCGGTTGGGTTTGGATACGCCGAGCTTGGCCCCATGCTGGAGAAATACAATCCCTCGAAGTTGAGTCCTGGGTGGAATATGCTAAATGACGAGGAATTCTATTACGTGGACAATCCGGCCCTCGGGCTCTGGGTTCACGAAGATCGAATGGAGGATGTGAAACAAAAGAGAGCAAGCTGAAACAAGTTGGGTTTGTCTGGCCGGGTTCGGTTTCGAATATGGACGATAATGGGCCAGGGACTGGTTTTCGACCAAAGTCAACACTGGAATTCATTTGCGGTTCACTGTAGGGATGGCATGCATCGCGGCGATATGGCAGATTGATTAAAGCACGCAAATAATGGTTAAATTCGTTCCCAGTGCTTAAGCGGAAAGCTACTAATTGAGATAACGAAAACTAGATATTGGAATATTTTCCAGCAAGGCAACAGGTGAATATATGCTGAAGAATTACAAGATAGCCGCCATACCTGGCGATGGAACGGGCGCGGAGGTGCTTAATGAGGGTAAGAAGGTTCTAAGTGCCGCGGCATCCAAATTCGGATTCGGATTGGATATGGTAGAATTTGATTTTGGAGGCGAGAGATATCTAAGAACGGGCGAAGTGCTGCCAGATACGGCGATTAGCGAGCTAAGAGAATTCGACGCTGTCTATCTCGGGGCAATCGGACATCCCGATGTTAAGCCGGGTATTCTGGAGAAGGGCATACTCCTCCGACTTCGCTTTGAACTGGATCAGTATATAAACCTTCGTCCGGTTCGACTCTACCCGGGCGTTGAAACACCTCTAAAAGATAAGGGACCTAATGATATAGACTTCGTTGTAGTTAGAGAGAACACGGGTGGTATTTACACGGGGATTGGCGGTATCTACATGAAGGGAACCGAACATGAAACTGCTGTTCAGAGCATGGTATACAATAGGTGCCAAGTCGAGCGCTGCCTCCGATATGCCTTCGACTACACAGGGCGCCATGGGAAGAAATCACGCGGCAGGGGAACTGCAAACACACTTGGCCTAGTGGGAAAAACCAATGTTCTTACCCATGTTTTCGATCTCTGGGAAAGGGTTTTCCATGAGGTTGGAGAATCGGATTATCCTGACATCGAGCGTGAATACTATCATGTGGACGCCGCTTGCATGTGGATGGTGAAGAATCCAGAATGGTTCGATGTTCTGGTAACAAGCAATATGTTCGGGGATATTATTACCGATCTTGGGGCCATAACTCAGGGCGGCATGGGAATTGCGGCGGGGGGAAATATCAACCCCGAGGGGGTGTCCATGTTTGAACCGATTGGGGGATCGGCCCCGAAGTACACGGGAATGGGAATTATCAATCCATTGGCCTCGATCGCGGCCGGCTCCATGATGCTTGACACCCTCGGTGAATACAGGGCTGCCGAAGCCGTTGAAAGGGCAGTGATGGTGGTAACCGGCACGAAGATAAAAAGCCTTGCAGCCGGTAGAATGGGTTATTCAACCTCTGAGGTAGGCGATTTGGCAGCCAAGGAGATATAGCGAGCTAGGCGCCAGGGGGACTCCGCCGATTTCAAGGAAGTATCCAATTGCATAAAAATGCAACCATCACCGCCATAATCAAGCCCGCAAAAACCTCAGCGTAGGTATGCCCAATCGTGGATGGCAAACCGCCCTCCATTTCCAGGATATCCGGCGGAATGGTTTTTCTAAGCAGCTTGATTATCTTGCTAATAGCCCCCCTCACCTTTATTGCATCATGGACAACAATCGCGGTGAAAACAGCCGACAACGCGAAAAATGAGGAATTGAAACCCTCTCTCAGACCCCCAAGCAGCGCCATTGAGGCGACAGCGGCGGTATGGGAACTGGGCATGCCGCCAGATTGAAATATACCATGCAGGGCTGGGGCCTTGCCCACGAACAGGGGGCTTACAAACTTCCAAAACTGTCCAAGAGCGATAGATATGGCGGCCGCAATGAGCGCGGCAGGCAGAGAATGCATCCTAAGGATGATAGCTCCATCGAAACTCCGCCGTCTAGCGGAATTCACGGGATGTCTCAAAATTGTCCGATAAGGGCGAAAATCGACGCTATGCTATGATGAAGAAAAAATCTGAGCCAGCTCCGCCATGCGCCCCGAGTAACCCATCTCGTTGTCGTAGAAACTAGTCATTTTAACCTGGGTGTAGGGTCCGGCTTCCACCACCTGTGTGTTGCCCGGAATAAGCATGGAGCTCCATAGTTCTCCCACGCAGTCTCTCGAGCATTCATAGTGGTTGCTCACTTCCAAAATCTTTCCGCTTATGCTGCTTGCATTGATTTTCTTCGCGTTCTCGGCTACCTTGGAATTAATCTCATCCTTGGTGAACCTGCCATCAAGCAGATAAACCACTTCGGTTACGGAACCCGTGTCGGTAGGCACCCTAAGCGCGGTTCCGTTGAGCTTGCCGTTCAGATGCGGAAGCACCCTGCCTACAGCTATCGCGGCGCCGGTGGATGCCGGAATAACATTGTTCAGGGTGGCGCGATTCTTACCGCCTCCAAAGAAATCCTGAACCCTCTGCGTAGAAGTGGCCGCGTGTGTCGTACACATCAGTCCGCTAATCACCCCAAAACCGTCATCCACCGCCTTGGTTAGTGGAGCTAGACAATTAGTGGTGCAGGAGGCATTGGAGATAATAGTGTCGGCTGCAGTCAGCCTATCGTGATTTACACCGATTACGATTGTTTTCGTATCATCTTTGCAAGGCGCGGAGATAATAACTCTTTTTGCCCCCGCGTTTATATGCGCCCCCGAGGCTTCGGTACTGAGGTAGAAGCCGGTGCATTCCAGAACCACGTCCACCTCATGCTTGGCCCAGGGGATTCTGCCTGCATCCTTTTCGGAGTAAATCGCAACCCTATGACTACCAATTTGAATAAGATTGCCGCCGATAAGCCTTACATCCACGGGGAAGCGCCCATATATGGAATCCTTCGGAAGACTTGCTGCTATTTCCGCCGCCGGGACTAAATCGTTTCCGGCGACAATTTCGATTTCATCGTTATAGAGAGAGGTGATTACACGAATCACATTTTTCCCGATACGTCCCATCCCGTTGAAAGCCACTTTTATCTTGGCCATTTAATATCTCCTCTGATAATTAGGTTATTAGGGCTGCCAAATGCCAAACATTGAGCACTCAACCCTGGGCATCACTAGGCAGATAATAAGGTTTCTTGCACATTGAGCCAAGAGCGGATTACAAGCTCTCTTCCGGCAATCTAAGGATGGGGTTAGGCGCAATTAGCCATGAATATCGCTAGCTCATTACCCCTTCCGATGAGAAAAGGATGCAGGTATCATGCGGAAAGGCATACAAGTATCACTTCGAAAGAAATTTGATACATATCGCGGTATACTCTTAGGCATAACGAAAAACCAAAATAGGAACTAGGAGTGAAAAACCTATTAGCATTATTCGTTTTATTGGGAATTATCAGCAGTGCTGTTTACTGGGGATAATCAGAGTGCGAAATTTATTCGATTAATGAGCGCAACACGGCCACAGACTCAATCGACAGCGCGTACTTCAACCCAGCAGGAACGGCTTTCTTACACAGAAGGGCTTTCATACTCAGTTAAACAGTCAAACTTTTCGGTTGAACTACTCCCATGAGAGATCACCCACAACTTACACTATATCCAAGGGTTCCATTTGTCTCTGCGGGCTACAGCGGCGGCAACTGGGCCATCTTCGCTGGCTACAACATTCCCGGGGCGGGGGAACAGTCAAATGAGATTCCGCCCAATTCTCTGTACCTAAAGAATCTGAAAAATTCGTGAGCGGCGGATTCGAAGGCAGTTCGAGCATCCATATGCTAAGCGTGGGCGGATCCTATGCCTTTTTCCCGGTTTTTGCCGTAGGGGCCAGATTTGATGCCTCATTCCCAGAGGCGAATCTCACAATCCCACCAGCTTCATCAAGTTTAGGCGCTAGCGGAGTGGCAAAACAAGCCAAATCCGGCACGGGCTTCGCGGAGCGCTAGGCGTACATCTACAGCCGAATGAGGCAACTAGCGCTAGTCTGACAATCGAGTCCATGCAAAAAATCGAACTTAAGGAGAAATCATCCAGCGGTGCGACGGGCACTTCAAATGTACTAAAGACGCCGCTCCCGATAACGCCGATTCGCCGTGGGCTATTAGGCTAGGTTTTTCCTATGCCTTTCCCTCCGGCTTGGAAATTCCCGTATCGCTTAAATATTCCCTTTGGAAGGCGCTCGATGCCGAGAACGAAAGAAATGAAACAATAGTGGCCGTAGGCTTTCGGTTTTGGCTCATAGAGCGGTTAGAACTCAGCCTGGGCGTATCTTTTGCAGGCATCAACCGGCCGAAGGATATACTGGATGAAACCTACTTTGATCCAACATTGTCTTCTCATCACCATCGGCGGTGGAATTGGCTGGAAAATCTTCGATAACTTCAACATCGATGTAGGCCTTCTTTACCCCGTTTTATTCCCAATCGACGGAAGAGATTTTAAGAAATTGAACAAGCAGTTTATAGATATTGGCCTAGGAATTGGCTACGTGTTCTAAGTGGCTATCCCCCCTCTCCTAGGGCCGAGGAAACCGGCGAGTATCCGCTTCCACTCGTTTTCATTGGCTGGCATGAAAACTTCGAAGCCGCCCCGGTGGTTGAAAATTACATTCGGAGGGTTGGCCTTGGAGAAATCGAGAATCTCGTACCCGAAATCCGTACGATTATGAACCCTTCCCAATACAACACGGATGCACCTGATAAATATCATGCAAAAGAGCTTACAAATATCACTTCAAAACTTGACACATATCATAGTGCACTCTTAACATAACGAAAAATCAAAATAGGAGCTAGGAGTGAAAAAACTATTGGTATTATTTGTTTTATTGGCAATTATCAGCAGCGCTGTTTACGCTGGGGATAATCAAAGCGCGAAATTTATTCGATTGCTGAGCCGCAACGCGGCCACAGACTCAATCGACAGCGCGTACTTCAACCCAGCGGGAACGGCCTTCCTGCAGAAGGGCTTTCATATTCAGTTAAACGGTCAGACTGTCCGGCTGCGCTACTCTTATGAGCTATTATCCACAGCTTACACTATGTCTACTTGGGTTCCATTTATCCCCGCGGCCTATGCGGGCTACAGCGGCGGCAACTGGGCCATCTTCGCTGGCTACAACATTCCCAGGGGGGGGGGAACAGTCAAATGGGATTCCGTCAAATTCCTTGCCCCTGACCCTAGCGCGCCCCAAGATTCTCCACCCGTACCCACGCCCGGCGGACTTGAAGGCAGTTCGAGCACCCATGTGCTAAGCGTGGGCGGATCCTATGCCTTTTCCCCGGTTTTTGCCGTAGGGGCCAGATTCGACGCCTCATTCCCAGAGGTGAAGTATGAGGCGAATGTCCCGACTCTTGGCGGAGCGGCTAAATTAGCCAAATCCGGCACGGGCTTCGGCGGAGCGCTAGGCGTACACCTACAGCCGAATGAGGCAACTAGCGCTAGCCTGACAATCGAGTCCACACAGGAAATCGAACTTAAGGATAAATCATCCAGCGGTATGCCGGGCACTTTGGGAGTTCTAAAAGGCGTCGCTCCCGATAACGCCGATGCGCCGTGGGCTATCAGGCTAGGCTTTTCCTATGCCTTTCCCTTCGGCTTGGAAATTCCCGTATCGCTTAAGTACTCCTTTTGGAAGGCCCTCGATGACGAGAACAATAGAGATGAGATAATGGCGGCTGTAGGTCTCCGGTTTTGGCTCAGTGAGCGGTTCGAAATCAGCGTGGGCGGGTCTTATGCAAACGGCAACACGCCGAAGGATAAACTGGATGGAACCTTCTTAGACCCGGAATTGGATAATCTCACCATCGGCGGTGGAATTGGCTGGGAAATCTTCGATAACTTCAACCTCGATGTGGGCCTTCTTTACCCCATCTACCTCCAAGCCGACGGAAAAGTATATAAGAAATTAGACAAGCAGGTTATAGATATTGGCCTAGGAATTGGCTACGTGTTCTAAGCGGCTATCCCCCTCTCCTAGGGCCGAGGGAACCGGCGAGTATCCGCTTCCACTCGTTTTCATCGGTTGGTATGAACTTCACCAAGAAGCCACCCTGGTGGTTGAAAACTACATTCCCAGGGCTGGCCTTGGAGAAATCAAGAATCTCGTGCCCGAAATCCGTACGATACAGGGTTCGCACCGAGGGGTCGTTTTTGTCGTGGCCGTAAACGGCCACGGCGGAGTTCTGCCTTATGATATCCCTGTAAATCTCGTGAAGGCCATCGAATAACTCGATTGGCGGGCGTTCCTTGTAATTGAGAATGCTTAATCCCATCACCACTTCCGTGCTGATATTTCCAGGAAAGGCTACCCACTCCGCGGCCGCCCTTTTCACCTCTTCCAATTCAATCTTCCCCTTGAGGCCACAGGCATAAATATCAAGAACTTCAAGAGGATTTTCTTCGAAAAGTTCGGTAAGTATTTCCTGCGAAAAACTCCAATAATCTCTGCTATCGCTCATTCTCCCATAATCACCCAAACTACGAGCCCCCTGGGTATCTACCCTGGAAACAAGCTCAAAGTATCTATGAAGGCCTGTGCCCTCAAGCCTCTGAAATAAATGCTTGAACAGCATTAGCGCGGAGCTAGGCAAATCTCCATTTTGATGGTGATCGAAGAGGCGCCTTTCCGGATGGTATACAAGTCCGCAGTCGATAACCCAGGAATTTTCCGGAACCATCCCATTTAAAACCATTTTTTCGACTATCTTGGGGTCTAGCCGCCTAATCTCAAGCGGATACTCGCCCCTATGCACAGCCAGGACGGCAGTTGCAAGAATTTCGTCTATGTGAGCCTTCCCTGCATGTGTAATCACGGTGTATGGCATAGCTCGCAGGTTGGTCTATTTCTTAGCTTCCGTAGTGCCGTGGCGATTTTCGGGAGCCGCCGGGGTAGTTTCCGGCTTAGCTGCCACGGCCCCTTTCACCTTAGCGGCAAGCTCTCTACATCTTGCCTCTATGGTTAGGATATCCTTTTTTGTGGGTTTCCCTTTGAATTCCAAGGGTTCAACGAAATCCCAGTTCATTTTGTATTTTTGAATAAGCTCGTTCAGTTCTTTCTGAGCCCCGCCAAACCAGCCGTATGAACCGAAGCGGAAGGCCTTGCGATTATGAACCTTCTTCTTACCCAACTCATCGATAATGGCGAACATCGGAGGGAACATCTTGTACTCATAAGTTGGCATGGCCAACACGATTCCAGTGGAGCTCCAAACCGACATAAGAACGTCGCCTAAACTCTCTTCCGGAACTCTGTGCCTGTGCACAATCAGACCTTCGGCTTCCAGGGCATCGATGGCTGGCCGCACGCCCTGCTCGGTCATCCCATACATGCTGCTATAAATAATGGTTACCTCGTTTTCACAGGGTCCCCTTTGATAGGATGCATAGCGAAGAAAATCATTCACTATCTTCATGGGGTTTTTGCGCCAAACAAGTCCATGGCCAGGCGCAATTATCTTAATCGGCAGCGTGGATGCCTTCTTGATTGCGTTTGCAACGGGAGTCGAATAAGCGGCAACGATGTTGGAGTAGTAGCGGATGGCCTGCTTCTCATAGAAAACCAACTGCTGCTCAGTGCACTCGTCGTCGTATACGGCCTCGCTTAGCGTTCCGAATGAACCAAAGGCATCGCATGGCATTACTGTGCCGGATTTCGTATCGAAGGTAGCTATAGTTTCAGGCCAATGAACATTCGGAATTTCCATAAATGCAAGAATTCTTCCGTTGCCCAAATCGAGGGAATCTCCATCGCCGACAACCATTATATCGCTTGTGATATCAAAAAAGGCCTCCATCAGCGCAACAGACTTCCCCCCGGTTACCACTGTGAAATTCGGCCTAATCTTCTTGAGGTTTTCGATCCAGCCCGAGTGGTCTGGTTCCATATGGTTTACAATCACATAGTCAATAGACTCTGGCGCCACATCGATTTTATCCAGTTGTTCGAACAGTGTTTCGGGCACACCATCCCAGCCGCATACACCGTCAACTATTGCGGTTTTCTCGCCCTTGACTATGTACGAATTCATCGCTATACCCTCGGGCATTCGCCATAAACCCTCGAAGAGAACGTTGTCCACATTCGCTGACAAGCGATAAATCCCGTTGGTAACCGTACTAACTTTCATTTGCATCCCCTTGATATCTGTATAAACTCTGGATTATCCGATGAGTTTCTCGAACCTGCTGCCAAGAACAGTATCAGATTCACATGTTTTTTTCAAGCCGGAAGCAGAATTCCAAGCTCAGATTCGCCGAAGATAGAGAAGAAAATAAGTTACACTATCAGTTATAATATGCCCATGGAAACAGCCGGAAACACACACAGGGATGAGACGCGGGAAGAGTTACTCAACGAGATAAGAGAATTCGAGCGTGAACGCGAGCAGCTAAAGGAAGTTCTAGGGAAAATTGGCGGGAAAAATTTTTCAAGGAGAGACAACTGGATAAATGTGGGTTTTTTCATACTCATACTTGTTCTTTTTCTTATCGAGTTGACAACTGAGTATCTCCCTAGACTCATATCTCTTCAGCTTGGAGTGCTGCTTGTTTCAGTCAAGATAGTATTCATGATACATTCCCAGCAGAAGGTGCACCACTTTCAGTTCTGGATACTGAATTCAATCGAATACCGAATGAACGATATAGCCAAGCGGATGCGAAAAATCGAACGCGGTAAATCCGATAAAACCAAGTGAGGCCCTCTTATCGAACGAGCAAGGGAATATCGATCGCCTCTGCTTTGATGCTTCTGCTGCTGGTGTTAAACTCATGTATTCCTGCCCTAGAAGATTCCAGAGAGGCAGCATCCTCAATGCCCTGGTGGCTATGGATCTTATCGCTTTTTGTTCTCTGCATATTTTTGGGCATCATTGCAGTATTTGCCGGCGTGGGCGGCGCTATCTTATACGTCCCAATCGTATCCGCGATATCTCCCTTCCACCTCGACTTTGTACGGGGATCTGGACTCGTGATGTCTCTAGCAGGTGCGATTGGGGCGAGCCCAAGGCTTTTGGAAGAGGGTATGGCTTCCCTGCGTCTCGCGCTTCCCCTAGCCCTTGTTAGTTCCATCGGCGCGCTTATCGGAGCAAATGTGGGCATGACCCTACCGCCACAAGTCGTGAAGATTATCTTGGGAGTGGTGATAATTGCTATTATCACCCTGATGCTTTCTACAAAGAGTGTTGATTGCCCACCGCTTCGCAAAGGAAATCTGCTAGCTAAACGCATGAATATAGGCGGAATTTACATCAATTCGGTTACGGGGAATTCGTCGGAGTGGGGTATGCGCCGTATGCCTCTGGGACTGATAACCTTCTTCATCATTGGAATTATGGGGGGAGTTTTTGGACTGGGTTCCGGCTGGGCCAATGTGCCGGCGCTCAACCTGCTTCTCGGTGTGCCGCTTAAAATTGCGATTGGCACAAGTATCTTGATTATAACTATGACCAGTTCCGCTGCTTCATGGGTTTTCATAAACCAAGGCGCGGTCTTACCGCTCATTGTGGTGCCCTCGATGGCGGGCATGATGCTGGGAACACGTATCGGCGCGAAATTGCTGCCTAGAATTCCGGGAACCATAGTTCGATATTTCGTTCTTGGCATCCTGACATCCGCCGCACTGAGTTTGCTGTTTGGATCAGCACGGGGGGGGCAATGAAATCTGGTGAGAAGCAGATCATATTCTGGTTTCGGTGGGTGGGTAATCTCGGTATACTCCTGTCGCTTGTAGCTTTCCTGCTCTACAGCTCGGGATTAATTCGCTCAAGAGCAGAGCCGGAGAAAGTCGCTGCAAATTGGAGTGCGAAGGCGCCGAACTACCTCGAGGAGGTGGGCCTCGAGTTTGGCAGAGGATGGTTCTTTCACATCGGGGATGCATATATCCTGAATGTGGCGGCGATTGCCATTCTGGTTAACGCGGCATTGCCGGCTCTGCTTACCCTGTCGTTCACATGGTATCGGAAACGCGATTTTCTTTTTGGCACGATGGCGATTGCAGTTTCTGCCATCCTTACGATTGCGATGATAGGTTTTCGATAAGAGGATGAGGGCGAGAAGCAATCGCGGGGGAGGCGTCAGCGGCTGGTGATTTCTAGGTTTTGGCTTCAAGCGCGGCGAGTCTTTCGGAAAGCGCGGGATGCGAATAGCGCCAGAAGCTGTATGCAGGGTGCGGCCTAAGATTGCTTAGATTATTCTCCCCAAGTTTAAGGAGGGCCTCCTTCAGCGGTCTTGCATCGCCCATCTGCTTAGCAGCGAACCGATCCGCCTGGTACTCGTGCTTTCTCGACCAGATATTGAACACCGGGGCAAAGAGCGATGATATCGGGCCTGAGTAGAAGGTTAGGCAAAAAAGCAGAGCATGGAGCGAAGGCGAGTTGAATCCAAACGCTAGAAAGAAGCTTTCCCAGCCTAGCATTAGGCCAATGAGGGCAAAGAGTATGAGGCTGATAAGCGTGGAAACAGCAAGGCGCTTGCGCATATGTCCTGATTTCCAGTGTCCAATCTCGTGAGCCAATACGGCTTCAATCTCGCTTTCCTGCAGCGAATCTATCAGGGTGTCGAAAATTACGATGCGGCGGACCCTTCCGATTCCTGCAAAGTAGGCGTTCAAATGCCTGCTCCGGCGGCTTCCGTCTATTATAAAAATTCCTTGATTTGGAAAGTTGCAGCGATAGGCGAGGGCCGCTAGCCGGTTTCTCAAAGCGCCTTCGGGGAGCGCGGTGAACTTATTGAACAGCGGTGCAATAAGCAGTGGGAACAGAACTGCCATTAGCAACTGGAAGAGCACCCAGAAAGCCCAGGCCCACATCCACCACCAAGCGCCAGCCAATTCCAAAACGACATGGAATCCGCCAAGGAGCGCCGCTAGGATCAGCAAGGCGATTGGCGCCCGCTTGGCAATATCGCCGAAGAAAGTGCGAAGGCTAGTTGTATTAAAGCCGAATTCTTCTTCTATAACAAATTGTAAGTACAGTGAACTCGGCAGACCAACTACCCAGAGCAGCACTGAAACTAGGATAAGAAATACAAGCCCCTGCCAATAGGCACTTAGGCCCATGGAACTCACTAGAGCATCCAGAGTTCCAGCAGCGCCGGTGAACAAGACTATAAGGACAAGAATCCTTCCCGCCACCGATTGCACAAGGCCAAAGCGAGCCTTTCGCAGGGTATATCTCACACTACGAGCGTAGGTAGACTTATCTATATGGGCCTCGAAGTTTGGGGGCGCCAATTCACAATTCTTGAGGGCGAAATTGATGTTCAATATGCTCAGAAACCAGTCCACCAGAAAGTTCAATAGAAAAAACCCGAGATAGACTGCAAGAATAAGCATCGGATTCACAGGGTGCAGAATGAATCAGATTGGCGCTGTTAGTAAAGACTCATCGGCAATTGCTTGATTTTCGGCGCGGCCAGGCTGCCTTAGCGCAAATACTCGGTACGCAAACTGCATTCTTAAATCCTGTTCAAGGCAGGGATATTCAATCGTAGCTTTCTTGGCAATCTTCCCATCTCGCAACTATCGATAAGCTGCCCAAGCCCACACCGGCTAAATAACGGGTAATCCGGAGCTTAATAGCCCCTAATCCGCCACTGATATTTAGGTTTGGCAGCGTGAAGCGAATATGCTCTTGTAGCTAATTGGGATTGCGGAGAGCTTAAAAACCTGTGATGAACACGGTGAAGGGGCGCGGATTCATGGACCCTAAGTTTACGGACGCAATTCCAATATTCCTAAGGCGAAATTGCTGAGCGCCTCTCTTGCAGCGCCTAGCGCTGCCTGCACGGACGCCCCTAGCCAAACTGCCTGGCCACCTACATCAATTCTGGCCGCATTGTCAAAGATTCTTCCTTAGAAAATCCCTCGGATAGTTAGATGAATTCCAAAGCCATCTTCACTGATTCAGTCGCTCCGCGATTCCAGCCGCAGAAGGCGCCTCTTCAAGCTCAATCCTCCCGCGTATCCTCCGAGATTGTTGTTGCTTCCGATGACTCGGTGGCAGGGAATTATTATGGCAATGGCGTTTGCTCCGTTTGCCGCGGCAACAGCGCGAACAGCGGAGCTCCGGCCAACTCTATCCGCGAGTTTTTGGTACGTTTCCGTCTTGCCATAGGGAATTTCCATCAGGGCCTTCCACACCGCCTCTTGAAAGTCTGTCCCGATGGTGATTAGGGGAAGTTCAAACACCTCTCTTTGCTCGTTGAAATACTCGGTGAGTTGCTTCTCCAGCTCGTCAATTATAGGTGAATTGCCCTCGTTGTAGGTGGCTGAAAATCCTCGTTGAATTCTCCTATCGATGCCTTGTCGCATTCTGCGGTATCTCCAATCGCAAAGGCAGATTTTCTCATCGATACTGCCCGCCACCAGTTCCCCGTGTGGAGTTTTTACTGTTCTTGTGATGATAACTGGCATTCAATGTCCTCCATATTGCATTGTATCCGATTCTCCCTTTCGAGTTTATACCCTGCGATCCCGGGGAATATCACCGCCACTAACACCCGTCGTTCATCATGGTTCAAAACTTTGAAATTCAAAATATTCGTGCTCTTCAATGGTAGACAGCAAAACGTTCAGTCGTTATACTCACGTATAATATGAGGAGGTGCTTCTATGAAGCGATTTTTGGTTTTGATTTTAGTGGCGATTGCGATTATGGGAACCGCCTTTGCCAATGGGACAGGAGGGGAAAGGATATCGGGTCCGGTTACGTTGGAATTTTGGACAACGGAGACGCAGTCGGATCGTTTAGCCATCATAAATGTTCTAGCAAGGACGTTTGAGGCATCTAATCCGAACATAACGGTCAAAGTAGTTGCGATTGATGAAAATGATATGGCTACGCAGATGAACTCGGCCGCGGCGGCTGGCACCCTTCCGGGCTTAGTACAGGTTGCAACAACGAATGCGGTGGCCTTCGGCACGCAGGGTCTGTTGAATACCGAGGCAGCCACCGATGTGGTAAATAACATTGGCAAAAATGAGTTTTACAGCGGAATTCTCGGCCTGAATCAAATGCCATCGGGCGATAGCTACTACTCCGTACCTTTCCATGGCTGGATTCAGGGTATATGGTACCGCGCCGATTGGTTCGAAGAGGCCGGCTTGAATCCTCCCAAAACATGGGACGACATCCTAGCAGCGGCCAAGCACTTTCATAACCCCGAGATGAATCAGTACGGCATTCTGATAGGCACCAAGCCTGAGGCATTTACTGAGCAAGTGTTTACGCAGTTCGCCTTGTCAAACGATGCTTGGCTTTTCGACGGAGATGGAAATCTCACATTGAATTCTCCGGAAATGAGGGAGGCGGTTGAGTTCTATGCCGAACTGGCAAAGTACACTCCTCCCGGACCTCAAACTTGGCGCAGCCGGGACTACTACCTGCAGAGCAAGTTGGCAATGTTCTTCTATTCAACCTATATCATGGATGATTTGGCCCTGGCAGAGGTAGCCGCGGGCTCCCTTACCGACGAAAATTTCAAGGAACTAGCGGGAGCAAGCTTCGATCCGGACCTTGTTAAAAACACAGGAATGGTGTCGGCTATAAACAAAACCAGGGATGCGGGATATGGAGTGATAGTGTCCTTGGCATTCCCGAACGCCGACAATCAAGAAGAGACACTGGCCGCTATGCGCTTTGCCGAGTATCTACTTACTCCCAGCGCCTATATCTCCTTCCTTCATATGGCGCCCGGGGGCAAAAATCCTGTGCTGAAAGAAATCACGACAAATCCTAAGTACCAGGAGGATATGAAAGGTATTTTCAAACTGTATGGTTCTGAGAAATTGGCGGAAATCGTCCAGGGACTAGATAGCATTGAAACCTTTGAAATTGTCGATGGCAAAAGAATTGATGCGGCAAGCGTGGTTTTTTCCAAGCAGATAATCCCTCAGATGATTTATCGAATAACTCAGGAAAACGAAAGCATTGATTCTGCAATGTCGTGGGCAGAAGCGGAAATACGCAAGCTGATGTAGGAAAATGGGGGCCACATCGGCCCCCAGGAACTGTGATGAATAGAAGTCTTCAACAGCGTGAATCAACCTTGGGATGGACGTTGATTCTTCCTTCAGTCGTGATAATTCTGAGCCTGATTCTCTACCCGATAGTTTCAAATGTAATTTCGAGCCTCTTCAATGTATCTCTTATGGAAAAGGATACCTTCGTTGGCTTAGAAAACTATCGCGAAGTTGTTAGCGACATCGACTTCTGGAAGGCTGTTCTCGTCACAGTCGCTTATGTTATTGGAACAACGTTGGGAACGGTCTTGGTTGGATTGGGGATTGCCCTGGTGATGAACAAGCAATTCCCGCTTCGGGGCCTTATACGCAGCTTGATACTCCTTCCGTATGTGGCTCCGGTTTTCTCCGTGGTATATGCCTGGAAGTTCATCTTCGATCCGGTGAACGGCATTTTCATGGACTTAACCGTTGAGAAGCTTGGGATTTTCAGCCAACGATTCAATCTTATCGGGAATCCGGATACCGCGATATGGGTGGCCATTGCTTTCAGCATTTGGAAATATTTCCCCCTCACCTATTTGATGATTCTTTCGAGGCTTCAGGCGATAGACAACAATCTCTACGAGGCCGCGGAGGTTGACGGCGCAAATCGCTGGCAGCAGTTTCGATATATAACCCTGCCGGAGTTGTACTTCATTGTCGGATCCATCGTATTGCTTCGGGTAATTTGGAATTTCAACAAATTCGAAGATATTTACCTGTTAACAGATAATCTTAAGGTGCTGTCGATATATACCTACTTCAAGGCCTTTGTAGGAATAATCGATTTGGGTCAGGGCTCGGCGCTCGTTATCCTTCAATTCTCCCTGCTGATAGTTTTCATCTTGATTTACCTAAAGAAGGTCCTCAAATGGTAAGATCGAGCGGGATTTTTCGAAAAATCGGGTTCACACTTCTTATACTGCTTATAGTGCTTTTCAGCATTTTTCCGTTTATCCAAATCTTATCGACTTCCTTGAAATATCAATGGGACTGGGGCAATCCTTCCTTGATACCCACGCAGGTTAATCTCGAAGCATACAAGGAACTACTCAACATCGGACAGGCCGAAAAGGCTGTTCCCGAATCCATAAGAAATCTGCTTGATGAGTCAGATCTTACAAGGGCTCAGCGTGATGAAATACTAGCCCAATATAGGGACACGGGCGATGTTTTCCCGTTTCCGAAATACTTCAGGAACTCTATCGCCCTTTCCGTAACAGCAGCCTTTCTATCGGTTGCTTTGGCTATAATGGGCGCCTACTCTTTTAGCAGACTTCGATATCGTGGCCGCGGGGTTATACAGAGGGGAGTTCTCTTTGTGTACATGATTGGAGGAATTTTGCTTCTTATACCTCTGTATCGCATTGCGGTGGCGCTGGGGCTATTGGCCACACCGGTAGGAACCTTCCTCGCCCTTTTGATAATCTACCTGGTTCAAACTCTCCCGGTTTCTCTCTACTTGCTGGGGAATTTTTTTCGAACCATACCATATTCGATCGAAGAGGCGGCTCTCATCGACGGATTGGCCAGGCATCGAATAATCTGGCGCATAATAATTCCCCTGTCGTGGTCGGCCATTGTCACGGTCTTTATTTACGCCTTTATGATAGCGTGGAACGAGTATCTTTTTGCGTCTGTGTTTTTGAGGGACTACGAATCGCTCTACACGCTTCCCATGGGACTTCGCAGTCTCTTCAATTCGAAGAATGCAATCTGGGATCGCATTATGGCTGGATCGATGCTCACCGCCGCCCCTGTGATTATTCTATTCATGGCCATACAGAAGAATCTCACTGGCGGGCTCTCGGAAGGCGGGGTTAAGGGTTAGCCTGAGTCCGACTGTGTAAGCCTCCCCGCTTTGTATTTGCATCCTAGTGGAGAAGGCTGTCTCTTTCGGGAATGGCAAGTTTTTATACCCGTTGAGCCTCAGCTAACTTGCGATTTCAAACAGAAGAATCTTTCTCGGCAGCCTAGGCGTCGCCGGGCTTGGTATCGTTGATACTCTCTCCATTTCCCTCTGCCCAGGCTTTTTCTCTTGCTCTCCAGAATAGGCGTAAGTCCACGGCCTTTTTCTTCTCAATATTCTTTAGTCCAATTTCGCACAGCCTTCTGAATTTGGGGTGATAGAGCATTGCATACGGGCTTTCATCGTATTTGCGGATGATTGCGTGATAATAATCACTTGCAATCGCATAATTACCTATTTTGTAATTTATAAATGCCTTTTCATACTCGGCGGCAATCGATAGTTGGTGATTTTCGGGGTAGCGCATAAGAAACACCTCATAGTAATAGAGGGCTCTTCCATAGCGATACTCATCCATTGCCAGTTGAGCCTGCTTGAATAACATTTCTCCGGTCCACTGAGGATCGACCTGCTCGCTTTGGCTAGCGCAGGAAAACAGAATCAATGCGCAAAGGCAGCATCTTAATGCGGACAATCACAGTACCTCTGCAACCATCCTAATACTTTGGCCGAATCTAAATCAAGCGCTCTGATCGGATACGTCAAAGATCTCATCCTTGACGGGTAAGCTTCTTCTTAGATCTTTCATGAACGCCTTGGATTCACCCATTTCGAAGTAAGAATCGCATTCATCCAAAGCACGTCTAGCCACGGTAAAATACTTGTACTGTTTTTCACCGCCTAGCTTTTTGCGCCAACGACCGGCTGCGCATCTCACTCGGAGAACGTACTTACCCTCCTCGGTGGAAACACGAAATAACTTGCAATGCATGCAGTTCGCGCAGTAAATCTTGCCTTTTTGCTTTGCTAGAACAGCTTGAAACATGGGGGCCTTCCTTATTCTCGCTGTAGTTTGTCTGTAAGTGTATCGACCATCGATTGAATACTATTGATGCACAAAAATTTTACATATAAAAAAAAGTGTGCGTTTTCTGCCTGATAGCTTCGCCTGGTGTCGAAATAAGTCTTCCTAGAACTGCTGATCGAGCAAAATTCTTGGTTCTTAAAATCTTGGCTTGAGCCGCCAAATCTCGGATGCATATTCTTGAACTGTTCTATCCGCGCTAAATCGCCCGCTCCCGGCAATATTCAGCAATGCAATCCGATTCCACTGTTCCTTATTCGTCCAGGTTGCGCCTGCAAGCCGCCTTGCCTCACAATAGGACTGAAAATCCTGGAGTACAAAGTATTCATCCGGAGATTTTCCCTCCACGCCGCATACCAATGAGTCATAGACTTCCTTGAAGTCATCGCCGAAAGTGCCATCTATCAGAGTAGCGAGCGCCTCTTTTAAGGCCTGGTTATTATCGAGGATTGCCCAGGGGTTATACAAACCACTAGCTCTGAGTTCTTTTGCTTCTTCAAGTTCTAAGCCGAAAATGAAAGCATTTCCCCTACCCACCTCATTTATTATCTCAATATTCGCCCCATCCATCGTACCGAGCGTTACCGCTCCATTCATCATGAATTTCATATTGCCGGTACCCGAGGCTTCTTTTCCCGCTGTGGAAATCTGCTGGGATATTTCCGCGGCAGGGAATAGTATCTCGGCAGTGCTTACCTTGTAATCCGGAATAAAAACCACCTTGAGGACATCTAACCCTTCTTGATTAATTTTTTCCGCCACTGCATGAATCAAATGAATAATCTGCTTTGCGCGGCGATATCCGGAGGCAGCCTTGGCGCCAAAGAAGACTGTGCGAGGAGGGAAGTCTAGGTTGGGGTTATTTTTTATAGCCAGCCAATCGTGAATAATAGAAAGTAGATTCAATACTTGGCGTTTATACTCATGAAGTCTTTTTATTTGAACGTCGAACAGGCTATCCTCATCTACTGATAAACCGGTTAGCCTAAGGGTTGTATCCGCAAGATGCTTCTTATTTTGGGCCTTAATCTCACCAATCCGGCTCAATAAATTTTTGTCTTCAACCCAATTTCTGAGTTCGGCTACCAGGGATAGATCCTTTGTCCATTCGGGGCCAACAATCTCATCAAGGAGACTGGCAAGAGCGGGATTAGACTTTCTTAACCAACGTCTCTGCGTCACACCGTTGGTTTTATTGTTGATTTTTTGCGGCCAGATTGCATGCCAATCCTGCAGCACATCCTTTTTCAGTATCTCCGTGTGCAAGAGAGCAACTCCGTTCACTGAAAAGGATACTGCCATTGCTAACCAAGCCATATTAATCATTCCATCGGCAATTATGGACATTCTATGGTGACGTTGGCTGTCCGAGGGAAATCTTTTGGACAGTTCGGCCATGAATCTACAATTCATTTCGTCGACGATTTGAAAGAGCCTTGGGAATTCATCCCGAAAAAGATCTATAGGCCATTTCTCCAGTGCCTCAGCTAGAATCGAATGATTAGTGTATGCAAATATTTTTCCTGTGATTTCAGCTGATTCATCCCAACTCAAGCCCTCTTCATCTATCAGAAGCCGCATTAATTCGGGAATTGCAATGACGGGATGGGTGTCGTTGAGTTGAATAACCGCCATATCCGGTAAGCAGGAAAGACCGCTACCGCTAACCCGCTTATATTCACGTATAATGTCTTGTAGAGATGCGGAACTGAAGAAGTACTGCTGCCGAAGGCGAAGGGTCTTGCCAAAGGGGCCACTGTCGTTCGGATAAAGGACGCGTGAAAGATCGTTGGCGCGATTTTGGAGTTCCACCGCGCGAAGATATTCCATGTCGTTAAAAAGTTGGAGGTTGAATCCGTTAGCGCTCTCGGCCTCCCAGAGTCTTAGTGTGTTTATTGTGCTGGTATCCCAGCCAATAATAGGCATATCGAATGGAACCGCACGAACGTTCTCAGTATCAACTGTTTTGAAAACAAGCCTGCCACCAGGCGCTTGTTCAGTTACTACTCGGCCCCCGAATTTAACTACAACCGTCCGGTCATTGCGACGAATCGACCAGGGATCTCCGCCTGCAATCCAGTCATCCGGCACTTCAACCTGCTGGCCGTTAACAATTTTCTGACGAAACATGCCGTATCTATAACGTATGCCGTAACTCCGGGCCGGTAGATTCAGGGTGGCAAGGGACTCTACAAAGCAAGCGGCCAGTCTGCCCAAACCGCCATTCCCAAGCGCGGCATCAGGTTCGATGTCCTCGGCGGCATTTAGGCTCAATCCAATTCCGTCTAGAACCTCAGAAATCTGAGAGCGCAGTCCAAGATTCATCATGTTATTGCCCAAGGCTCTGCCCATAAGATACTCGACAGAAAAATAGTAAAGGCGCCTTAGCTTTCTAGTTTTGATGTTCCTTTCACAGTCTCGCCAATCCTCCCAAATTAAATCCATCAGGGCCTGGGATACAGCCTCATAGGTTTGACGCTCGGTGGCGCCTTCAATCCCATCGCCCGTACCCCTGTCGATCCAATACGCTACACGTTCTTTGAATTTATCCTTACTGAAAGTCACTTCTTCCTCTCCGGTTCAAGGGTTAACGAGATTCAGCGTCTAACTGATTCTATCTGCTCGTCGATGATTGGGATTCTAGCGGCATCCTTATCAACCGAGGACATGGTGATTATGGATTCGAAGGCCTCGCTGATATCCCTTTCCCTTGCCTCGTGAGTGGTAATTACTATTGGTACAAGATTCGAGGTGGGGCGATCCTCTCGTAGTACAATAACCTTTATACCGATGCCTCTGCTCGCTAAGGCGGCAGTTATTTCCGCCACTACGCCGCTCTTGTCCTCTATAAAAAAGCGCAGGTACTGTCTATGAGTGGATTCCCTGAAATCCGCGATTTGAATATTCCTGCCACGATCGGGCCAAATGCTGAGATTCGAGAATAGTAATTGCCAGGTTCCCAGGGCAATCGATATCACATCAGACACCACAGCCGATGCGGTTGCCTCCCCTCCCGCGCCCCGTCCGTAATACATGGTGTGCCCAACATCACTACCATAAACACTAATCGCGTTGAAAACGCCTGAAACTCTGGCAAGCGGATGGGTTTCGGCAAGAAATGCAGGCCTAACGGCCAATTCCAGTCCCTTATCCGTTTGACAGGCTATCGCAAGCAGTTTAGGAACATAACCTAACTCCAAACCGGCCGAAACATCGAAACTATCCAAGGCATCTATGCCCTTCACCGGTATTTCACTAAGGGAGATTTTTGCTCCAAAGGCAAGCGAAGCAAGAAGCGTAAGCTTATGAGCCGAATCCATGCCACTAACATCAAGTTTGGGATCGGCTTCGGCGATACCATATGTCTGTGCCTGTTTCAAGGCGTCAGCGTAGGTTTTAGCATTCTGCGTCATTTCCGTTAGTATGAAGTTGGCAGTTCCATTTAAGATTCCATAAATCGCCTCGTTGCTATTTGCGAGCAGTCCATCCGCCAAGGCTCTTACTATGGGTATGCCTCCGCCGCAGCTGGCCTCGAATCCGATGGAAACTTCCTTTTTCCTCGCTAGTTTGAATAATTCCACGCCATAATTGGCCAACAATGCCTTATTGGCGCTTACAACATGCTTGCTCGCCTTGAGCGCTTTCTCGATTATTGTCCGGGCTATGGTAAGCCCGCCAATAGTCTCGATTATTAGATGAATTCCTTCATCTGCAAGAACAGTGGTGAGGTTTTCGCTAAAAAGTCCCTCATCCAGTCCAGCCGCCCTTGCCCTATCAAAGTCGATATCGACTAGGGCCCTTAAGGAAATTTGCAGCCCCGTTTTTTCACGAAGTATATCCGATTGGGACAGCAGCAGTTTCGCTGCCGCGTTTCCAACCGTACCACAGCCGACGACGGCAACTCCAAAAGGCATTTTCATTCCATCCTCCATGAGCTTCGAGAATGATGGATGATGTATGAGTCTTGTTCAAGAGCCTCAAGCTGCACGATGAGAAGCCCACAGTAGTAAGGTTAAGCGCTTTTAAATAGAATTATACATTGTGGAGGCGTACAAATGAAATTCAAACCATTTCTACTTCTTATAATAATGGGTTTGCTGATGCTTGGATGTGAAAGTACTAAGGTTACCAGAACCTCATCGGATGAAATAACAGACTTGAGCGGACGTTGGAATGACACTGATTCAAGGCTCACCGCAGAGGCCATGGTTTCTAGCATGCTCTCCCACGTCTGGCTCGAGAATTTCAGGTTGGAGAAGGAGAAAAAACCTGTGATAATTGTAGGTGGAATAAGTAATAGATCCTCCGAGCACATTGATTCGATCACCTTTATCAAAGATATCGAACGAGAACTTATAAACAGCGGACAAGTTGAATTCGTGGCTGGCGGCGCAGCAAGGCAGGAAATTCGAAAAGAACGGGAGGATCAGCAATCACACGCGACAGCGGAAACTGCCGCAGCCCTGGCGGCGGAGACCGGCGCCGATTTCATCATGCAGGGCGTAATTGCAACTCAAACCGATGCAATATCCGGTAAGCGCACAATCCTGTACAAGGTGGATATGGAATTGGTAAATCTAGTAAGCAATCAGAAAGCCTGGCTTGGAACCAAAAGAATAAAGAAACTTGTTGAACAGAAAAGGCTTGGTTGGTAGCAGTTGGTAGTGAAGGGGAGGGGTATTGGGTCTGTGATACTTGTCTTGCTTAGCATCACAGCAATCTCTGCCTGTGTAAGCCTGAAGACTCAGCAGCGGCAATATGAGGTTTCGATTCCTATGGTTCGCAAAGGGAATTATAGGCAGGCTAGCCTGGTAATAGAGGAAGCAAAAGAGAGCACATACCGAGAAAAGGATAGAGTTCTCTATTATCTGGACTTAGGCATGCTGTATCACTGGTCCGGAGAGTATGAATTGAGCAACGAATTACTCACAGAGGCCGAGATCGCAATTGAGGAGCTTTACACGGCAAGCCTATCAAAGGCCGTTGCCTCGGGACTATTGAATGACAATCTGCTCGATTACTCTGGGGAGGATTACGAGAATCTTTACCTGAACGTATTCAAGGCCCTGAATTATATTGCATTGGAGGATGATGAAGCCGCGTTGGTTGAAATCCGCAAAGTTCAAATAAAACTGAATCTCTTGGAAGATAAGTACAGGAAAGATGCCGAGGCGTATAATCAATCCGAAGACAGCAGTGGTAGAATTGTATTCAGAGAATCTCGATTGCATAACGATGCCCTTGCAAGATATATAGGACTGCTCTTATACCGCGCAGGGGGGTTCCTGGACGATGCTAGGATAGAGAAAGAGTTCATAAATTCAGCCTGGGAAACTCAAAAACAGCTGTATTATTTCCCAAAGCCCGCCTTGCCACTTATCGAACCGCCGGATGGAAAGAAAGCTATTGTCAATTTTCTTTCGTTTTCGGGATTATCTCCCACCAAGTTTGCAGACACTCTGCGTGTTCGAACCGGAAAAGACATGGTTTTCCTGGCAATGACCGGACAAAGCGAGAATTATGTAACGGAATTGATTGGATTCAATTTCCTTGTCATACCCAATGTCAAAGAGGGCATTCACTTCAAGGTTCAATTTCCACGGCTAAGTAATCGCTCCTCAATCGTAGATAGGATTGTCATCAAACTGGATGGCGTTGAACATGCGGAATTTGAACTGCTGGAAAGTATGGAAAGGCTATCGGAAGAGGCATTCAAACTTAAGCAACCATTGAGTGTGGGTAAAACTATCATTCGAGCTACTCTGAAGACGGCTGCCGCAGAAATGGGCAAGGAGATGACAAATAGGGAATTGAAAGAATCGGGCGAGAGAGGAGCAATTGCAGCTTTTCTTACGAATTTGATTGTCGATATTGCAGTTGAAGCCTCGGAGAATGCCGATCTGAGAATATCTCAGTTCTTCCCAGCCTCGGCCCACGTTGCGGAGCTTGTGCTCAGTCCTGGCAGCTACCATATTGTCATTGAATACTGGAGTTCGAATCGCTTGATTGGGGAGGTCGATCATGGTGTGCGGGATTTTCGTTCGGATGAATTGAATCTTGTCGAAAGCTATTTGCTACGATGACGAAGGAGAATGCTATGACAGGCAGCAGACTAGGCATATTGAGTGGGATTGTCGCGTTACTGGCCATTGGTTCCTGTGCAGGACGTCCATCAAGTAGGACGAGCATCCCCCTGTGGGTAAGTGATAAGGATGTGGTTTATCCTGTCGAGATGTATTTGGCGGAACTCGGTGAGGGAGACAGTCTAAATGCGGCAAGGGCGAATGCTGCTGGAGCAATAGCGCAGATATTTCGCCTGAAGGTGGAGGTAGACAGCGAAATTCGCACACGCTACATGGAAATTACGGGAAGTGAGGGCGAATTGCTAGACCTGCTCAGCCAAACCGATTTCGATCAGAAAATCGGACAAGAGGCCGATGAAACTCTTACAAATCTCAAGTATGGTGAATCCTGGATCGATCAGGTTGGGCATGTGTATACGATAGCCTACTTGAATAGGCTCGAAACGGGCAGGCTATACCGAGAGCGAATCGATAGAAACAATGCCAGGATAATTGAACTCTTAGATAGGGCCGAGAATCAACAAGAGCCATTGCGAAAATATGCATTCTTGGATGCTGCTCTAGCGTATACGGAGGCTAACCAAATACTGTTTGAACAGCTGGAAATAATCAACATGCCGATGGCTCAGCTAATGAAATTCCCTTACGATAGGGAGGCAATTCAAGTAAATAGGGCGAATCAAGCGGTAGAACTGAGATTTCGTGTGGAAGTTGCCGGAGATTCCGATGGACGAATTACCGATGTTCTTGAAAACTGGGTTACTGAAAAGGGTTTTACTAGTTCAAACTTCGGAGATATGTTTTTGGCGGCCGCCGTGGAAATCGAGCAATTGGAACTGAAAAACAACTACGAAAATCTGAGCTGGACGCTCAACATTGGATTGATCGATATGAGTGGTTATACCGTCGCCGCGCTATCGGCGCAGAGCCGCTCCTCAGGAATTAGCGCTACTGCTGCCGAGGCTAGAGCCTATAGGGATATGGCTAAGCTCATACGGGTTGATTTTGATAGGAAATTTTTGGCCTATTTATCATCGTTTCTATGAGTTAGCATCGCGAATCCTCAAAGTCACCGGAGGGGACCCTCCGGCGGCGCTTTGGCTCTTATTTAGGCGGTATTGCCAAGACTTGTCCTGGGTATATCAAATCCGGATTCTGAATCATTTTGCGGTTAGCCCTCCAAATCTTTGGCCACATGAAGGGATTATCGAAAATTTCAACTCTCTCAGCAATTCTCCAGAGGCAGTCAGTAGCAACTTCGCGATATACTACTGTATAGGTTTGCGACACCAAGTTAGATTCGAACATATCGATATATGCCCTAGCTTGCTCGAAATAGCCTTTGGCTACATCGAATTCCCCCTTGTTCCTAGCCGCTACACCCTGCTCCCAAAGACTTTTGGCCAAGGCAAGATAATCCGCGGTCTGCTCATCAGCATTTACCTGGGTACCTTCCTCCTCTATCAATATGTCCTCCGGGACACCTTCGAGTTCATTGCTTAAGGGTTCATCCAAATCGCGGAGCATTGCCTCTTCTATGTCCACCGGCCCTACATCTGCGGCGTGATCCACCAGAGGGTTCGCGGCTATATAGACACTGCCACTCCAGGGGCTCGGCTCGATTACCGCGCCCTCGGCATCCACTGCCTTGCTTGTGGATGCAGTCTCAATGCGCTCTTGCACCAGAACCAATAGCAAATCAACTTCGAATTGCCTCTTGCTTATGGCGCTGGTTCGCGCTGCGATAACAGATTGCCGTTTCGCCTCGGTTAGAATAACTGCCGCGCCCTCGATATCGTAATTGTCGTACATGGCGAGGCCATCTACATAGAGCCGATTTGCCTCATCGAGTTCCTCAGGGGCATAGGCGAACGCCTCATTGTCTTCCGCATCGCTCAAGTAATTCTCCGTATCACGCTTTAGGATTCCAATGTAGCGAATGTTCTCTACCAAGTTATAGTATAGACGGGCCTGCGCAGAAATTGTTTCATCAGCCTTTGTTATTGCGGAAGCGATATCTCCCCTCCCGTAGTGCGCAGCAGCTTCCTGGGCCAATTCTTGGGCGTTGGAGTATTCAGCCGGAGCAAATTTCTCCGCTTCTATGCGCAGAAGGGCTGCCTCGGCTCGAAAGTATTTTTCAACATACTCATCTCGTCTTATGATTACAGTGCTGTCGTAGAGATTGTCTGCTTCGATGATAACTTCTTCTAACTGCATTCTGGCTGCATCGGGATCGTCATAGCCAACAGCGATGGCCGAATCGAACTTGCCGGTTAGGTTGAGATAATCCATGGGAAGATATCTGCTAGCGCCAACCAAATACGCTCGCTGAATAGAGGCCATTGCGATTTCAATTTCCTCATCCGATAGGGGCGCCACTTCGATAATCTGGCTTTCTGTTGGCTCTTCCTGGGCAGGCATCTCCTCTTTCTTTTCCGGTTCCGGCTTCGGAGCAGTCTTACAGCCGGCAAAAACAAATAAAACCAAAATTGACAACAAACCCATCTGATGGAGTTTTCTCATATCCAAACCTCCTACAGTAGTCTAACATCTAATTACATGAGGAGTCAAACCAGAAAAACACTGGTTGGCCTTCGAATCACGCTTTCCTTGTCAAAATCCGCTCACTGCCTGTTGGCAAGGTTCATTCGCTGTAAAGCAGTGATCGTTCGGTTTCGATATCGAAAAATTGCATCCTTTCCACATCAGGCGTGAAATCAACCTTATCGCCGACGTGGAACTCGTTATCGGAGCTGATTCTGGCAATCAATTGAGATTCCTTGGTACTGAGGTAGAGGTGCGTTTCATTCCCAAGAGGCTCAACAACGATTACTTCCGCGTTGAGATTGCTTTCCTTCGGTTCCCTGACAAATTTCAAATCCTCCGCCCGAACGCCCATTAGCACATTTCTGCCTATATAAGGCCGCAAAACTTCCTCCCGCGACTTCGGCATAACCACCGTCATTCCTTCTTCCTTGACAACAATCTTCCCATCGTGTTCCGACACCGCCGCAGGGGCAATATTCATAGGCGGGGAGCCAATAAAACCAGCTACAAAGCGATTGATCGGTGAGTTATACAGCTTCAATGGGGTTCCTATTTGCTGGATTATCCCACTACGCATAACAACAATCCTATCGCCCATGGTCATAGCCTCGGTTTGATCGTGGGTAACATAGATCATGGTGGCTTGAAGGCGGCTATGCAACGAGGAAATTTCGGCGCGCATCTGCACCCTAAGCTTTGCGTCCAAGTTGGAAAGAGGTTCGTCAAATAGGAATACTTTTGGCTTCCTAACTATGGCGCGCCCAACAGCCACCCGCTGTCGCTGGCCTCCGGAGAGGGCCTTAGGCTTTCTATCGAGTAACTCCTCGATATCGAGAATTTGCGCGGCTTCCTTTACTCGAGTTTCGATTTCGGTTTTAGCAAATTTCCGAATTCGAAGCCCAAAAGCCATGTTATCGTAAACACTCATATGGGGATAAAGCGCATAGTTCTGGAAAACCATTGCTATATCCCTATCTTTGGGAGCCTCCTCGTTCACCCGCTTCCCATCAATGAAGAGGTCGCCGTCGGAAATTTCCTCTAACCCGGCAACCATTCGGAGTACTGTTGTCTTTCCGCATCCCGATGGTCCAACCAAGACCATAAATTCCCTGTCTTGAATTTCTATATTTGCCTTGTCAACCGCCTTAACTTCGCCATCGTAAACTTTGATAATATCCTTCAGTAATACTTCTGCCACTCCAGCTACCTCCCCAGCATAGCTAATTAATATATACTAGAGTAAGTTTGCATGTTTGTCAAACAGTGCAGCTATTCAGTTTCAGAAAATACTGATAAATCCCATTCCCGATAGGCATCGAGTAGAGAAAGTTCAGTTCGGGGGGATTTTATGGCAGCTTCGAGCCAGGGGATAATCACTTCGCCGCGAGTTCTGGCCCATCTTATCGGCAGGTATCGAGGAGCTAGGAAAAACTGGCTTTCAGGGGTTTTTATGCGTGGGAAATGCTGCGCCATAACTGTTTGGTTAACTTCTTGAAGGGATGAAAGACCACCGAGAAAGCCAAAAACCGTAATACCGGCGCTTTCCCAACTCTTCATGAGCTGGGACTGAGTGCTCGGGAGCATTAGCCATTCTATGAAATCCTCCGCGGCCCTTACCGATTTCGCACGCTTGGGAATGCCGGCTCTTACCACGGATACTACCGGTATCGAGCGCTTGCCTCCGAAATAGCGAATATCCAATTCCCGGTTAATCACATCCGGCAGAGAATTCCAATATTCAAAATCTGTGCGGGCAAACAGTATGCGCCCATTAAGTACTGAAACCTCATCTGGGATGTAGCGATATCGATTGCTGAATTGTATATCGGATTCGATGTCGCCGGCTCCTTCGATTATCCAATCGCGGATATCCATGACGGTTTGGTTGATTGATTCCTCGTCGATGCTTTCCATGTCGATTGAGAAGGGTTCGGGATTTTTTGTCGCTAGAACATCCAGTAAGAAGTCCTGGTTCCAACTCGGAGAAAACGCTAGACGGAGAAGACGCCCATCCTTGCTCAGTACTGAGAAAGCTCGGGATGCTTCACGCAGTTCATCTGCTCTAACGAGAATCGGATCGGGCAGTTTCGACATTATTTCCGACCTTCCCATGATCAAAGGGAGTTCGAACGATAGGGGTATGAGATGTGTCCTGCCTTCTTGGGAATCTTGCAGAGTTTCGTACACCGGATACACATGCTTCATTCGACGCAAGAGATAAGTAACATCTATCGATGAGAGGTTTTTGCCAATGATTACATCGGGATTTTCGAACCGAATTTTTTCGGCGCTTATGCTTTCGGTGTAGCTGAGTGTTATGCGAGCCCCATCGTTTTCTACGTTGTATATCTCGGCGGCTAACGCCAGTTCCGCGCGATCGGTTAGGAGTTTCACGTCCCGGTGACCGCTGCAGCCTAGATTCAAAGTAAGGACTAATAAGATTGCTAACGCGGAAATGGTTTGAGGCAGGCTGCGCATTGGGCAACGATATGTAGGTGGCAGCTTGGCGTCAACCCACTAAAATCGTTATGATACCGGTTGTGAATTGCGGAATTGTCGGATTGCCCAATGTGGGAAAATCAACTATTTTCTCTGCTCTCACGGCGGTTCCAGTGGAGACATCGAACTACCCTTTTTGCACTATCGATCCGAACGTGGGAATCGTGCAGGTGCCGGACTTCAGGCTCGATAGGATTAGCCAGATTGCCGCCACTGATAGGATGGTTCCGGCGCTTACCGAATTTGTGGATATCGCAGGGCTTGTTAGGGGCGCTTCTAAGGGTGAGGGTTTGGGAAATCAGTTCTTATCGAATATTCGCGAGGTGGGTTTAATTGCTCATGTAGTTCGTTGCTTTGAAGAAGATAATGTGGCCCATGTTTCCGGTGAACCTAACCCGAGCTCAGATATTGAAACAATCAACACTGAACTTGCCTTGGCGGATTTGCAGAGCGTCGAAAAGCGTTTGGGAAAAAATGCGCGCCTTATCAAGGCAGTGAATTCTAGAGTGCGCGGCGAAGCGATCGCTATGCAGAACTTATTGGAAAGAATCGCTTCTCACTTGAATGAGGGAATGCCCGTCCGATCGATGGATCTCAATGCCGATGACATGGCGCATCTCGATAACCTGTTTCTAATCACCGCAAAGAAGCAGATTTATGTGTGCAACGTGGATGAGAGAGATGCTGAGGGAAAATCGGATTGGGTTAATTCGGTTCGCGCCATAGCTGAATCCGAATCTTCCGAAGTTGTGATTTTATGCGGCAGATTGGAATCCGAGATTGCCAATTTGGAAGACGTCAAGGAGCGCAGTGAATTCATATCCGAATTAGGCCTAAGTGAATCCGGATTGTCACGGCTAATCCGCAGCGCATATTTGGCGCTCGAACTCTGCACTTTTTTCACCACAAACGAGGTGGAAAACAGGGCTTGGACCTTTCCAAGGGGAGCGACTGCCCTTCAGTGCGCCGGACTCATTCACAGCGATTTTGAAAGGGGTTTTATCAAGGCGAGCGTTTATCACTGTGATGACCTGTTTGACTTCGGAAGCGAAGCGGCCCTGAAATTAGCCGGCAGACTCAGGACGGAGGGTAGGGAGTACGCTGTTAGAGATGGCGATATAATACGTTTCAAATTCAATGTTTCCCGGAAATAACTACTGAGCGCGGATTGGACTAAGATCGTGGAAAGGCATCCTTGCCGCGCGAGGGGCATTTAGTCGAAGCCGCGAATAGGATTAAGGCCGTGGACATTCGTGGGAAGGCTTCCGTGAAGACGGCGCCGGGTTGAAGAGCCTCATCGGGAAGTAGGGCTGGCTATGGCATCCGGAATATTTGAATTCGAGAAGCTGACCTTCTTGGAGTTCAGAAACTTGTAAATCTCAGTCATCCATCTGGCTCTAGTTAGAATACTTCGCATCTCCGCTTCCTGAAATGAAAGATAAAATTCCGCCGCGTCGCGGTATCTGCCTAAATTGAACTGCCCCTCCGCGTAACCCTGCTCATAAGCATCCTTGAGGCCCAGCAGGGTGTAGTAGGTTCGTTCAACAACGGGCAATATGGACCTAAGTGCCAGCATTCCCCTGCTCAGAACTATCTCATCTTGTATAATTTCGGATGTAGGAGGCAAAGCACGATCAGGCGAATCGATTAAAGCCGCCCAACGTCGAAATATCTCGATATGGGATTCGAGACCTGTCATTGCACTGCGTAAGCGAGGCAATTGCTGATCCCATAAGCGCGAATAGTGCTGAATGGACAAACTTGCATCAATCCTTAGAGCCTCCAATCTCTGCCTATGCCAGAATTGGCGATACATTTCCAAGTCGGCCCTATCCACGTTTTCGGTGGATAGCCTTGCGTTCTGGTCCACTAGCGCAATTATACCCGGTTCAACTACTACGGATTTGCCGAAGACCTGGCTTCTAACAAGGCCATCTGAAACCAGAACGAGAGTTGATCTATCTTGCGATATATCCACGCTGAAATCGGTTCCTCTCACCGTAAAAGCCGCATAGTCGGTTTGAACGGTGTAAGAATCCAATCTTAAAAGCCTTCCTACCTTTAGAGCCAACGAACCCCTCAGTAGTTGAAAAACCATATTAGAGGCCTCGAATGTTCTTGGGGTGTTTTCGAAATAGAACGCTGTGGATGGCCTCACTCTCACACGAGAGCCGGAAGCCGGCGCGTTCACTTGGAGTTCGACATATCCATCTTCGCCTGTTTCAACGGTGTCAAAGGAGCCCACTTCCAAACCGATAACCACTTCGTCAGGATCCAAATACTCACCATTCTTGGCAACTGCGACTTCGCCCTCGAGATAGCTGATTATTCCCACCACCGACTGTGCATACAGACTCGGAACAAGAACAAGCAATATCGGGAGGATTACTCGATATTTCATAGGCAAGAGCATTCCTTACAGGGTGATTCTAGCTTACCTTGCGACTGCCCGGGCAAGCTATCTGCCGTTCCAAGCGGTAACTGGCAATCGATACCGTGATTCTTTGTTAAACCAGTAGCAGCAAGGCTGTGATATGGGCGTCCGGATACCCTGGATTCCGGGGAAACCGTAACGCCCAGTTTTATCCCGGCATCCTATCGATTTACCGGCGAATCAGCTCCAGCCGATACCGGCGGATTATTCTCCACCTCGGCATTTAGACGATCGAGCGCCTGCTGAGCCTTGAATTCAGCAAAGGCAGCATCTTCGTTCCTGGCAAATATGCCGCCAACCGTCTCCAGCAACGCGGACTTGGGATAATACACCATCACGAACCAGGTGCCATCCTTCGCAGGATAATTACTCTTTGTAACCGATTCCTTGAGTTCGATACTGGCAACTTCCTTTGAAATTCGCTCAACAAACGAGAGGGTTTGCACGTTGTTATCCGCGCCGGACTCCTGCGCGTAATCCGTGAGCATTGTTTCTACGCTCACCGAAACCTGAGTTGCAATATCCGCCCTCGCTCTAGCAAGCGCCGTGGTTCGCGATAAATTTTCATCCTGAAGCTTTGCCATGCCAAGTCCTACAAACTGATCCTCCGGGGCGGGCGGATTAAGAAAGAAATCAGGGTAGTCGGTACTCTTAACCGGCCCCGCGGGCGCCTTGTTATCCTTGGTTGCACAACCCAAGAAACCTAACATCGTTACAAGTATCAGCAATCCGAATCGAATTAAACCTTTCATACATACTCCTATAAAAGACGCCGTTCAAGCGTCAACTTTGCAGAAGTCAGTATAACACAGTACAGCGCTTATGATCGGATTAAATCCACTTTTCCAATCCCTTTGCCGGTCTATTAGCGCCCCTATCGTCCATCACGAGAATTTAGGAAGCCCAAATCCGGTTTCACCGAGGATTCCTACACCCCATCATGTACCGACCAGAGTGAAAAAGAGGCATGGACAAAGACGCCTGGATTGAGTTGTTTCTCCGATTGAAGGGGCGAACGCCCAATACTTCCCCCCTAAGAAGGCAGGCTGAAGAAAACCCTCGAATGCCGGTTAACCCGTTCTAGCAGGAAGCTGGAGCTGCCGAGCTTGAGAATAGGCAGACTGGACACTCATCCGAACTGAGGATAAGCACAATCGCCCAGTGATGCTGTCTCAAGATAGTTCGATACCTACCAAATTGTGTCCCTGAGGCCTGTGAAGAGCGGCATGCAAGGAAGTAGCTGGCGCGATACAGCACTAGGCTTAGTGGACATTAACCGGTTCGGCGATGGTAGCGGCGCTAGTGAACGCGAAATGAAGATTCGCGGGAGAATCATCCCTATACCGAACTTTCTTACTGCTCTGCTGCCAAATCCTATCTTCGGGGCAGTTTTATTTCGTGAGGCGCTCCTGGGTATAGACCAAAGAGAACAGGCTTTCCAACTCCAGGCTGATATTCACATTTTTAATTATGCAGCTGCCCATGCCGGAGAGCTCCGTGGAAGTAAAATTCAGTATTCCGCGAATGCCATTTGCCAGCAGGCTGTCGCGCACTTCTGCGGCAGCGCTGGAGGGCACAGTCATAAGCGCAACCTTGACATGAGCAGCGTGAATCACCTCGCTCAGCTTTTTCATGTGATAAATAGGAATACCTCCGATATGGCTGGCAGGCGGATTTACATCAAAGCCCGAGATAAGCTCTATCCCATCTCTGTGAAATGATTCGTTGTTCAATAGAGCGCGTCCCAGATTGCCACAGCCAACAACTATGGCTTTTTGGGGTTCTGTGCCGCCTAGGCTCGTCTTTACGCGTTCCAACATGGTCACGATATTGTAACCCCCACGCCGATTGCCATGCATCTTGATGCGGGTCAAGTCCTTCCTAACTAGCGCTGCCGCAACTCCTGTTGCATCACCAAGATTGTTGGAGAAAACTCTCTCGAACCCAAGCGTCCGAAGTTGGTTGAGAACCCTCTTGTATTTCATAAGGCGAAGGATGAGATTTTTGTTCACAGTGAATTCATTGTGCCGATTAAATGAATAAGTGTCAACATGGGCTGTTTTTTATTCAGTTTCCGCTATATTCATTAATAAGGTGTTGATAAATATGAGGCGGCCATTATACTAGCAGTATCGCGTTCATGATGGAGGATTTATGATTGCAGGCAGGGGAACAGTCGCTAAGGACGTAGTTCTAAGCGACAATCTAAAGACATTCATCGAGAAGTGGCGAGAACGTCCCGGCAATCTGATTATGATTCTCCACAGGGTTCAACAGGAGTATCGGTATGTCCCTCGCGAGGTTGCCTTTGAGGTGGCTAGAATTCTTGATATCCCGCTTGCAAAGATTTACGGAGTGATAACGTTTTACCACTTTTTCAAGCTGGAAAAGCCGGGGGAAATCAGTCTTCATGTCTGCACCGGAACCGCCTGCTATATGAAGGGCGCCAGCGAGATTGTTGGTGAGTTGGAAAATCTCCTGGAAGTTCGCGCCGGTAAAACAACCGCGGATGGAAGGTTTTCGATCGACACCGTTCGCTGTGTCGGCTGCTGCGGACTCGCACCGGTGCTTATGGCCGAGGATGAAGTTCATGGAAAGCTCTCAGTTGAGAAATTGCCAGTAGTGATATCTCGCTATGGCGGGCAATCATCCCGCAGCGCCGATGCGCCAACTCCTTGAGGATCAGGGCGGCAATGGGAAGTAGAAAATGGCAAGAATAACCGCAGATGCGCTTCGGAAGCTGCGTACGGAGCAAGAAGAAGCGATAATGCGCCGCAAAACCGAGGGCGATGCAATAGAAGTGCTTGTTAGCATGGGAACCTGTGGTATTGCGGCGGGTGCAAAAAGAACTCTCAAGGCCTTTCTTGACGAGGCCCATGTACTGAAATTGCCCAACGTAGTTGCAAGGCAAACTGGATGCATGGGACTCTGCTATGCTGAGCCAACTGTCGAGATTCGTATGAAGGATATGCCAAACACCCTCTATGGCAGGGTGGATACGCCTATCGCCAGGAGAATAGTAAAAGAGCACCTTCTCGAGCACAGGTTGGTAAGCGATCATGCATATGATTACCCCGCCAGGGACATCCTCCGCGAGAAAGTAGATGATGGCAGGTTCGGGTTAGGCGGAGCTGACTTACATCAGAGGCAAACTCGCGTGGTGCTGCGAAACTGCGGCATAATAAATCCCGAAGATATCAAGGAATATATTGCCCGGCAAGGCTATGCCGCCTTGAGAAAGGCGCTATTCGAAATGCGGCCGGAGGATGTACTGGAAGAACTCAAGATATCCGGCCTTAGGGGTAGGGGCGGCGCCGGATTTCCCACCTGGCTCAAGTGGAAACTATCGGCGGATGCAGAGGGCGATAAGAAATATGTGGTTTGTAATGCAGACGAGGGCGACCCAGGCGCCTATATGGATAGGTCTGCTCTGGAGGGAGATCCGCATTCCATCATTGAGGCGATGATGATTGCCGCAAAAACTGTCGCTTCAAATCAGGGGATAATCTATATTCGAGCGGAATACCCCCTTGCCATTGAAAGGTTGGAAATCGCACTGACTCAGGCGCGGGAAATGGGGCTCCTTGGAAAGGATATCCTGGGGAGCGGATTTGATTTCGATATCGAGATTCGGCTTGGAGCCGGCGCGTTTGTCTGTGGGGAAGAAACAGCGCTTCTAGCTTCAACCGAGGGAAACCGGGGAAAGCCGACACCCAAACCGCCTTTCCCAGCGACTCATGGGCTTTTCGTCAAGCCAACGGTTATCAACAATGTCGAAACCCTGGCAAGCATCCCATGCATCATCGAGAGAGGGGGGGCCTGGTTTAAATCCATCGGCACCGAGAAATCCCCGGGCACAAAGGTGTTCGCATTGACCGGTCGAATCGAAAATTCCGGCCTGGTTGAGGTGCCAATGGGAACCACCCTAAGGGAAATTATCTACGACATAGGTGGTGGGATTCGTGATGGAAAGGAATTCAAGGCCGTTCAAACCGGAGGACCCTCCGGTGGTGTAATCACTAAGGATTTCCTGGATACTCCCATAGACTTTGATTCACTGACGACTATTGGATCGATGATGGGTTCCGGCGGAATGATTGTTATGGATGAGGGCGACTGCATCGTAGACGTAACTAAATTTTATATGGAGTTCTGCGTAGACGAATCCTGTGGTAAATGCGCCCCATGCCGCATCGGCACAAAGCGAATGCATCAGATACTGGACAAAATTACCAGGGGCAATGGGGTACAGAGCGATATCCGGGATCTTAAGAATATCGGGCACGCCACTCGGAAGACATCGCTCTGCGGTCTTGGCCAGACATCGGCAAACCCCGTCTTATCCACACTGCATTATTTCGAAGATGAGTACCTGGAGCACATAAACGAGGGTAGGTGCAGGGCCGCTAAGTGTAAGGATTTGATAAGCTATACCATTGATGCCGAGAACTGTACCGGCTGTACGGTCTGCGCAAAAAAATGCCCGGTGCCCTGCATAGCCGGTGAACGAAAAGAATTGCATGTAATCGATCAAAGCAGTTGCATTAAATGCGGAATCTGCTATGAGGTTTGCAAATTTGACGCCGTGACTGTGGCTTAATCGAGGAGAAAAGCATATGGCAAAGTTCAAAGTAAACGGCCAGCCACACGAGGTTGAAAACGGAACCACCATTCTCGCGGCGGCAAAATCCCTTCGGATAAACATCCCTACCCTTTGTTATCACCCGGATATAGAGCCCTGGGCAGCCTGTGGTCTCTGTGTCGTTAAGGTGGAGAATTCACCAAAAATGGTGCGAGCCTGCGCCACCGCGGTGGTGGAAGGCCAGAATTACATTACCCACGACCCTGAACTGATGGAAGTGAGAAAGACGGTAATCGAGCTGATGCAATCCAACCATCCGAACGAATGTCTTACCTGCGCTCGCAGTGGTACATGCGAATTCCAGGACATTTCCGAAGACTTCTGTATCCGCGAAGCGCCATTTGTCAAACAACCGAAAAACCTCCCCAAGGACGATTCCACTCCATCGATCGTGCTGGATCCTCGCAAATGCATCAACTGCGGCAGATGCGCTCTGGTTTGTCAGCAATTGCAGGATGTTTGGGCATTGGAGTTCATCAACCGCGGATATGATACGGTTATCCAGCCCGCGGGCGGCGTGCTTCTGAACGAGAGCCCATGCATCAAATGTGGCCAGTGCTCGGCTCACTGCCCTGTTGGAGCCATATACGAGAAGGATGAAACCGACAAATTCCTGTCGGCCGTCCGCGATGAGACAAGGCACGTAGCGATTCAAGTGGCGCCGGCCATTCGAGTGGCTATCGGGGAGGCCTTTGGCCTAGAACCAGGCACTCTCATGTCGGGACAAATTTACACGGCGCTTCGTATGCTTGGCGCCGATGCCGTGTTCAACACCAACTTTGCGGCCGATTTAACGATAATGGAAGAGAGCATGGAATTCGTCGGCCGGCTTTCCAAAGGCGATACCCTGCCGCTGATAACTTCCTGCTGTCCGGCCTGGACCGATTATATGGAGAAGTATTTCGACGATATGATTCCGCATTTTTCTACGGCGAAAAGCCCTATGATGATGCAAGGCGCGATCACAAAAACATACTATGCCGAAAAGGCTAAATTGGCACCTAGAAGTATCTACTCGGTAGCAATCATGCCCTGCACCGCGAAAAAGTACGAAATAATCCGCGACGACAACATGCATGCCTCCGGTTACAACGATGTCGATCTAGTGCTTACAACCAGAGAGCTTGCCAGGCTTATAAAACGCGCCGGCATTGACTTCCTGAAACTCAAGGAGGGGAGCGTAGACAGTCCCATCGGCAGCTATTCAGGCGCCGGAACCATTTTCGGCGTTACAGGGGGTGTGATGGAAGCCGCTCTTAGAACTGCTCAGCATCTGATAACGGGCAAGGAAGTCGATGATGTAAAAATTCAGGCAGTACGGGGAATGGAGGGCGTTCGAGTAGGCGAGATACTTATTGGCGATGCAAGGTTAAAAGTTGCCGTTGCTCATGGCATGTCAAGCGTCCGCCGAACAATGTCCGAGGTTCGCCAAGCCCGCGCGGAGAACCGGGAACCCCCATACCACTTCATCGAAGTGATGGCCTGCAAGGGTGGCTGCATCGGCGGCGGCGGTCAACCCTACAACACGGATGAGGAGGTGCGCCAGAGGAGAATTGCGGGAATTTACAAGGACGATGAAAAAAGTGTGGTTCGCTGCTCGTATCAGAATCCTGACATTATACGAATTTACAAGGAATTCCTGGGCGAGCCGCTATCGCATAAGAGCCATGATTTGCTGCACACCAAGTATCATGCAAGGCCCCTGTATCAGAAATAGATGCCTGCTCGGATAGGCCTAGTTTGCACTCGAGTTGAATCTCCAGGGAGTTTCCGCGCCTCGTGAGCTGAGGCAACATTGAATCGAATGATTATCGCCCTTTCATAACGCCAAGACGGCTATCTCAATCGCGGCTCGCCTACTGCATCGAACAGCGGTTTTGGAGTAATTGCATCACCGCGGCGATTCTTGGCAGGCCGATTACACTTAATCGACTTTCCGGGGTGAGCCCTTTGTCCCACTGGCGATAACCCGAACCCCGCGAACCAGGTAAAGACAACTACTTATACTAAGAACGACTAACTAAAACAAATCCCTATAACTTAGCAAAGTTAGTCTAACACTTTGTGTTATCAAGAATTATTGTGATTAAACTTGTAAAATTCCCCCTATGGCCCTATGATATCAATATGAGGGCGTTGCCCCGGAAAAAAATGGTGCAGGGGGTGAATAAAATGAAAGAACTCAGGGATACCAGGACACAGCACAACTTGATGACTGCATTTGCGGGTGAATCGCAGGCTCGCAACCGGTACACATACGCTGCCGGCAAGGCTCGGGAAGAGGGTTTGATTCAAATTGCTCTGATTTTTGAAGAGACTTCAAACCAGGAAAGGGAGCATGGGAGACGTATCTTCCGGTATATGACCGGTGAATCCTCGACTATAAACGCGGAAGCCGAATTTCCCTTCGGCCTAATCGGAACCACGAGCGAGAATTTGCAGAGCGGCGCCGATGGCGAAAACTATGAATGGACCACCATGTATCCCGGTTTTGCACAAATTGCCCGGGAAGAAGGATTCAATGAAATCGCCTATGTTTTCGAGGCTATCGCGGTTGCAGAAAAACAGCATGAGAAAAGGTATCTCGCGTTGAAGAGAAATGTGGATTCCGGAATGGTGTTCAAAAGAAATATGAAGGTAGTTTGGCGCTGTATCAACTGTGGCTATCTCTATGAGGGCCTAGAGCCGCCCGCGAAATGCCCTGCATGCGCGCAGCCCCGAGCATTTTTTGAAATACTTGGAGAAAACTGGTAGAGGGGTATACACGCTGCGTCGCTAAGGCCTCGCATACCTTGAGAAATTCACGCATATGGGGCTACATCAACTAGGCGCGACGGCCTGGATTTGCTAAGCTCCGCTCTATGGAGTATGAAATTTAGCCAAGGAGGTTTGTATGGCCAAAAAATATGAGGTGTGTAAGTGTGAGAGCTGCAACTGCGTAATGATGATGCTGGATGCTGGCAATGCAGATTTGCACTGCTGTGGGAAAGACATTGTTTGTATGCCGGAGCAAACGGCAGACTCATCGAAGGAAAAGCATGTTCCAGTTATAGAAAAGACAGACGGCGGCTTCGATGTTACGGTGGGCAGCACTCCTCATCCAATGCTGGAAAATCATTTGATTCAGTGGATTGAGCTAGTGGTAGACGGCCAGAGAATGCTGCGGGAGTTAAAAAGCGGCGATGAACCAAGGGCGCATTTCTCCTGCTCTATCGAAAATCCCAAAGTAATAGTGGCCCGCGAATACTGCAATATCCATGGCCTGTGGAGAGGAGAGAAATAGATAGATGGCGATTTCAAAATCAATGGCGGAGGCTCTGAACGGTCAATTCAATAAGGAACTAATCTCGGCATATCTATATGAATCGATGGCTGCCGATTTCTATGCGAAGAATCTTCATGGCTTTGCTATCTGGATGACAGCGCAGGCCGCCGAGGAGCGTTCTCATGCTCAGAGAATTCATCGTTACCTCAATGAAAACGATGAGCGGGTTTTTTATGCAGCTCTGCCCGAACCTCAGTCCACCTGGGAAACCCCGTTGGAAGCCTTGGTGGCTACTCTAGGGCATGAGAAATATGTTACCAAGTGCATTCATGATTTGGTTCGTAGTTCCCGCAGGGAAGATGATATCGCCACGGAGATCTTTCTCGGTTGGTATGTCACTGAACAAATCGAAGAGGAAGCTACCGCGCAGGGCCTGATCGACAAGCTCAAAATGATAGGCGATAATAAAGTAGGCCTGTATCAGTTGGATAAGGAAGTTTCCACAAGGCAGTAGAAGATTGAGTGAGCGCTAACGGAGGTGGTTTATGAAGAAGTATGTGTGTGATGTCTGTGGCTATATCTATGATCCAACTGAAGGCGATGAGGATAACGGTGTTGCCGCCGGAACAGCCTTCGAGGATTTGCCGGAAGACTGGGTTTGCCCTCTTTGCGGCGCGGAAAAATCTGAATTCTCGGAAATGGATGAATAAGGCAGCCACGGGTTTTTGCATTGCCGGCAAAGTCTAACAGCGCCTTTTTCGAGTTACTCTCCGCCTTCTTTGTCAGCGGGCGAGCTACCTCGATTACTTCGCGTTCATCTGCCATCCCTCCCCTCAAGTAAGCCCGGATCTAGTCCGCGAAGGGCGCGATACCCCAACCAATGGTCCATAAGAGTGATGGCTGCCATGGCCTCGATAACCGGAACTACTCTGGGGCATATGGTTGGATCATGACGGCCCTCGGTGCTTATATCGACGGTCTCGCCCCTTGTATTCCTGGTTATCTGGGGAAGACTGATAGAGCTTGCGGGCTTGATGGCGGCTCTGAAAACTATTTCCTGGCCAGTGCTTATACCGCCAATTATTCCACCAGCGTTGTTGCTTCTAAACCCCTTGGAATCCATCTGGTCGTTGTGCTCGCTGCCCCTCATATCGGCGGCAAGAAATCCAACGCCAACCTCGAAACCGCGAACCGAGCCAATCGAGAGTACGGCCCTGCCCAAGTCGGCCTCCAGCTTACCGAAGACGGGATTCCCCAAACCAGGCGGCACACCATTGATGCGGCATTCTATTACACCCCCGGCGCTGTCGCCAATTTCGATTAGCTCCCTAATCCTTGCCTCCATTTTTTGAGCAGCGACGCTATCACAGGCCCTCATGGGATTTCTCTCGATATAATCCGCATCGAATGTCTCGCAGCTGATGCCGGCGGCGCTTTTCACAAAGCCCAAAATCGAAACCCCCTGCTCATCCAGCCACCGTCGCGCAACAGCTCCGGCAGCTACCCGGGCCGCGGTTTCGCGTCCGGACGCCCTACCACTGCCGCGCCAGTCCCTAAAACCATATCTCTTGGTATAAGTGTAATCCGCATGGCCAGGGCGAAATTTCTTCGCAATGCCGCCGTAGTCCGATGAGCGTGCATCGCTGTTATGAAGCAGCATGGCCAGCGGGGTTCCGGTGGTTTTCCCTTCGAATACACCGGAGAGTATGCTTACCCTATCGGCTTCCTTCCTTGGCGTTGTAATATCGGACTGCCCGGGTCTTCGGCGATCCAACTGCTTCTGAACAACCTCTTCGCTTATTTCTAGGCCTGGGGGAAGTCCATCAATTGTAACGCCGATGCCTACGCCGTGAGATTCGCCGAAGGTGCTTATTATGAGATAGTGCCCAAGACTACTTCCTGGCATAATGCTCCTCCAATGCAAGCAGCAATCGCCGCGCGTTAAGCTTCGGGGGCGATTCATCCACTTCATGTATCAAATCCGCAAAATCTCTGTACAGGATATCACGGCGCCTATAGAGCTCAGTAAAATCCTCGTAAGGACTCTCTGCCGATAGGAAGGCGGGTTTACCCGATGAACTGATGCGCCGGTAGAGTAATTCGCTAGAGGCTAGAAGATACACCCTAGTTCCCCTACTGCCAAGACGGGCCATTGCCTCGCTGTTCTCTACTATGCCTCCGCCAAGGGAAAGAACCACCCCATTCCTAGATAGGCCGGGGATGATTCTCTCAATAAAAGACGCGACAGCCATGGCCTCCAACTTCCTAAATCCATCCACGCCAAGCTTCCGCATAACTTCCCGAACCGAACCCCATTCGCCCATGCTCTCCTCGAGCATAAGCTCGTCGAGATCAAAAAAATCGTAATTGAGCCCGGCCGCGGCAATGCTTCCCAAAGTCGTTTTGCCACAGTGCTTCATCCCACCTATGAGAATCATTCTCATGAGCGCCATGATAGAATACTTGCCGCGGAGGCGCAATTCAACTATCTTCAACTACTAAGGCCAACTATCTAGCGCCCTCTTCCACTAGGCCATCTCCCCTAAGAGCCAAGAAGCAGCCGGCTCCCGGAACTCTTTCCTACCTGCTCCAAACTCGCAAGTCGTATACTGGAATTGACCTTGTCGGATTTGCCTAGCAAAGCATGCGTTCGGCAATGCGGTAGAGAGTCGGCATTTCCTTGTCGATTTCCCTTAGTGGATGGCGGATATCCATTAGAATAATCAGTCCAAGCAGGCGCTCCCGTTTCATTACATAGCGGCTAGGCTCCCTGCCCATCGCCTCATCACTCGCGTCTAACTTCGCATGCCCATAACCTAACAGGCATGTCTGTCTAAAACCTCATCTCCCCATCGATTTCAAAAATACTGCCTGGTTTTGCTGGGCGTGGATGATATCTTGGCGAGAATTTTGCTGCCGCATAAGGATTTGAGTACCGAAGGCTTGTCCGCATTCGATCGGCCGGCAGGGCCGCTTCGAACCATATCGAGTGGAAGCAACGCATAGCTTGAATATGAACGCAGAAACCTTGCGCTTCTTTAGGCAACAAGCAATATCCTATGACTATCTTAGTGTACCCAGAGGCTCCTGCAGCTATGACTTTCCCGGAATTTGCGATAGAATATCGGTATGGAATCCCGCAACATACAAACAGCCTTTCTCGGCATTCTAACCCTGCTTGCCCTGGGCGCTGTTCTGCACTTATTACAGAGAGTTTTCGTACCCCTTGCCTTCGCCATCCTTGTTTCCCTGATGCTAACGCCTCTGGTAAATCGGCTCGCGAAACTGAGGGTGCCACGCTTCATCGGAATTATCCTGGTGATGTTCGCGGTGGTCGTTTTACTCTATGGGGTTGGGCAGATATTCTACTCAAGCCTGTACAATTTTGCAAGCGCCCTTGAAACCTACCAGTCCCGTTTCTCCCAGATTCTTCGCGAGATATGGAGCCGGCTCAGAATTCCCGAGGAGTTTTTCCCCACGATGGGATGGACTCGAAATCTACTCGATCAGGTAATTCAGATGTCTGGCTCCTTTGTCAGTTTCGGAACATCCTTGGGACTGGCGCTCCTCTTCATATTGCTTATGCAAATTGAGACGCCCCTCTCCTGGCGAAAGCTTAAGAGAGCCTTTCCACATCACGTGAATGTCAAGGTTGCTAGGGCGGTTTCGGACGCCTCGAGGCAGGTGGCTCGTTATCTTATTCTAAAAACCCTGCTAAGCACGGTTACCGGCGTGCTGGTATGGCTGAGTCTCAGTATTATTGGGCAGGATTTAGCGAGATTCTGGGGTTTGGTGGCCTTCCTTCTAAACTACATCCCCAACCTGGGGAGTTTCTTCGTTTTGCTAGCCACCATGGTTTTAGGCCTCGCCCAGTTCTACCCGGACTGGAACCGAATCATAGCAGTGTGGATTGCGATGCCAACGATTCAAATCGTTATAGGCTCGATAATCGATCCTCAACTCCAGGGGCATCAATTGGATCTCAGCCCCCTGGTGATACTAGTCTCACTGATTGTTTGGGGGTGGATTTGGGGATTCGCCGGCATGTTCCTGGCGGTGCCTCTGACGGTGGCGTTGAAAATACTCCTTTCGCACATCGAAAGCCTCCGCCCTATCGGCATAATGATGGGCTCCGGGCGGATGAGAAGCTCGTTCAAAAGGAACTGGCGTAAGCGAGATAAAAAGAAATAGCCTAGGATGTTTTCTTGAATATGCCCATTATATTGAATTCCCCTGCTTCCGCCTCGGTAAATTCCATCGCCTGCTCCAATACTCCCTGATCCCCTCCAGGGGTGCTTACATTGAAAGAGATCATGGCCTCGCCTCCCTCCTTGGGGAAGGAATGGGCGAACACCAGATATCCCTTGGCAGGCCTATCGGGGCTCACGCTGAATTCCCTATCCAGCATCGTTCTGCGCATAAGGGACTGCATTAGCACAGCCTCTTCTTGGCTCGCATAACCCTTCCAATAATTCATCAGAAGTTTGGGGCTGGTGGCGGCATCCCTTACCCCTTCAATCGTCAGATGAATCTCATCCAACTGGAACAGCACCTCGGATTCATCAGTGCTTATCTCAGTTTCGAAAACCACGATGCGCTTTTTCAAGAGCTGAGCTGGATAGTCGATAAAGGGATTTCTGAAACTATCAGTGTTTGCGCCGTAGAGCCCCCTTAGTTCTCCGCGATTGAGCGGGGCTAGCCGAATTGTCAAATCGGCGGATTTCAACGTGAACGACGCCCCAGTCGGCACAGGTGGTTTTGAGATGCAGGATGCGAGAAGCAGCAGGACTGCCAGTATTCTAACAGGCACCCCTGCATCCTAATTCCCAATCGCCCATACTGTCAATAATAGCCGCGGCGGCGAAATCCATAAAAAAGCCCCGCTTAGGCGGGGCTGATAAAACGCTAGATTAGAAACTTAGAAAGAAGCCTTTACCCTGAAGTAGACGCCCCTAGAAGCATCTCCATTCGGGGAATATGTATTCCGCTGATTGTACTCATATCCAAGTCCATAAGTAACGGAGCCAAGGTAGGCTTCGACTCCACCATCGAATGAAAGGTTATCTTTGATGTGTTCTCCCATGTTCACCTCGGTTGTTGTTTCCTTTCCTCCTTTTTCCACCACTGTATCTCCCTTCATAGGGATTTTTATGCTGAAAACAACGTCGAGCGTGTCCGGAATCGCCTTGAATCTAGCATCTGCAATGAAATAAAGCTCAATAGGCTCATTTGTAGTAGTATGAACGTCTCCTGTTGCTGAATCTTCAACAATCACCTTGCGGGGAAGCTTATCTATTACAAAGGCCAGCGCTGTAATAAGTCTATCATTTAGATTGTGGGAGGCCGAAACGCCCACATCAGCTTCATTTGACTCCAAATCGTAGGAAAGTGCAAGTCCGAAACCCCAGTCTTCCAGGCCGGTATAGCCAGCCGTCATGCCCACTTCCTGGGTGGGAACAAGTTCTGTAGTGGAGTCGTCAGTATCCCTGTGAGGGTCCGTTGTGAAGAAGAGATTGAAGTTCAAACCCTCTACAAGATCGAGCATTTGCAAATCGATAGAGCCAACAGGCTCGTTTTTGCCGTCCCTGCTGTACTCTTTGCTAAAAAAGGTGGTTGGATAGATGCCCGTAATCAATTTAATTTTATCGATGATGGTAACGGCGATATTGACTCCATAGTAAGAATCCGTCTCTTCATGAGACAAGTATCCGATTTTGGCCACTCCGTGGAAGCCCGCGGGAACCAGACTTGTCTTTCCCCAGGTAAGGGAAACGCCCACGGGGGAATCGGGGAAGCCAAGCGCGCCGGTGAGGTCGTTCGTCATCGTAAACTCGTTCAAAGTCAGGATTTCCAAGGTGTCCATGCCCCAGATGTTATCAAAGCTTTTGGTATTGGTCACATCTGCCACATTTTTTCCGATCCATCCGGTGTCTTTTCCCTTTATTTCGCGCCTCTCCTTGCCGGTGATGACTATATCACCTTTCGCAATTGTGCCATCTGTCTTCTTATTGCCGTCTGGATCCTCCACTTCGATAATACGCTCTGCGACTCGGCGCTTACTTCTCGAGATTTCGGCGTTAACCGTTGTCCACTCATCGATAACGCCGCCAAGGGCGATTTTGAATCCGGTCTCATTGCCTACTACAGCGTTCTCATTCTCAGTATCGAAGGTAGCAAAGAAGTCGAAACTGCCGGAGAAACTGGGCGAAGTTTCGGCATACACAGTCCCGGCTACCAGGGCCGCTAGGGCCAAAAAAATCAATTTCCTCATTATTACTTTCTCTCCTGTAAAATAATGGTTTTGTTCCAAAAACGCCGGAACCCGGCGCAGTTCCCAAGTATCAGCAAGGTCTACTGATGGTAGTTGAGTTATGTGTGCAATATATGTTGAAAATATGAAGATTAGGTGAAGGAATGTAGAAGAATATGTGAACGGATGATGCGGCTTATCGATTTAGCAGGCAGCATGCGGAAAGGCCCGCTACGGTCTCGATTAAGGCCAAAGCGGGCCTATTCTGCCATACCGGCGAAGCGGTAGCCGTAGCCACGCACGGTTTCAATCCAATCGGGAGAACCTAGCTTTGAACGAAGGTTCTTGATATGCGTGTCGACCGTCCTATCGTAACCCTCGAATGAGTACTCGAGGCAGCGGTCCAGAATCTGCTCCCGGGTTACCACGGCGCCGTTATTCGAGCTTAGGTACAGCAGAATTTTCCACTCGGCCGCGGTAAGCTTCAACGGCCCGCCATCCACATCCACCTTGTGCGATTCTCCATCCACCGTAAGCCTATGCCCGCTAAGAGTCCAGCTGAACTTCGCCTTTGAGTTAGTTTTGTCCGAGCTGCGCTTAAGCACCGCCGCCACTCGGAGCACCAGCTCCTTTGGGCTAAACGGCTTGACTATGTAGTCGTCCGCGCCAACTTCGAAGCCGGTTATCCGATCGGATTCGGACTCGCGCACAGACATGAATATTATCGGGATTTGCTCCTTGCTGAGAAACTCCTTGGTGAAAAGGAATCCATCTCCGTCGGGAAGAATCACATCAAGGAGTATAAGGTCCGGCCTGCGATGCTTCAGGGCCTCGCGAACACTGCCAATATTTTCGAAACTGGAAACCTCGTGATCGGCGAGCTGCAAATACCCGGTAATAGTTTTCAGGGTTGCCTCGCTGTCTTCCACTACGAAGATATGCGCCATGGCGTTATTCTAAACCGACTCGGGATACATCGCCAGTCCGTAAAACCACGTTTAAGATTTTCTGCAAAAAAACGGTATCTACCGGTGCGAGGGGTCTTTCAGCTAAGCAAGGGATCTATGATGCGCTTTTGGCCTGGTTATAGTGGTTTTTGCCGATATTGGCTAGTTCCTAGGAGTTCCTGAGGTTAGGGCGTTCGCGGCCTCATCTATTTCTAGGATTCGATGAGAAAGATTATGGGTTTTACTCCGTGGGGACTGCGGATATACTCCTGGTCCATGCGCAATTCTGTTATTCTAACCGGAATCAAACCCACTGGAATGCCCCACTTGGGGAACTATCTTGGAGCTATTCGCCCCGCGCTGGCCATGGCGGATGAGAAAAATGTCGAGGCGCGGTTCTTCATAGCCGACTATCATTCGCTAAACGCGATTCGGGATGCGAGGTTACTGCGCTCCTATACCTACGAGGTTGCGGCGGTTTGGCTGGCCTGCGGCTTGAATCCGAGCAAGATTCTTCTGTATAGGCAGTCGGACCTGCCTGAAATTTTCGAAATGACTACAATCCTGATGGCCTTCACGGCAAAGGGATTGATGAATAGGGCGCATGCCTACAAGGCGGCGGTTGATTCGAATCGATCGAAAAACCTTAGCGATGATAATGGGATTAACATGGGAGTGTTCACCTACCCGGTGCTGATGGCTGCCGACATACTGCTTTTAGATACGGATTATGTTCCGGTGGGCAAAGACCAGGCGCAGCACATAGAAATGACTCAGGACATTGCAGGAGCGGTGAACCACAATTACAAGAGGAACTTACTCGTGATTCCCAAGGCCAGGATTGATGAGAAGTCGATGAGCGTGCCGGGCTTGGATGGCCGCAAGATGTCTAAGAGTTACAACAATCACATTCCGCTTTTCGCGCCCGAAACGCAGCTTAAAAAGACTGTTATGAGGATTGTCACCAACAGTCAGGGCGTGGAGGAGCCCAAAAACCCCGAGGAGTGCAATGTTTTTGCTCTTTTTAGGCTGCTTGCAAGTGAAGCCGAGGAGAGGAGCCTGGCGGATAGGTACAGGAGAGGGGGCATGGGATGGGGAGAGGCGAAGCAGGCCCTCTTTGCGCTGCTCAATTCCAAGATCGCTCCGATGCGCGCAAGATATGATAGGCTGATGTCTGATACCTCTAGCATAGATGCGATTTTGGCCGAGGGATCAAAGCGGGCCAGACTGATTGCGGCAAACACTATTCGCCGCCTCAGGCAGGCGATTGGAGTGGACTAGGGGCAGGGATAGCCGCGCGCCTAGCCGGCCCGCTTAGCGCGCCCTAACGGGGCTTGGAATGGATATTTTTTCGGACTTGGCGCCGGTGGCCAGCCTATCTGCCTCGGATATCATCGCGCGATGCCAGGCGACTAGCGCCGCCTCTGCCTCTGGCCGCCTTCCCCTGATTTCAGCCATCAGCCTGAAAACCGGCTCCGTTCCGCTGCCGCGCATCCAGAGAAATCCGGCATCGTGCTGCATCTTATCGCGGAAGACTATTTTAAGACCGCCGTTGGACTCATCTTTTCGCACCTTCGGGCCGGAGCCTTGGCGGCTGCTTATGCCGATGTTGTTCAGCTCTATCCACGAATGGAACTCGTAGGCGTTCTGCAAAGCCTCCGCGTGAATGGACCACTGCCTGTTGAATACACCCTCCCACTCAGTTTTCAGGATACCGTGGTCGGCGCAGGCTATCTTCATTTTCGAATTCTCGGTTGAGGCCGAACTTGTGGTAAAGGCCGGTAAGCTCGCCAATAAGTCGGCGGCTCCGTAATTCTCCCTGTAGAGCCCGGTTTGGCCACTTCTTCGACACCAGTCCTCGAAGGGATTCGGGCGTCCGGGCATTTTAGGCAGGCGCAGGAGCTTGAGTAGGGCGCTAACGGTATTGAGCGGATCGCGCACCCGCGCCGGATGAATGATAACTCCTCCGTTCGAGCCCTCGCCAAGCAGGCGAACCCTATAGCCCTTCCTCCGAAGCTCTCGGGCCAGATTCACCACATTGGACTCGCCAACCTCGGTTTCGAAAACGGATGCGCCGTAGACTTCGGCTATTGGACGCACACGGTGGCTTGTGGGGCCGTTTACCACCAGCGCGGCATTTTTGTCTGGAGAAATTCCGATCCAGGCGGCGCAGGCAAATTCCGCCAGAGCCGCAATTGCGAAAACCTCCTGCGCCTCTAGGATGCGGGCGCTCTTGGAGGAATTGTCCCAGATTACTAAGTTACCTCGGTCCCCATCGTTATCCGGAACATATCCGAGCCGCGCATCAGGGGTATGGAGACTCTCCAGATATTCCCTGCAGGGCTCGAGGGCCCGTCCCTCGGGTAGTATTGCATGCTCTATCTGGCCCGGCACGCTGTTGAAGGTGTAGAGTTTCGCTCCGAGTGATTCGAGGTGCACCCTATCGCCAGAGAGGCAGCGGGCGCTTCCATTTAGATCGGCAACCACTGCAAGTGGCTTTTCGGACAATGCGCGCCTAAGGCATTTCAGCACGAATTTTCTGCCGGCCCTGCCTTCCACGCCGCCGGCGATGAGGCGCAGCTGCCTGGTGTAGGCCCTCAAGCAGCGTCTTTTCTGCCTGTAGCTGAATCTGATTCCGGGGCATTCTGCCGATGCCAATCTTATCAGAGCTTCCGCCGCGCCCTCGGCCATTATGAGCTTACGGAATTCCGCGATGAGCCCCCTGGAGGCAGAGCCGCCAATTACGCCGCCGTCCGCGCTGAACTTCACTCCATTGTATCCGAGTGGGTTGTGGCTGGCGCTGACATAGGCTGCCCCGGCGATGGCCTTGTTATTTTGACAAAACGCCATTACCTCCGGCGCGGCGGCGATTCCGATAAAGATAACCCTGCATCGAGCAGCGCGGAGCCCTCGCGCCAGAGAATCCGAAATAGCCGCGCCGGTGGGCCTGGAATCGGTAGCCACGAGAACTCTCGGCCTTCTTCTGCCGCGCTTTGCGGTAAGCCAATATCCCCAAACTATGCCCATCGCTACGGCTAGGCATCGATCGGCAAGCGACGGCGCCTCTCCCCTCCCATGCTCGCCATCCGGCGCGAAAATTTTCCGCCATCCGGAAGGGGATAGTATCATCTGCTCGAGGGCGGCGCGGAGTTCCCCGTCGCCGCAGCTCAGATTGCCTGACTTCATTCCAAATCTTCCCAGCGAATGCCCTCGCCCGGGGGGATGCTGTTCACTAATCGGCGTCCGTACGCCCGGCGCCGATCTTGAGGCCTTATTCCCGGTCTGAGATTATGCTCGGTCCTTAAGATGGCGCTATTTTCTTCGCTTACCGGAATTCCGGCTGGGAGGAACCCTATGGCATGGAGAGAGCGGTTGCTGCGGCCATAATTCGCGGTTTCCGCGCGAGCTAAACGCTTAATTCCATTTCCGAGCGCCGCCTCCACCCGCTCTCGACCGTACTCGCTGGCCAGCTCTTCGATTGCCTTGGCAAGATGTTCCTCCGGCGCCTCGGACTCCCGTGGAGGCGCGTAGCGGAAAACTGCCTCGCACATCTCGGCAAAATCCTTGGCATCAAGAGCCATCAGGTCGTCCAGCCCGCCGGTGTGGTGGCTCAGGGTTATGTGCTTCTCGATTATTGCGGCGCCGAGGGCGGAGGCAAGGGCCGGTATGAGCACGGCATGCCTTGAATGATCCGAGATGCCCACGGGTATACCAAAGGTTTTTTTCAGGGTTTGAATTGTGCGAAGATTAGCCTGATTCTCGGGGGCGGGGTAGCTGCTTAGGCAGTGAAGCAAGGCGATGGACTGCCGGGTTTCCCCCGGAAAGGCGCCTTCCACAACTTTGAGAGCCCTTCTGATATCCTCGATTTCCGATACGCCCGTGGAAAGAATTAGGGGTTTGCCAGTTCGCGCAAGAGTTTCCACCAGCTCTTCGTGGTTTAATTCCGGCGAGGCAATTTTCCAGGCTCTAACCCCAATCTCTTCCAACAGTTCGAAGCCCTTCTTTCCGAAGGGGCTGGCTAAGAATTCCAGGCCCCGGCTGAGCGCCCGTTCCTTCAGAGCCGCATAGAAGTCTGCCGGGCGTTCCAGCGATTTGAAAACCTCGAATAAGGGTATGCGGCCCCCGGGGAGCTGCACAAGTCCCACCTCGGGTGGAAGAATTTCATCGGCGAATATTACCTGCAGCTTGGCAACATGCGCCCCGCTATCCGCGACCGCATCTACCAGCTCGAGGCCACGCCTCAAATCGCCCTGGTGTGAGGCGCCCAATTCCGCAACTATAATCGGGGAGCGGGCATGCCAGGATTCGGCAAATTCAAACACTAAAGCCTCCGAGTTCAATTAGCCCTTCTAATACAGCTATAGGGCCCTTATTTCGGTGAATCCGCAGTAGGCTGCCAGTTTTTCTGGAATTACCACCGATCCATCCTCCCTTTGGCCATTTTCCAGCAGCGAAATCAGGACTCTCGATACCGCAAGCGCCGTACCGTTTAAGGTGTGCGCATACCGAGTTTTCCCGCCTTCCCTGTATCGAATTCCCAGCCGCCTCGCCTGGTAGTCCGTACAGTTGGATGCGCTTGTCACCTCGCCCCAGTCGCCATCTTTGCCACGGCCTGGCATCCACGCTTCCAAATCGAATTTTCGATAAGCGGGCATGCCCAAGTCGCCTGTGCAGGTATCTACAATACGATAGGGAATTCTCAGACCTCTAAAAATCTCCTCCTCGATATCCCGTAATTCAACAAGAACCCATTCGGAATCTTCGGCGCGTGTGTAAGCAAACATTTCAACCTTGGTGAACTGATGTACTCGATAGAGTCCCTTGGAATACTTTCCTGCAGCTCCCGCCTCCCTGCGAAAACAATGTGAGAGTCCAGCCAGCAGGATTGGGCCATTGTCTAAATTGATTATCTCGCCGGCATAAAAGCCGCCTAGGGTAATCTCAGCCGTGCCGATCAGGCAGGTGCCGGTGCCTTCCAGTGTGTATATATTTGCTTCAGGTCCACGAGGAAGAAAACCTAACCCCTCGGCGATTTCTTCCTTGGCAATGTCGGGAGTTATGGTGACTGTGAAATCGCGCTTGGCGAGTATGTCCAGCGCATAGCGGCTCAGCGCCAAATCCAAGGCAACCGCCTGATTCTTCAGATAGTAGAATTTGCTCCCCGATACCTTCGCGGCGCTTTCGAAATCAACTAGATTCAGGCTGGTGGCTAGTTCGAGATGATCCTTGGGTTTGAAACCGAACCTTGGAAGCTCGCCGTGCCGGCTTACTTCCCTGTTAGCCTCCTCTTCCCTGCCTCGCGGCGCATCGGGGTGGCTCATGTTGGGAATTCGCCTGACGGCTTCCAGAAGGGCGTTTTTTGCTTCCGTAAGTCTCACTTCCGCCACGGCGATGTCATCTTTCAAGCGTTTGCCCTCGAGAATCAACTTCTCTCGCATACGCGGATTTTTTTCCCGCTTCATCAAGCTGGTATTTTCGTTCCGCCGCCTGCGCAGTTCATCGGTATCGCTAATCAGCGAGTTGCGGCGGTCATACAATCTGAGCGCCTCGTCCACATTGGCCTTCATGAACCTATCCGCGATATTGCTCTTCACCGCCTTGGAATTCTCTTTGATATATTTGAGATCCAGCATGGCCGGGTATTCTAGCCTTTTCGCCTACTTACGGGAAGAATATCGATATTTACACAACTGTAATAACATAGGCTGGGAGCTTGAACCAAAATTGTGTATACTGATTGCACTAAGCACGCAGTATTTTCGGTCGAGTTTAGCCGCTTGGCCATCCTGTCCGATTTAGCTTAGAACTCGTAGAAAGGAGTGATATCATGAAAATTTTTGGCGCGGCAATTTCGCTAGCACTGCTTATAGCCCTTGTATCATGCAGTGACGAGGATACTCAGGCGAGCAGCGCGGCGGGCATTATCCAGTATTTCGAAGGGACGGTAACCGTAAATGGCCAAGCAGCGGAGATAGGACTTGAGGTTATGGATGGCGATGACATTGCTACGGGTTTCGGATCACACGCGGAGATTGTATTCGGCGAGAACCGAATAATTAGCGTTGAGGAGAATACCAATCTTGTATTGGACGCGAAGGCAAAAACCTTCAACCTCGCAACTGGAGCCCTGGCGGTTATTCAATCCAAGGCGCGCTTCCTCTCAGGTAAGAAGGCCTGGCTTGTTCAAACTCCGAACGTGGCCGCGGCGGTAAGGGGCACCCTGTACTACATCAAGGTTGAAAGTCCGGATTCTGTTTATTTCTGCCTCTGCAACGGCAAGATTCATCTGGAGGGCGCCGATGGGGGCGAAAGTTTAGACTATGAGACCGCGCATCATAAGGCTGTGCGATATGTTCGCAGTCCTGAGGGCAGGGTGGAAATCACGGAGGCTCCCATGATTTATCACACCGATGAGGATATGGAAGCCTTGGCGGATGCCGTCAATGTTCGCGTAGACTGGACGAAAATTTCGAATTAGTTCGGTGGGCTAAGGCCGCTTGCTTAGACGCTGGAATTCCTTTACAAGGCCTTCGAAGTGCTCAAGCGCGGCGTCCACTGGTTCCGTTCGGCTCATGTCTACACCGGCAAGCTTCAATGATTCGAGGGGGTATTTCGATCCGCCCGACTTGAGAAAGCTCAGGTAGGCTTCTTTTTCGGATTCCCCGCCATATCTCGCCGAAAGGGCTATAGCGGCGGATAATCCGGTGGCGTATTTGTAGACATAGAAGGCGCTGTAGAAGTGAGGTATCCGCAGACTTTCCAGGCTGCTTTCATCTACAAAGTGCATTGCATCGCCAAAATAGTCCCTGAGCAAATTCAAGTATCTCTCTCGCAGGCTATCTAGGGTTAGAGACTCGCCCCCCTCGGCCATCGAATGTGTATCTCGTTCGAATTCCGCGAACATCGTTTGCCTGTATATGGTAGCGACTACGTCATCTATCTGCTTCCCGATAAGGTAGGCCTTTACTGAATCATCGCCGCTCTCCTCGATAAGTTTCCTGGCCAGTAGTTGCTCGTTAAAAGTGGAGGCCACTTCGGCCTCGAAGATTGTATAGTCGTAGTGGGGGAAGGGATTGTTTCTCGCGCTGTACCAGCTGTGCATGGAATGGCCGGCCTCGTGGGCCATCGTGAATAAATCCCTGAGCACCTCTTCCTTGTAATTCATAAGTATGTAGGGATTACCGGTGTATGAACCCGCGCTAAACGCGCCGGAACGTTTGCCTTTATTCTCATAGCGATCGGCCCAGCGTCCCATGAGGCCGGTCCGCAGAACTCTAACATATTCCTGGCCAAGAGGCTTAAGCGCATCACAAATCACTTCAACCGCCTCGTCCCAGGTATGGCGAATATCCGTGATATCGACTATGGAAACATGGAGATCCCATGGGCGAAGATCGTCTTCGAGCCCAAGCATCTTTGCTCTCAATCCGTAGTACTCGTGCAGGGACTTGAGATTGCGTCGGACGGAGTTCACCAGGTTGTCGTACACGGCTATATCCACATTGTCGGGAAACAGCGCCATATGCCGAGCGCTCGGATAAGAGCGAACCTCCGCAATGTACTTATCCCGGAGAACGCTGCCCGAATACAACTCGGCCAGTGTATTCTTATGTGCATCGATGCAGCGATAGAATTTTCGATAGGCCTCCTCACGTACAGCCCTGTCCTTGTTTTGCAGCAGAAAAGGAAGGCTGCTTTGGGTTAGTGGAACCTCCGTATCACCAACCTTAACCCTGCCGAAATCCATATCTACGTTCGTGAGCGCGCTGAAGGCCTTGGATGTCACCTGAACCGATTCAATTTGCTTGGCAAGGAGGCGCTCTTCCTTTTCCGTTAATACATGAGGTTTGAAGCGCAGAAGCTTGCGCAGGTATACTCGAAAACCCGCAAGCAACTCAGAATTCAAGTATGTCCGAATCTCCTCCTCATCGATGGATTGAATTTCCGGTTCCAACCAGCTTTTCGCTGCAGCAAATTTAGTAGCGAAATTGATATAGCGGCCATAGAGACTCCGAACATGGCCATCGCCGATATCTTCGGATTGGCGTAGCATCACATAGTAACCCAGTCTCTCCTCCAAGAGCCCCATGTCAAGCACGATGCAATTCAATGCGGCGGCCATGCTTTCTGCCGATTCACCAAGTTTTCCCTTGAATTCGCCTACCCTTGGGATACCAGCCTCAAATTTCGACAATCCCTCTTCCCATTCAGAGTCATTTGCAAAAAGAGATCCCAAATCCCAGGTATCCTCGAGTTTTACCTCTCCACGCTTCGTAAGTGCCGGCTCTGCCATCAATCAACCTCCCAGTTCCGTTTCAAGCTTTAGAACGCACCCAAGTTTAGGGTGCGCAGTCACTACTCCTAGGGCTCGGCATGAAGGCTGTCTAGTACTGCCTTGATGCGGCGCCCGGCTCTACCCCTATGAGAAATCCTGTTCTTTTCCTCGGCAACTAATTCGGCGGCAGTACAACCAGCGCTCGGCACGAAGAAAACCGGATCGTAGCCAAATCCTCCTACACCGGAGGGTCGGTCGGCTACAAGGCCCTCGAACAGCTCCTGCGCCGTGAAAAACCTATACTCATCTACAAGCAGCACCATCGAACAAACAAAAAACGCCCGGCGCTCGGAGCCTTTCAATCCCGCCATATTTTCAAGCAGCAATTCATTGCGTTCTCTGGCATTCAATTTCTGTCCGGCCTTATCACTGCCATACCTCGCTGAAAACACACCCGGGGATCCTCCGAGCGCCGGCACCGAAATACCCGAATCATCGGAAATAATCGGTCTGCCGTCCGTATGCCCCAAAAACGCCCTGGCCTTTATCAGGGCATTTCCCAGATAGGTTGGCGCGTCCTCCCTTGGCATCGAAACCCTGCCTATGTCCGATCCCAGGGCCAGCTCGTACAAGTCGAAAATCCGTGTAAGCTCGGCCTGCTTATGGACACTGCCGCTAGCCAATACAAGTTCCATTGCAGCGGAATTTACCCAATATTGGCATTATCCGTCTAGCCATCCCTCTCTGAACGGCGCAGTACTCTCCAGCGGCAGCCATTCTCCTATTCATTTCCCATCTAAGCGCCTTCGCAGAAAATGGAGGCCTGATGAAACGGTTCCCGGTGGAACATTGATAATCTCCCCTATGCTCTTATGGGAAAGTGTGATATTCATCTTGCGGATACTGTCGCAGGTTTTTTTATGCCTGTTCCCCAATAAATCGACTTTCCTTTGCCACTTCTCGCGCTGTTCCGAATCATGGGCATCCGTGAGTCTCTTTCTCGCCCTACTCAGTTGATACCAATACTCATTCCGCTTCTCCCTTAGCTTCTCCCTCTGTTTTACCTTTGTATCGATTCTAGCCCGAGCCTCATGCGCTTGCCCAAGAAGCCAACCTGAATCCACGCCAATCAACTTGGCAATTCGAGGAATATCATGGTCGCTAAAATCAGCGGCTCTGAGCAAAAACGCATAGAGAATTCGACGCCTCAGGGTGTCATTCTTGATAACGCCATTTTCATCGAATTCCAGGGCAAAATCAGACATTAAACCCGATTCATCTTCTTGTTCTTCCTCAAGCACGGATGGTTCCACTGTTTCCTGCGTTTCCTCAATGCACCACGTCTCATAGTGCTCCAGATTCGCCATATTCTCCGTAAAGGTTTTCATAAACCAGCGCAGACTGCTGAATAAGTAGGTCTCAAAACTGTAGGTCGGCTCAAATTTTTCCACTAAACGAGGAATCCTGGGATGAAACGCAAGGAAGAACTCGCTGCAGCGATCCTCGTCCCACGAAGTCCAGCGTCTGGGGAATCTGTAAACCAGAAGAGAAATATGCTTGGACAGCTCATGCCATCCCTGGCCGGTTTTTTTGTAGGCTCCAATGGCCCCGGTTAGCGATGCTTTCATTGAACACTCCTGCTTTGATTTCTGCAGGAAGCGACGCAAGAAGCGTGCCGAATTCTATAATTCATGCTAAGAACTTCAGCTTAAATCGATATCTCAGCTAGCAAGCAGCGCGAGAATAATCTAACGGGATTGGACCTAGGGTGGAGCCTTGACGCGAGGTTCACATAGAGAAGGGGCCGCAACCCTAGGGTTGCGGCCCCTTCTCCAGCCTTCGATAAATTTCTATTCCAGCTTGTTCTAAATCAATCTGTAACGAAGCAGCATATGCCCTCGTCCGGGAAATCATCCCGCAGGCCGTCTATCGCCTCTTCAATCACCCCGGCCTCTTGATCGTTGCAGTAGATAATAAGAAGAAAATTCTCCTCGGGCCAGATATGATCCCCCCGCTTCGGATCGGAATTTCCACGTCCGTGGACGCTTGGAATTTTGGTGAGATGGCCTGCAAAGCCCTTCGATTCCAACGACTCCATCACGTCGCTTTCAACCGAATGATTCGCGATTATCTCCACACGCTTAAGCCCTCTCATTCGTTACCTCCCGCTTCTATCTGAGCCATTCGGAGCGAAGTCTGCTGTAATGCGGTATCTTTGTTCATTTTCTCAAATAGTATTGGAACCAGGAATAGAGTCATCAGAGTGCTCATCAGCATACCGCCAATAATTGTTTGGCCAATAGGACGCACCAATGCAGCGCTTTCGCCGGTGTTGAAGGCCAGGGGCACCATGCCTAGGATTGTCGTTAGGGAGGTCATCAAAACCGGGCGCAAGCGGTTGCCGCAGCCCTCTACGGCAGCGTCGCGGATTCGATAGCCCCGCTTATTCAGCAGGTTCATATAGTCAATAAGGACGATGCCGTTATTCACCGAGATACCAACCAGCATCAGCAATCCAAACGCCGAGTACATGGATAACGGCGTTGTGTACCCGAAAAAAGGCAGGTTCATAAGGGAGTACATAAGCAAGATTCCCGGGAAAATCATGAATATCGATAGGAAAACAATGAAGGGATCCTTCAGCGATTCAAACAGGCTGGCCATGATGCCGTAAACCAAAGCCAATGCTACTAGCATAACTGCAAGAAACCTGAGTATATACTTCACCAGATCAGCAAAAGCGCCAGAGTATTCCAGAACCACGCTGTCGTCAATAACTATGCTCTCGGCAATAGCCCTTTTCACCGCGGCATCCGCAGCGTTAAGAGAAATCCCAGGCGCACGTTCAGCGGTTATATGCACCACCCTCGAGCGATCTTCCCTGCTTATGGACACCGGCCCGGTTGTTCGCTCGATTCTGGCAATCGAGCTTACCGGAATTCGCTCCCCAACCTGATTTGGAATGTAGATTCGACTCAAATCAGGGATATCCAGGCGATCCTCTTCCCGGAGAATCACCAGGATGTCAATCTCATCTCCTCCGGATCGATAACGGCCGGCCACCTTGCCATTTACAGCCGCGCTTATCTCATTGGCTACGGTGCTGATATTGAGCCCCAGGGAATATGCCTTATCGCGTTCCAAAACTATACTAGCAAGTGGGAGGCCGCTACGAAAAGAAACCTGAGGCTCGATTATCTCGTCCACCTGATTCTCGAGGAGATCGCGAATTTCTGCTGCTAGTGCGCTAGTCTTATCTAAATCTTCTGATTTCAGAATAATATCAATCTGGGCTGTGCTGCCAAATTGGGGTTCCCTTACATCGAAGTTCGCCGAAGGGAACAGATCGAAATTCGCGCGTAACTTTCGCTGTATATCGGCATAGCTATCAATCTGCTTCCTAATGGGTGGCAGAGTTACCCAGAGTACGCCCCTGTGCGACTCAGAGCCGAGTGCAAAGAAATCCGCTCCGGTTCCGGCGAAAATGAAAATATTCTCATATCCCTTTATCTCCTTTTGGGCGCGATCGGCCAGTTCCATCAGGGCCGCCTCGGTAACCTCGTAGCGGGTTCCAATAGGAAATTCCATCGCGACTTCCAATGTATCCTGCGCCTGAGTGGGCACAAATTCGATTCCAGTATTCCCGCCCAGAGGCTCCAGAGTAAAGAAACTAACGATAAATAACAGAACCATAATAAGCGCCGCGAGTCCCTTGTGATCCAAGATGACGGCCAGCAGGCGCTTATACGCATTGTTGAATCTGATAAATCCACTGTCGATGCCATTGCTTATCGCCGCAAAGAAGTGGCTCTTTGACGGCCTTTGTCTGTGGGTGTAGAGCACCAGGTACTTGCTCGAGAGAACCGGCACCAGCGTGATAGCCACCAGAAGCGAAACAAGCAGCGAGATAATGATTGTGAGGGATAAGTCCTGGAAGAGAACTCCAATTATATCCAGCTCTGCTTTGAACATCAGCAGGGGCAGAAAGATAGCCACAGTGGTTAGAATAGAAGCCGTAATCGCGGTCATCATTTCCTGAGAACCCAGAAACGCGGCCGGAGCCGCCTTTGCACCCTTTTCTCGATACCGGTAGATGTTTTCAAGAATCACTATGGAAGAGTCAACTATCATGCCAATCCCAAGGGTTAGCCCAGCCAGAGTCATGATATTGAGAGTCAGGCCGGCAAAGTACATAATCATAATGGTTGTGAGCAAACTGATGGGAATTGAAAGGCCAATGATGAAGGTGCTCTTCACGCTTCTAAGGAAGAGAAGCAACACAAGCATGGCCAAAACCGCTCCAAGTATTGCCGAAGAAGTAACGCTCCTAAGCGAGTTTCGGATAATCTTAGTTGTATCGTAGACAGTCGTAAGGTTCACGCCAGCTGGCAGGGTATCCTGAATTTCCTCCACCTTTGCAGCTATACTGTCTGCAACCTCCACGGAGTTAGTGCCCGATTGCTTTTGTATCGAGATGTATATCCCCTGAACGCCATTTACGTAGACCTTATTCGGAGCATCTTTGTATGAATCACTCACATCGGCAATGTCCCGAAGCCTGATGTCCGTACCCCTGCCTCCGCTAGGAATAACCGCGTTTCGAACCTCCTCAACGCTGTCGAACTGACCCATGGTTTGAACCAGGTACTTTAAATTGCCCTCGTGAACCGAGCCCGAACCGATTTGAATATTCTGTGCGGAAAGGGCCTGGGCAACACCGAGTATCGTAAGTCCGTAGGCTTCCAAGCGATTCTGGGACACCTCAACCCTTATGGCCCGCTCGCGTCCGCCCCATAGCGTTAAAAGGGCAACACCGTCCACCTGCTCCAACCTAGGCTGAATTTGATTCTTGGCGATATCATATAATTCGTCGGTATCTCGGTTTCCACCCACGGATATCTGATAAACGGGGATAAAGGATGGATCGAATTTGAATATTTGGGGGGTTTGGGCCCCTGTCGGCAGGAGGTTTTTAACAGATTCCAGCTTATCGCGCACATCGTTTGTCGATTCCGATAAATTCATACCCCAGCGCAACTGAAGGGTGATGGTGCTTTGCCCCTCGGATGAGGTTGAAGTGATTTTCTGTATGCCCGTTGCGTTCGATATGGCTCCTTCCATTGGCCTAGTTACAGTCTGCTCAACTTCCTCCGGGCTGGCTCCCGGGTAAGCGGTATAAACAAACAAGATTGGCGGCGTGATATCCGGGAGCAAATCTATAGCGATCTGAGGCAGGACATACAGCGCTAAACCGACTACAAGGAAGTATATGATAAGGAAGGTTGTTGGCCTGCCAACAACTCTTTTCGCGATACTCATCCTAGCCTACCGCCTGCAATTCTTCGAGAATGCGAATTTTACCGCCATCTTCCAAAAGAGTTTGACCCTGAATCACAACTCTTTCCCCAGCTTCTACTCCCTCTACTATCTCGACAATCCCACCCTGCGTGATTCCCAGAACAACGAATCTTTTTGCCGCTACATCCTCTTCCACCACAAAGACAAAGGTGTCTCCGAATCTACGCAGCACAGCATCGGTTGGAAGCTTCACAACATCTTCCTTTTCCTCTATGGCTATTCTGATCTTCGCGTACATGCCGGCCTTCGCCCTGGTCTCGTCGCTTGGGATATCCAGTTTTATCTTCATAGCTCGGCTGGCCGGGTCTACAACGGGGTTCATTTCACTCACGCTTACCGGTATTGCATACCCGGGCCAAGCCTCGAGGTAGATATCCGAGGGGAGTCCGATTCTAATGCGGGATATGTAGCGCTCCGGAATCGCCGCAACAACCTGCAAACGACTCAAGTCGCCGATTGTGGCAATCGGCCTCTGCGTGCTTACGGCATCCCCCTGATTGAGGGGCAGTGAGGTGATAGTTCCAGAAACCCTGGCCCTTACCGGGCTAAGGGCGTAAGTAAGCCCGGGCTGGGACGGATCCACCTCGGCAATCACCCGGTTGGCTCGAACGTAATCACCCAATTCGACATACAGACGCGCTAGAATGCCCCTTACATCGGCATAGGTTTCAACCGAGCTGGCCGATACGATTTCACCGTTGGTTTGAAAGAAATCGGCGATCACGCCCCTTACCGCCTTGGTGGCTATAACAGGAGTAATCACCTCTTCTTCCAATTCTGGCGCCTGACTTCCTGCCATAAACTCCCTATAGCCAAAAAACCCGCCGGCAATCAGCCCCACAACAAGAACCAATATGATAATGATTAACACTGTTCGAGCTTTTCCTTTCATCGTTCCTCCTGAATTCCTATAGCCTTCGGCCTGCAGACAGCTCTATCTGCTGTCAAGCAACTCATTTATCGAAGTGTTAAGGGCGTATTCGAGGTTGAGCAGCTCGGCAATGTACTCGTACCTCGAATACAGCAATCGCTGCGAGGCCTCCAAGTACTTCTGCTGACTTGTCTCAACATCCAATATCTCTCGCGCCCCGGCATTGTACGCCCTCTCCGTAAGTTCAAAACTCTTCCTGGCCAATTCGACGCTCGAAGAACTCGCTTCGATTGTTTTGAGCGCGGTTTCGAGCTTATTTACTAGATTGGTAATCTCGTTAGCGGCGGATTTGAATACCATTTGCTTAGCTAGAATCAGCTTGTCAATTGCATCCTGGCTTTCCCTAACTTGAACGTTGATGCTCGAACCGGGAATGAGGCCGTCGAAGCGCCAGCCAAGAGTTATGCTAAATGTTCCTCCATCCGCCCAATTAGACCACTTATCAATCACTTTCATTGGGTTGGTTCTGCTTCTATTGGCATCTGACGCTAAGATTCCATAACTATAGTCTAACGTTAGAGTTGGCACGTTATATCTCTGCTTCAATACCTTTTTCTTGAGTTTCAGTGATTCGATTTGCTTCTCCAGTAAGCGAATATCGGAGCGCTTGGACATGAATTTGCGAATCAGATCCTCGGCATCGAATTGATAGGCCTCGGCGTCGAGACTCCCATCCAGAACAATCTCCGCATTTCTATTGACACCGATGAGAAACTTGAAAAACAGCATCAGTTTCTCATATTCAGCAAGAGTGGAATTGTAGGTGGGCTGAAGCCCCGCGAGGGTTACCTCGGCAGACAAGACATCCAGCTCCTGCACCAATCCGTACTCGAAATTATTCCTAGCCTGTTCTAGTCGCTTCTCAGCCAGTTCTATGTTGCCTTTCTGAATTTGAATATTCTCTTGGTTGCCAAGCAGGAGATAGAAATGCTTGCGAACATCCCTTTCAAGCTTCCGTCTAGCATCCTCATAACTAATCAAACCTGCATCATAGTCAGCTATTCTGGCTTTGATTTCAGGTATGTTTGCCGTGTTTAGAGGTAGGTTTAGCTTGATGCCAGTTGTAAATCCAAATACTTCCAGATTCGCATCCTCATCGCCAAAATCAACAAAACCAGCCTCCGATTTAACCCCCGCGGATAGACTCATTGATGGAAGAAATGAATTCCAAAGATTGTCCTTTGATCGCCTTTTGGCGCGCAGATCTATGCCGGACTGTTTGAGGCCCAGATTCTGAGCGACTGACATCTCGACGGCCTCATCAGCGGTCAAAGTGAGAGTTTCACCGCTAATCGTTACGCTCAACGCGGTCAGGCTAATCGCAGTTAAGGCTAATCTGTTCATTGTAAGCTTACCCCCTTGTTCTTAAGCAAACACCCCGCCGCTTAGCTATTATTCTCAATTCCCCTGTGGATTCTTAACTTGAGGGGGAGGGCTGTATTATCAATAGCCACGAAATAGCCATAATTGAGAGAGTTTAGATTTGCTCGAAAAACATCCATACGATGAGCTATAAGCGCTGCCAAATTCTTGTACGGAGTTGTCTATCCCAGAACTTCGTGCAGAAAACCATAAGCGTAGAGTAACTTATGCTGGCCAGTTTGTCAAGCCGCTCGGCCTCGGTTCCATACTTAGAAGTCGATTTCAGGGCTTGCATCCGCTGGCGGGAAATCGGGGGCTATTTGCTCCTCGGGGCCGTAGGTTCCCCAGCTTTCGTGTGCCAGACTCTCCACAAGATAGAGGCGGAAATGATTCAAAACGCCGTCCTTGAAAAAAAACGATGCATAAGGATAGGCTATGCCCTCTCCAAAGGCAATTCCGCCCTTCCTTTGAGAGCCGCGGAACCATTCCGAAGGAGCCCAAAAAATACCCACCTGGTTGCCCTCGCGTAAGTAATCAATCCTGTATCCTTCCCTGTGAGTATATATCTTCGTTATCGGAACAGTTTTGGCATAGTACTCGGATTCATTCTCGAAATTCTGCGCGGAGAGGGCCAACGCGCCTAGAATCACGATGGTCAAACTGATTATTCGCTTCACAAAGTACCTCCTGCTTAGGCAGAGTATGACCCATTGCAAAATCCGATTCAACCTAATTATTCCGGCATCGCGGTAGTTTTCTACCAACAAGCGAGCCTAACACGAATTTAGTGCAATTGGATTTTCCGCCAGCACTCTGCTTCGCCCGATTATCGATTTTACCTGATTGCTTCTTAGTTCTAAGCCGTGATTTGATCGATTTCGTCCGGTTCCTCGCTACCGGTTTCCGGTAGTACGCCGAGTTTGATTATCTGGGGCCGGACACCGTTCTCGATAACACTCTTATCTACAATCACTCTCTTGCGCCCCTGAATGGAAGGCAGGTCGAACATAACATCGATCATCGCCGCTTCCACTATCGATCTGATGCCGCGGGCCCCGGTTTTCTGCTTAAGGGCCTTTGCCGCAACCGCGTAGATGGCCTCATCCTGAAATTCCAAATCCACCCCGTCCATTCCCATCGAAGCAGTGTACTGCCGTATAACCGAATTCTTTGGTTCGATTATCACCCTAACAAGTTCCTCCTCGCTTAGATTGTCCAATGCAACAAGGATGGGGAAGCGGCCGATAAATTCGGGGATTAGTCCGAATCTCACCAAGTCATCCGGATGTAACCTGGTATAGAGTTCGGATAGATGCCTGTCGTTGGCCTTTCGAATTTCCGCGCCAAAGCCTATTGGGTGCTCCGACACTCTTGTCTCTATAATTTTATCGAGACCCACAAAGGCGCCACCGCAGATTACAAGAATATTGGAGGTGTCTATTTTCAGCATTTCCTGATTAGGGTGCTTCCGACCGCCCTGGGGAGGAACGGAGGCAATCGAACCCTCGATAATTTTCAATAAGGCCTGCTGCACACCCTCGCCGGAAACATCCCTGGTTATGGAGACATTTTCTCCCTTGCGGCCAATCTTATCAATCTCGTCGATGTAGATTATTCCGCGCTCTGCAGCCGCAATATTGTTGCCGGCCGCCTGAATCAGCTTGAGCAGTATGTTCTCTACATCCTCGCCAACATAGCCCGCTTCGGTTAGGGTTGTGGCATCGGCAATCGCAAAAGGAACCTTCAACTTCTGTGCGAGAGTTTTGGCCAAAAGCGTTTTCCCCGAGCCGGTTGGGCCCATAAGAAGCACATTGGATTTCTCTAGGTCTACCTCGTTTTCATTAATCCTGCCCTTATGAGTTATTCTCTTGTAATGATTGTAAACGGCAACAGCCAAGGTTTTTTTTGCTAGTTCTTGGCCGATAACATACTCATCCAAATATGCCTTGATTTCCTTTGGGAGAGGAAGATCGTCGACAAATTCGGCTGTTATGCTCTCGTTTTCCTCGGCGAGAATTCTATTGCATACGAGCACACACTCATCGCAGATGTATACGCCGGGGCCCGCAATCAATTTTTTCGTTAGCTCAGAGGTTTTGCCGCAAAAAGAGCAAACCTTAACCTCTTTGCTCTTAGTTCCCGCCACTTTCGCCTCTTGTAAGAATCTTATCCACTATTCCGTATTCGACTGCTTCCTCGGAGGACATGAAAAAATCCCTCTCCAAATCTGCCGCAATGGATTCCTCGTCTTTGCCGGTATCCTCAGCAAGGTAGCTAATTACCAGCTTTTTCAACCTTACAATTTCACGCGCCTGAATTCCGATATCCACGGCCTGTCCCTGAACGCCTCCCCAAGGTTGGTGGATTAGTATCCTGGAGGAAGGAAGGGCCATTCGCTTCCCCCGGGCGCCGCCGGCAAGCAAAATCGCTCCCATCGATGCGGCTTGGCCCATACAAATGGTTTGAACCTCCGCATTGATATGGCGCATGGTATCGTAAATAGCCAATCCCGAGGTTACGGAGCCGCCGGGACTATTGATATAGAAGCTGATATCCTTCTCGGGGTCTTGAGATTCCAGGTATAGCAGCTGAGCAACAACATGATCGGCATCGATATCCCGTATTTCACCTCCGAGAAAAATGATGCGCTCCTGAAGCAGTTTCGACCATATATCATAGCGAGTTTCTCCAATACCTGTTTTCTCTATTATGAAGGGGTTATACGCACCTACGATTTCCATCATCTCTCCCAAAACAAGTATCGCCGCTTGGCGCTGCGCATCAGTCGGCGCCAGGTCCGATTCACTTCCTCGCGTGCATCCATCCAATCACTGCAACCATGCTCACTCATTCATCAATGCAGCATACTTTATAGTTTGGTTTTCCTTTTCAATGGAACTGCTCAACAAGAAATCAAAAAGCTGCTCCTGGAGAAGTTCACTTCTAAGATACTCCCTGAATTGCTTTCCGCCAAATCTTTTTTCTATTTCCTTCGCATCGATTCCCTGCTCCTTGCCACGTCTTGCAAGTTCCGCATCGATTCCCTCGCTGTTTACCACAATCTTCTCATTTTCTGCGAGCTTACCGTAGATAAGCCGCGTTTTAATCGACCTGATAGCATCGCTTCGCCACTTGTTCAAGATATCTTCCTTACTCTGATCGGCCTTCTTCAGTGCTTCGATTAGAACCTCCTGAGTCACACCCGATTGACGAACATAATCCTGCCAAGTGTTTTCTAAATCGCTCTCTATCATCGAGTTCGGCAGAGTTATTTTTGTACCCTCCAGTAACTTGTCTGTTATGCTGTTGATTTTTCTAGCGCGAATCCTCAACTTGGCGCGTCGCTCGAGATCGTCCCGAAGTTTTTTCTTCAAATCATCCAAGGAATTCAGCTCTTCCGAGACATCACGGGCCAGCTCGTCGTCGAGGTTAGGAAGCTCTCGCACTTTCACAGCTACTACGTTTACTTCAACGTTGTGCGTCGAATGCTTGGAACCCTCGCCCGCATCCTTGCTTCCCTCGAGCACGCGTGTATCTCCAACCCTCATCCCCTCAATCTTGGAATCAAGCCCATAGGGGTGTCCTTCTCCCAGGGTAAACACAAAGCCCTTCCTTCGACTTTGTTCCAAGGGACGACCCTCGCGGTTCAACTCCACATAGTTCGTTGTAACCACGCTGCCATGAGCGGCAGTGCCGTCCTCTTTATCCACAACGATGGAATTCTGCATTCGAATGTTCTCAAGCTCTCGCGCAACATCCTCCTGTGAAATTTCCACCCGTGGATTCTCCACCTCGACGCCTCGGTATTCCGCCATATTAATATCCGGAAAGACATCAAAGGTAACAGAGAAGCTAAATGGCTTGCCAAGTTCTAACTTAGGCATCTCTTGAAGCAATGGCTTTGAAATTGGTTTTGCATCCTCGCCTTCAAGCGCTTCTCGAAGGGCCGCGTCGAGCAGCTTTGCAGCCGCCTCTTCCTTCAATCCCTCTCCAAATTTGCGAACAAGCACATTCCTTGGAACCCTTCCCTTTCTAAAACCGGGAATCTGCACATTTTTTGAATAATTCCCCACCAACTCATAATACGCCTTATCGACACCATCCGAGCCAACTCGAACAGTAAGCTTAATTGCCGAATTTTCTAGGCGCTCGAGTTGCTTATCCTCAACCATTATCAACCTCACAAGCCTACAGATGCTAAAAAAACGCTTCTTTCAAGCGGATCGCCACTACAACGCAGAACTTCTCCCAGCGATCACATAAAAGCAGGCTTCCATGACGCCTAATACTGCGAGAGAAGGGACTTGAACCCTTATGCCAAAAGCACCGGTTCCTAAGACCGGCGTGTCTACCGTTTCCACCACTCTCGCGTTTATCAAAACAGGTATAGCCCACCATCCAAATTGAGCCGTAAAGGGATCGAACCTTTGACCCGCAGATTAAGAGTCTGCTGCTCTACCGGCTGAGCTAACGGCCCCGAAACAGCGTATCCAATTATTCGTCAAATGTCTAGGCGCGAACAAGTCACCTATTCACCCATCCTTCAAGTTGCCTGATCCCGGCGACACTGCCTCAGGCGAGGCAAAACTTCGAGTCCCCGAGTTGAAACAATGGCGTTGACTTTGTTCGCCTAGACGATTTCAAGCGACTCTGTTCTTTCGGTGTTCACTCGATCGATGCTATCACTTTGGAATTCGTTCCTCACACGGAACCTAGTTCGGAAGTTCCGGGAAAAGCTGGAAGGCAGGGTGAAGAAGTTACGTAAAGGAAAGACCGTCCAATATGAGGACGTGCTCACCGACACACCCGTAGACTAGGCGCAGACACTGCAAGCGCGCAACTGTTCACCCGCCGTCCCGGTGTTTCCGGGATGGCGGGTTTTTCGTACACAAGAAATGCTGGCAACTAACAATAGCTAGCTGTATACTGAAAACGAGGATTGATGAAGTATTCCCTGTTTTCTTTGGAGGTTGTATGAAATCAAAAGTTGTTGCATATTTGCTTTTGATCTTCCTTGGTGCTTTCGGGGTGCACAAGTTCTATCTGGACAAAATCGGCTTGGGTATTCTCTACCTCTTCACTGCTGGGTTGTTCGGATTCGGAATTATTATCGATCTGTTCATACTTGGAATGCAGGTTGATCTATATAACGCCACTCATGCGTAGAGTAAATGCTAATCAGTCTCCGAATGTGGTTGTAAACGTTGCTGTTCCCCCAACTCAGAAATCCGAAGAATAAATCAAGCAGCATTCGTATGATTATCCACGGCTATCCAATGGGCGCGATGTAGTGCCGCCAGCTATGCGCCACGGAACGAAGAGAGGGCTGGACTCGATTACATTCTCTTCGGGGATGGATTGATGAGTCCACGATGTTTCAGCACGGTGATGATCTTCCGGGCATCGCCGGCGGTGAGGCCTGCTGTTTTGATGCTCGCCTGTATGCTCTCCAAGTCATAGGCGTGGGTGAGGGATACAGGTCCCCAGAGGAATCAGGAAGTCCAATCTTGATCCAGCCGGATGGCACCAGTAGAGCAGGGCTGTAGTCCGTCTCTCTCGTGGACTTAGCAGGAAGATACTCTCCGATCTTCGGATTTTTCAGTTCGCAGTAGTAGAAGGGGCTGTTTGAACGACGGTAAGGGGTGAAATCGGAGCCATTGGGACGGCGCATCATCTCTCCAATATCAGAGCTTAACTGTAAGTTTCTGAGTGTAGGTTGGTGAGAGTGCGCCGGCGGTCCGGTGGCAATATCTGTTAAGTCATTCCCATATTGGGAATTATTTCCGCGCCCTGGAGGACTCGAACCTCCGACCTACGGGTTCGAAGCCCGGTACTCTATCCAACTGAGCTAAGGGCGCAAGGGGTGGATGACGGGACTTGAACCCGCGACACCCAGATCCACAATCTGGCGCTCTACCTCTGAACTACATCCACCAAACTTATGCGGCAGTTTTTACTCCCATACATAGGTTCCTGTCAATACAGGCGTCCTGATTGTGCGTGGGCAGGAGTATAATGAAACTTGGTTAGGCGGTGGATGGGCCTAGGGGAATTCGGTTCCTGCAAAGGAGATGGGTTAGGAGCGGCGAGTTTAATTGACCACTAGATCCAAAGGCCAATTAAAAATTTTGGCGGCAGACATGAATTGGGGGTGGGGTGGGGCATAAAGGGTTATTCGCCTACCGCTGCCGGGGTGAGTGAAGCAGAGACGATGGGACCGCAGCAGTAGGCAGTCGATGCCGGTTTCGCGAAGCCAAATGCGGTTTCGCGGGTTATCGCCGTGGGTTGCATCGCCGATTATAGGATGGCCGCCGAGTGCTAGGTGGCGTCTGATTTGATGAAAGCGGCCCGTCTCTATTGTACATCCCAGCAAAGTATAGCGGCTTGTCGGGAAAATGCCATCAGACCAGGGCGCCTCACTCGTAGCCAGGACGCGATAAAGGGTTTGTGCCTCGCGCAGCGGTTTGTTAGGAGCCTGGCTTAGGGGCTGATCGAATGAACCGGAGCCGGATAGCCAGCCGCGAACGACGCAAAGATAGTGCTTGTCTGTGCAACCCCGAGTTCGAAAGGCAATGCCCAATTTCGATGCCGATTCAGTGTTCTTTGCCATCAGAAGCATACCGCTTACCGGACGATCCAGGCGGTGCACGGGGTATAGGCGTTCTTCTAGGCGCCTCTGCAAAAGGGATTGAACACTGAGTTCGCCACGAGAGAGTTTGGTTGGGTGAACGTGCATGTTCCTGGGTTTGTCAACAACCAAGATTTCCCTATCCTCATAGATGATTGTGATATCTCCTGACCGCGTGGTATTTCGTTTCACGATTTTTTCACTGCGCTAATAATGAGAAGTCCTGTTTCCCAGTTCACCAATTTATCGCATAAGGTAGATTTCAGCAGCTTCGCGATTTTAGTCCACTCCTTATTCCCCATCAACCGCGACATCTCATATCCATAGGAGCCCTTCTTTGCTATGGAGAACCATGAATCTAGGAGAGAGGCGCTCAGCAGGCGTTTTTCGCGGGCAGTTTGGGTTTCTATATTCAGTTCCACCCAGTCCGTATCAGAGAAAATACCGGTGAGCGTATCGGGCGACCCCCTTGCTGCAAGTTCGGATACTAGCTGGATTTCGGATTCCCGAAATCTCTTCTCGATAGCCCCCTTCCAGTCTACATTGGCAAGGAGGCTGGAGAGTGAGGTTCCAGAACCTCTATTGGGTTCCGCCATGAGCAATCTGCCATCCGAGTTCGCCAACTCGCATGCGCCGGCAATAAGCTTACGTGTACGAAAGGGGTTATCCCGCACCGAAAATTCTTGGCCCGAGAGCCAGTTTCTCGAGCAGATAGTGTCGAATCGCCTGCCATCTTTGTCTAGTTCGATCCTTGCGGACTCGATATTGCCTAAGATTAATTCGGGCGCCTCGATAGAGGGCAGTCCTCCCGCCATCCAGCGCAGCGCATCATAAACAGATGGAACAGGACATAGGGCGGTAACGCCTCCCTCGGGAACCCTACGGGTGGCCTCCCATATAAGCGCTCCACTAAGATCGTTCGCGACAAGAACCCTTTCATATCTCCTCGGCTGCCATTTCTCGAAAAGGAGGTTGCGAACCTGCAACGTCAGTGGCTCCGCCGAGGATTCCGCGCGCCGCAGCCAAGCATCGCGCTGTTTATCGCTTGGCGTGTAGGTGAGAATTTCATCTTTGCTCTCCGCCTCCTCGGCTAGAATTGACGCCATCTGAACTTCCCGCCGTGTTAGCACATTCTCGCGCACTGCGCCCTCGTATCCCAGTTCTCCCGGAGCGTAAAAAAACCGGCCGGCAAGCTTTCCGGGCAGATACTGCTGCGCCGTCCAGTGCTCGCGCCAGGCATGCGGATACTTGTAACCCTCCCCGTGTCCAAGGGTCTTCCTATCCCTGCTGGCATCCCTTAGGTGGCTCGGAACCTCTCCCCAATCCTGTTCATCCAGCGACTCGAGCGCATCGAAGTACCCCAACGTAGAATTGGACTTGGGACAAGTAGCCAGATAAAGTGCGGCCTGAGCAAGATGAAACTGCCCCTCCGGCAGACCAACCCTATCAAAGGCTCCAGCGGCGGCTAATACAACGCCGAGAGACTCCGGAGCCGCCAATCCCACATCTTCCGATGCGCTGATTAGCATCCGCCGAAAGATATACTTAGGATCCTCACCCGCGCGAACCATGAGCGCCATCCAATAGAGGGCAGCATCCGGATCCGAACCCCGAATCGATTTGATAAAGGCGCTGATAGTATCGAAGTGGTAATCGCCTTCCTTATCATATAGGACAACCCTGCGCTGAATACTCTCCTCGGCTGCCGCCATTGAGACTTCGATGCGCGCGCCGTCTTCTGGCGGAAAGGGGCTCACTGAGGTTTCAATCGCCAATTCGAGGGCGTTGAGCAAACTGCGAGCATCACCCGAACTCACATTTATCAGATGCTCAAGTGAGCCCTCCTCGAAGTCAATCCTCCACCGCCCATAACCACGCTCCACATCCCCAATCGCCTGTTCCGCGATAAGCCTTAGCGATCCCTCTTCTAAGGCCGTAAGTTGAAATATCCTGCTCCGGCTCACAAGAGCCCTGTTCACCTCGAAGTAGGGGTTCTCAGTGGTGGCTCCAACTAGGATTATCAGTCCGTTTTCCACCCAAGGCAGAAGGGCGTCTTGCTGGGATTTATTCCAGCGGTGCACCTCGTCGACAAATAAAATCGTGCGTCGTCCCTGTAATTTCCACAATTCCCTAGCTCGTGCAATTTCCTTCCGTATATCCGTAACTCCCGAAAGCACCGCGTTCAAGCTAACAAAGCTTCCTTTCGTACTCCCGGCAATCACGTGGGCTAGGGTAGTCTTGCCGGTTCCCGGGGGGCCAAAAAAAATCAAACTTGAAAGCCCGTCGGCAACAATGGCGCGGCGCAGAAGACGGCCCGGCCCCACTATATGGTTTTGGCCTATAAATTCATCGAGATTGCGTGGGCGCATCCTAGCGGCCAGCGGCTCAATTTCCGCGCTCGCGGATTGTTCAAAAAGCCTCACCGCCAGCCTTGCTACAGCAACCTGCGGATTTCAGCCTTGCCCTGGCTCAAAACCTCCGCATATTGGCTATCGAGTTCCGCTAATTTCTCGCCTAAAACCTTTCCGAATTCCGCATCCTGCTCTGCCGTCAGACGGACAGAATGGCCTATTTGCTGCCGAAGTTGCTCCTCTTTTTGTCGAAGCCTAGCATCCCAGCGAACTCGGAGCTGGGACTCCAGGTTCCGAGCACTTTCAAGATACTGTCGAAACAGCTCCTTGTATCTATCCATCAAGTAATCAAAATTTTTGGCCGCACCCGCATCCCTCGCCATACACTTAAGTCCCCTACCAATAAGATCAAGACGCTCCAAATCCTGCTCGGAGCGAGGCAGATTAATATTCGCCAGCAAGCTCGTACTCAGCCCTTCCTTGAGCCATTCCCTCTCCTCGTCGAAAATCGCTCTAATCTCCCTGCTCACAGCATCAGCATCTTTCTCCGTCAAAAATTTTCCGGCAAGCTTTTTTCCCCTGCGAACAAACCCTTCTCTGCTTGCAGCCTTCCTATCAATCTTCACATCAGCGCTTCTTTCAAGCGCCATCTCCAAGGCTGTTTTAATCTTACTCATACCGCTAGCTCTCCAACAGCTCCACAAGAAGTTAGAACAGGCAGCTCCTACCCATCCGGATATCGAACAAAACGAAGATCGGTCAGCACTCCATCCAGAAACTCATCCTCGCTGCCCCTCGGCACCTTTTCCACAATCTGCTCATCGTAAGCGTAGCCGATAAAGAGGGGATTTCCCACGTCAAATGCGGCCTCACCCGATCGAAATCCGCGGATGAAACGGTCAAAAAATCCGCCCCCCCTGCCAAGACGCCCGCCATCCTCGTCAAAAAGAAGCCCGGGAGTCAGCACCAGGCTCAGCCCCTCTCCAGGCTCCCACGCGGCCTCCTTCGCTACGGACTCGCCCCCTGCCACCGCGGGCTCACGAATCCCGAATGGTCCTTCCGCAAAGGGACCGTCGCTCGAAAGAATGCGGAAAAAAATCAATTTTCCTGCGATCGTTTTTGGAATAAATACCCTCTTGTCCTCATTCAGGGCCAACTGAATCGCGGGTGTGCAGTCGAGCTCCGAATCCAAGGCCATATACGCAAGCAGACAGTCGCAAGCCGTCCAGACATTCGAGAATCGCAGCACCTCGCCTGCATCCAGCGCTGCCCTTTGTCGCCGCTTAGGATTCAGTTTCGATAGCACACTAAGCGCCCGCGCACGTGCAATCCGCTTAGATTCCTGAAGCTCATCGCCAACCATAACAGTTATTTTCATCACTTTGCAGTCAAAGTCAATTCTGTTTAAGCACTGGCGCTCGGCCTCATTGTTATACTCGGGCAAGCGCCGGGGTCGATGCCGGTTGAGGTTCGGATTGCTTCTCCGTTAATGAATATGCTAGCCTAATATCATGAGAGTAGAGAAGGCAGTCAAGAATCTAGCCATAAATCTTGTCCTCCTAGCCCTTGGATCTCTCTTTTTCGCCCTTGGCTTTCCCAATTTCATCGCTGAGTGGGGACTGGCGCCCTTTGCATGGATAAGCCTAATTCCAATTGCAATACTTATTCACCGCATACCCTGGTGGATCAGCCCTATTTGGGGAGCCGTTTATGGTTATATCACCTATACTCTTTTCAACTATTGGTTAGCCACTTTCAACCCAGTTAGCTTCGTACTGGTTCCGACAATTTATGCCGGCTGGTTCTTCATCGTGTTCCCCCTCCTAAAAATTGCCGATCTCGCTTTTAAGCGCTACGCCTATCTAGCCCAAACCCTTGTTTGGGTTGCCTTCGAAGTCATCAAGTCCATGGGCTTCCTAGGATATGCCTACGGTACACTCGGCTACAGCCAGTATGGATGGCGTTCACTAATTGCAATTGCAGATGTATTCGGCGTTACGGGAGTGAGCTTGCTGGTGGTTTTCCCCTCATTTCTAATCGCCGCATACCTACTGGAATCGGGTTTTGCATCCGATGATGCTGAATTGAGACCTACCCCGCATTGGAGAATGCCGCGCGGCCGCCTTCTTGTTTCCGCGGGCATCTGGGTTATTCTTATTTTGGCGGCCAATATCTACGGCATCGCCAGCAAGGTGGACTACAGTAAGAGCAAGAGATGGCGTCCGGCTCTTATTCAGCACAACGTAAATACCTGGTTAACGGGAATCGGCGCTTGGCGGCAGTCCTTGAATTCGCTTACCAAGGAAAGCCTAAAGGCTCTTGAAGAGGAACCCGATGCATTGATCTGGTCGGAAACCTCCTTCGTACCCTCCATTGAGTGGCATCAAAAATACAGACGTGAGCGGGACAAGGTTGCACTGATAAATTCCCTGATGGATTTTCTGGAAGACGTAGATATCCCGGCAATCATTGGAAACAACGATTCCGTAATGGAAGAGAGCGGAAGATTGGATTACAATGCCGTACTGCTCTTGGATAAGCGGGAAATCACCGGCAAATACAGGAAAATCCATCTTGTGCCATTTAGCGAGCACTTCCCATACGCAAAGCTATTTCCGTGGCTCATGAAGTATATTCAGGAACAGGGCACACCGCTCTACAACAAAGGAACCGAATTTACAACCTTTAACCTGGGTAAGTGGGGGGGGCCGAAGGTTAGTGCATTGATTTGCTTTGAGGATACCTTCGGCTACCTTGCCAGAAATTTTGTTAGCGCAGGTGCGGAGGTTTTAGTTAATGTGAGCAATGACTCATGGAGCACTGCCTCTACCTGCGCGATACAGCACCAGAATATGGCCATCTTCAGGTCTGTGGAAAACCGACGCAGCATGGTTAGGGCAACCACGGCCGGCATAACCTGCGTGATAGATCCAAACGGACGAACCATCGCGCAGCTTGTTCCCTTCGAACAGGGCAATCTGATTGCCGAAGTTCCTGTTTACACCGAGCGCGAAACTATCTACACTCGATTTGGAAACTGGTTCGAGAAATTGATTATCACTCTCGGCCTGCTTACACTGACCGCCGCGCTGGTACTGATAATAGCTAAAGGAAGAACTCGTTGACCAATCACGAAGGCATCAAGCGAGTTCTAGATATATTCGATGAGATAAACAAAGTGCCGCGGCCCACGGGATATCTTGAGCGCATCCATCCCTGGCTGATGAATTGGGGAAGGCAACGCGGCCTAAGAATTCGCAGCGATACCGCGCACAACGTATTGATGGAAGTGCCGGCAACAAGCGGCTTTGCAAACGCTCCAACCATTATTCTGCAGGGACATATGGACATGGTTTGTGAAAAACGCCCCGACGCCCGGCATGATTTTCGAAAAGACCCGATCCTCTCATGGCATGATGGAGATTGGCTTAAGGCAAGGAATACAAGCCTCGGCGCGGATAATGGCATCGCACTTGCGCTGTTTTTCGAACTCGTGGAAGACACGGAGGCAGAGCATCCCGCGCTCGAAATACTGATAACCTCCGATGAAGAATCCGGCTTGATTGGGGCGCAGAAATTGGAGAAGAACTTTCTAAGTGGCGAAGTGCTTCTGAATTTGGATTCCGAAACAGAGGGAGTGTTTACAATCGGCTGTGCCGGGGGAATGGATATCAATCTTGTTTTTCCCATAAGGCGCGGGGCAGTTCCCGATGCATACTCTGTACGCAAGCTTCTAATAGGGGGATTAGAAGGGGGTCACTCGGGCACCGAAATAAATACTGGCAAGGCCAATGCCAATGTTCTGCTGGTTAGGGCGATTCGCGAATTCAATCTTGCCGTGCCGGAACTGCGGATTGGCGAGTTGAATGGCGGCTCGACACACAATGCGATCCCGCGGGAAGCCACCGCGACTTTGGCCCTGCCGAAATCGCGGCTCGGCACAATCCAATCAGCCTTGAATACTTTTTCAGACACAATCAGCGAAGAATTTGGCGATATCGAGAAGAGGCTATTCGCAAAACTCGAAGAGGCATCTCTCCCGCAGGGAGGATTAGTCACCCCGGCCTATCAGGAACGATTGATCGATACGCTTCGTTTGATTCCAAACGGGGTGAAGGCAATGTACCTAGATGACTTGGTGGATACCAGCATGAATTTTGCCGTACTCCGCAGCAGGGAAAAAACAATTGAAGTGCTGGCAAACAGACGAAGCGCAAGGCCGAGTCGCGGGGCCGATTTCTCGGACATCATAAGAGGGCTTGCTCGAATCTACGGAGGCAGTTCCAGAACAGGAAATCACTATCCTAGCTGGAAACCAAACGAGAATTCAGATGTGCTCAAACGCTCTAAGAGCATATGGGCCGAACTCTTCGGAGCAGAGTGCGAAGTAGAATTAACCCATGCCGGCCTTGAATGTGGGGCAATCGGCGAGCGCTTCCCGAATTTGGATATGATTTCGTTCGGCCCTACGATACTCCAGCCTCACTCGCCTGATGAGCGCATGCACATCCCCTCGGTTGGCAGAATTCGCCTATTTCTTCGAGAGCTGCTTAAAAGCTATGGGAACGGCGACACACAGGAAACCTGAGCTTGGCCTAAGGGGGAATCTTCTTATCCGCTAGACAGGGTGGTCAGACTTCACGAATTGTGGAATTAGCCACTCTTCAGCATTCATTCAACCAAGCGAGCATTACCCACCACTGCAAACCCCTAATCAACTTTAGCGCCTTGAGAATAACCCTGCTCTTTCACAACTTCACGCTTCAATCTGTTCGCCACCGCAAAATCTATTCCACGGCATTAACTCCATCAACTTGAACTGTCTGCAGCCCTATCGCATCATATGAATCACCATGGTGATGAAGCTTCCGCTTACCACTATGAACAAACCAGTGAGGAATCCATAAACCCTGTTGAACTGAGTTTTCATATCATTGCGAAGTTCTTCAAAGCGCTTGTCCACTTGCTCAAAGCGCTTGTCCACTTGCTCAAAGCGCTTCTCCACTTGCTCAAAGCGTTTCTCCATCTGTTCAAAGCCCTGTTTCATCAATGCAGATTGCCGCTCTAACGATTCCTCTACACGCACGATCCTTTCGCGAATTTCCATTTCACGTTCAATAAGGCTACGCCTGTCACCAAACTGGCTTATCCACCCTTGAAACCGTTCTTCTACGTAATGCTCTATCGCGCCAATTTGTTCTTTGCTCAATGCCATACCATCCCTCATTGTCAAGGGCCTCTCATGCGGATATCATATAGTGTATAGCATATTAGAAGACACCGAACACTTGAGGCATTAAAAACTCCATTAGCTAGCAAACACGGAACCTATTCCCCAACCAATAACTTCGACGCCGTGCGAATAACGATGTTCCTCACATTCCACACTTCAGCCTGCTCACCGCCGTAAAATTCATCCCTACATTTTTCTCTGCGGCAATCAGTATGCCTTTGCGAACAAGCAAAGTGCGTGAACCCAGATTCCCGAGCAACCTGGATTTCTTCGGGGAGTAGGACACGAATAACGAAAACCGAATCTGATTTATGAATTTTCACGGGAGTTAACTACCGGGGCAATTCAACTATTCACGTTAGGTTCAGATAGTTGTCTTGGCAACTAGAAGGAAAGCATTATGCTAGAATTGTCTTAGGAGGAGGCTGCGTGACTTTTTTTTGGTATGATTTGGAAACCTTCGGGCTGAATCCACAATACGATAGGATTGCTCAGTTCGCCGGCGTGAGGACTGACGAAAAATTGCAGATTATTGGAGAACCGTCTGTACTCTATGGCAGACTGAGCCCCGATTACCTGCCGAAAATAGATGCATGCCTGATAACCGGCATCACCCCGCAAATTGCAAACAAATTAGGAATTTCCGAGGCGAGGTTAGTAGAGACAATCGACAAGCAACTTTCTGTTCCTGATACCTGTGCGGTTGGCTACAATTCGATTGACTTTGACGATGAATTCATCCGGAATCTCTACTACCGCAATTTGCGCGATCCCTACGCGAGAGAATGGAAAGATGGGAATTCCCGCTGGGATTTAATAAATCTTACAAGGGCTACTAGAGACTTGCGGCCAAAGGATATGAATTGGCCTCCCATGGAGAAGGGCAGGGTTTCGGTGAAACTGGAGCTGCTGGCCAAGGTTAACGGTATAAACCACGAGAGAGCTCACGACGCCCTTTCGGATGTTTATGCAACGATTGGTTTGGCCCGCCTTCTGAGAGAGAGGCGGCCTAGACTATTCGATTGGGCTCTCCGACATCGTGGGAAGAAGGCGATTCGCAGTCTTGTCGAAGCGGAGGATGGAGCGCCGTTAATCTACACCAGCTATGCAAATTTCAAGGGTAGGGGGAATACGAGTTTGATTTGTCCGATAGCATATAGCCCAACCCATTCAGATACTCTCTACGCATTTGATTTGAGCGCCGACCCACAGCCTCTATTCGATTTGGACATTGAAGAAGTGCGTAACCGCGTTTTTCTCTCTCAAAGCGTATTAGATGAATTCGAGTTGGAACGAATTCCTCTGATTCGCATCAAAACAAACAAGTGCCCCTTCCTCGCTCCTATGTCGGAGCTAACCAACAGAGCCTCTCAACGATTGAGAATCAATGTCCATCTCGCCGTTGATAGATGCAAAAGGCTGCGGAAACATGATGGCCTAGAGGAGAAGGTTTTGAGCGCGTTTTCCAGGCGGCACGGAGCGGATCAGCCGCAAACCGCAGAAAATGCAGATTCGGACTTCCAAATCTATGAGGATCTCTTCCCCAACGAAGACAAGCAAGTGCTGAAGCGATTTTCCAAAGCTTCACCCGAAAAATTGAAAGAACTGGATCATCACTTTGAGGATGCCAGAATCCCTGAGATGATACAGCGATATGTTGGGCGGAATTTCCCGGAGCTGTTAAACGAGCAAGAGCTACAGCAATGGAGAAGGTTCTGCGGCTCCCGCTTGGCAAAGCCACCGCCTGCCGACGCATTGGGTTTGAATGCCTACAAGATTCAACTCGCGGAGCGAAAGGCAGACACGGAACTTGCGACTGCAGAATTGAAAATTCTGCAAAGCCTTGAAGATTATGCTGTGCATCTCGAGACCGTTATCGGAGCCTCTCCTGAGCTATGGCAGTAAGCTATAGCATTGGAATTGAAGCCCGTTGGGTTGTAGCTACAACCCAATAGGATATAGTATACGAATACGGAGGAAATATGCTCAATTTCAGTTATGTAAGCCCAACCCAGTTTGTTTTCGGCAGCAATGCCGAAGCATCGCTAGTCGAGGAGAGTTCAAAGCTTGGCAAGGTGATTCTACTGCACTATGGGGGTGGCAGTATCGTAAAATCCGGCCTCTATGAGCGGATTAAAAAGTACCTAGCAAAAACGAGCGCCAAAATCATCGAACTGGGAGGGGTTAAACCCAATCCTAGTTTGGCATTGGTTAGAAAGGGGATAGAACTTTGTCGCACTCAGGGGGTTACCGGCGTTCTAGCCGTGGGCGGCGGAAGTGTGATAGATTCGGCTAAGGCAATCGCTATCGGGGTACCGTATTCGGGCGATGTATGGGATTTTTTTACCGAGAAAGCCACAGCGGCCGCAGCGCTGCCATTGGGTGTTGTTCTTACACTGCCAGCCGCGGGCAGCGAAGGTAGTTCGAGTTCCGTAATCACCGATGTTCCAAGCAAATCGAAATTTGACTATGAACACGACCTGATGCGTCCGGTGTTCAGCCTGATGAATCCTGAACTTACCTACACTCTTAGCCCATTTCAGACGGCCTGCGGTGTTACCGATATGATTTCCCATGTCTTGGAACGCTATTTCACCCATACCGAGGATGTTGATCTTAGCGACAGACTATGTGAGGCGGTTCTGCGCAGCGTTATCATTACCGCACCCAAGGTTCTGGCTAATCCCACGGACTATGCCGGACGGGCCGAGCTAATGTGGGCCAGCACTATAGCTCACATTGATCTTGTCGGCCTTGGCCGTGAGGGCGATTGGGCCAGTCATCGCATCGAGCATGAGCTATCCGCTCAGTATGAAGTGGCTCATGGCGCGGGTTTGGCAGTCATATTTCCTGCATGGATGGAATACGTGCTGAAGGAGAATTTGTCGAAAACGGTTCAGTTTGCGCTGCGAATTTGGAACGTGGAATACGTTGCCGGAAAGGAGACGCAGATAGCGCTCGAGGGGATAAGGCGTCTTAAAAACTTCTACGATTCCATCGGAATGCCGACAAATCTCAAAACTTTGGGTGTGAAGGATAATCGCTATAACGTGATGGCCGAAAAGGCTGTGCGCAGCGGTCCCCTCGGAGGAGTGAAGAAACTCGACAAGGAAGACGTTGTGTCCATCTACGCATTGGCGGAGGCCTGAGTGAGCAAATCGTAGTTCTAGTTTCACGTATCCTGGTGTTGAACTGCTAAGCAGAGTATCGAAGCAGTACTAAGCAGCGTTGACTCCAATGAGTGGGAATGCGCGGTTTTTATCCTCGTGAATGTGGCTATAGAATTGTTGCATCTACCGCTTGCGGCAGGACTATTGCAAGCTATTTGGATGGGGCCCCGTAGAAGCAATAACCGGGACGGCTGGTAATGGCCGAGGCTCCTCCGGCTATTACCGAACCTTGATTCGTGTGTATTCTTTTATTCCGAACATGCGGACTATGTCCTTTAAATTGGAGTTGCGAACCGTCATGTATATATCCATATTTGAATTTAGGGCCCTGTGCACGAGCTTTGAGTGACCTCTGGCGCCCAACTCGATTCTTCCGACCTCGTCGAGAAAAAATGCATCTGCCCCTGCCTTTAGTGCATCTTCGAAAACCTCTTCTGCCCAAGCAAAGCCAGATGTATTGAAGCAGAAAGATGCTTGGATAAGGTTTTCGGCAGCAGATTCGTCTGTCGCGGTGCGAATCCGAGCCAGGGTGATGCTGGCTCCACTACGAAGATTCAAAAGATTGTACGCAATCAGGGTGTCGCCGTCGAACTGCTTGTCAGCGGCGAAGCCGTATGCGTTTTTCACGGTGTAAAATATCTCTTTGAGCCGGGTGGTTTTGCCCTCGTTTTTCTCGCCGCAAATCAGGTATATCATGGCCTGGGGGTGGGGAATTGTTTCTTTGGGGATACGGCGGCTTTTAGGGGGGGCGCCTTGAAGCTCCAAATGACGACTAAGTAGAAGAGGATGCCTGGCCCCTCCCAAGTAAGCATATCTTCCTCTATATAGGCCTGCCAGCCAAAGTGGCCGATATGCCCCCCTATTTTGGGATTGGTTTGAAGCAGAGTGAATAAGGCGCTTTTCCCGAGAAGTCGATGCGCAAACTGTGTATCGCCCTTAAATGACGAGCTTCGAGGCCGGGTGAGAATTGAAACAGCGGGACCTATACGGAACTCCACCGTGGGGATTGCCTGGAACATCGAGCCTCCCGCGCCGGCCGCGTGATTATGAATACTCATCACGAGGAGACTGCTTCCTTTTGACATCGCCTTGTCTCTTCAATCTCAGCCCTAAGTCAGAGCGCCCCTGAGCCTCTCTTACCGTCTATTATGAGGAAGTATTCCGCCACGTTAAAAACTACTATCGTACTATCGATGGATATAGACGATAAATCTTTTCCCAAATACGCGTTTTGGGAGCGCAGCAATCCAAGTGGTTTTCAGGACTCAGCTATTTTCATGCCGATGCGTATCATCATGCAGGCCCGCCGCGCGGCATCCCGGAGGGTTTCCGAAGAACGAAGCATCGCCTCCTTCAGTCCCATGGCACGATCCACGGTGCTCATAATCGAATCTATCCCGTATTGTAACACCCTATTGGCATCCGCGCCAATATCGCCAACGATGGCCAGTACCGGAATGCCGCACTTTCTGGCCCGAATGGCAACTCCAACTGGCACCTTGCCTCGAATAGACTGACCATCTATCTTCCCTTCACCGGTAATAACTAGATGAGTTCCCTTGAGTCGGCTTTCAAAGTTCACCAAGTTGAGTATGGTATCTATCCCGCTTTCTATGCGAGCATCGCAAAAGGCCATTAAACCAAAGCCTAGTCCGCCCGCGGCGCCGGCTCCGGGGTTATTTCGCAATTCCAGACCCTTCCAGCGTTCTACCACATTGGCAAAATTTGCAAGGGCCGCATCCAACTTCCTCACCGCTGCCTCATCTGCTCCCTTTTGCGGTCCGTAGATGCTAGAGGCGCCGTTTGACCCTAAGAGGGGATTATCGACATCGCAGGCCACATTGATTCTCGCTTCCTGCAATAGGGGGCTAGCTTTCGAATCGTTTAGCTGTGTGAGTTCCGCTAATGCGGCTCCGCCTTCAGGAAGCTCTCTGCCTTCCGTATCGAGAAATTGATAACCTAGGGCGCGGGCCATTCCCGCTCCTCCATCGTTAGTGGCCGATCCGCCGATGCCTATTGTAATATTTCTGTAACCCGCGTTCAGCGCCGCAAGCAGCAGTTGCCCGGTTCCGAAGGTACTCGCTATCAGCGGATTTCTCTCGCTCTGAGCGATCAAAGGCAGGCCGCTTGCGGCTGCCATCTCAAGCACTGCCTTGTCGTCCAGAACGCCATAAAAAGAATCCACCGGCCGGCTCAATGCATCCTGCACCCTTACCCTCTTAATTTCCCCGCCTAGTCCGCTCGTCAAAACCTCGACTGTGCCTTCCCCCCCGTCTGCAATAGGAATTTTGATGTAATTGGCTTCGGGGAATACGGCCTTGGCTCCCTCTTCAATCAATTCGGCGACGCGCATGCTTGTATTGCTGCCCTTGTATGAATCCGACGCTATAACAATTTTCATCAGTCCCGAATTTAGCACAAATTCCACTCCTCACCATCAGACGCGTACTGGCCGCCTTTCTCGTGCTTTTCATTGAGAATAGCAGATTTGCCTTTGTGTGGGAATCTAAGTCCGCCCGGTGATTATCCTGAATACTGCGAGAAATATGAATATAGGTGGCGTTTAATATCATTTTCAGCACTTGCACCCTTCCTTTTCTGGTGTTATCATAACTTTTGCTTATTGGAGTGTTGGAACAATGTCAAAAAATCTAGTTGTTGCGCTTGGCGGTAATGCGCTGATTGAGAATCCGAATCATGTTTCGGTCTCTGCTCAGTATCAGGCTGCTAGGCGCACTGCTCAAAGTCTTGGTCCGCTGATTTCCAAGGGGTACAATATCGCGATCGTTCATGGCAATGGCCCCCAGGTGGGGTTTATCCTGCGTCGGGTGGAATTATCGCTTGGCGAGTTGCATGATGTTCCTCTGGATTCCTGCGTTGCCGATAGCCAGGGGTCCATCGGTTATAACATCCAAATGGCTATTAGAAACGAAATTGGAACTGAGAAACGAAGTGCGGTAACCGTGGTAACGGAGGTGCTGGTTGACAGGGCGGATCCCGCATTCCTGAATCCGGTTAAGCCCATTGGTAATTTCATGGATGCGAAGACGGCAAGGGAACGTAGCAAATCCGACGGCTGGTTTGTAAAGGAAGACGCCAACAGAGGCTGGCGTCGTGTAGTGCCTTCGCCCGAGCCGATAGAGATACTCGAGTTGGATGTTATACGTACTCTGGTGGAATCGGGTGTGATTACGATTGCCGCCGGGGGTGGCGGGATTCCTGTTGCTTTGGGCGATAAGGGCAAAATCGAGGGTGTGGAAGCCGTTATCGATAAGGACAAGGCGGCCTCGCTTCTGGCCCGTTCGCTAAACGCGGATAGGCTTGTTATCTCTACGGCTGTTCCAAAAGTATGTGTGAATTTTGGGAAGCCGACACAAAGGGAATTGGATCTGCTTTCGGTGTCGGAGGCACGGGCGCTTGCAGCCGAAGGGCAGTTCGCGCCCGGAAGTATGCTGCCAAAGATTCAGGCGCTCGTGGACTTCGTTCAAGCCACGGGTAGGGAAGGTTTGATAAGCGACCCTCTGCATCTGAGCGATGCCCTTGAGGGGGCTGAGGGTACGAGAATCGTACCATAACAATATTTCAGGAGGAAACCATGAGTCGTCCGGTCAATTTTTCAGCAGGGCCTTCTATGATTCCTGTGGATGTTCTTGAGTCACTCGCCGCCGAAATGGTGAATTATCAAAAGACGGGCCTGTCTCTGGTGGAAGTGAGCCATCGCGGCGCAGTTTATGGAAGGGTTCATATGGAAACCATCGCACTTATCAGGGAGCTAATGGCTGTGCCGGAGAATTATTCCATCCTTCTTCTTGGCGGGGGAGCGACATTGCAGTTTTCAATGCTGCCAATAAATTTACTTCCAACTGGAAAGAGCGCGGATTACATCAACAGCGGTGCATGGGCGCATAAGGCGATTGAAGAAGCCAGGAAGGCGGGTGATGTAAATGTGATTTACGATGGAGTGGATGAAAACTACACGAACCTGCCCGATCCGGAGTCGATTAAACCCAGTCCTAGCGCGGCATATTTGCATATCACCAGCAACGAGACTATCGGGGGGCTGCAGTGGAAATCCTTCCCTGATTTTCAGGATGTTCCCATTGTTGCGGATATGTCTAGCGACATATTGAGCCGACCGATTGAAGTTAGCAGGTTTGGCCTTATCTATGCGGGAGCACAGAAGAATCTAGGGCCCGCCGGAGTGTCCATCGTGATTATTCGAGATGACTTGCTCGCTAGGAGTCCGAAAAATCTTGGCTCATATTTGAGCTACGCGGTACATGCGAAGGCCAATTCACTTTATAACACGCCGCCGGTGTTCCCTATTTGGGGAATGAAGCTGGTACTTGAGGGTGTCAAGAGGCATGGCGGAGCTGAGGTTGTAGCAAGAGCGAATAAGCGAAAGGCTGCAAAGCTCTACGAGGCAATCGACGACTCCGACGGATTCTACCGCTGTCCGGTGAATGAGTCTGTTCGCTCGGATATGAATGTGGTCTGGAGACTGCAGAATGAAAGCCTGGAGGCACAGTTCATCGAAGATTCCACCAAAGCGGGGCTGATTGGCTTAAAGGGGCATCGAAGTGTTGGCGGATGTCGCGCCTCGATTTATAACGCCCTAACGGAGGAGACCGTGGATAGGTTGATTGCCTTCATGGCGGATTTTTCGGCCAAAAGCAAGTGACGCTATTCATGTTTCGACTGGATCGACTGAACATGGGGATTATTGGCCACCTTCATGAGGGACGTAAATCTTACAATAGAATTGCCGTGGCTCTGGGAGTGTCCGAAAATACGGTTAAAAACAGGGTCCGAAGACTTACGAAGGATGGTATTCTGAAGATTGCGGGCTACGTTGATCCCGGGGCGATGGAAGGCCATCAGATCGCCTACTTAGGCGTGAAGCTCAAGGACATGAATTACTTGGCCAAGGGCGAGGAAATCAGTCGGCTTGAGAGGGTTGTTTCGGTTGCCGTGGTAACTGGCCGCTTCGATTTGATGGTTATGGTTCATCTCAAGCAAGGCTTCGACCTTCTGAGATTTCTAAGCGAGGAACTAGATAAGATAGATAGAATAGATTCTATCGAGACTTTCATGGTGTATAAGGGCTACAACATCAAGGTGCCCTACATAGTGGATGAGAAAGACATGGGAGCATATGAGCCTAACCATTAGTGAACGCCTTTCGAACTTGGGCATTGAATTCCCTGAAATTCTTATCCCAAAAGAGGGGATTAGTTTTGAGAAATGGGCCGTTATAGCCTGCGATCAATTCTCGTCTGAACCCTCTTATTGGGCGGAAACTCGGCGATTGGTGGGAGATGCGCCATCCACTTTGAATCTCTTTGTTCCCGAATGCAACTTGGAAGATGATGATTTAAATGAGCAGATAGCCAAGACTCGAGAGGCTATGCTGGAACTTATCTCGAACGCTGTTTTAATGAACCTCGCTCCGGGTTTTGTTTTGGTGGATCGTTCCACTCTCCATGTGAACCGGCGTTTGGGTTTGGTTCTGGCCATCGATCTCGAAGCCTATGATTTCTCGGAGGATTCTCGGAGTCTGATAAGACCCACCGAGGGCACCATCCTGAAGCGTTTGCCACCACGAATGGCGGTGCGTAGAATGGCTCCACTCGATTTGCCGCATGTAATCATGCTTATTGATGATCCGGGCAATCTAGCGATGAATGCCGCTCGAACGGCGGTACGCGCCGCTGGGAAGAAGATTTACGATTTTGATTTGATGCAAAATGGGGGACATATCAGCGGCTATCATGTCGAGAAAGATGAAGCCGAACCCCTTGTTTCGGCTTTTGAAAAACTCTTGGATGATTCTGGTTTGCTTTTCGCCGTGGGAGACGGCAATCATTCCTTGGCGTCCGCGCGCGAGGTTTGGCTCGAGAAGAGGGCTACTTGCCCGTCGAATCATCCGATGCGTTATGGCATGGTTGAGGTGGAGAATATCTACGATCCGGGTTTGGAATTTCATCCCATCCATCGAGTGATGTTTGACGTTCAGACTGATAAACTCAAGACATATTTAAGAAAGAGATTGGGTGCTGCAATAAGACCGAGCACCGAGAATAAGCTATCATCGAACGAACTTGAGATTTTGGATTCGGAAGGAGTCGCGGAACGCTGGAGAATCGGAACGCCAGCTGGCCGGCTTATTGTCGAATCCTTGCAAGAGGCCTTGGATTCCTATCTGGAATTTCAGCCCGAAGCCTATTTGGACTATATCCACGGGGAAAATCCCGTCCGTGAGTTGGTTGCTTCCGGTGCTGGCCGGAGGCTCGGCATAATCCTGCCGGAAATTGACAAGTCAGCGTTCTTCCGCCGTATAGTCGATGTGGGAGTTTTCCCTAGAAAAACGTTTAGCATTGGCGAGGCGACGGAAAAGCGTTACTACCTGGAAACCCGTCGAATTTAAAATGAACGCTTGCCGAAAATTTCCGGCCTCGGGATTTATTCCAAATTCGAAATACAAAGCCTTTCTCATCTTGGCTTAGATTCAATACTTCTGTAGCATTACCCCTCACAAAGTGATTTCCGGGGGATAACAATGCCCAACCTTGAGTTTGATAGTTTAGAGACTGTCTACAGTGTGAATTGTTTCAGCGAGTCGGTTATGCGGGAGTGCCTGCCTAAATCAGTGTTCAGCCAGTTCAAAAGCGTACAGGCCGGGGAGATAACGCTCTCTGCCGAAGTTGCGGAAGTTATTGCGAATGCAATGAAGGATTGGGCTCTGCAAAAAGGAGCAACTCATTATACGCACTGGTTTCAACCTCTAACCGGTTACACAGCTGAGAAGCATGATTCCTTTATTTCTCCAAATAGGGACGGGACGGTGCTGATGGAGTTCTCCGGCAAGGAACTGATTATGGGTGAGCCCGATGCATCCTCTTTCCCCTCGGGTGGACTTCGAACCACTTTCGAGGCGCGTGGCTATACCGCCTGGGATACCGGCTCGCCGGCTTTTCTTAAACGCTTCGGCAGCCGAGTGACTCTTTGTATTCCCACCGCATTTGTGTCCTACACTGGTGAAGCGCTCGATAAGAAGGTGCCCTTGCTGCGATCGATAGAGGCGCTCAATAAGCAATCTCTTAGGGTTTTGCATGCCATGGGTTACAAGGATGAGAAGAGGGTTGATGCATACTCGGGGCCCGAGCAGGAGTATTTCTTAGTTGATCGCGAGTACTTTGACTCAAGACCCGATCTCAGATTAACCGGCAGAACTGTGTTTGGGACGATGAGCGCAAAGGGTCAGGAAATGGACGACCATTATTTCGGCGCTATCAAAGACAGGGTGGCTGATTTTATGGCGGAGGTGAATATAGAACTTTGGAAACTTGGCATTAGCGCTAAAACCCAGCACAACGAGGTGGCTCCGAATCAGTTTGAAATTGCCACGGTCTTTTCAACAGCCGGCATCGCTACCGACTGGAATCAGCTACTGATGGAAACTCTATCCAAAGTGGCCGAGCGACACGGATTGGAATGTCTCCTGCACGAGAAACCCTTCGCGGGTGTTAACGGCTCAGGAAAACACATAAACTGGAATATAATTACCTCTTCCGGGGTGAATCTTTGCAAGCCCGGGAAAAATCCTCAAGAAGATGCCCGTTTCTTGTTGTTTTTTACCTCGGTAATCAAGGCTGTGGACGTTTACGCTCCTATTCTTAGAGCATCTGCGGCAAATGCGGGAAACGATCATCGTCTCTGCTCTAATGAAGCGCCGCCGGCAATAATCTCAATTTTTCTGGGTGATCAGCTGATCGAGATTCTCGACAAACTGATTGCAAATGAAAAATTCGAAACGAAAGAGGGAAGAACGATGCAAATTGGTGTAACTTCCCTACCCGATTTACCTATGGACGTTACCGACAGGAATCGCACAAGCCCATTCGCCTTTACCGGAAATCGTTTCGAATTTCGTATGTGCGGCTCGTCGCAGTCTATTGCCGCTCCCAATGCCGTGCTTAACACGGCGATGGCTGAGATTCTCAGCGATATAGCCGACCGCCTCGAATCGTCTGCTAATTCCATGGCCACGGCGCAGGATATTATTCTTGAGAATTATCGAAATCATCGCCGGGTTGTATTCAACGGCAACGGTTACAGTGATGAGTGGGTGGCCGAGGCTAAGAGACGAGGCTTGCCGAATATCCAGTCCTCGGTGGAAGCTCTGTTAACCTACCTCGAAGACGATTCGCTGGAGCTTTTCGAGAAGCACAAGGTGCTAAACCGCGTCGAACTGGGAAGCAGAGTTACTATTTATCTTGAAACCTACAGCAAGCAAATGAATATCGAGGCAGGCGTGATGAGAGAAATGGCCGACAGGATGATATGTCCGGCCGCGGCTGAGTATGCCGTAAGTCTTAACAGCGCTATCGCCGGATTGGAAAAGAATGGCGTGGAGTGTAAGGAAATGATGGTTCAGTTGAAGGAAATTGGAAAGAATCTCGATGGCTTGCTTAGCGCGTCAAGAAATCTGCGGACGAAGATGGAATCGGCTCTTGCAATGGAAGAGAATGTTAAGGCCCAGGCCTTCGCCTACTACAGGGAAGTGGTTCCTGCGATGGCCCAACTGCGAATCTACGGAGATGCTCTGGAGAAGCTTACCGGCAAACGCATCTGGCCCTATCCTAGCTACGAGGATCTTCTCTTCAGCATATAGCACTGGCTACACGGGTTCTAACCCCAAAGACTGACGTTCTTATCAAAGGGCAAGTAGATTTCTAGCCTCATGCGGAATGCTGCGCAAACAGAAAGCCGGTTGGAGCGTTTGGGATTAAACAGTACACATTTCAAGTAGGATTTATACTAAACTTGGCTTTGACGAGGGGCTTGAAGTACGCAAGGACTTCGTAAAGGGTGTATACTGTGGTAATACTGTCTTCGGAACTGAGGATAGATTGACTATTGGCGCTAGTCGAAGTTTTTCATGATTATGGAACTCATGCGATAGCAGCTGCTAGTTAGGCGACCATTGTGGTTGTAAATCATATCTTATAAGGTGAGAGAAATGAAAAGAGTTGCTTCATTATTACCCTTATTCCTTGTTTTTGGAGCTGCGGTGGGGCTGTGGGGCAGTGGCGCGCGAGGTGGAAAGAATGTACTGCATATTGGGGTGGCAGCCGCCAACTTCGATGACGAATGGATGTCGTACATGCATGAAAGTATGCATGCCGAGGCAAGAAAGCAGGGTGTAGAACTGACAATGATGGATGCGAAGAACGATCCCGCAATCCAACAGGTACAAATTGACACCCTTATTAGCCAGGAGGTGAATGCGATAATCATAGTGCCTGTTGACCCACATTCACTTAGACCTCTGCTGAATGCTACTGATGGCGCTGACATCCCGCTGATTGCAGTGAATCGATCTCCGGAGGAGCAGATATTGTTTAACCGTTTAGCCACCTATATTGGTTCGGATTCCCTTTACGCCGGAACAATACAGATGGAGAAGGTTGCCGAATTGCTTGAATGGAAAGGCGATGTAATCATTATGTGGGGTAGAATAGGTCATAAGGCTCAGGTTCTCAGGACGGAAGGCAACCACAGTGTTGTACATCAATACCCTGGAATCAACATTGTTAGGGAGGCTGCAGGAAACTGGCAGAGAGAAAGGGGTTTTCAATTAATGGAGAACTGGATTCAATCCGGTGTCAATTTTGATGCGGTTGTAGCCAATAACGATGAAATGGCAATTGGCGCGATTATGGCTCTTGAGCAGGTTGACATGCTTGATGATGTTATAGTTGCAGGTATAGATGCCACGCCTAGTGCACTTGAATTGATGGAAAAAGGCAAGCTGGATGTAAGCGTTTTTCAAGATGCGCATAAACAGGGCGCCGATAGTATCCAGGCTGCAATCAAAGCTGTTAACGGCGAGAAGCTTCCGAAAATTTGGGACATTCCATATGAATTGGTAATTCCCGCGGATGTGGATAAATACAAGAAACTATGGGGTATATGATTCAGATGCTAGTGGGCAGAGGGTAGCCGAAGTTATTGGTGCTAACTTCGTGTGCATCTGTGTAATTGATTCTGATAGAAGACACTCTCTATTGTGGAGGAAATAGGCCGCCGAGTCTCGGACTCGAACCGAGCTATAATCTTGACATCGCATTCTCAATGCGACCGGAACCCCTTCCACATCTGGCAGGGCCATACCTCGGCAACCTAATATTATTATTGGCACAATCAATAATTTTTGGCAAAAAATCCACTTTTCGGGCGAAAAAATGAAAATTCTCTCATTTTTTCTCATTTTGCCTGGCCAAAAAACCCATGGCAAATACTATTCTAATGCGCCGCTACATAAAAAATTAGCTCAATCTCACCCTAAAATTCCATTTTCTCAAACTATCTGCCCCCCTACAATCTGTGCGCTTGGATTCTTCCGGGTGCTATCAGACTGCTGTAGCCCGGGTTTATCAGCAGGCCGCTTGGGTCAAGGAAATCCCGCTAGACACTGTACGAGATTACGAAACATCAATCGCTGGGAATCCGCCACTTTAGCAAGGCGAAGAGAAAGTTGTGGGTAGAATCACCCGGGGGGAAGGTAAGCTATCCCTCGGAAACTAGGCACTTCGCCGCAACTACTGCCTTTTACGCCCATTTACAGCCGATGCGTGTGATAGCAGGAAACAATTCCTGAAAGAGCGATACGCCGCGGAATATCGCCTAAGTGAACAGCCATGCTGGAGGGGGACTCGTGAAATTTGCAGGAATATACCGAGCAAATCTGCGCTCTAAGAAGCTGCGAGCGCCTCTTGGTATCAGAAGCTCCGGAAACACCGATGAATCCGTATGTTCAAGAAATTTATCCAGAGGCAATACGAAATCCTTCTCGTGGAGAAACCTTTGGAAGCTAGCCAGTCAAATCAAACCGCTTAGCTAGAGCGCCATTAATAGATCTGCTGCACAAAAAAGCCCCCCGAGGGGGGGCTTGCAATCGCTAACCTTCACTCAAGGAATTAACGCTAATTCATCAATCATATAGAAGAGGAGCTATATCTGACTCGTCCATGTTTTCAGCGGTGTAATACTTAGCGCCGGTGTCTACATCCTCAACCATTTCCTTCTTCCTAGCCTTGTTGGCAAGCTCTACGGCCTTATAACCAATTGAGTAGGGATCCTGAGTAATCGAACCAGCAAAAAGTCCCTTGCGAACCGCATTCTTCTGACCAGCTCCAGCATCGAAGCCAATAACTACAATGTCGTACTTGCTGGCTAGATCGGCGCCATCATTGGTAGCGGCTAACATACCCTTAACAGTTGCCTCATTAGAGCAGAATATGCCAAGTATATTGTCATCTTCCACCTTGTTTAGCACCGCGGATGCCGAAGCGGCGGCATCAGTATTAGCCGCAGATGCCGGCACAATCATTTCGATAACAACCTTCTTTCCGGTTTTAGGGCTATCCTCGGCAACATAGGCCGGGTTTCCGATAACAGAGATATCGCTTCTGGAAAGATTGCTTTTCTCGTCGATTAGCTTCACCATCGTATCGCGGAAGCCCATGCCGCGGCTCAGTAGGGATTCTCCAGCGGCATCCTGGTTTAGAACAACGATTTTGACAGGGGAGGAATCCGTAGCGGATTCAATTTTCGCTTGAATAATATCAAACATCTTCTCCGCGGCAAGTCCTGCTGCGCCGTAGTTGTTGGTAGAAGCATTCCCAAGTATCGAACCCTCGGGTGCATCCGGCACGCCGGAATCAAAGCCAATCACGGGGATGCCTTTTGATTTCAAATCAGATAGTTGATCAATCACCGACGTGGTATTCAAGGCCGCTAGCGCGATGGCCGCGGGGTTTTTGGAAATGGCATTGTTAAGCATTTCAACCTGAATTTGCACATCAGACTCCGTAGGAGGTCCCTCAAATGTAACCTCGAGGTCGAAATCCGCGGCTGCATCCATTGCACCACGTTTTACCTGCTGCCAAAAATCGTGCTGCTCGCCTTTTGAAACAACCGCAATGTACGGTTTATCCGTAGTCCCTCTGGCGAAGATGGCTGAAGCTACGAGTGTCATAACAGCGAACACAAGAGCTATTTTTCTCATATGGTTCTCCTTCATTTTTTGGGATCAGGGCTAAGCCCGATTATTCAAGTAGAATAAAACCAAAACGCAAGCATTGCAAGGGTATGAACTTCGGTTCGTCAAGTTTTTCGGAGAACATCTTGATGCCCCCCGGTTTTGCGCGGATTGAAGCTCTCTCAACTTCTAAATTAGCCCTCGCCAAGGCGGATATCGCGTTTTTGCCCTTGAAGAAAGGCCCTTTCCGCCAATTTCTCCGCAACCAGCACACGTTTCTTCTCGGCCCGCTCTTCCTTAACCATTCGAGTGTAGGTTTCTTTCATTTTTGCCCGAATCGTCGCAATCTCTCTCCGCCGCTCTTCAGTTTCGCTCTTGCTCAGGCCGGAGATCTCCGCCTTGATACTAGCAATTTTTGCAAGCTCGGCAGCACGAAATCTATCCGCCTTGCCTAACACACGAACCTCCGAAGCTCTCTTATTCCGATAGATATCGAGCAGAACGGCGCCAATCACCACAAGCCCAGTGAAAAAAGTCTGATAATGCGCTTGGAGATCCATAGACGGCAGCCCAACTCTTAGTATGCTCATGATATAAACACCGATAAGAGTGCCGAAAACCGAACCAACGCCTCCCGAAAGCGACGTGCCGCCGATCACCGCCCCGGCAATGGCATAGAGTTCAAAACCCTGCCCCTGCGCGGGCATTACAGTGGTATACACCGCCGCAAAGGCCACGCCTCCGATGCCGGCCATCTTCCCGCTAATCACATAGGCCATCATTTCCCATCTTCTCACATCTACGCCAGAGAGCCGAGCGGCCTCCTTGTTGGAACCAATCGCAAAGATATACCTTCCCATCTTGGTTTTCGTAAGAATCAGATATGCGCTTACAGCGGTAATCATGAGTACAATGAAGCCGGTTGGAACAGTAGCGCCGTCCTCTCCCAAGAATTTAAAAATACTCTTGAACCAGCCATCGGCTTCCGACCGGGTTGGATAGGTGGCGCTTCTAACATTGGACACAATCGAACCGATACCCATGGAAATCATCATCGTGCCCAAAGTCGCAATAAAGGGGGGCAGCTTCAGCCTTGAAACCATGAATCCGTTAAAAAAACCGAAAGACATCGCGACAACTATGATCGTAATCAAGGTGAGCCACATGGGCCATCCCCAGCTCTTATACGCGGTTCCGCCAACAATTGCCGCACACATCATAACCGTGCCGCAGGAAAGATCAATTCCGCCAGTGATGATTACAAATGTAACTCCAATGGCTAGAAAGCCAATGTAATACGAGGCATCGAGAATATTGATTAAGGAGCCATAGGAGAAAAAATTCCTTCCCAATAAGCCAAAGAAAACATACAGAATGACAAGCGCTGCCGGCGCCAGGAATTTTTGCAGCCCAAGTTCTCGCATTCTTGTTCCCATGCTCTTTTTCATCCCAGCTTCGTTCATACGCCCTCTCTCATAATCGCAAATTTCATAATCCTTTCCTGACTGGCTTCCTCGATATCGAGCTCGCCAGTAACCCTTCCTTCACACATAACTATAATGCGATCGCTCATTCTAAGTACTTCGGGGAGCTCCGAAGAGATCATAATGATTGACTTGCCCTGCCTCACCAGCTCATTCATCAGGGTGTAAACCTCGCTTTTCGCGCCAACATCGATGCCTCGGGTGGGCTCATCGAAAATCAGAATATCCGCATTGTTAATGAGCCATTTCGCGATAACAACCTTTTGCTGGTTGCCTCCCGAAAGATTCTTGAGTAGCTGATCAATGCTCGGAGTTCTTATGTTCAATTTCTTCACATAAGCATTTGTTATTTCCCTGACCTTTTTGGCATGGATAAACATTCCGGCCTCATACTTCTCATAAGAGGCCATCAGAGAATTCTCTACAACGCTGAGTCCCGTAGCCAGGCCAAATCGCTTGCGGTCCTCGGAGAGGTAACCGATGCCGTTGGCAACCGCATCCATGGGGTTATTGATTCTAACAGGCCGTCCCTTAATCTTAATGCTACCGCCTTGAATCTCATCCGCGCCAAAAATAGCACGCGCCGTTTCGGTTCTCCCGGCGCCCATCAAACCGGCAAATCCCAAAATTTCTCCGCGTTTCAGGGTGAAGCTAACATTGTCCACCATTTTACCCGCCATAAGGCTATTCACCTCGAGCACTACCGGCGCATCCGCCGGGACACTGCTTCTTGCCTTTGGTTTCTCGTAGATAACCCGTCCCACCATCATATTTATGATGTCTTCCTTGGCAACGCCCTTAGTGTCGTTCATGCCAACATATTCGCCATCCCTCAAAACCGTAACACGATCGGTAATTTCCCCTATCTCATCCATGCGGTGGGTTATATATATCATTGCCACGCCCCTGGAAGCTAAGTTCCTCATTATAGTGAATAATTCGTTGATTTCGGTTTCAGTTAGAGCCGCAGTAGGCTCATCGAGAACTAAAACCTTCAGATTGTGTGATACCGCTTTAGCAATCTCCACCATCTGCTGCTTCCCCACTGTGAGGCGGCCTAAAACTTCGGTAGGATCGATGTTCATGTTTAGGTTTTCGAAGAGCGCCTTTGAGCGGCGCACCTGCGCCTTGTCGTTCAAGAACAGCCCCCCCCTGTGCATCGATTCACGACCAATATAGATGTTTTGCGACACGGTTAGATGATCCATCATATTGAGTTCCTGGTGGATGATACCAATCCCGGCCTGGAGTGCCTGCTTCGGACTATGCGGGTGAAAGAGCTTTCTCTCGTAAACCACTTCTCCCGAATCTCTCTCGTATATCCCAGTTAGCACCTTCACCAAGGTGGATTTTCCGGCGCCGTTCTCGCCGACAAGCGCATGGATTTCCCCGTCCCTAAGTTCAAAATTCACGCCTTTTAGCGCATGAACACCCATAAAATGCTTATGTACGTTCCGCATCGAAAGTATCAGGTCGCTCAAAACAATCCCCCGTTTAGTAGGATACCACTATTCCCCCCTTAATTGGAAGTCATCGGAGTTGCTTCCGGGGGCTTCTTCCTCCTACGCGAATTCGGTTTATGCTGCAATCAAAGCAGATGTAATAAACTTCAGGAGCGATTGTTTCTTGATGTGTGCCATCGCGTCGACGAATCGGATATTTCCCGCATGGGCTACGCATCCTATGCACATCCGGACTTGCTAGTCCACGCCCCGGCGCTAAGCAGAACCGCGAGCCAATGAGAGTTCCTCCGCCATCGACTCAGGCAGTTGATTACCCGGAGTTCCTCCGCCCGGCCTGCTTCCCTAGCCGAAGTTGGCTACTTCAAGACCCTGTTCATGGAGGCTTCTTACTTAAGTGTCAAAACTTCTCCTTGCTGCTTTTTGTGTAGCTTTTTTCTTTTTTCTTATCAAGCGGATTCTGTTATTGATCGGTATCAGGTCGATACTGATAGGGGGTTTTATGGGGAATATTGAGGATCAGAGAATTCTGATAGTTGATGATGATGCTACGGCCCTTACTCTGTACGAAATGATACTGAGGTCTGCCGGTTATAACAATATTGTCATCTGCAACGATGGTGCCGAGGTGGAATTTCGGCTGCAAGACAACGATGTGTCGCTAGTTTTACTCGATATAAAATTACCTGGCTTGAGCGGTGTTGAGGTTTTGGAACAGATTACCGGAACTAAGGCGAACCTTCCTGTTGTGATGATAACTGGCGATGAGGACCTCCAGACTGTGATTACCTGCATGAAGAAGGGCGCTTATGACTATATCACTAAGCCGCCGGCAAGAACACGGCTTGTTACGGCCGTGAAGAAGGCGCTTGAATGGCGTGAGTTGAATGGTGAGCTGTGGGCGATGGGCAGGCGTGTCTTGGATAGGGCGGCGCTTGAAAAACCGGAGGCTTTTTCTGCACTGGTAACTATTTCCGATTCGATGTTGGCAATTTTTCAATATGTCGAAGCTGTTGCCAGAACTAATAGACCCGTTTTGATAATGGGAGAAAGTGGTACGGGAAAGGAGCTTCTGGCTCGGGCTATTCATGAATCAAGCGGTAGGCAGGGGGCGATGATTACGGTTAACGCGGCGGGTTTGGATGATGCGCTTTTTTCGGATACGCTTTTTGGGCACAAGAAGGGAGCCTTTACGGATGCTCATTCAGACCGATTGGGTTTGGTGGAGCGGGCAGCCGGGGGAACTCTTTTCCTGGATGAGATTGGCGACCTAGCGCCGGCTTCTCAGGTGAAGCTGCTTCGATTGCTGCAAGAACGGGAGTATTATCAATTGGGTTCTGATTTGTCCCGCAGTACAGATGCGCGTGTGGTGGCGGCAACGTGCGTGGACTTAGGGAAGCGCATCAAGGATGGTCGTTTCCGGCGCGATTTGTTTTTTCGCTTGATGGCGCATCAGGTTACGTTGCCACCGCTGCGAGATAGGCGTGAGGATCTTATGCCTCTCACACAGGCGCTTCTTCTGGAGGCGGCGCGAGAATTGGGTCGAGGAATTCCTCGGATTCCAAAGGAGTTGAATTCGCTTCTGAATCTATATGATTTTCCGGGCAATGTGCGTGAGCTGCATTCGCTGGTTTTCGATGCTCTTAGCAGAACTAGCGGGAATGCTTTGAATCTTGCGACTTTCAGAAATCTTGTTCATGGGAAGGAGGCTCCGGATGTTTCCAGTTCTGAGCTTGACTATGATGGATTGGTGGAACTTTTTGGCCATTTTCCTACTATGAAGGAGATTACGAATACTGTTATCACCTCGGCTCTTGAGAAGGCGGGTGGCAATCAGAGCTTGGCCTCTCGTATGCTGGGCGTTAACCAGTCCACCTTGAGCCGTCGGATTGCTAGAGACGAGGTTTCATTTGGGAGAAAACTGCAGGACGGCGGGAAGGGAAATTAGCGGGGGCGTGGCAAAAACCGGTTTCCGGCCTAAGCTGGAGTGTACCCTGTTAGGCGCTGTAGCTAGCTTGCCAGAGCCAGTTCGGAGAATCAACGCATTGAGAGAGGGTGCGAGGATAAGATGGCGACTGGGCTTTCCTTGGCTGATTTAGAGGGGGATTTCGTAGTTGGCGCCGAAGCCTAGCCTATGGAGGCCTTCCACTGACTTTGCTGAATATATATAATGCCCAGCAATTCCATTAAAAAGAGGGTTCTTATGTTTAAGAGAATAGTGTTAACCGTGATGATAATTGGGCTTTTGAGCTTGCTTTTGGCATCTGGCAGGAACGAGCTGAGGGAAAAGAATGAGATTACGGTGGCGTCGAAATTTGATACCGAGGGCGCCCTGCTGGGAAATATGATGTTGCTAGTGTTGGGAAATGGAGGTTTCGAGGTAGTGGATAGAACTGAGCTGGGAGCCACTGACGTGGTCCGTAAGGCGCTTGAAACCGGAGAGGTGGATATTTATCCTGAATACACGGGTAATGGGAATTGGTTTTTTGCGGGCAATGATTTTGGCCGCGATTGGTACGATAGAGAGAAGGCTCTAGCGGCGGTTAGGCAGTTGGATAGCAAGGCTTTTGATATTGAATGGTTGGAACCGGCGAGGGCGAACAATACTTGGGCAATTGCCGTTCGGCGCGATTTATCGGAGAGCGCAGGCTTGACTACCCTGAGTGACTTCGCTCGTTATGTCAATCGCGGGGGAATTGTGAAGCTTGCCGGTTCAGAGGAATTTGTGAGTAGGCCGGATGCATTAGCGGCCTTTCAGGAAGCATACGGGTTCAAACTGACCGAGAATCAGTTGCTGGTGGTTTCCGGGGGTAATACGGCACTGACTGAGAAGGCGGCGGCGCAGGGTACGGATGGTGTGAATGCTACCATGGCGTATGGAACGGATGGTCTCTTGTCGGCGCTGAATCTGGTGGTGCTGGAGGATAATTTGGGAGTGCAGTTAGTTTATGAGCCGGCGCCGCGTATTCGAGGAGAAGTTCTGCGGGCGAATCCGGAGTTAGCCAATTTGTTGAATCCTGTTTTTATGCGGCTCGATTTGTCGACTTTACAAATCCTAAATGCACGGATTGCCGTCCGTGGAGTTGCGGCGCGAACGGTAGCGGAAGACTGGCTAAGGGAAGAGGGCTTCATTGATTGAGACTGATTGAGCGTGAAAGGATTGACGTTGTACCGCTGGCAGCGGTGCTGCTGGCCTCTTTCTCGTTCTTTGGTCCTTTTGCTGCTCTGAAGGAGAACCGGGTTGTCGAGGGTCATATAGTCCGAGGTTTCGAACTTGTAAGCTATGAACTTGGCGTTGGCGCTTTATTGTTGGCGGCATTGACGCTAGCGACGGCTTTCTTTTGGGATAATGAGAGGGTTCGCAACCTTATCTATAGCTTTGTGGGAGTGGCTTGCTTGTGGCTAACAGCAGCCCTGCTTGTTAGCGCTGGAGTATTGCTGGGGAAGACTGGGGAGGCGCCTAGGGTTAGTCCGGCGATTGGTTTCTGGGGCTTACCGGGGGCCTCTTATGTGCTTATTGATCATTCGAGGAGGTCGGCTCCCAGATGGCGCTCCCTGGCATTGACGGTGTGTGCGCTTGTTCCCATTTTTTTGATTCTTTCCGATGGCAGGGGGGCGGCGATTTCAGTTTTTCAAGAGTGGCTAGAAAGAAAGGACAGATTTCTTGATGAGCTAATTGTCCACTTCAGACTTTTCGTTTTCGCTATTTTAGGCGCAGCTTTGATTGGGCTTCCCTTAGGACTTCTCGCTTCGAAGAACAGAGTCGTCGAACAGCCGGTAGTCGCTTTTGTGGATGCGGTTCAGACGATTCCGTCGATGGCTCTTTTTGGCCTGCTGATGGCTCCTCTTGCCGCCCTATCGCGCACCTTCCCACTGCTGCGTTCCTTGGGTCTGCGCGGTATCGGAGCAGCGCCGGCCTTGATTGCATTAACCCTTTATGCCCTACTCCCGATCGCAAGGAATGCGATTGTTGGTTTGGCTTCCGTGCCACTCTCGGCCTTAGAGGCCGGACGGGGGATGGGGATGTCGCGTCGACAGTTGTTTTGGAGGATTAAATGGCCGCTTGCGCTGCCTTATGTTCTCACTGGACTGAAAACTGCCTCTGTGCAAACAGTGGGGAATGCTGCTGTGGCCGCGTTGATCGGCGCCGGAGGCTTGGGTATCATGATTTTTCAAGGATTGGGGCAGGCCGCGCCGGATTTGGTTCTTTTGGGCGTTCTCCCGCTAACCCTCATGGCGGTTCTAGTGAATAGGGGCTGGGAACTTGTTATTCGACGTGCGGTTTCTCCAGGGCTTCTAAATGAGGGATTTATAACATGACTTTGGAATGGCGGAATGCGAGCAAGGTGTACGGTAAGAAGAAGGCGGTCGATGATTTCTGCCTCGAAGTGCCTAGGGGAGAACTACTAATCCTAGTGGGGCCATCGGGTTGCGGTAAAACAACCAGTCTTCGCATGATTAATCGACTTGTCGAGCCGAGTTCGGGGAAGATTCTCGTTGACGGTAAGGATGTTTCAGAAATCCCGGTGACTGAACTCCGACGTCATATTGGTTATGTAATTCAGCAGGTAGGACTTTTCCCCCATATGAACGTTGCTGAAAATGTGGGCGCCGTGCCGCGTCTGCTAAAGTGGGATAAGGATAGAATCCAAGCCAGGGTGCGCGAGTTGTTGGATTTGGTTGGGCTGCCCGCGGATGATTACTTAGAGGCTTGGCCGGCGCATCTTTCCGGAGGAGAGGCTCAGCGTGTTGGAGTGGCGCGGGCTCTCGCGGCGGATCCACCTATCCTGCTGATGGACGAGCCTTTTGGGGCGGTGGATCCACTGACACGCGAGGTGTTGCAGAGGGAATTTCTGCGGATTCGTTCGACACTGAAAAAAACTGTGGTGTTTGTAACTCACGATTTGGATGAAGCCATTCGACTGGGAGATTGTATTGCTGTGATGAATGAGGGTCGTTTGGTTGCTGCCGCCGCACCTGGGGAATTACTGCTAAATGCCAATCCGTTTATTCGCGATTTCACGGGCGAAGATAGAGCTTTGCGCCGTCTGGCGCGTCTTAGTGTTGGAGATACTATCGGTCAGGCCACTCCGATTGCTCCCGGTGGTTTTTATGATGGTACTGGAGCGCCGACTGGTTCGATTCGAACGGATGCTTCTCTTAAGGAAGCGCTGTCTTTGATGCTTGAGGCGGGTGAGTCTTCGCTGAACGCAGTCTCGCCAAGCGGCCGGCATATGGGAAGACTAACGATGGAGGATCTTCTGGAAAATGCTGCTGGGATTGGTGTTTCTTGAGACGCTGGATTGGATTGACTATTTACCTTGTGGTTCTGGTGGCGCTTTTTATCCCGAGCATTCTCGAGCCTGCGCTGCAATTCTTGTTCCCTGGAGCGAATGAGTGGATCTTCCCAAGAGAATCTCTAACTAGGCTGACGGCTGAGCACTTGCTGCTCTCCTTGTTTGCGGGGGCCATAGCAGCCGCTATTGGGATGAGCCTTGGCATCGTCGCCACTAGGCAGGCCGGGAGACCTTTTTTACCGCTAATTCGGGATATTTCCTCTTTGGCTCAAACGATGCCTCCAGCGGCAGTATTAGCGCTGGCCATCCCCTTTTTTGGGTTTGGTTTTAAGCCAGTGCTCCTGGCGCTTGTTTGCTACAGCACCCTACCCGTTCTGAACAATACACTAACCGCGATAGAGAATTTGCCCAGGCCGGTGTTGGAAGCCGCTCGCGGAATGGGTATGAGCCGCCTCCAGGTATTGCTGCGAATTGAATTGCCTCTTGCCCTCCCGGTTATAGGTACGGGCATTCGTATCTGTGTAGTAATCAATGTTGGAACCGCCACGATTGGCGCCCTCGCTGGCGCCGGAGGGCTTGGTTCATTGATTGTTGCCGGCTTAACACGCAGCAATCCGGCATGGGTATTTCAAGGAGCAATCGCTTCCGCACTCCTGGCATTGATGCTGAACTCGCTTCTTATGGCGGCTGAGTATAGACTTCAGCCGGCAATCTTGCGCAATTATATTGATCGTAGCGCCCTAAACCCCTGAGCTTGAGCATGCCGCATAGAACATGGAATTTGAATTCCGCCATCTCATGCTCGCGCCGCCTGTTTGAAGGTATCGATAAACTATACTCCCCCGCCTGGCCTCCGAAATACCACATTGATAGCAAGCTCACTATTTTGGTTCACAAGTTTCACCGGCTAGATTAAACTCGATCTTAGCCGAAAGCGGCTACTTTTTAGCACTTCGGGGTTTATTAGCGACTGCGGCAATCTTCCATCGCGCGCAGCGCATACATCGGCAACTATCTGCTGCCGCAGGTTCCAGAGCGCCTCTTCGCTGTACCATGCCATATGCGGTGTGATTATCACGTTTGGAATAGAGTGCAGGGGATGTCCCTTGGGAAGCGGTTCGGGGTCGGTTACATCCAAACCGGCGCCTGAGAGATGGCCCTGCAGAAGGGCTGCGCATATGGCATCGGTATCTACGATGTTTCCTCGTGCAATATTTACAAGAATCGCCCCCCGCTTCATTTTTTTTATCAAGGTCGAATCGAAAAGCCCTATTGTTTTCGAGGTTGCCGGTATGTGGATGCTGACAATATCGGAGCTTGCAAGAAGTTCGTCGAGACTGGAAGGTTCTCCTCCGGCTTTCTTTATGGCGCCTCTACTTGCGCTCGGATCGTTCACTAGAATCCGTGAAACCAATGGAGAAAAGAGCTTGCATGCGAGGGCTCCTGTTTTCCCGAAACCGATTATGCCAACGGTTCTTGAGATGAGTGTCCAATATGGCGTAATTCTCTCATAGTTCCATCCTTGGGCACTGCCTTCACGAGCCACAGTTTGCTGAAGGGGTAACTTCAGAGTTAGCGAGAGCGCTAGCGCTAGCGTCTGTTCCGCAACCTCTCGGCTCCAGAATCCTGGTTCGTTAGCGCAGAGGATTCCAGTCCCCGTGGCGGCTTCTATATCGAGATTGTCGTATCCATCGCCATGCCTCAGTATCAGCTGGCACTTCGACAATCCAGCCACCACTTCCCTGCTAATCCGCGCCTGATCAACCACTAGCACATCGGCATCTCGTGCTGCCGCTACTAGTTCTGCGGCTCCTGCGCTTTTCAATTGATTGATCCGGTAGACAATGTTTGCCCTCTCATATTCCCTGCGTTCCCACTCCAAGTCTGGCTCGACATAGTCCGTAGTAACACATACAAAGGGCTGACTCTTCACACTACAATCCATAGCTTCCTCTTAATTCCGCAATTTCGAACACGGTTCTTGGAGTAGGATCGAATATTTTGGATTCAGTGATTATTTCTTTAGATATCCAGTCTAAATCGCCCTTCCCAGCATATCCGTTTGCCACCAAAAAATCCGCAAAGGCTATGTAGCTTAGCTGCCATTCCATCCGTGTGGCTTCGTTCAAATCGGACTTATCGGCTCGAAACAAAATGCTAAGATTGCCGGTGTTCGAAATAGTTCCTATTAAGGATCTGACATTAGGTACACCGATATCATAGTGATGCAGTCGTTCGCCCTCTGAAATTGCCGGTACTATCCCTATGTGGAGAAGGCCTTCTGATACACAGCTTTTAAATAGATAACCTCCAGCCAACTGGAGCTTTGTCGGATTGCTGATTGCATGAATAAATTCTGTAATCTCTGCTGAGGTGGGACTCGAACCATTTAGCTTCACGGGTAGACTGAATCTCATGGCTCCATTTTAAATCACAAATAGTCCCCTAGGCATAGCCACCGGCTCTCGCATGCGTCTTACGGGTAAGTCCTTACTTCGAAAAAAGCAATCGGCTAGCGAAACACGAGCATCGTACTGGCGCTGCTGTTAATTATTGAAAAGAATTACACTCTCGAAATCATCATCGAGTCCGATTTTTTCGCCCTCATTGCGCCACTGTAGGAAGAAACTTCGATCCGCCGCCCAGTTGAGAAATCAGCCAACTTGCAAGAGCAATCCTTGGTAGCTATGCCTGCATCCAATTGACGATATCTCATTCTGCTGCTAGGATGTTTGCTGTTCTAGTTCGTCTTGGACCCTTGGCTCAGGCGTGTTAGGGCCTATAGCTCAGTTGGTTAGAGCATTCGACTCATAATCGAACGGTCCTAGGTTCAAGTCCTAGTGGGCCCATTTTTCGCACTCTTTCGGGAGTGCTTTTTCTTTGTCTAAGCTGTTTCAGGGGTTGGGTTTATCCATTTTTGCAAAAAACATAAATCCAGTCATTCCTAGTACATTGAAATGACTGCATAGGTAACATCCCCTGAAGCGCATAATAGCGCTTACGAAGTAAACAGCTGAAAGGAGCCGCGTTAACAGTTCCTTGTCAGCGTATTATTGAGGTGATCGTGATTCCGAGGCAATCCTAGACAGCAACCTTGAAATTTATACCTGTAAGCTTCTCTGAATCTGTCCAGAGTTTTTTTGCATCATCACAGTTGTGAGAAGCCTCTGTAGAGGAGACAATCACAGGATCTCCTCTCGTCCCTCCCATACTCTTCGGGCCATAATACTCTCCACCCTGAACACTCGGATCTACTGAAGCTCGAACCTCTGGAAGGGTTCCTTGGGCAGCAGACTGAGTCAGAAGATTGAGGAGCGGTTTCAGGAGTCTGAAGATAAGTCTCTTTTCCACATGTCGTGCAAGGTTTGTCACCGAACCTCCGGGGTGCGCGGCAACTGATATCATGTTCAAACCCTGACCTTCGATTCGCCGCTGTAGCTCGTAGGTGAAAAGAAGGTTGGCGTGCTTGGAGTTGAAGTAGGCCAGCATAGGGTTGTAGTTGTCCCTGTTGAGCATAGCATTCTCAGAATCCTATTTGGCATTCCGATGTCCCATGCTGCTGACATTGACGATGCGAGAGTTATTGGTTTGCTTGAGAACATCAAACAGCAAAGCGGTAAGGGCGAAATGTCCCAGGTGATTAACTCCCATCTGTGACTCAAAACCGTCTTTGGTTTCAGTATAGGGGCGCCACATGATTCCCGCGTTATTTAGCAGTACATCGAGACGGTCATACTGTTTCTGGAACATATCAGTAAAACTTCGAATTAATTTCAGATCGCCCAGATCAAGCTGCATAACATCAATTCTGGCACCGGCATGTTCCTTGACGATTCTGCTTCTTGCTTGCTCTCCCCGATACATGTCTCTGGAGGCCAGGATGACGTTCGCGTTCTTCTGCGCGAATGCCTTGACTGCTTCGAAGCCCAGCCCTGAGTTGGCGCCGGTTACTATAATGGTTTTGCCCTTCAAATCGGGCATATCTTTCAGATTCCATTTTGCCATTGTCAGTTCCTTCGATTCAGACTAGGAGAGCCCAACGATCTTTCGACCGGCTTCCACCAGCTTCGCTGCCGAGTCGTCTCCAAACCGACGCCGGAGTTGGCGCCGGTCACGATGTAGGTTTTGCCACTGAGATATTTGGTTTTGGTGGCGTCGTCGATCCACAATTTCCGTCGTGCCATAGGTTTTGACTCCTTGATCATTTGATCCTGGCTACAGTCTAATAGCGATCTGCATCAAAGCGCATGTCAGACGACGCCATCCTTTTAGCGGTTTTCGCCAACTTGTCAGGCGCGAACTGCAACAGATCGATATGCCTCAGGAGATTGCCCGGTCCAGGCGTGGAAAGCTCGGCTGAAGGAGCTTGGTTCTTCATATCCGAGCAGGTAGGAGATTTCGGAAACGCCCATATCAGATGATGAGAGGTGGATGCGAGCCAAGCGCTCTCTGATTGAGCTGCTGCTGATAATTCGTCTCTTCAGCCTGAAGGCGCCGTTAAAGGATCCGATTACTCATGTTGAGCTTTCCGGAAACGTCATCAATCGCACTCTGACCCATGGGCAGAATCTCGAATAGAACGGCACGAACTCTCGCTGCAAAAGAAGAGACTTTCTCCAACTCATCCAGACGCTTCCCGAGTTCGGGTTCGAAATACTCCCAGACAGATTCGTTCCTCATGGAGAACGGGATTCGCGTGTCTGAAGCGCTGAAGATTATGCGATCAGCTTTGCCGCCCCCTAGTTTGATTCCGAAGAAGGCAGCGTAGGCATCCTCGTCGAGGGGTACCCGGGATTCCACGCTAACAGGAACGACACGGACTCCGGTCGCATCCCGGATAATCTTTGCGAAGAACACAAACTCACTGGCGACAATCTCTAGATGGAACTCCATGGATTCCACAACGCTGGTGACGCCAATCGCAAAGGTATCCTCGTTGGATTCAAGCTTCAAGACCAATGGTCCGATTAATGGCTTGAACTCCCTTATTCGATTGACAAAGGTGTCGAAGTCTTTGGAGCAGAGAGCGGCCAGTATAGGTGGTGACATGGCTGCAGCAATGGGAAGTTTTTCCAGGAGCAGTGGTATCGACTTGTTGGTATCCGCGCACTCCACCAGGGCCTCCCACAGCTGAAAATACTCATCTACACTGAGGCTCCTGGTCTTGCGATCGGAGAAGTCGATCGGCAGTCCGACCTTCTGGAGGAACCTGAACTTCATTCACTTTCAGGTATGCGAATAGGAACCTCATGCTGTCGTCAATCGCAAATCGAGTATTCTGCTGCATCGGCTACCTTCCTAGCCGGGACCCCGTTTCCCGATCTCCCGCGGTGAACTGCCGAAGTACCGGCGGATCATCTTGTTGAACTGCTGGAGGTCATCGATGCCCACTTCCTTCGCGACGGACTTCACGCTCAAGGAGCTGTGGGTCAGAAGATAGTAGGCCTTCTCGCATTTGCGTCTCATCAGATATTTCTTCAGCGGCATTCCCTCTTCTCTTTTGAACAGAAGAGACAGATAGTCCGGCGACGTCCCGACCCGTCCGGCGAGTTCCGAGACAGTGATGCCGCCTGACGCGGCATTGTCGATGATGCTGCGGGCGATCTGCACCGATGGATGGCTGGCCGTCTCGTTCTGCCTGTCTTCCCCGTCGAACTGGGCCAGCTTGATCAGCATGGCCCAGAGGCGGATGCGGCATTCGTACGGCTCGGTCCTGTATCTGCCGGCGATCTCTTCGATTTCCGTGCAGAAACTGCGATGGAGGTCGCGCGATTCGGTGATGACCGGGAACCTCTTGTGCAATTGATGCGTCGAAACCGAATTCATCGAGTTCGGTGCGAAGAAGTGGATGTAGAAATGAGGGGCATGATCCGGGAAATGCCACTCCACCTCCGTTTCCGGCGGCGTGAGGCTGATGGAATGGTCGTTGAACTGATACAGCCGGCCGCCGAACATCAGCGATCCCGAGTACATATAGGCATGCAAACCGAACACATTTTCCCGCATCCTGAAGGATTCGGTCTCCCGGTATCCATGGAGACTCAGCCCCGACTGCACGATCTCCGGAGGCTGGGACAGGTCGATTCGGATTCCTTGCTTATCTATATCCATCCTGGAAAAATACCACTAATTCTGGGTTTTCGCCAATTGCAGGCACCGGAAACCGGACATTAGTATTGGTAGCACAACAGATTCCAAGGAGCCGTTATGCCGTTATACGAACTCAAGACGAACGCGGAAAACCGAATCAATCTGGATCCCGTCGCTCTCAAAGGGGCCGTGACGGGGGTCGGTGAGACAGCAAAGAGAATCCTGGAAGCCGTCGGGAGCCAGCCGGCACCGGTCGTGCTGATTGACGGATGGTACGGAGTTGACTGGGCGTCAGTCCAAGAGATGCTGACAGCGGCGGCCCGCGGTGCCGGAAGCAGTATCCGCCTCATCAGCTCCAGCCGTTTTTTCAGAAGCGAATCCGAGATCAACGCCTATGCCGAACCGTTCATGACCGATGATCCCTCGTTCGGACAGGTGAACGATAAGGGGAGCCTGAAGGACATCATCGATGATGAGAAACTGGGCTCTGTAGTATCGGAAGTGTCGGATTTCAAATCTTCCGGCACCGACGGCAGCGTTCTCTGCATCATCGGCTACGGCGCCTGTCAGCCGGAGCTGAGGCCGTTGGCGGACTCTGTCGTCTATACCGACTACACGATGCAGCCGATGCTCTGGAAGATGTGGGGCGGGGAGCTGGTACCCTTCGGCAGGGACGACAGCGATCCCGGCTATTTCTGGAAGCGGTACTACTACAACGACTTCTATCTGCTGCTGAAACAGAAGAAAGTCGTTTTCGAAGAGATGGACTTCTACGTGGACTTCGTGAACGCGGAGAATCCGAAGCTGCTGGACAGGGATCTGTACAACCTGATGATTGATGAGCTGGTGAAGCGGCCCTTCAAGCAGGTGAAAATCACTCAGCCGGGTCCCTGGGGGGCCTACCGGTACAAAGATCTCTGGGATGTGCCCGGTCTTGAATGCAACGCCTGGAACGAACTGGCCGGCATCGAGCTGTCGGTCCTGATTGATATCGGTATCGGAGAACTGGTGAACATTCCGGCCCAGAACTTCATGCAGCGGGCTGACCAGGTCGTCGGGAAATGGGTGAATCAGACCTACCCCGGCCTCATGCCCCTGCAGGTCTGGCTGGACGACGGCTATTTCCCCGAACCGGTCCCCTATGAACGTTCCAGCATGCCGATTCACAACCATCCGGACTCGGCCTATGTGAAACGGAACTTCAATGAGCCTCTGGGACGGTATGAAACGTACTACATCGTCGAAGCCTATCGGAACGCCTCCACCTGGATGGGATTCCAGGAAAACGCGGACCTCGAGGAATGGGAACGGCTGATCCGGGAATCGAATAACCTGAAGGAAATACCCGACTGGCAGAGCTACATCAAGCGTTGGGATACGAACACCGGAGATTTGTTCTTGATTCCGCCCGGGACGAGTCATGGCCATGGCGGGAACCAGATGATCCTGGAAATGGACACCGGGCCCAGCGTCGCCGGGACGGAGTATTCCTTCTTCAGCTTCGATTTCGCCCGGAATACCTGGGACGACGACACCAAGACCATGACGGCGCCGCCGATGAAGATGCATCTGGACCACGCGATCGCCAACAACCGGTGGAGGCGGGAGGAATTCGTCCGGAATCATCACCGGGCCAGACCGGTGGTTGTTGACGGCAACGGCAAGACCCGGAAAGACCAGTACACGACGATGCCCGAAATGCCTTTTCACATTGAGAGACTCTTCTTCGAGGATGAGATGGTAAATGATACGGAAGGCCGGTTCATGCACATCGCCACCCTGGTGGAAGGAACTTCCGTTGTGATTCAGTCCAATGAGAATCCGGAGTTCTCAACGTCCATCGACAGACTGCAGTCGGCCGTGGTGCCGGCGGGTATCGGGAAACACACCTACATCAACAATGACGGTCGGCACGCGTTGGTTGTCATCATCAGGTTGAAGAAGGGGTAGAATTCCGACAGCCGGGCCATCCGGCGATCCGGTCCTTCAGCTGCCTGGCAAGCTCGGGCTCCGTGCCGGTATCCAGTCCCACGACCTGCGACAGGAACGGTACCGGGTCGGCTGCCAGTTCCCGCACCTGCCGGTCGGCGTCATCCGGACTCCCGTCCTGCCCGTCCGGACTGAAGCCCAGGGCGGCGGCGAACACATCCAAAATGCCGTCGTTCGGCAGCTGATGCCGGAGCGCTAGCGCCGCGGGGCCGACAACCCGGTCGTTCCGGTGGAGCTTGCGCTTCAGGTCGCGGCCTACCCGGTAGATCGTATCTCCCAGAGACCTGTTCCGGAATCGCCCGAGCAGATCGGCGATGTGCTCGTCAGTATCCGCTTCGGTGAACACACCGGGGTACTCGGCCCGCAGGGCCGCAGCGCTGGTTTTCATCGATGATTCCACTTTCCGGTAGACCGTATCGTCCTCCAGTACCTCCCAGATGAACGTCGCTTCCGGGTGGGCACGGTGACCCATATAGGCGACTGCCGCATGACCGAAGTTGTGGATGTACAGTTTGCGGGCCACCCAGGGGGCGATGGGGGAAACGGCCAGGAGGTCCGGGACCTCCGGAATCGGTCCGGTGAAACCGTCGGCATCGACGATGAGCGTATTGAACGGTTCGGCCCGGCAGAACAGGGGATCCCGGGCTGCTTCCCCGGCGTCCATGATGGGCACCATCTTGCCGATGCTGGTTTCGATGATGCCCAGCCGTCGGTCAATCTCAGGCAGTGAGATGCCGCGCTTGATGAAGGTGTTCCGGGCCAAGTCACCGGCGCCTTTCAGGTTCTCAGACAGGATGATATCCAGGGTTTCCGTCCGGTCCGTCGCCGCGGCGGCGATGGTTCCGAGAGCCACAGGCAAGTTCCCCGCTCCCACGCAAGTGGCGCAGATGGATGCCGCATCCAGTGCGGCGGCAACAGCCTCGGCATCCCGGGCATCGACGCCCCGGACCGGTCCGATGGTCTTCTCCGTATCACCGCTCGCGGACACCTCCCTCAGGGTATAGCTGCTGTGCCGGGACAGCGCCTCCAGAACCGGAGGCGCTACATCGACGAACACCGCCTCGTAGCCGCCGGCGGTGAACACCGGGGCGATGAACGACCGGCCGATGTTGCCGGCGCCGAAGATGACGATGCGCGGCCTGTTTTCGGATGAGCTCATATTGCCAGTTCCCGTTCATAGGCGGTGATGAACGATTCCAGGGCCTTCCGTTTGTCCCCGGGCCTTTCTTCGTAGTACACGCCGCCCAGGCAGGTCAGCGCCAGGGAACCTGAAGCGACTCCCGACTTGACGGCGTCCACCAGATTCAGGGGAACGTCGCCTTCGGCAGCCAGCTGGTCAGCGACTGACGCCAGGACGCCGCCGACGAAGTTGTCGCCACAGCCTGTCGTATCCCGGGGGTGGGTGCACTTTGCCACGACTTCATCGGCGTACCGGCTCGTCGGCAGGCTGGTCCGTTCCGGAGAGGCGAATCGGCTGTCGGTTCCAGCGGCGAACAGGACATCGTCGATGCCCCGGGTGATGATGATCGTCCGGCATCCTTTGTTCAGGAACCACTGCATCGCCTGATGAGTGTCGCCGCGGCCGGAGATCTTCAGCGCCTCCTCCTGGTCGACGACCAGCAGGTCGATGTTCCGGTAGTCCTCCACCAGCGGCCAGGGACGCCCTTTCACCTTCGCTTCGTTCCGGAAGTCATACGCTGTATTCACCAGGACGAAGGCACCGAATTCCTGTCCCCGGCGGCAGAGGTCGTCCAGGGCATCATGAATCAGCGGAACCAGGGCGGTGCCGCCGAAGGCCAGTACCTCGGCATCGAAGAAGTTGTCGGGCAGGGAATCGGGGCCGTAGGCGCCGGCGGCGCCGATGGTGCTGATGAACGTTCTCTCACCGCTTCCATGACCATGGTCGGGATCGGAGAGGACATCCGTACTGGGCGTCGGAAGTTCCTTGACAGTGTAATCGTTCAACGGAAAACCGGTCCGGGTCAGCAGCTCGCGGAAACGGCGTCCGTTGTCGTCATTGCCTAGAACGCCGGCGAACCGAAACCGGATATCCGGATTGTCGTTCACCTGGGCCGCATGAAGGACGGCGACGATGCCCGGTCCGCCGATATTGGATGAGTCCGGGGCGTTCACACCTGTCAGTTTCTCAAGAACGGCGGTGTACTCTGTACCGGCGAACTCGGTCAGTGCTTCCGAGAAAACCAGGCCGCCGGTGGTCAAACCGCCGTCTCCGGCCTCCCGGGAGAGCAGCTCGCCGTAGTAGGGCCGGGTGAAATCAACACGGCCGTAGAGGTTGTCGATCAGGCTGCAGCCTGTGGCGTGGACTCGGATCATTCAGTCACTCCTGATTAGGAATGTAGCATAATCTCCCACCAGGAGGCGCCAGGGCTCCTCGTCCTCATCGATCTTCGGGAACCGGCCGACGGACTCGTAGAATCGGTTGTCAGACGTATCGTCATTCACCTTGCTCACTTCCCCGGTGAGTACCCGGCCGCTGCCCGGCTGGCCGTAGAAACGGTGGTACAGGCCGGTGGTGAGGGTGATGCTTTCGCCCGGGCCGAGAATCAGCGGTTCGCCGGCTGACACCGTGCGGGGAATCGCGTCGCACATCACCGTCACCGGCGTATCGAGTGCGTCGTCCGCGTTATCGGAATTCCACAGTTCGATGACCAGATTGCCGCCGCCCCTGTTGATGATGTCTTCGGTCTTGTCCCAGTGGAAATGCCGGGGCGACTCCTGGTTCTCGTCGACAATCATGATCTTCTCGGCATAGGTTTTTCCCGGCTCTGCCGGATTGCCGTTGCGCAGGGTGAAGAGCATCAGACCGCGCTTTGCATAGTCTTCAGATCCGAAATCTGTCAGGTCCCAGCCGAGTCCGCCTTTAAAAATGGCCCGACAGTCCATTGACACTTCTTTCCAGTCCTGCAGCGTCCAATCGGCCCAGGGGGGGAGGGCGAAGCGGTGCTCCGCAAAGAATTCCCGGGCCTGTTTCAGGTGTTTGTTGATATCACTGCGTTTCATTTCGTATCTCCATGTCGAGGCGCTCGATGCGCTGATCTTCAGGTATGGTCGCTCCGCTGATCTTTTTGAACAGTTTCCGGGTCGCCCGGCGGCCGATCTCCTTGTGGGGCTGCACCACTTCCATCATTCCCGTCGGGAAATACTCGGAATCCTCGCCGAACCGGGCGATCCGATACAGACCGTCCCCCGGCGGCCGGCCGGTGAGCTCTATAAGGAGTTTTCGCAGCTTGAGGGCGAGTCCGTTGGTGGAGACCAGGAAACCGTCCGGCAGGGTACCGGCGGCAATGGATTCCTTCAGCCAGTTCCTCAGGTCGTCACTTTCGGGATCCCGCCTGCGAATCAGGCATTCCCGGACAACGTCGGCCAGGCCGGCGTTCTCCACTGTCGAATAGAAGCCGCCCCGCCGTTCCTGGAGCGTGGAGATGTTGATATCTAATCCGACATAGGCCGGTTTCCGGCAGCCTTTATCCAGCAGTCTGGCGGTCGCACCGGCAGCGGCTGCCCTGTCATTGCCCAGCACGGCGCACGTATCGATCCCCGGAATCATGCGATCGAGAACGACAATTGGGGTGGCGGACCGGGCAACTCGTTTCACGACCCTATCGCTGTATTTCTCATGGTTGAACGGGGCATAGGGGATGATCAGCAGGCCGTCGACCCGCCGGTCCTGCAGGCTTTCCAGGTTGCGTGCTTCCACCTTGTAATCGAGGGAGCTGGTGGCAATCATCAGGCTGGTCTTCTTCTGGTTGGCCACTTCCTCGATACCTTCCAGGACATGGTTCATGAAACTTTCGGTCATATCCGGAAACACGACACCGATGGTGTCCGACCGTCCGACACGCATGGAGCGGGCCAGTCGATCCGGCCGGTAGCCGAGGCGTTCGGTCGCTTCTTCGATTCGAATTCTTGTTTCGTCGGAGATCCGGTATTCCTCGCCTCTTCCGCTCAGGACGAGTGAGACCGTCGCAGTTGAAACAGAGAGCTCTTCAGCCAGATCTTTGATGGTCACTCTTTTGCCGGACATCCCTGATCAAACCTCAATTACTATTGAATAAACGATTTAGCATTCTCTCATGCTCTCTCTTATCTGTAAAGGAGAATCAACGATTTGTTCCGGCCGGATCCGGTAGGTCCTGACGCTATTTTACTCTTCAAGATCGGCAATAACTCTATAAAAATATATAATATAAGTAAATAAAGTTATTATCGAGTGAGGTGTAATTGATCTTTTCTGCTGTTGAATTGGATTTCCTGTACCTGGAGCAGCTCCAGAAACTTGAATTAATTCGGCAAAATAATTGTTGACAGCGGCATTTCACCATGATAAGATTCGCTTATGACCTCGCTAAAACGTGTTAGGACGGCCTTGGAACACGGGGAACCGGACAAACTTCTCATTGACTTCGGCGGAATGCGATCCACCGGCATTCAGACGATCGCCTACAACCGACTGCTGGACCATCTGGGAATCAGAGATGAGAAAGCGAAGGTCTATGACGTGTTTCAGCAGCTGGCCGAGCCGTCGCCGGAAGTGGTAGGCAGGCTGAACGGCGATGCCTGCCAAATCCACCGGCTCAAGCCGGCATTCGGAATCGATATCCTCGGATGGCGGGACGGAGGATACGACTTCACCCAGGCGCACAGCATCCAGGCCGACGTTTCCCCGGATGAAGTGATGGCGATCTACGAGATCGCCGTTGAATATAGGTGATACATCCGCATCAGCGGATATCAAATGGAGGTTCCTATGAAAAACGTACTCAAAGTGATGCTGGCTCTCGTGCTAGCATGCAGTCTTACCGGCGCCGTGTTCGCCACCGGTGCATCTGACGACGGCGCCAAGAAGGTAGCCGGTGTTGTCTTCCAGGAAGACCAGTTCATGAAACTGCTCCAGCTTGGATACCAGGATGTCGCTGAAGCCGCTGGATTCGAATTTTATCCCGGCAACACCAACGGCGATGCCGCCAAGGAAGCTGAGCTGCTGAACACCTACCTGACCCAGGGTTACGCCGGTGTCGCTATCTCGCCTATCAGCGAGAAAGCTTCGGTCAAGGTTCTGAAGGACGCCGCCACTGACGGTCTTCTGGTCGGTATCTCCAACCATACCTTCATGGACCAGCCGTTCATCACCGGCGCGTTCACTTCCGACAACTACGACCTCGGCTCCACCGTCGGCAAGGTTGCTGCCGCGTACATCGCCGAGAACATGAACGGCGAAGCGAAAATCGCTATCCTGCAGTACAAGTCGCTTCTTCCCGAACAGTCCTCCGCCCGATCTAGCGGTTTCCTTGACCAGCTCAAGGATCTGCCCGGCATCGAAGTGGTGACCGACCAGGACGCCTGGATGCAGGACAAGGCCATCGCCGTCGGCGGCGACATCATCACCGCCTATGGTGACGAGCTGGACATCATCTTCGCAGCCAACGAAGGCGGCACCATCGGCGCCACCATGGCCGTCAAGAACTCCGGCCAGGACATCAAGGTTTTCGGTTTCGACGGCAGCGAGCAGATGGTTCAGCTCCTCAAAGACGACGCCGACATCCTTCAGGCCGTCATCGCCCAGGATCCCTACAACATCGGCGTGAAGACCATGGAAACTGTCGTGAAGGCCGCCATGGGCGAAGACATCTCCGATACCCAAGGCACGTCCTTCATCGTCCCCGGTGTCCTCCTGGAGCGGGCCAATCCCGCCGGTCTGGATGCTTTCGTCACGGACCTCAAGTCCAAGATGGGCAACTAGGACCCAAAATCGTTTGATACAATGATGAACTGGGACCGGTGCAGCACCGGTTCCGGTTTTTTAAAATCCAAGAAATCGAGGCAAACATGAGCGTTCTGAATGCCTGTCATATCACAAAGGATTTTCCGGGAACCCGGGCGCTGGATGATGTCAGCATCTCTTTCCAGAGCGGGAAAGTGAATGCCCTGGTCGGGAAGAATGGATCGGGTAAGTCAACGCTCGTGAAAATCATCAATGGCGCCTACGAACTGTCGGCCGGCACCATGAACATCGATGGTGAAGATTTCTACTATTCTTCACCCAAACAGGCCGCCGAAGCCGGCATCGCCACCGTCTACCAGGAGATGTCCCTCATTCCCGGACTGTCTGTGGCGGAAAACATCCTGATGGGCCGCTACAGGATGAAGGGACCCTTCGTCGACTGGAAGAAGACCTTTTCCGACGCCCAGGCGATCCTGGGCAATATGGAAGTGGAGCTTCCGATCCGGGAACTGGTGGCCAACCTCTCTGTGTGGCAATGCCAGGTGATCGAGTTCGCCAAGGCCATGAGCATGAATCCCAAGGTTCTATTCCTGGACGAGCCGACCTCCTCCCTGGCCCATTATGAAACTGAAAAACTCTTCCGTCTGATCCGCCGCCTGGCGGACAAGGACGTGATCGTCATATATATCTCCCATCGACTGCAGGAGCTCTGGGAGATCGCCGATACCTGCGCCGTGCTTCGGGACGGCAAGTGCGTGGGCACCCTGGAGATGAAATCCGCCACCCAGAAGGACCTGCTGGGCCTGATGTTCGGCGATGTCGCCATCCGGGAACGGCCGGCGGACATTGTCCCCGGCGAGAAGACGGTATTGAAGGTTGAGGGATTCACCTGCGAGCCTTCCTACCGGGATATCAGCTTCGAACTGAAAGAGGGTGAGATTCTGGGAATCGCCGGAATGCTCGGCGCCGGACGGACGGAGCTGCTGCGGGGAATCTACGGGGTGGACATGGCCGACAGCGGTTCGATTCATATCGAAGATTCGCGGGTCACGAAGCACACGCCCATCGAGATGAAGAAGAACGGGTTGGCCTTCATCCCTGAGAACCGGAAGGATGAGGGGCTGGTACAGATCCTGTCGATTCGCGACAACCTGAACCATGCCAGTCTCGCCAGGGTCACCAGGGGCCTCTTCGTGGACCGGGGGCTCGAGAAGCAGCAGTCCCGAACCCAGGTGGAAGATCTCCAGATCAAGATATCCAGCGATGAGTATCCGATGACCACCCTGTCGGGAGGCAATCAGCAGAAGGTGGTTGTCGGGAAATGGCTCAACGCCAGACCGAAGATCTTCATTTTCGATGAACCGTCCCGGGGCATCGACGTCAACGCCAAACAGCAGATCTTCCAGATCGTCTGGGACCTGTCCCGTAGGGGATTGAGTTCCATCGTGGTTTCCTCGGAACTGGAGGAGCTGCTGGAAATCTGCACCAGGATCATCATCATGAAGGATGGTGTGTTTATATCGGAAGTGAATCCCGACGATCTGAAAGTGAAAGAACTCTACAGTCTGTGCATGGGGGGAGATGAATAATGGACAACACCGCGTCGGCCGGAAAGAAATGGGCCGAAATCTTCAAGAAATACATGATGGAGATGATCCTCGGGGTCATCATTCTGATTCTGATCTTCACAGCGCCGGGCTTTTTCACGCTGCGCAATGTGCTGAACATCTTCCGCAACGTCGCCATCACCGGTGTCATCTCACTGGGCATGACCATGGTGATCATCGGCGGGGATATCGACCTTTCGGTTGGATCGGGCATCGCCCTGTCGGCTGTCATCGTTTCCACCGTCGCCGGCAAAATCGCCGAATCGGGGGCGATGCCCCTGGCTTCCTCGGTCCTCATCGGCATGCTGGTGGCTCTGATCGTGGGCTTCCTCATCGGGCTCTTCAACGGATTCATCCGGACGAAATTCAACATCCCCTCGTTCATCATCACATTGGCCATGCTCAATGTCCTCTATGGTCTTTCCGCTATCATCTCCAACGGCTTCCCGGTCACCACCCTGCCGGACTGGTACAACTGGATCGGCGCCGGACGGTTCTTCAACCTGATTCCGGTGCCCGCCCTGTGGCTGCTGCTGGTGTTCATCATCGTTTTCATCATCATGAACATGACCAAGCTGGGGCGTGAGATCTACGCGGTGGGCGGCAATCCCGAGGCGGCGCGGCTGTCGGGCATCAATGTCACCTTCGTGAAGATCACCGCTCTGGCGACAGTTCAGGTTCTGGCCGCTTTTGCCGGCATCATCCTCTCCGCCCAGGTGATGGCCGGTTCCTCCACCTTCGGCCGGGGCTATGAAATGGACGTCATTTCGGCGGTCATCATCGGCGGCGCGAGCCTGGGCGGCGGTATCGGCAAGGTCTGGGGAACACTGATCGGCATCATCTTCCTGGGGGTCATCAGCAACGGCATGACCTTGTTCGGAGTCGGCGACTTCGAGAAGTACGTTGTCCGAGGCGGCCTGATTCTCTTCGCCGTTCTGCTCAACACGATACAGACCGAAGGCATCACGTTCCGGCGCAAACGTGCCTGATCCGGCTCCAGACTATACCCGACCGGTCGCGGCCTGCAGAAACAGCTGTGAAGCACCGTTCCCCCTGTACGAGCACGACGTCGCGGTGAATGTCGTCGAATCGCTGTCCGGTCGGGAGCTCGTCTCCCTGGCCAAGGGCGATGAGAACGACCGGGCGGAATTCTTCCGGATCTATGCCGGAACGCTGGCGTCCCAGGGCTACGACACCGTGCCCTCCGAGGGCTGCGTCACCGAACTGATCCAGGGAACCGAAGGTCTCTGTGGCCGGGCCGGGGCCCTGCTCAAGGACAGGAAGGACGTGGAGGCCTTCGACTGGGACGGCATTCCCGAGGCTTATTTCCGGCGCTTCTCCCCGAGTTTCCGGGCCCTGGGCCGCTCGCTTCCGGCGGGGATGAAGGCCCATGGCGACGTCGGCAACGGCGTGTTCGAAACAATCCAGGATTTCGTACCGCTGGTGGACATCGCCTATCTGCAGGTGAATGGTCCGAAGGGCTGGGAGCTCCTGGTCCGCCGGATGGATGACCTCCTGGTGGCCATCTTAGGACCGCTGCCTCCGGGAGTTCGGCGAGATCTTCGCCCTCTTCCGCTTCGGCGACGACCTTGGTTTTCAGAGTTCCACCCTCATCCAGCCGTCGGAAATCACCGGCCGCATTCTGCCCCAGTATCGGCGGATCATCAGCCTGGCGAAGGCGACTGGGAAGCCCTCCCTGCTTCACTCCTGCGGCGTCATCGACACGGTGATGGAGGAGATTATCGCCTGGGGCTCGGGTAACCAGATTACCGACTACACGCCGCCGGAGAATTTCACCGCCATGGTGCGGGCAATCCTGGAGTAGGAGATAAACGATGGAAACAACAATGACAAACGGACGAAAGGCCTGGCGGCTGAGCAACGGTGAGACGGAACTCAGCGTGACGGAACTCGGGGGACATATGGCTCCCGTGCGGTTCTTCGCCGATACGGACAGTCTGGTGGAACCCTACTACATCAGTCCCTGGCAGGAGGAGGGCGGGGACGTCCCCGGTCCGGGAGTCCTAGGCTCCCTGAGGGGCGATTTCTTCTGCATGCCCTTCGGCGGCGACAACAGCCTGGACGGCGATGTCCATCCTCCCCACGGGGAAGTCAGCGAAGCGGCCTGGACCTTCGACCATGTGGATGCCGCCGAGAGCGGACAGACCCTGGCTCTGTCCCTGGAAACCAGGATCCGTCCCGGCAGGGTAATGAAGAAAATCGGACTGAAGGGCGGGCAGTCGGCTCTCTACATAAGTCATGAAGTGGAAGGATTCGCCGGGCCGGTCACTCTGGGCCATCATGCCATCATGCCCGGGGACCGGACCCATTTCGTGGATACCAGGCCCCTGATCACCGGATTCTGCGACACGGCGCCGCCGCCGCCGTCCTCGAAGGAATACTACTGGGCCGCGCCCGGTGCGTTCTTCGATTCACTCGAGGCAGTGCCCACCATCTGGAAGGATCCGTCGGCGGTGGATGCGTCGGTGTTCCCCGGGCTGGAAGGCTTCGTGAACGTCCTGCAGGTGTTCCCGGAGAAACCCGGCGACGGGACGCCCCAGTGGATCACCGCTGCTGTGCCGTCTCACGGCTACCTCTGGTACTCCCTCAAGGATCCGGACCTGCTGCCCTCGACGGTACTGTGGCAGGAACACCACGGCCGCCACGGAGCGCCCTGGAACGGGCGCAACAGCTGCATGGGCATCGAGGAGGTCCGGGCCCATCTGGCCTCGGGCCTGGGCGTCTCCGTCGCCGACAATGCCCTCACCGGAAGAGGGTTGGACACATCGATGCATCTAGACGGCCGGAAGCCTCTGGAGGTGCGGAACATCCAGGGGATTTGCCGGATCCCCGAAGGGTTCGACCGGGTGGCCGACGTGGAGTTCCGGGAGGACTCGGTGCGCTTCATCTCCCGCTCGGGATCCGACGCTGTCGCAGCCGTGAACTGGAGCTACGTTCTCCGGGGATAGCGGCCTCCGCCGGCATCCCGATGGCCGGGAGTACCGGTCAATCCTCCGGAATCCGGACGTACACGTCTCCGTCGAGTTCCTGCGCCTCATGGGCGTCCAGTCCCTCTCGGGCGGAGCGTCCAGTCCCTCTCGGGCGGAGCGTCCAGTCCCTCTCGGGCGGAGCGTGCAGTACCTCGCCGGCGCAGATATGGAGCCCCGCGTTGTGCTTCGGATACTTGATGACGTCGCCGTCGAGCTTGCGTTGATCAGCGGCCCCTGCTCATGGGTGCACAGACCGTCGGTGGCGCAGAAACCGCCGTCTTGGGCATAGACGATGATATGCCGGTCACCGGCCCGGAGCGGGGCCTTCTGTCCGTCGCCAACAACTCCAGATGATCGTCGGCGACCTGGAGGCATTCACCGAACCAGGCGGACCAGTGGCGGCGATTGAAGCCCTCCTCGAGATCGCTGGAGGTCCACGCCGGCGTGGACGATAATGTCGGAGAAGTCGCAACAGCGGGTATCAGCTACCCGAAAGTGACTGGGGATAGGTAGTTGGATCGAGGAAACCCGGAGGCCGAGGTCTCCTGATTTTTAGTTGAACATCGAGTCAACATCTTTCTGGTCCTCGAAATCGTCAAGTTTCTTAGTGAATGCCTCTTCGGAGATTCCATCCTTGAAAAGCAATACTTGCTCTTTGTCGAGGTAGAGTGTTTCAATCTTGTAGTCAATAAAACTGTTGGTTCTTGATTCGACCTTGTTGGAGTTAATAACCAGCTGATGTCTATTCTCATTCTGGGATAAGAACGAGAAGTAAAGCTCGAGGGCACTCGCCGAATACCAATCATCGCCGAACCGGAAAACGACCGGGCCTGAGATAGTCGAATCTGGAATGGCTTTCTCAAGAGTTACCTGTTTCTCAACGGCGAGCGCTTCCCATTCCAAATACTTGTCGATTGTTTTTCGTAGAGAGACAATATCTGATTCTGATATGTATACATATCCTGTATCCAGGAAGTCCTCGGCTACGAAATAGTATATCCCTTTTTCGTTTTCGTACCCGATTGAGAAACTCGAATCGTCGAGATCTCTCAGAATCTCGTCGTAGGTGTAGGCTGGCCCGGTGAACATCGTGATCTCATCGGCCGAAGTGGCGCCTGCCATCATTGCGATGATTAGGAAGAGAATCAGAAATCGTTTCATTGCATACTCCTGTCTGTTGTTGTCACCTGTTACCTCAAAGGTTTACCCAATATTCAATTATATCACCTTTGACAAGCATTGTCGATCGTTGAGAGTGGCAATTGCTGCGATGCAGTTACTTGTGAACGCAATAACAACCTGTGATAACGCCCTATATTAGGTTCAGGTCCTAGTGGACCCAGAAAGGCATCTCGTTTTGAGGTGTTTCTTTATTTTCTAATCCCTTCCCCTCTATTCCAATTAGTCTTTGGCACCAGTATTGATGGCGTTTTAAATGCGGCTGGTTAGATTCGAATGTAGCAAAACTGCTGCATATTAAGCCTCTCTAATCAACCGGCTATCGATGCCGATACTGACGCCGTTATCATATCGATCCCAGGAGGCTCAGATGGAATTAAACGTATAGTACTGCTTCGTTAATTGAATCTTGAATCTGCTTTTAATTGAATTGTCTTTTATAAATCTGGCCTTCCTTCTCAATAATCATCAGTGTAAGAATCAAATTCTCCGATTTGAGAACATGATTTCGAATAATGAGCTGAGAAGTAAAAACAGGAAGTTGAACATGGCTTATGTGCATCAGGTTTGATAAGGTAATGTTTACCTATCATTGAAAGAGCCATAGCACGCGCTCCAAACATGAATGCTTTTGTCGAAAGATTGGAAGGTTGGATTCGGGGGAAGGTCCTGGATTATTTTCTTTTATTCTCCAGAAACAAGTTCAAAAAATAGTCAAAGAGTGTGCTGATTATTATAATCACCAACGTCCTCATCTAAGGAATTAATACAATCCCCGTAGGAGATATATCCTCAACTGCCGGAATTATCAAGAAGAAGCAAATACTGGGAGGTTTGCACCATCATTATTTCAGAAGCAGCGCTTGAAAGCCCGCTCGATAGAATTAAACTACGGGACGGATTAGCAGGCAATGAAGTTTGCCCTCTACACAAAATTTTTCATTGTCACTTCAGGGATATTCCTTAAGCTAACACTTTTCAAAGGTTCATACTCTGAGTCATCATAATGATAACCGCTCGTCTCTCCTAAAGGCCAGATAGCCGGCATTAGATTTAATACTGTTCCTTTAAACCCCTGAATAATAGCCTGCAGGTTTTCTGTCCCTTTTGAATTAACAGCTTCATTCTCTATGGAGAAAGGTCCTGAAAAGTTTTTTCCCATCAAAGTAGATAAGAATTTCTTCCAATCCATTGAATCAGACCCGCCGAATCCCGGCAGCATCGGTTCATAGGAAAGCCTGTCCCATTCATGTTCCGGAATCGGAACACCGGCTTTGCGGGCTAGTTCGGCAGGCACCTGCTGCTTACCAAAAAACATCCCCCAATGAATACTAGTACTATTTCTCAGCAGTCTGGTTGCTTTTACATGAACAGACTTGATTCTGCTGATATCCGAATGTTCAATAACATCGCAGGGATCCACATGCTGCCAGATATCATGGCTCGGATCATAAATCTCTCCATGAGCCCTGCTCGGTAACACCGTATACATCAGTTTTCTAGCTGCAAGAGTTGCAGGGAGATTATTATAGAAAGAAAAATACCCCGGGCTACGCCACCCCTCCATTGGGCAGTTTTCATAGACAACGGTTACATTATGAGCTTCAGCATATTTTATGATCGGTTTAAATACCCGCTCAAACTCGAAAAGATTGCTTTCAAACGCGCCTTCTTCATGCGGCCAGTCATGTTTGTAGCCAACAAAAGTTCCAACATGAATCCCATTCTCATTCCCGCCCATCAGGGCTGCAATTCTGATAAGTCGCAGTAGATGGTTCTGATTATGCATCCGCTGTTCGGGTTCACCGCCGATCATATTATCATAAGCACCGAGCGACAGTTTTAATTTCCGTTCGTTGAAGTAATTGATATAGGCGGAGGCTCTTTTAGAATCAAACCCTTCATACTCGATATGCGTAGCCGTATGATCCATACGCACACTGTCTTTACGGAACACACATAATTCCAGCCCCTGTACACCGACATCATTTGCAATTCGACAAATATCATCCAAAGTCAATTCGGGAAAGGCGGAGGTCATTAGCCAAATGGGATTATTCACTACAATTCTCTTATTACATTTCGCACTTCAATCCACCGAGATGTTGCTGCACTTTCAATAATAGCTTCACATAAAAGCATTTCCTTCAATCCATCCCTGAATGTGGGGAACGCGGGAATTAGTGAGCTATCTGATTCTTTATTCAGAATATACGTGTAAAAATCTCTGAAATAATTCTTGCTTGTTTCACCGAAGCCTTCCTGATGCCCTCCTGGATAAGAACTGCAAGTTATTGCAGATTCCCCCAATTGAGCCGGATCTTTCAGTATTAGCTGATTCGCTTCATCACGTTTACCCACCCATAATTCATTCGGGACTTCGCTGTTCCAGGCAAGCGCCTCTTCAGAACCATCTATTTCAATTATCAATCTGTTTTTTCTACCGGCGGCAACCTGACTTACCGACAAAGAGCCCTTCGCTCCGTTTGAAAACCGAAGCAGTATTGCAGCAGAATCTTCAGTATTTACTTTGTATTTCTCATATTCATTTTCTGATTTTTTTACAGAACTGAATGTTGTAACATCGCCTATAGGTTTTTTCCGAACAGGATATGCAATAGAAAAATCAGCACATACTTCAGTGATTTCCAGACCACTTATCATTTGAGCGATATCCATCCAGTGTGTCCCGATATCTGCCACGGCCCTGCTCTCACCTCCGGATGCAGCGTCCAGCCGCCAGCTGTAATCTGTATCAAAAAGGAGCCAATCCTGAAGATAGCTGCCGTGAATTGAAAAAATCTCTCCGACTGTACCCTTTCGGACACGTTCTTCCATTTCCCTTGCCATCGGATAATATCTCAAGTTATAATGAACACCGGCTGCAAGTCCGGTATTATCAGAGAGTAAAACTAGTTTCTCCGCTTCTTCCACCGTCAATGCCAAAGGCTTTTCACATAACACATTCTTTCCAGCTTCAAGAGCTTCCCTGGCAATCGAATAATGAAGAAAATTCGGTGTACAGATATGAACAGAGTCAATATCAGGATTAGCCAGTAGATTTCTGTAATCTCCGTATGCCAAAGAAATATTCATTTTTTCAGCAGCTTCATTAGCTTCCTGCTGATTCATTGCCGCGATTGCATCCACTCGAACAAGATTTGGATTCCTGCGCAGACCTTCTACATGTACCGGGCCGATAAAACCGGCTCCAATTATTCCTACAGATATAGTGTTATTATTCCCCATGTTTTTTATTTCGATTTGTTCCCTATAGCAACAGCCATTATTATAATCATTCCCCGGATAATCATCTGACCGCTTACGCTCAGTCCCGCAATAATCAAGCCGTTGTTAATTACTCCAACAAGTAGCGAACCCATTATCGCACCGATGACAGAGCCTGTCCCGCCGGCCATAGATGTTCCTCCGATAATAACAGCTGCAATTACAGACAGCTCATCACCCTCGCCAAAAGTATATCTTCCAGCCTGCATCCTGCCGGAATATAGAATCCCTGCGAGAGAGGCGGTCATACCCGATACGCACATAACCATGAGCTTAATCATACTGGTATTTACGCCGGTGTATTTTGCAGCAAGTTCATTTCCTCCGGTTGCAAGCACCTGTTTGCCATAGGGAGTGTAGGACATCGCATAAAATCCGAGTGCCGCAATAAAGATGGTCCAGATGAACAATATTGGTATCCCGAAGACCGTTCCGGTACCAAAAAGAAAATTGAACCTTTCGTTGAGGATTGGAACCGCCGCAGTATTTGTAATGGTCATGGACAAACCCTTTACTATACTCAGCATCCCGAGTGTAACGAGAAAAGACGGAATTGACAGCCTGGTAATCAGCAGTCCCGAGGCAGTACCGATTACAAGTCCTATTACCAGACCGGCAATAAAACTGATAAATAAACTATTAGTTGCGTTCACCGTCAGTGCAGTTACTAATGCAGTCAGCGAAGCGATTGAACCAACCGACAAATCGATCTGGCCAGTCGCAATTACAAATGTCATACCTACTGCCATAACTGAAATCATTGCGGTCTGTCTTGTGATATTCATGATATTTTTAATCCGTAAGAATCCACTGTTACGCAGTAATATGGAAAAAAAGATAAAAACAAGTACAAACGCAAAATAAACTATATATTTTCGCCAGTCGATTTTCCTGATCTTTTCATCTTTGATGCTGAATTTCATACTGTAATTCTTCCTCATTCAGCGTACCGTCATTTTTTATCTTTTCAACAGCGACTCCGTCCTGCAGTGTTATAATACTATCGCTGATTGCGATGAGTTCCTGCAGTTCGGATGAAACTATTATTACACTGTTCCCCTGATTCGCATAGCTTCTAATCAATTCAATGATTTCCACTTTTGCACCTATATCAACACCGGCTGTAGGTTCATCAAGCAGCAATAGCTTGGGCGATAGTTCCAACCATTTCGAAATAACAAGTTTCTGCTGATTTCCTCCGGACAGCAGGCTAGTCTGCTGAGTATATCCCGAGGTTTTTATATTGTATTTACCAATAGTATTCACGGCCTGTTCTGCTGTTTTCTGCTTGGATATATGGAACGTCTTTTTCTTCCTGCTTAATTTCGGAAGTAGGAAATTTTCAGATAAACTATGCATCAGAACCAGTCCCTTTCTTCTGCGATCATCCGGTACCAGCGCAATTCCACTGTTGACTGAATCTCTAACATTATTAATTTTGACAATATTGCCTTCAATTTCAATGTCGCCGGTTCCGTTCTCCAGCCCGAATATATACTCTAAAATCTCAGTTCTGCCGCTCCCCATCAAACCTGCAATACCCAAGATTTCACCCCGATGCAGATGCATTGAAAAATTCTTTACAGTGTTTCCGATATTTACATTTTCAAGGTTCAGAACCACTTCATTCGAAAAATCACGCTTATGATATATGAACTCTTCATTTGCTTCCTTGCCAATCATATCTAAAATCACCTGATTCAGGTTAGTATCTTCCGTATCATGCGTGGAGATCATCTCTCCGTCTTTTAGTACCGAGATAGAATCTGCAATCTGGAATATTTCACCCATTCTGTGAGAAATATATACAATTGAGACACCCTCTTTCTTGCACTTTCTTATCAGCTTAAACAGATTCTCTGTCTCCTTGTCTGAGAGAGATGTCGTCGGTTCATCCATCACCAGTATTTTTGAATGTTTTGAAAGTGCTTTTGCAATCTCTACTAATTGAGAATTGCCTACACTTAAATCACTCATCTGGTCATCTGGTGAAACAGGGATTTCAAGCTCAGCAAGCAGTTCACGGGTTTCCTGTTTCTGTTTTTTGTAATCAATTGATATTTTTGATCTGACTTTTTCAGAAGTCAGAAATATATTATCAGAAACGGTCAATGTCGGAATAAGGCTTAACTCCTGGAAGATCATAGCTATACCACGAGTTTTTGCGGCTTTAGGATTAGCAAAGGTTACAGCCTCTCCATCGACCTTTATAGAACCAGAGTCGGATTTGTAGACTCCTGTAAGAATCTTCATCAAAGTAGATTTTCCGGCACCGTTTCCGCCGACAAGAGCTCGAGCCTCTCCCCGCTTTAAATTGAAATCAACATTTTTAAGTACTTCCACCCCGTTAAAACCCTTACAAACATTTTCCATTTCAATTACATAATCATTCATAATTGACTCTCAATAATAGTCCACCTTTCGGCGGACTATTATTTTCAAAGCTTTACCCAGCTTCCAGACTCAGACGAACTGAGTACAGCATCACAAATTCTAGCTATTTTCACTCCATCTTCAAAATTGGGAGATGATTCCGTGTTATCTTCGATTGATTTAAAGAAATCATAGCACTCAATAATTTTCGTATCACTATAGCCGATACCCAGAGCTGGAATAGGCCATAGCCCTTCCCCATACGGATGTGCCGGGCCGCTATAAATAGTTCTAAAACCTCTCCTGTCGGAGGGATCATTACTGTAGTAGACTTGAAGTTCATCGCGATTTTCATAGTTGAAAAACAGGCTTCCCTTCTCGCCGTGAATCTCGAAAGTTATAAAATTATTCCTTCCCCATCCGTTTCTGGTTGCCTCAAAGCTGCCGAAAGCGTCGTTTTCAAACTTCACCATAAATGAAACTTCATCATCAACATCTACCGCTGCAAGATCAGTCTTATCTTCCATTTGCACGGTACCAAGCTTGTCCACATTATCTTCCTGCTTCGGTCTTTCAGTAATGTAAGTCTTGGCTCTGCCTATTACTTCCGAAATATCTCCGACAAGAAACCTCGCCATATCGATAATATGCGTGCCTATATCACCAAGTGCGCCAGAACCGGCAACGTCTTTCTGAAATCGCCAAGAGAGCGGTGATGAAGGACTTGCAGACCAGTCTTGAAGATAAGTACCTCTGAAGTTAAGAATCTTACCGATTTCATTCTTCTCGATAATTTCCTTTGCAAGCAGTACCGCAGGAGTTCGTCTATAATTGAATCCGAGCATGTTTTTTACGCCGGCTTTTTTCACAGCATCATACATCTGCTCCGCTTCGGCAACTGTTCTTGCAATCGGCTTCTCACAAAAAATATGCTTTCCGTTTTCAGCAGCAGCCACTGCGATTTCAAGATGCAAATCATTCGGCGTAGCAATATTGACAACATCAATTTCAGGATCAGATACAACCGCTCTCCAATCGGCGGAGGATTTCTCAAACCCAAACCGTTTTGCAGCTTCTGCCGCTTTTTCTTCAGTTATATCTACGATTGTTTTCTTCACCGGAACAGCCGGTGCCGGCCAGTAGCAAATCGGCATTGACGAATAGGCCATAGAATGCGCCTTCGCCATAAAACCAGCGCCAATGAGCGCAATATTATATTCTTTCATTGCTCACCTGCTAGTCTACGTATGCGCCGGAAATTTCTTCTGGCGCTTTAACATGATACACCTGTTCGTAAGCCTCAAGAATATTGTTATGAGTTACAGGAAGAGCAGGGACTGCTACATATGCTGGAGCATCTTTCTCCAAAAGAGCATAGGCAGCAAGAATTGCTTCAGCAACACCCTGATCATAGGGCAGCTGAGCGCCCAATCCCTTTATTATTCCCTTGGCTGCGATATCTCGGGCAGCATTGTTTCCAAGGTCTATAGTTGTTACAACCAAATCATTTCTGCCCGCTGCTTTGGCTGCGGATACTACTGCTTCTGCAGGAACATCCCAAACTGCAAAAATACCGTCTATATCAGGATACTTGGTAAGCATTCCATCAGCCACTTCACTCACCTTGTTAGGATCTGTAAAACCGCCTTTACTAATGATATTAATACTGGGATACTTGTCCTCTATTGTTTTTTCAAACGCTTCAACTCGCTGGTTTGTTACAAAGAAGTTTGTATCAAAAAAGATAACGCCAACATCGCCTTCCCCACCTAATTCATCCGCCATGATATCTGCTGCAGCTACACCGTTTCCATAGTTATCTGCAGAAACGACACTGACATAATCCTCGCCCTGAGTCATATTTGCCGGAGTATTGTCCATGAAAACAATTTTAGTGCCTTCAGCAGCGGCCTGCTTGTATGCGGATGAAGTTGATACAGGATCTACAGGAATACTGACAATGATGTCCGGAGACTGAGCCATTACTGTTTCTATATCCGATACCTGCTTTTCAACTTTGAAATTAGCATCCGTAATCGCAAGAACCTCAATGTTTAATACATCAAAAGTATCCTTAAGTCCTTTGACCTGCGCACTCGACCAGTCATTACCTGCATAATGCAGTACTATAGCGGCAGTGTAGTTCTTGCTTCTGATCTTTTCAACTTCCTCTTTGCTCAGTTTGACAACTGCAGCTGAAGTTGCGGTTTCTCCATGCGGACCTGTACTTTCGATTGAGGCGTCCGGATCAACACCTACGCTGAGAGCTTTGGCTTCTACTGTTGCAGAATCTGAAGCTTCCGGCTGACCGACAGCGAAGAGTCCTGTGCTTGCTATCATACTGAGAACCAATATGATACTTAAGATTGCGATAAGCTTTTTCATCTTTTTCCTCCAAAATTATATTATCCCAATAAGGGTTTTCAACCTAAGATTTTCACTGTGTTTTTAAATGCTTTTAAGACTGCATTTTCGGGAGTCCCCGGGACTCCGTCCACTTCCACTGCAATATCAACCTCTGAACTCCCATCAAAAAGAGACGCGGCAATAGCCGGAAAATCTACCGCTCCGTCACCGGGAGGCAGAAAACAGCCGTCTTTAAAATCCTTGAAATGCACATAAGGAATCCAGCTCTTATATTTCTTAACAACTTCCACAGGACTGCTTCCGGCAGCCTCGATATGTCCCAAATCTGGAACAAGCTTCATTGAGGAATACTCCATAACCAGATCGATCTGTTCTGCTGTCTCCACAAGAGAACCGAGATGAGGATGATATACTGCTGTAATACCCTTAGAGTCAGCAGCTTCATTTACCTTGTCGAGAGCACCACCAAGCAACTTGATATCCTCAGTTCTGTCAGAACCGAGGATAGTTCCTCCGCCTACAACCAGATAATCAGCGCCAAGCTTCAGAGAAAGATCTATAACCTTGTTGATTTTCTTAAGCTCAATGGCAAGAATATCCTTGAAGATAAACTTTCCTCCGGTATAAACAGCCTTCAATCCCAGCCCGTTATTATCCAGAAGATTTGTAAAATCACTTTCGCATCCTTCGAAATCAATGATATTGCCGTCAAAGATTTCAATTCCGCTGTACCCACAGCTCTTAACGAATGGAAGTATCCTGTCATAATCAAGTAAAGACAGATAATAGGATGCCTCAATATCATTTACAGCTGCAGGGTGAGCAACAACGTCACTCCAGACATTTACCATAATGTTCAAATCCATATTTCCCTCTTTCTGGTATATAAAGCATTATTTGTGCCAAGAGAAAATCATCTAAGAAAAAACTGCTTGTTCGGAGTATAGCGCTCAAATCGGGATGAAAATAAGGCAAATCAAGTTCAATTTTGATGCCGTTGTTTATATTCCCGTTTAATCTTGGTAGTAAAAGTGTTCAGATTCCGTACAAGTGTTGCTTGACACCTGTTCTCTTTTCATTGATGATATCGGCCAATATGGACACAGCCATTCTTGTTGTTGATGACAATGTAAAGGTGTGTGAAACCCTAACCGATAGTCTTGAAGCAAGAAACTACAGTGTATTTACAGCGGTAAATATTGAACAGGCGAAAGGAACCCTTCTTAAAAATAATATAAGTATTGTTCTCCTTGATCTCAGACTCGGGGAAGAAAACGACTTGAATTTTCTTCATTATATAACAAAGAGAAATCCTCTGCTGCCGGTGATCATTATTACGGCCTTCGGCTCTATTGAAATTGCCATTGAAGCTGTTAAAAACGGGGCATTTGATCTCCTAGAGAAACCAGTAAAAATAGACCAGCTTATTTCGGTTATCAACAGAGCGCTTGAGAAAGTCAAATTTGAACATGATATAACATCACTGCCCGACAAGACAAAACTGATCACAGAAGATATCAAGTTAATCGAAGTCCTAAAAAAAATTAAGACAATCGCCACGAGCGATCTGCCAATAATGCTCTGCGGAGAAACAGGTACGGGAAAAGATTTAATTGCAGAATTTATACATGATAAATCAAACCGTGCCGGCAGAGACATGGTAAAATTGAATTGTGCCTCACTTCCTGATTCACTATTGGAGAACGAACTTTTCGGCCATGAAAAAGGTGCATATACCGGAGCGTCCGGACTTTATAAGGGAGTCTTTGAGCAGGCTGATAAAAGCAGTATATTTCTTGATGAAATTGGGGACATGCCCCTGAACATTCAGGCCAAAATCCTCAGGACAATTCAGGATAATGAAATCAGGAGGCTCGGCGGCAGCGGTTCGGTAAAAATCTCCGTAAGGTTTATCGGCGCTACTAATGCTAACATAGAGCAGCTTGTTTCCGAGAACAGTTTCCGGGAGGATCTATTTTACAGGCTTAGCGCCGGACTTTTTTACATACCAACTTTGAGAGAAAGAATAAGCGATATAAAACTTCTTTCTAATCATTTTGTTTCAAAATATAACGAAATAAATCATAGCGAAATCAGTATATCAGATGAAGTTATATCTGTTCTGGTGGATTATAAATGGCCGGGCAATATCAGAGAACTAAAGAATGTTATAAGCTTTGCCTGCACAATAACAAAGGATACATTTATAAAGGTGAGTGATCTACCACCTTACTTCAATAAAAGAATCAATAATGACGGAACCATTCTTGAAAGCAATGAGAAACATACTATTGAAACTACACTAAAAATGTATTCTTTCAATAAGCAAAAATCGGCAAAAGCTCTGGGAATAAGCAGAACTACTCTCTACAGCAAAATGGGGAAATACGGAATTGAGCTCACAAAAGCACTTAAATAGCGATCAAATATTCTCCTTCAGAAATGTAAGCGTCATGAAAGAGAATAAACTAGCGCTCAGAAATATATCAGTGAGTTTTTGCGGTGGCAAGGTATATTCAATTTTCGGTGAACATGGTTCTGGCAAAACAACCCTCTGTAAAACTATCATAGGAGAAAATAAACCGGCCGAAGGGAGTTTACACTTTGAAGGGAAGGAGCTTAAGAAATATAATCTGAGAAAGTCTAAGGAGTTGGGTTTATTTGAGGTTGATCAGCGTATACTATGTCCTGATAATCTGAGTATCTCAGATTATTTTTTTCTAACCGATCTTCACTTAAGCAACTGGATGCATAATAGAAACAAGATTAACAGAAAGAAAGTCAGAGATTTTCTTTTAAGCTATGATATTAATCTTAATCCTGATAAGCTAATTTCCTCTTTCTCTTTTCAGCAAAAAGTTATCATAGATATATTCCAGAAAATATATATGAACCCCGAACTGCTGATACTTGATGAGACAATTGAAAAACTTTCACAGGAATATAAGGAAATTGTGTTTTCAACAATTGAATCGCTGAAAGCAGAAGGACATGCAGTCCTGATAGTCACACACGATATCCATGAAGCACATAAATTATCAGACAGAATACTTATAATGAGAAATGGAGAAATTATTTTCCGAGATTCGATTCGGAGCATTGACGAAATCAGTATAATTAGAATGGCATATACCCAGGCACTCAGTATTTCTGATAAAGCCGATACTAACACAAATTTCTATAGTCTGTTAAAATTCAACCAGGCCATTCTGGAAGAGCTTCCGATTTCTTTAATGGTAATTGATGCAAACAATATCGTAAGAATTTCAAACGCATATGCCAGGACACTGTTTGCTATAAATGAGCTGAATAATCAGAGTATTTCAGAGGTAATGTCGGAAAATCCTGAAGTTGCAGAACTGATCATAGAAATGATAAGGAAAGATAGAGTTTGCTCTAAGCAGGAAATATCCATACATGTCAAAGATATGTTTAGAATTGTAAATATAACTATATGCCCTGTTCAGGATAACACTGTAAAAATAGGAAACCTGATCTTCATTGACGATGTATCGGAACATGAGTTTCTCAGACAGCAGATTATCCAGTCAGATAAATATGCAAGCCTAGGAATATTCACTTCAGGTATTGCGCATGAAATTAATAACCCTTTAGAAATAATTATCAATTGCCTAGACTACCTGAACATAAATATACACAATGACGATTTCAAAAAGAAAATTCATTATATCGAAGAAGAAATTGACCGAATATCAGGGATTATAAAAAATCTTAGTTCATATACACAACTCGGAGAAAAAACATCTCGTGTAAGTATCAATAAATTGCTCACCGAAATGATTGATCTTCTTAAGCCTTATTCGAGTACGCACAATACTGTATTAAGATATTATCCGGGAAATGAAAATACTTACACGAATATCAACAGCGGAGAAATCAAGCAGGTTCTTCTAAATATTGTAAAAAATTCAATCGACGCTATCGAAGGCAATGGGGAAATAATAATATTCGATAAAATAGAAAGAACAGAAAACGAAGACAACCTTTTGATTGTTGTTGAAGATAACGGCATAGGAATACCAGACTCCGAAATCAAGGATATATACCTGCCTTTTTACAGCACCAAGAACCAGGAGAACATGGGACTTGGTCTTTACATCTCTTATCAGATCGTCAATAAATACAAGGGGGTGATTTTATTCGAAAATATCGCTCCAAAAGGCACCCGCTGTATTATAAAACTGCCTATGGCTGAGCGGTAGCGCCCGCACTTTGGCTGCTTCAGCTAACGGTTTATATCACCGGGCTAGTTTTTTGTATCTCTGTGCTCAAATCTGATGCCTCTCTAATCAATCGACCTTTGATGCCGATACTGACGCCGTTATTATAAAGAGCTCAGAAGGCTCAGATGAAAAGGTTGCAACATAAGCTTACAAACTAGAGTTCAAATCCTAGTGGCTCCAAAGGCGCATGAGAGAGTATTCCTCATCTCGAGAAGTTTAGCCGGGGTTTCACCAAAGTCTCCTCCCGCTACCAAGTGAGCCTCATGTGAACAAAAGTCAACCGCTTACCGCTGCTTCCTTCCGGACCTGACGGGGTTGGGCGATGGCTTCTAACACAGAACCCCCAAGATCAACACAGGGGGAGTCGGAGCGGGAGGGATTCGAACCCTCGGTACCCGGTTAGGATACATACGCTTTCCAAGCGCACACCTTCGGCCACTCGGTCACCACTCCATCATGCTTGATTCATCGGAGAGACAGGGATTCGAACCCTGGGTGCCGGAAACCGGCACAACGGATTTCGAGTCCGCCCGATTCAACCGCTCTCGCATCTCTCCGGAAGTATGCCCTAGAGGACTCGAACCTCCGGCCTTTAGGTCCGCAACCTAACGCTCTATCCAACTGAGCTAAGGGCACAGTTACAACGAGGTTTGCGATCGCCACCATTTGTTTCCCGTGCAAATAGGAGCGACAAGTACTAACTTGAATACCTCATCTCCTGGTATTTGAAAATATTATGCAAATTTTGAACAGCTAAGCAAGCTCCCGCAAGCTTCCAAGCGTCCACGATGACCTACTGTGTACCATTGGCTTTCCCCGTGTTATACAGTCAGGATAAGTAATGTCATCAACAGTCGAATCATCATCCAATTGGCGGAAGGGCTGTAGACAGTTTTTATTGATATGAAACGGCTTATACAAAGAATTAAAGCGCCTTCCCTTCTTCCTATACTCTGTTACTTCATCTAAGCCATCTCATTCTGATAAATCTGTAAAATGGCCTAACCACTCGAAATACAGGCTTGACTAACCGTGCCAAAATTCTATCTCCCTTGTTGTTTTCGACCCAGCGATTCCATGAATAAGCCGATCTGAATAAGCCAAATGGCCCGTAATAAAAACTTCTATCTTCGATATAGCTATCAACACCCATTTTTTGACAGCCAAGGCGTACAAAGTGTTCTATGCGAGCGCCGCGCATCTTAACATATATTCTACTTTTTTCCTCATCTTCCATAAAACGATAATGGTGAATAGAAACCTGATCTGTATGTGTAACACGAGCATCGATTTTTTTAAGCCGCCAAAAAAACTCCTCATGTTCACAGTTTTTCAAATCAGGATCCCATGGCGATTTTAACAGCAGTTCTGTTTGAGCAAGGAAAAAGTTCACAACGTAATCGAACCTTGGGTAGCCATCCTCCTTTCTGACTCTGCTATTCGGCATATGCTTCAAAATTAGCTTCTTATCGACAACCTTCATAACACCACGATACACAGGAAGGTCTTCTCCTTCTTCAATTACATTTCCCCCCACCAATTCGTAGGGACTTCCTTCTAGTATCGATAGAAGCACTTCGATTTTTGTATCTATCGTAAATAGATAATCATCATCCAACAACAATGTATATGGCGTTCTCACACGGCGCACGGCGATATTGCGGCCTTCAGATAGTCCAACATCATATTCCACATGGTGATACTCCGTGTTTCGATCCCAATTGTGACTTGTTGCTGTGCGTGAATCATCAACTACAACAATGGGCATAACAGGATAGAAGTTTCTAATGCTGTTAACCAGTTTGATAACCTTATCCATTCGTTCAAAGGTTTTGACAACCGCTGTGCAGAGTTTTTCTACATCCTGGTGTTTCATTTTATTTATCCACCTATCTCTTTGCTTCCCAGTGCAAATAGGAGCGATGAGTACTAACTTGAATACCTCATCTCCTGATGTTTGAAAATACTATGCAATTTTTGAACAGCTAAGCAAGGTGCATTTCTCGCAACTGAAATCATGGTTTTCGAATTGAATCGAGGATTGCTTTGAAACTCGGAGCGTCGGAATCCCTATCAAGCACCGGCTTCTCCCCCCTCTCCAAGGCTTGCCAGTAGCTCCAGGGCATTTTTCTGCTTCCTAGTTCATAATCCATTCCATCCCAGGTATCCTCGCGAAAGGCGTAGAATGCATAGTGCCATCCATTCTCGTTAAAAATTTCTGTTAATTCTTTGAAGTAGTTGGGCAGTCCCTTGCTCATTCTATGGCCGCCAAATTCTCCAACTAGAATGCGGTTACTCGAAACGTTGCTAATCCTTTGGAAGGAAACCACAGCGTCCATATAGTTTTTCAACGTGTTATAATCCCAGTAAACTCCGTTAACGAACCCGGGATATTGAAATTTACCCTCGTTGAGTTTCCTGTTAGTGTAGGCGTATGGTTCATACATATGAAATGAGTAAATCACCTTCTCATCATCATGCCTCTTCAGTTTCCGAAAAGCCTTGGGATCTGCATAAGCTGAGCTGTCCAAAATGATGGGTATGTCTTCGTCTACTTTGCGAATTGAACCAATGACTAGATTATAGAATTCGAAGAGTAGCTTCTGAACTTCATTTTCTTCCGCCTCATTCCCCCGCGGATATAGTCTTTCGGGATGGGGCTCATTCAGAACATTGAAACCAATTACCGCCGGATGTTTGGCTATTGCTTCCGACAAATCTTGCCAAAACTTTGCTGCCTGATTTTGGAATCTCTCACTTCTCCATATACGTAAATCATCCTTGCCGTTATTGTTCTGCCTCCATCTCGAACCCGGAAGACTGAGTACTGTGATAAGCACCGGCATTTCGTACTCGTGGAATATATCTAAAATATTTTCCAGCTTCCTTAAATCCTCGGGAACCAAACCCTGGTAGTTATCAGCATTCCCTATTAGAAAGTCTCGAGCCTCGCTTATGAACTTATCCGGGGCCAATCTGATAAAGGCAATACCGTAGTTCTTCGCAGCCTTTATATCTTCCCTGGATATTTCCTTATTGAAAACATTGGCCCCCCTTTGCTGCTTATTCCAAAACTGCATTTTTTCCGCAACCGCGGGCGTTGCAGCCATTAGCAGACATTGGAATATCAAGAAGTTTATTTTCATCTCGCTAGCTTAAACCTCATACGAAGACAAAACAAGCGGCCAATGCCTCGGAGCTCCGCCCTACGCGGCTTCTTGTTGAAACCGCGGGTTTCCATTGCCCCTATTGGCATCAAGCAATAGAATCAGGAGTGCATTTTCATGCGGATGCCCATGTTCATTCTAAATACTCCCGTGCAAGCAGCAAAAACTCGGATATCGAACATATTGCCTTATGGGCGCGCAAAAAGGGAATTACAGTTGTCGGTACGGGTGATTTCACCCATCCGGCCTGGTTAGAGGAAATCAAGGAAAAGCTAATCCCGGCAAGGGAACCCGGACTACTCCGCCTAAGGCCTGAATTTCAAAAAAGAGTCGATGCCATATCGCCTAAGTCCTCTTTGGACAACCCTGTACGCTTCATACTGGAAGTTGAAATTTCGACTATCTACAAAAAATGGAACAGAACTCGCAAGATTCATCATCTCATTTTTGTGCCGGATTTGCAGACCGCCGAGAAATTAGTGAGAAGTTTGTCAAAAATTGGGAATACTGCCTCGGATGGCCGTCCTATTTTGGGATTGAACTCACGCGATCTATTGGAGATAACCCTAGAATCAGGACCTCACGCCTATCTTATTCCCGCACATATCTGGACACCATGGTTTGCTGCCCTGGGTTCCAAATCCGGCTTTGATTCTATTGATGATTGCTATGAAGACTTGGCGCAGTATGTTTTTGCCTTGGAAACCGGACTATCTTCTACCCCTCCTATGAACTGGCGTCTATCATCTCTTGAGCGCTTTCGCCTCGTATCAAACTCCGATGCACATTCGCCAGGGAGAATTGCTCGGGAAGCCACAAGCTATACTACGGATATCGACTACTTTGCTATGCTCCAGGCGTTAAAAACCGGCGAGGGCCTTGCCGGCACAATTGAATTTTACCCCGAGAGGGGCAAGTATCATATGGATGGTCACCGCAACTGCGGCATCTGCTTCACGCCGGAGGAAACTAGGGCTCACAATGGTCTTTGTCCGGTTTGCGGTAGGGCGCTTATTATAGGAGTTTGTAACAGGATTGATGCACTGGCTGACCGCGCCGAAGAAGAGATACTGCAAAATCCACCGTCAAATGCAAAACCCATGCAGAGGTTTGTGCCGCTGCCAGAAATTCTAGCAGAACTCAAGGGTGTTGGGATAGAAAGTAAGGCTATCAAACAGAGCTATGGGAATCTGCTCGGTAAGCTTGGCCCCGAACTGTATATTTTGGAGTATGCACCGTTAAGCGATATTGAAAGAGCTGAGTCTTCCCTCTTAGCAGAAGCCATCTCACGCCTGCGCCAGGGAAACGTTAATCGCCAGTCGGGATACGACGGGAAATACGGCATGATTCGCATGTTTAAAGAAGAAGAGCTGGCCTATGTGCCTGGAAGCAGCATTCATGCTCAATCTGCCCGATGAATGCTTATAACTTGGGTAGTAATCTAAGTTTGATCTGAAATCATCCCTTGGGCGTAGGGGAAGTTGAAGAAAAACGGGGTGTCTTATAGGGGCAAGCCAGCCGCAAATGGCAAAAACCGCAAATGCTGGATTTCTGAGCTTATGTCATCAGGGGCTCAGATAAATTCGTTTTAAGCTAATTGCGGAGAGGGAGGGATTCGAACCCTCGGTGCAGTTACCCACACAACTCCTTAGCAGGGAGCCCGATTCAACCGCTCTCGCACCTCTCCGAATCGTCGAGATAACCGACCAATCAAAGGCGAAGCCTCATCTCGCTTGATTGTCCTTTACATCGCTTCGCGTTGCAACACTTATCAGGGGGGAATGAAGTTACATGTTAATCACGCATTAGGTGATTATGGGTTTCTCCTTGGGAATCTGGTTTCCTCTTTGTGCAACAAGGGTTTGATGGCCTCTTGCATCGGGAGTCTCAGACAAAGAGATGGCTCTGCAGCAATATCCTTCAGCACATCGCCTTCTCATGATAATGCGCCCAGAGCGGCTTGAATAGCTTTTCACCATTCTTGAGCAATAGATCTCAAAAACTATTCCGATCCATTCGGATAAAGTGGTTCGTTCTCCATATTTAAGAGCAAATCTCATCATCCAGCACAGGCATCTGGGGTCTTCGACGGGAAGGGGATGATTTCGCACTTATTTTCGCCCGTGGTGGCTTTGTGGTGCGCAAGACGGCCTGTGAGCGCAGGCGTAGGAACAACATCACCCTTTGGATCGGGATTTTTGGTATCCGGTGCTGTGGCTGCCAGATTGGTATCCGGTATCTGACGCTCTTCCCATTTTCGCCAACAAAGAAACTGACGGCATAGTTCTGTTGAAATCGTTTAATGAGTATTGCCGCGGTTGAGAAAGGGATGGCAAGCCGCAAAGGGGATATGTTGAATTAATAACTGAACTTCAAGCGCGCTTCCCTTCGCCGGTATTCATTGAGGGTGAGCGAGTTGAAGAAGGCTCTATTTATGCGTTTACTAGCAAGGAAAAACAGTCCGAGCAAAACTCCCAAGTTTACCAGAGTTTATCTGGACCTCTGCGATAAGTTCCGCAAACATGAAGTTTCTGATAAAGAAAGCATCAATGACGATATTGAATTTGAAATAGAGCTGGTTAAACAGGTTGCGATCAACATTGATTATATTCTTCAGCTTGCTGACAAATATCAAAAATCTAAGATAAAGGATGAAGAGATTCTGGCAGTCATTGATAAGGCAATGGATTCTAACATTGAACTGACGTAGCAAGTAAGGAAGTGGTTGAACAATTGAGGTGGGAAATCTCAAACCGGAGAAGGCGAAGAGATTTATTGCTAATGCCTTCCGAAATGGTGAGTTAAAACCTACAGGAACGGATTTGCTAGCATTTTGCCGCCTGTTTCTATGTTCGACAAAGTAATACACGCGCTAAGAAGAAGACTATCGTTCTTGAAAAGCTAAAACTATTCTTTGAGAAGTGCCTAGGTGTATAGAACTAGCTGAACTATGAACCATATAGTGTAGACTCGCCTTCCTACGGCAAATAAGGCCCCTTTAGCTTCCCCCTACCCCCCCAGATCCAGCACATCAAACTGACCATCCGAGAGCGCATGTTTAGCCAGCGCAATACTTCACGTCAGCGATAAGAGCATCCTGCCCAGCAGCTCTTCGGCCTGTTCCTCATCAATGTCAGCCGCGAATTTCGCCACATGGCCTATGGCTGGATAACCAGAGTGGCAGGGGGCCCATTGCTTAGGTCCAGTCCATTTTGTGTTATCTTCCTCATTTTCTTGTAATTTTCAATCATGGTTAATACTATGCGTGGGTATGAAAAATTTGGAGAAAATTATCGTTGGGTTTTTACAGCAGAACCCGGAGCAAAAATTTACGACCCGGGAAATCGCCGATTGGATACTTGAATCCTATCCAGATGAGTGTCGCCAGAAGCAAAAGCGCTCAAAGGCCACCGTAAATCCGCTGGACAATGAAAACGCTCTCTTACAACAAATCGTTGCTGAGATTGGCTCACAGCGCCCGCGTATGCAGAAGCGCTATCCTGAGATTAGAATCACGAAGGGTCGCCCTCGGAAGTATTACTTTGTTGAATCCACTGGCAGCGCTATTGTTGAAGAGCGCGACCTTTATCCAATCCTATCTAAGTTCCTGTGGTCAGAACTTGAAATATACAGCAAGTGCATTGATGAAGAGCGTTCTCACAATTATCGAGGCGCTGGCGATAGCAAATGGCTTTATCCTGATCTTGTTGGCATGGAAAACCTAAGCGGTGGCTGGCTCCGTGAAATCAAAGAGTGTGTTCAGCAATATGGCGATAAGAAAACTAAACTCTGGTCATTCGAAGTTACAATTCTGATCAATCGTTCAAACGTCCGCGAGGTTTTTTTCCAAACCGTTAGCAATTCATCATGGGCCAATTTCGGATACTTGGTGGCCAGCGAAATTGACGGTGAGGACACCCTGAAAGAGCTTCGCATGCTCTTAAGCCTGCATGGCATTGGCTTCATTAGGCTGAATGCTGAGAACCTCTCAGAAAGTCAGATTATGGTTCCAGCTAAAGAACGAAGTGAAATTGACTGGGATACGGTGAACCGGCTGACAGAGGAAAACAAAGACTTCTTGGAATATATCAAGCTTATCCGCCGATTCTACCAAGCTGGAAATGTTCGACAATCTGATTGGGATTAGGCTTTCTCCAATTTTTCTATATCTTTCAGGTCTTTGCTGCCACATTCAAAGATGCCATTGTTTTCGGCTTAGTAGCATAGGCAAGCCTTGGGGACTATGCAGGTATGGAGAAGTTACCGGAGGGAGTGGGATTCGAACCCACGGCAGGTTGCCCTGCACTGGTTTTCAAGACCAGCCCCATAAACCACTCGGTCACCCCTCCAACATTGGATTAGAAACGCTATCCGGGATTTGAGTCCCTGTCAATTCCACGAAGATTCCGATGCCCAACCCACTGTTTATTTCAAAATCCGCTGGCTAGGTCTATCCACCATCTTCCGCCTCTATCTCGCCCTTCATGCTGGTCCCCCTTCTTTCGCAGCCTGTGTAAAAGGTAAATTGCAATCCCTTTAATTCGGAGTGCTCTAACAATCTGCCGGAATTTTGGTAGAACTAGCATCCTTGGCCCATGCATCACTTTTCGCCAGGGTTCAATCATCTGTGCTTGCGTTGCCACTTTCAACAATCAATGCATAGATTCTTTCCAAATCCTCACGGTCGAACCAGGATATTTCAATCTTGCCCCGGTATACGGAACCCTTCAGAATGACCCTTGTCCCAAGTGCCTCTATGAAGTTCTGTTCAATAGCTCTAAGCTCCGGATCTCTAGGGGAAGTCTTCGTTTTTTCCTTCCTCTCCCCTCTATATCCTCGGTTCATATCATTCGCCATCACTTCGGCATCCCTTACCGATAGCGAACGCTTAGTTATTCTGTCGAATAAGAGTTCTTGATCCGAGGGGTTAATCACTGCCAATAAGGTTCTAGCATGGCCCGCGCTGATACTTCCTATATCGATGGCTTTCTTCATCTTATCCGGCAGCTTCAATAAGCGAAGACTATTAGCAATCGTGGATCTTTTTTTGCCCACTCTATCTGCCACGTCCTGCTGTGATAAGCCAAGAACATCCATGAGATTTCGGTACGCCCTTGCTTCTTCCAGAGGAGTTAGGTTATCCCGCTGTATGTTTTCCACCAAGGCAATCTCCAATTTTTGCTCAGACGTGAAATCTCTAATAATGGCGGGTATAGTCTCTAACTGGGCAAGTTTGCCGGCCTTCCACCTCCTCTCGCCAGCAACCAGCGTGTATGTTCCGTCCTCTCGTTCTTCTGCAATTATCGGTTGGAGGATTCCCTGCTGCCTGATCGACTCGGCGAGTTCTGCAAGAGTCTCCTCATCAAAGTGCTCACGGGGTTGTTTGGGATTCGGCCTAATCTTATCGATATGAATAAGGTTCACCCCATCATCATTTTTTCCACTGGCCACCGCAAGGTCAAAGCCCTTTCCAAGAAGTGCATCAACCCCGGAACCTAGAGCCTTTTTCTTAGACACGCCTCATCACCTCGTCGGTAAGGGCGGCATAACTTTTGGCGCCACTACATGCGGGGGCGTACTTGTTGATCGGCACCCCATGGCTAGGTGCCTCCGCAAGACGTATGTTTCTTGGAATAATTGTCTTGAATAAGAACTCCTTGTTCTTTTTAAACGCTGCTTTCATCTGCTGTATAACTTCTTGAGCTATGCGTGTACGAGAATCATACATAGTGAAAACAACACCTCCCACCAATAACTCGGTATTTAGGCTGGACTGCACTCTCTTAATCGTTTGGGAGAGCATGTTCATGAATCCTTCAAGCGCAAAAAATTCACACTGCAGCGGCACTATAACCGCTTGGGCAGCCACAAAGCCGTTCAAAGTAAGGATTCCCAAGGAGGGCGGGCAGTCAATCAGGATGTAATCAAATGCGGACACCTGCGGCGCGATTGCCCTTTTAAGAAAGGTGTTTCGGTCTTCCACATCCGCCAATTCCACCGTTGCGCCAGATAGGCTAAGGTTAGATGGCAGGATGCTCATGTTTTCCTGTGGCGTGCTTACAATTGCCTCGGCTGCCGGAACCTTACCGATTAGCACATCATAAGTTCCCAAGATCTTCCCGCAGACGCCAAGTCCGCTGCTCAGATTCCCCTGCGGGTCGAGATCCACAAGTAATACCCGCTTGCCCTTCGCGGCCATGTAGGCGCCAATATTAACGGTTGAGGTTGTTTTCCCCACACCTCCCTTCTGGTTAGCAAAAACCACTGTCCGCCCCATTAGACGATCATAGCACCAGGTGCCTGCTTAACCAACCCGTAGCCGATACTGCCCTGGCGGGGATTAGGGGCGCGAAACATAACACTGGCAATGAGCTTTTCCCCTTATCTAGGCTGCCGTCGAAACATGGCTCTTGCCTAGCTCGCCGAGGGATGAGGTGTTTGACCAATCATCTCATCTACATTTAAGCTAGTCATTGAGGACACATGAGCATCTCTCTGGTAACGATTCCCGAACGATCATCCGATAATGGAAGGAACTATCGACTCCGATTGTGAGTTTGGCATCCTTAGATTATTAATCTGATAGCGGGGCCCCTTTCGTCCGTGCTATGATGTAGAATAGGAATTGTACATGAGGCACACAGAGCATCCTGAAGCTGACGAAAGACATCTTGATAGAGATATCCTTGCGAAATTACCGAAGATAGAGGTTCACCGCCATCTCGAGGGAACCTACCCGATAGAATCTCTCTTCAAACTAGCTAAAAAAAATGAACTTGACGTACCCCGGAAAATTGAGGAATTCAAGAAAGTTTTTCAATTCCCTAAGGATCACGCTCCCGATTTTCTTCTATTCCTAAGCAAGTTCAAAAAATTCTGGTATAAGTCCCTCACCGATATCGAAAGCATAACTTACGATTCCGTTAAATCATTCTCAAAAGAGGGGTTACACTATATAGAGCTGCGATTCAACCCCCTGCATTTCACTGAGCAAACTAAACTCGATCCCAAGGAAGTTACCAAAACCATAATGGATGCCTCCGATGTCGCGGCAGCGGAGATAGACCTGGAAATCAGATATCTTCTTACCTTCAACCGAAGCATGCAAACCGCAAAGGAGATGCTAGAAATCTACAGGGAACTTCATGAAACCGATCTTACAAAGGTAGTGGGTGTTGATTTGGCTGGAGATGAATTGGGTTATCCCCCCGGTCAATTCTCCACCTTCTTCGATGTGGTGAAAAAGGAGGGCCGATATGGCATAGACATACATGCCGGTGAAGTTTCTGATTCTCGGAACATGTGGATATCGATTGACCAACTACATGCTGATCGTATTGGTCATGGTGTCGCTGCTCACAAGGACATTGAAATCCAAAAAGTGCTGCGGGATAAAAACATTTTCCTTGCCCAATGCATCACTAGCAATCGCCAAACCGGCGCGTGGGAAGATGAGGCAACTCATCCAATGAAAACCCTCACCGAAACCGGCGTGCCCGTAACAATTGCATCTGACGACCCTACAATACAGGATTCCGACCTAGTGGACGATTATAAAAAAACCGTAATCAATTTCAACTGGACTATAGACGATCTTATCGCATCAAACATCAGATCCGTCGAGGCCTGCTTTCTTTCAGACCAAGAAAAAAACAGGCTAACTAAGGGCTATAATCAAGCCGTAGAGGGTTTTCGCAGGGATGTCGGTTTTGATTAGGAAGCATCGAATTCACCTGCCCCTCTGACTGCCTAAGCGCCGCCAATCCTGCTTATTTTCTTTTAGTACAACAAATTAAGCTCTATATGCCGGGGCTTTTCTATTGCACGTCGCGGGGATTTCAAGCACATCCCCCCCGATGTTTCACGTGAAACAGGCTGCCTGCTCATCCCTCCGGCCTTCTATCGAAACCTTAAACTATAACCAGCTAAAACACCAAGGAATCGACAAGCCGCTATTTGCCTTCATGAGTTCTCTTCGCCAAGCGCCCCATTATTTCTATCCCCGTTATTCCCGTTTGGTTGACGAACTATCCCCATAACCGAATCGTCATCAGATATGTTGAGAATTTTGACCCCATGTGCTGTCCTACCCATTATCGATACCTGGCTAACTGCAAATCGAAGGGCCTTGCCTAGTGCGCTGATGCCTATGCAGCTGTCGTTTTTATGGATCGGCAATGCGGCGACAAGTAAACCTGTTTTCGCATTCGCCGGATAGGCCCTCTGACCCTGGGTGCCACGATTGTGCGGTGAAAAGGCAGAATAGCGAGTTCGCTTTCCATAACCCTTCTCGGAAACGAGCAGCATCATTTCATCCGATCTGACCGGACATACAGCTATCAGCTCATCGCCTCTCGCCATGCGGATTCCTCGTACCCCCCTGGCGTTTCTGCCCATCAATCTAACAGTGGTTCCAGGCATCCGAAGACCCTTCCCATAACGAGTTGCGATTAAAACATCTTCTTCATCGCTAATCAAAGTTGCCGTGGCTAAACTATCTCCTGCATCTAGGTTGATCGCAGCAATTCCCCGTGTTTTCGCGTTCCTGAAATCGTAGGTAGCAACCCTCTTAACACATCCTCGCTTCGTAGCCATGAAGAGCGATTTTTCTTTGCCAAAAAAATCCAGTGGGACCATCGTCGTAATATCTTCATCCTTCTCGAATTCGAATATAGTCCGCAGATGCTTCCCTCTGCTAATCCGCGAACCTTCTGGGATTTCAAAAACCTTAATCCAATATGCCTTCCCCGCACTGGTAACAAAAAGGATACAACTATGCGTTGATGCCAAGAAAACATGCTCGATGAAATCATTTTCCTTCAAGTCGCTAGTTCTTGCGCCCTTGCCGCCTCGTCCCTGCTCCCTGTAAAGGCTCGCTGATATCCTTTTGATAAAACCTCGGTTGGAAATTACGACAACCACATCTTCTTCTACTACGAGATCCTCAGTGTTTACCTGAATCACTTCTTCTGAGCTTATCCTTGTTGCCCTGTCGCTGCTATGTTTATGCGAAAGTTCCGAAGTCTCCTCTTTTATCACTGCAAGAATTTTCCCCTCTTGGCCCAATAGATCTTCTAGAGAAGCTATTTCTTTTCGTTTTTCATCCAATTCAGAAAGAATTTTCCGCGCTTCCAAACTCGTCAATCTCTGGAGTCTCATGTCCAAGATTGCTTGGGATTGCCTTGTGGATAGTCCGAATCTACCCATCAACTTCTTCTGTGCAATGCCAACGGATTCTGACTCCTTGACGATTGCAATTACTTCATCAATGTTTTCGAGAGCGATTTTCAAACCTGCCAATATGTGCTCTCTTTCCTTGGCCTTTTTCAAATCAAATTCGCAGCTTCTGCGAATAACCTGCTGCCGATGCTTAATAAATTCACCAATGGTTTCTTTCAAATTCAGCAGCCTTGGCTTGCCGTCCACGAGCGCGAGATTATTGATATTGAAATTTATTTGCATGGAGGTGTGTGCGAAGAGATGATTCAAGACTACCTGGGGATCAATACTCCTTCTAAGTTCAATGACAATTCGCATGCCCTCTCGATCTGATTCATCACGGAGATCGGCAATGCCATCGATCTTTTTGGCCCTAACCAAATCCGCAATCCTGATAATCAAATTTGCCTTATTCACCTGATACGGAATTTCAGTGACAATCAGTGTGTGCTTATCATTATCCTGCGTCTCCACGTTATACCGGGCTCTAAGCACCACCTTGCCTCTTCCCGTGTGCGCAGCAAGTCGATACCCCTCTGTGCCATGAATTACACCCGCGGTTGGAAAATCCGGACCTAAAATGTATTCTAGAAGCTCATCGATAGTGATTTCTGGATTGTCGATTTGAGCACATATTGCCGATGAAACCTCTCTAAAATTGTGCGGCGCCATATTTGTCGCCATTCCTACTGCTATCCCGCTCGATCCGTTCAGAAGCAAATTCGGGATGGCTGCCGGCAACACCGTGGGTTCTTTTATGGAGTCGTCGTAATTGGGACCGAAATCTACTGTTTCCTTCCTTATGTCCTTGAGCATTGCATCGGCGTTGCTTGCCAAACGGGCTTCGGTGTATCTCATCGCCGCTGGAGGATCGCCATCCACCGAGCCGAAGTTTCCCTGCCCCTGAACTAGTGGAAACAGAAGAGAAAAATCCTGCGCTAACCGAACCAATGCATCGTATATGGATTGGTCTCCATGGGGATGAAATTTCCCTAAGACATCGCCAACAATGCGGCCACACTTCTTATACGGCCTATCATGACGGAGGCCAAGCTCGCTCATAGAATATAGAATTCGTCTATGCACCGGTTTTAATCCGTCCCGCACATCCGGTAAGGCGCGACTCACTATCACCGACATCGCATAATTCAGATAGGATTCCTTTACTTCCTCCTCAATCTCAATTGGTATAGTTTTACCAAGGGCCTCGCTCATCAATGGATCCTTCGATTAGCCATGTCTCTATCAAACGTCCAATTGGGCGACAGAGAGAGCGTTATCTTCTATAAATTTCTTTCTCGGAGGTACTTCTTCACCCATCAGGGTGGCGAACATTTCGTCCGCTACAACAAAGTCTTCCAACTTAACCTGCTTCATATTTCTGGTACTAGGATTCATAGTGGTTTCCCATAATTGCTCCGGATTCATCTCTCCTAGTCCCTTGTATCGCTGAATGCTTATCTGATCCCCTCCCCATTCCGAAACTATCGAATTTCTTCCAACCTCATCGTAGGCATATGCGGTTTTTTCCCCTGATGAAAGCTTGAAAAGTGGCGGCATAGCGAGGTAAACATGCCCCTTATCAAGAATTGGCTGCATATATCTGAAAAAGAATGTCAGCAGCAGTGTGCGAATATGGGAGCCATCGACATCCGCATCAGCCATAATTATTATTTTGTGGTATCGAAGCTTCGAAACGTCAAATTCATTTCCTACAGAAGCTCCTAGTGCTTGGATAATCGGTTGCATCTTCTCATTTGCTAGAACTCTATCCAAGCGGGCCTTTTCTACGTTTATCATCTTTCCCATTACCGGAAGAATGGCTTGGAACTCTCTGTTCCTCCCCATTTTTGCGCTACCGCCAGCCGACTCTCCTTCGACAATATAGATTTCACAATTAGAAGGATTCTTGTTGGAGCAGTCCGATAGTTTCCCTGGAAGTCCTCCCCCCTCCAAAAAACCCTTGCGCCGAGTCAAATCCCTAGCTCGCCGAGCCGCAAGCCTCGCCTGTGCCGCCGTTAGCGCTTTCCCCAGGATGCTATTCACTACCTTCGGATGTTCCTCGAACCATGAGAAAAGATGTTCGCTAACTATCTTATCAACCAGGCCTCGAACCTCTGAATTCCCAAGTTTACTCTTTGTCTGCCCTTCGAACTGAGGATCGGGCACCTTAACGGATATTACACAGGTAAGGCCTTCGCGAATATCGTCCCCCGAGAACGACTCTTCTATTTTTTTGCTGTGCTTGGAATCTTTTAAAAAATCGTTGATTGTCCGTGTAAGGGCGGATCGAAAACCCGTTAGATGTGTCCCTCCTTCCCGAGTGTTTATATTATTCACAAAGCTAAACAGTGATTCATTATAACTGTCGTTATACTGCAGGGCAACCTCAACCGTAACACTCTCCCTAACGGCCTCAAACCAAATTGGCTCTTCGTGGAGGGGTGTTTTGTTCTTATTTAGGTGGCGGACAAAAGACTTAATTCCACCTTCAAACCTGAACGTTCGATTTTGATTCCGCCCACTTCTCTCATCCTTGAGAGATATTTCTATGCCCTTGTTGAGAAATGCCTGCTCCCTGAGTCTCCTGGAAAGGACATCGTAGCTGAAATCCACTTCTTCGAATATTTCCCTATCGGGAAGAAAGCGAGAGTTTGTTCCAGTGATATTGGTTTCCCCGAGTATCTTTACCTCTCCCGTGGGTACCCCCCTATCATAACGATGAAAATATGTTTTCCCCTCGCGATGAACAGTTACCTCACACCACTCAGAGAGAGCATTTACAACAGCGGCTCCAACGCCATGTAAACCTCCTGATACCTTGTAAGTTCCCTTGTCGAATTTCCCACCGGCATGCAATCGAGTCATAACCACCTCTAAGGCGCTAATTTTCTCGATTGGATGTTCTGACACGGGTATGCCGCGCCCGTTGTCCGTTACTCTGATTGATCCCTCCTCTTCTATACACACCTCAATTTTGCTGCAGTAACCGGCCAGCGCCTCGTCTATAGAATTATCCACAATCTCATATACTAGGTGGTGCAGTCCTCCGGCGCTGGTGGATCCTATGTACATACTTGGCCGCTTTCTTACCGGCTCTAGTCCCTCCAACACTTGTATATGCTGAGCATCGTAGCTGTGCATTATGATTCCTTAAATATCCTGAAAAGGCGACCAGGGCACTATATCACTTTGATGGCTGGAGGTCCAGCTATTACCTCCCTTTGCCCTTGTTATTGGAGCAGTGAGAGCATTATTATCAAATTCCTTAAACGGCGCAGATGCGTATTGATTGGGTATTGCCGCGAGCTTTCCCCAAGTGATTTGCATTTCCCATTTTTTGGAGGATTGTATGAGCGGGAATGAGTATATTCTTTTCTGGACCGAAGCCATCCGACAATTAAGGGAAAATGGAGATATCTCGGAACAGGAACATGGCATGTGGTTCAAAAACATGAATTTCATCAAAGGAGACCGCAAAACTTTCACTCTGAGCGTCCCCTCTAACTTCTTTCGCGATCAAATAAAACAAAGATATCTATTCTTATTGGAATCCCGCTTGCGCGATATAACGGGGACACCCATGAGCATCAACTTCGAAATCCGGAAAAATGTAAAAAATCCTCAGCCCGATAACCCATTGGCGTCAAGGATTGAGAATGCCAATCGCCAAAACAGAAGAAAAACTCATCACCAGCTTCGACAAGACTACGATTTCAGCAACTTCGTAATAGGGAATAACAATTTTTTCGCAGCCAGCGCGGCTCAGGCAATTGGACTCAATCCCGGCGGAGCATACAATCCCTTTTTAATCTACGGGGGTGTTGGATTGGGGAAAACTCATTTAATGCAGTCCATTGGCAACTCCATTCACTATTCACTAACGAATAAAAAGGTTGAATACATTGCCGCGGAGACCTTTATTAACGAATTCATTCAATCGATAAAGAGCGAAACACAGAGCCAGTTCAAGAATAAATATCGAAAAGTGGATGTTTTGCTTATCGATGATATCCACGATCTTCAAAATAAGAAAGAAACACAAGAAGAACTGTTTCACACATTTAATGCCTTATACGAGGCAAAAAAGCAACTCGTCTTCACATGCGACAGGCCTCCCTCGGAACTCCGCAATTTTGCAGATAGACTGAAAAGCCGCTTTGAACGCGGGCTCAACGTGGATATTCAACCACCGAATTTTGAAACCCGCCATGCCATATTAAGGAAGAAAATGGAATCTGTTTCTACAAATATCCCAGATGAAATACTGGAACTCATCGCAAAAAATGTAACCACTAACATAAGAGATTTAGAAGCTTCGCTCACTAAAATAATTGCATATGCGGAACTTGTTGGAAGGAAAATCACTGTGGAAATCGCTCAGCGACAATTAAAGGGCAATTTCACGAGTGCTATTTCTTCTAATATAAGCATCGACAGAGTGCAGCGTGTAATCTCCGAGTACTTCAATATCACACTTGCGGATCTTAAAGGAAAAAAGCGAACTAAAAAAATATCCTTCCCCAGGCAAATTTCCATGTACATCATCAGAGAAATTACAGATTATTCAACCACCGAAATTGGACTCGAATTTGGTGGGCGGGATCACACCACGGTTATGCACGCCTGCCAAAGGATAGAAGATCGAATGAAGGGAGATCCTACTTTGGAACCGATCTTAAATGCGCTAACCAGATCGATAAGAGAAGATAAATAGATACCGACTATCTAAAAACCAATAGAGCCTCTTGTGGATAACTTCCTTTTTTCTGTGTATAGCCTGTTTGCCCTTTAAGATATCCCTTAAAACTGTTAATAAGTGGAGCTCTCCCGAGCCAGATATCAACAATTAATCCACAAGAGTAAGTATATCCCCACAGAAGAGAAAAACAGCTTATCCTCTTTTCCACAGGGCCTACTACTAAAACTACTAATAAATTTAGAAAATATAGAATTCGTAGGTATGTGGATAAGACCCTTGTATCCGCTATTTATTTACCTCTATTATCTAATATCAAAATCCTTTGGAGTAGAATATGCAATTCGATTGCAATAAGAACGCAATCTTAAGGGAAATAACAGTAGCAAACGAGATAATATCTTTACGCAATACGCTTTCTTCTCTTTCCGGCGTACTTTTAGATGCTAAGGAAGACACTCTCACGATAAAGGCAACGGATCTTAGAGTAAACTTCGAAACTCAGATACCAATTTCCTTAGTCACTCCAGGAACTACGGCTGTTTTTTGTAGCAAATTCCTTGGAATATTGAGAAGTCTTCCGGATGGGGACATTTCCTTCATAAAGGATGAGGAAAAATTAAGAATAACTAGTAGGGAAAATATCAAGTTTCAACTTTATAGCATATCAGCGGATAGTTTCCCGGAGATACCTGATTCAGGAGAAGCTCCATACTTCTCTCTCTCGCAAAAAGATTTCCTATACATGATAGGACAGACCATATTTGCTATAAGCGAAGATGAAACACGCTATTTTATGAATGGTGTTTACATGGAATCGAATGGGGATAGACTTGTAATGGTTGCAACAGATGGTAGAAGACTGAGCCATGTTTATGCTACTCCGAAAAATAAGCTGCCGGATTTCTCAGGGATAATAATTCCTCCCAAAATTTTGAATTTGGTTGCTAAGTTGGCCTCGGGAGAGGGGGATGTTAAACTGGCCGTGGCCGACAAATTACTCTTCGTCAAATTCGATAAGCAAAAACTCACAAGCACCCTGGTGGATGGCCAGTTTCCAAATTACTCCCGTGTGATACCGGAAAACCAGGAATTCGAATTCACAGTCAACAGAGTTGAATTCAAAGAAGCTTTTCGTCGTGTATCCCTGCTCTCGGATCAAAAAACTAAAAAAATTCTACTATCGCTTTCGCGGGGGAGCATTGTATTGAAATCCGATGAAAGGGAAATCGGCGAGGCAGAGGAAACAATCAAATGCCAATATGAAGGATCCCCAATAACCTTTGCCCTGAATCACTCATATCTTTCCGACCCGCTCAAAGTTATTGAACAGGAAAATATTACCGTGAAATTCACCGACTCAAACAAGGCAATAACTATTGTCTCCATTGATGAGTCAACATTCTTTCATATAGTTATGCCGATGCAGATGGAATAGGATTTGGGGTTCAAATCGATTCATTTCAGTGGTTCCCGGAATATTGCTGATGGAGAGGTTTATCTCGATGCCCGGAATGCCTACCTCTTTGGAGAAAACGGACAGGGAAAAACCAAATTTTTAGAAGCTCTTTACCTGCTTAGCTATGGCTCTTCGTTTCGAACTAGACATCTTGGCGATCTAGTCAGATGGAACTTGAAATCGATGAAGGCGCGCGGGCAAATAGAAACGCCGAATGAACCGTGTTGGACTCTATCCGTGTATGGAATGATGGGGAAAAAACAATCCAGCTACACGGGAAAAGTATAAATGATAGAAAGGAAATGTTAGAACGAATGCCTACAGTTGTTTTTATTCATGACGACTTTCTTTTTGCGAGTGGCTCTCCTGAATGTAGGAGATGGTTTATCGACCAAATCCTGAGCATGCACGATCCCTTCTACATTGATCAGCTAAGGAAGTACAAGAAAGTTCTTAAGCAGAGAAACCACTTGATAAAAAGGGGAAGGATGAATTTACTTGAGCATTTTGGAGAACAACTGGCTCATACAGGTCTTGCCGTCTCAAAAAGGCGGGAAGGTTAATTCGGGAATTTGGGGAAATCTTTGCCTTTTTATATCAGAAAATATCCAGCATGGAAGAAATCGCAAAGTTGGAGTACCTTTCCTCTTGGGGTAAGGCGAAGAAGGTTGGCGAGGTGATGGCTATTCTTAGCAAAAATTTGGAGAAGTATATAGAGAGGGGTATAACAAGGAGTGGACCGCATCGAGATCAGTACAAGTTCATTATCAGAGGATGTGATTTTGCAAAAAACGCCTCTACCGGCCAGAAGAGACTAATTTCCCTGGTGCTCAGGATTGCACAGGCCCGTTTATACTCGAAGATAACAGGGCGCAAGCCGCTGTTGCTGCTTGATGATGTTCCTCTTGAATTAGATCCGGAGAAACGCGGGAAATTTCGCGATCAACTACCGGATGCGGAACAAACCTTTTATACCTTTCTCCGGGGTGAGGGAATAAGCAGAAGAGAAGGGAGTTCCTTAACTTATGAAATGAAAGCCGGAGTTTAAATGCCACAGAAGAATGAAAATTTCGCCTATGCCGGAGAATTGATGAAAAAGCTGATTGACAAACTTCTTCCCAATGGGAAGCAGGGTTATTGCAGGCTGTCTGCTGGCTGGGAAGAGATAGCGGGCAGGGAGCTGGCGATGCATGTTTTTCCGAGAGATATTGAGAAAAGAGCTTTGATTTTGGAAGCGGACCACCCTGGGTGGTCTCAGAGGATAATGATGAAGCAGGGGAGCATACTTAGAAAAATCCAGAAAAAATATGCACAGCTTGAAATAAAGAGAATAAAGGTATTTGTTGGAGATGGACGGGGCAACAGCACTTGACGGAATCCAAGCCCATCCGTATAGTAAGCAAACTTCTATCTGAGCAATTGAAATGAAAAGAACGTATCAGCCGAGTAAAACCAAGAGGAATCGAAAGTTTGGATTTCGCGCGCGAATGAAAAAGCCAAGTGGGAGAGCTATACTTTCTCGTCGCCGTCAAAGGGGTAGGAAGAAACTCTCAGTAGCCGATGAGAAAAAACCTTACTAGGGAAGAAAGGCTAAGAGGTGGTGAGGATATTGAAAATGCTTTTAGAAATCCGGAGACGATTGCTCGTTGCAGGGGAGCTAAACTGCTTGCATGCCATAACGGATTGGAGATAAATCGTTTTGCCACGGTCCCGACTAAAAAAATAGGTGGAGCAGTGAAGCGTAATTATACCAAAAGAGTTTTCAAGGAAATATATAGGAATTTGAAGAGAGAAATAAGTGATGGATATGATATCATCGTTATCGCATACGGCGGGGAATATAAATACGCCGAGCGGGAAGAGCAATTCATATATTTAATTCACAAAGCAGATATCGCTAAATGAGAATATCCGAAATACTTAGCTGGCCCCTGATTTGGATTGCTAAGCTTTATCAAATTCTCATATCACCACTGTTTCCTCCAAGTTGTCGATATTATCCGACATGCTCCCACTATTTAATCGAGGCACTGAAGAAACATGGAATATTTAGAGGATTTTTACTGTCTTCCCGGCGGATTATTCGATGTCATCCGGGTATGCCTGGAGGATTCGACCCAGTGCCCTAAAGGCTTTCCCCGGGGGAAAAATGGAAAGAAATTTAGTTTTGGCGATTATTCTCACCTTCCTTCTCATTATGGGAGGCACCTTCCTTATAAATAGGAATAGGGCTGAAGAACCAATTGAACCATCTGCGGATTCAGAAGCCACCGAGTTAGAATCCGGTGGGGAAGAAGAGAAGCCAACAGAAGAGATACCCTATTCGTTCACCTCAGAAATTTTGACCTCTGAGCAGGACTACCCAATTGAAAAAATCGTCGAAGAAACAGATCTTTTCAGAATTACCTTTTCCACGGTTGGAGGCGTGGCCCTTGATATCGAACTCCTAAAGGAAAATGATAAGGGACAGCCCGTTTCAATGGTTCTAGATGGAGATAGAGAGATAGGGACCTTCAATGTTTCATTTGGGAATCATGATGCAGAATACATCGACAGTACATTTTCTCACGAACGAATCCGGAAGGGGAAAGAAATAATCCACAAGTTTTCTCGAGATTTTCTTAAAGATGGGCAGCAATTCAGCTTAACGAAGACTTATCGCCTGCTTCCGGGGGAATACGTTATTGAGCTCATAATTATACTGGAGACCCTAAACGGTAAGGCAGTTCCACTGCTGGATGGAGAAAAAAGCGCATATACGCTTACCTACGGCCCCCAAATAGGGCCCAGTTTCGAAAAAATTGATGGCCGCTATGAAATTCGAAACAATGTTGCATGGGGGCCAGATCCCAAAAGTGGTAGGTTGAAAAGAAGGGTTTTCAGGGAGAGCATCAGACTCTTTCGGAGAAGAAACCTTGCAGGCGGAAGCAAATTTTTTCAAAGCAGTGATACTGTAAAATGGGTGGGAGTTGTCGGAAAATATTTTGCGGTGATTGTCGATCCTGGTTCCGGAGCCTCCACAATTACCTGGGATAATAATCCGGTAGAGAGTCAACCCGAGGCATCAAGACTTCAGATTTCAAAGCCCGCGAGAAGACAAAGCGTTATCGAAGACATATATAAGTTCTATATAGGGCCTCTGGATAAGAAAAATTTGAATCGGTATAACTCCGCGGAGGGGAATGCATTTGGGATTGCCGGAATGGGATTACAAAATGCTCCCAGAAGAAGTGCGCTTTTCTCTTGGCTAGAAGCGATACTCAAATGGCTGTTGGAACTCTTTTATGTCATCGTTCCCAATTACGGAGTAGCGATTATACTACTAACCTTTCTGATAAAGGCGCTTTTCTTCCCCTTAACCCATAAAAGCTATGAGTCCACTAGTAAAATGCAGGCCATCCAACCCAAAATGGCCGAGCTAAGGGAGCAGTATAAGAAGGATCCTAAGAAGCTAAATACCAAAACAGCCGAGTTGTATAAGCAAGAGGGAGTAAACCCCCTTGGAGGGTGTCTACCAATTCTATTGCAAATACCGATATTCATAGCCCTTTATAATTTACTGAACAATTATTTCCCCCTAAGGGGCTCTATCTTCATTCCAGGATGGATTGATGATCTTTCGGCCCCCGAGGCAATTGTTCAATTTAGTAAGGGGATTACATTCTTCGGCGCGGAATTTGATGCAATCAGACTCCTTCCTATTTTGTACCTGCTTGGGCAGCTGCTGACAACCAAGGTTACTCAGGCAGGGTATGCTGGCAGCCAATCGGGCTCTCAGCAAAAAATACTGGCCTTCGGCATGCCGATTTTTTTCTTTTTTATACTGTACAATTTCCCGTCGGGTCTGCTGCTTTACTGGTCAACAATGAATTTCATAACAATTGGCCAACAGCTTATTACAAATTATGTCAAGAAAAGGAAGAGATTGGGGAGTAAGAAATGACGATGGAATTCGAAGGCCGCACAGAGCGAGAAGCTGTTGCAAAGGCAGCCGCCGAGCTCGGGAGCGAGAGCTTTGACGTGGAGGTTTTGGAAAGAGGAGGAGGATTATTCGGTAAGGGGAAGGTTCGAATAAGTGTGCGTAAGCTCTCCTCGATTCCGGATCCGATGGGATCCGGAGATAGCTCCAGAACTAACAAAGAGAAAAAAGAAGCATCTACTGAGAACAAGGAAATTGAGCAGGAGGAGGTGTCCAAAGAGGATGCCCCTACGGGGAAGCAGCTCAAGGAGATTACTGATTTTGTTGAAGGTGTAATAAAACGCATGGGATACCCCGGCGAACTGAAATTCAGAAAGGTGGAAGCAGGCAAACTGATTTTCGATATAACCTCAACGCACTCAAGTATTCTAATCGGCAAAAAGGGTAGAAACCTCGATTCTCTTCAGCTACTTGCAAATGTTTATTTGGGGAAGGTTGTTGGAGAAAATGGGCCTTGGCGTATTATTCTGGACGCTGAAGGATATAGAGCACGTAGGGAAAAATCACTAATCCGTATGGCGCATCATGCTGCAGATGAGACTGTAAAGGATGGCTCGAGTAGGCTACTTGAACCATTGAACCCCTTTGAACGGAGACTCATCCATACGGCGATTGGCAGTCGGGGAGATGTGATATCCCAAAGCGAGGGGACAGGGCTTTATAAGAGAGTGCGCATATTTGCTGGAAGAATGGGGAACAAAAAACCGCAGTAGAGTTACTTAAAATTCTGTACGAGCCAATCTACTAAGTGTTCATCTTGATTAGCAATACAATGAGCAACCTTTTTTTTATGAATAATATCGGCGGATGATTTTGGGAGACTCGGAGCTATCCCCGTGGCTCTTTTAACGGTATCAGGGAATTTCCCAGGATGAGCAGTCGACAGTATTAAAACCCGTGAGTCCGGGAATTGTTCTTTGAGTAATTCGGAGGCCTTCCATCCGACGGCGGTATGCGGGCAGCAAAAATAGCCGTAATCCTGATAGACCCTGGAGATTGTTTCCAGGGTTGTCTCATCATCAATCGACCAAGCTCTGATATGCCGACGAAAAGCAGAGGGGCTTCCGGAGAAAAGTTTTACCAAGCGTTCATAATTGCTTGGCGAGCCCACATCCATAGCGCTCGAGTAGGTGGGAATCGATAACCTTGGCAAATATTTCCCGGTTAGGAGGAATTTTGGGAAAACGTCGTTGGCATTCGTAGCGGCAACAAAAAAACCTGTCGGCAAGCCCCAGGCCGCCGCGTATAAGCCCGCCGTCAAGTTGCCGAAATTACCACTAGGCACCACAAAGGTGAAATTCCCCTTGGTTCTCATTTGAGTCCATGCCCAGATGTAATAGAAGGATTGAGGGATCAGACGTCCGAGATTAATGGAGTTGGCTGAAGTAAGGGGGAGTTTTTTGAGCCTGGGGCTACCGAAAGCGGCCTTCACCATTCTTTGACAATCGTCAAATTCGCCATATACCTCAAGAGCAAATACATTCCCGCCGAGTGTTGTTAGCTGCTTCTCTTGAAAAGAGCTTACTCTCCCTGACGGATACAGAATTACAACGTCGATTTTGGGCCTTCTGTAGAATGCTTGCGCGACCGCACTCCCGGTATCCCCACTCGTTGCCGTGAGAATTATAGAGCGATCTCCCTGTTTTTCGAGCAGATGATTCATCGCGGAGGCCAGAAAAGAAGCGCCGAAGTCCTTGAATGCTAAGCTCGGGCCGTGGAAAAGTTCCAATATGGCAATGCTATCGCCAAGCTTCTTGAGTACGGGATTAAAGGGAAAAGCATCTTGAACAATCTCCCTCGCGGTTAAGGAATCTATTTCAGGGCTAAGCAGTGTCGATATGAAATCCGATGCTAGCTCGTTAAATGAAATTCCGTCCGGCAAGTTCCAGAAGAAATCGCTCAAATCTGGCATATATTCCGGGTGATAGAGTCCGCCGTCCGGAGCAAGGCCAGTGAATACTGCCTCGGTAAAACTGACAGGATTTTCGGATGAAAGAGTGCTTACGAATTTCATTCCAGAAGAGCCTTGTGGATGGCAAGTATTGCATCGGATTTATTCTTGCTGGCGATAACAAGGGAGATATTTAATTCAGTTGATCCCTGGGCAATGGCCAGGATATTGACATCTGCCCTGCCAAGCGAGCTGAAAAGTTTGCCGCAAAGGCCAACTTGGCCGCGCATATTGTCACCTATAACGGCTATTATTTCCAGTCCGTCGGTTATTTTGACGCTGCGTATTATTCGAGAGGAGATAGCATCACTCAGCTCCTTTCTTAGACTCTTTGCAGCCCTATGGGCATCTTCATATCGGAGTATCAGGCATACGCTGTGCGCCGATGAGGCTTGAGAAATCATGATGATATTTGCACCCGAGTTGGATATGGAAGAGAAAATTCGATTAACTATGCCGGGCATACCTATCATATCGCCACCCTCAATAGTAATCATGGAAACATTGTCGATTGAAGCTATCCCAGTAATCGGTTGCTTCTTGTGGGGGACATTCCTCGCGATCCTCGTACCGGGAGCGGAAGGGTTCAAGGTGTTCTTGATGTAAACTGGTATCTCCTTTTCAACTACCGGCAACAAAGTATATGGATGAATTACCTCAGCCCCAAAGAAGGACAATTCCATGGCTTCTTGAAAACTGATTTCTTTGATTACCCAGGCTCCAGGGACAATTCGCGGATCGGCAGTTAATACTCCATCCACATCAGTCCAAATTTCCACGGAAGCAGCATTCAATGCAGCCCCGAGCAGGCTTGCAGTATAGTCGCTGCCGTTTCTTCCAAGAGTGGTGGATATGCCATCAGCAGTTGAAGATATAAATCCGGTAACAACGTATATAATGTCTCTCCTGTTCAATCGCTTGCGTATAAGTTGGGGAGTAGCTTCAAAATCCACGGAAGCTCGCCCATATTTGTTATCGGTTCTGATAATGGTTCGTGCATCCACCATTTCGACCCCTGTTCCTTTAGATAAGATATACTTGGCGATAATTAGGCAGCTAAGCCGCTCGCCAAAACCAGAGATTAGATCGTTGGTGCGGGAAGAGCACTCTCTAATCAAAACCACACCTCGAAGGATTTCTTCGAGTTCTTCAAATAGGAGATTCAGCGAGCTGAGTATTTCAGCATGAACTTCCTTTTGGAGGAACAAGGCATCAACGGCGTCATAGTGTGTGTTTTTTATATCTTCAAGAACGGCCGTGTATGTCTGCTCTCCTCTTTCCGCGGCGTTCGCAGCGTGTATAAGTAAATTTGTAATACCCTTTATTGCCGATACGACTACCACCGGTTGGTCTTTTCCCAATTTGGAGTTGGATATAACAACATCTGAAACGATTCGGATTCTATCAGCATTGGCGACAGAACTGCCGCCGAATTTCATTATCTGCATGGGAGGTATAATAATGCAATGCCCTTGATGCCTGCTACATGATATATGCCCAATTTGGTATTGACCGGAGAACTTTCTCGATTATAGCCTACTAGCCATGCCTAAGTATGTAATTGAGGGAGGTTACCCCGTATACGGCCGCGTTAGGGCAAGCGGCAATAAGAATGCCGCCCTGCCTTGTCTTGCCGCAACTCTGCTAACAGACGAAACGGTTACTCTATCCAATATACCAGACATTGAAGATGTTCATGTCATGCTGGAGATTCTGAAATCGCTAGGCGCCAAAATTGAAAGAAAGGGGGATAATACATGGTGCGTATGCTGTGCGGAAGTAAATAGCAGCAAAATACCGGAAGAGGCAGCGATAAGAGTACGAGCCGCGATACTTTTTGCGGGACCTATGCTGGGCCGCCTTGGAAAAGTAACTTTGGCGCCGCCTGGAGGCGATATTATCGGCCGGCGTAGATTAGATACTCATTTCCTTGCTTTAAAAGAACTTGGGGCCTCCATAGACTTTGATGGCGAATACGAAATTAGCACAAAAAAGCTATTGGGCTGTGATTTGTTTCTTGATGAAACCTCGGTTACGGCTACCGAAAACGCGCTTATGGCCGCCGTAAAAGCCAGTGGGGAAACGATTATCGGGAATGCGGCAAGTGAACCGCATGTTCAAGATTTATGCCGTTTATTGAATGCCATGGGAGGCAAAATCGAGGGCATTGGATCAAATGTTCTGCGCATAAGGGGAGTGTCCGCCTTGGGAGGATGTGATTTTCGAATAGGCGCCGACTTCATGGAGGTTGGTTCTTTCATCGGTTTAGCAGCCGCAACACGGGGAAGCCTGACCATTGACGATGCCGATCCTGAGCACATGAAAATGTGTAAGATTGCCTTTGGGAAGCTAGGCATTAGATGGGAGGCTGTTGATAATTGTATCCATATCCCTGCCGAACAAGAAATGAAAGTGCTTCGGGATATGGGAGGAATGATTCCTCAAATCGATGATGCGCCTTGGCCAGGGTTCCCACCGGATCTTTCGAGTATAGTTACCGTAGTTGCCACCCAGGTTGACGGGACGGTTCTGATACATGAAAAAATGTTCGAGTCACGAATGTTTTTTGTGGATAAGCTAATTGCTATGGGGGCGGGAATCATCCTATGCGATCCGCACAGAGCCGTTGTTACGGGCCCTAGCAAACTCCGGGCCGCTGAACTCATATCGCCGGATGTCCGAGCGGGGATGGCGATGGTTATAGCCGCGTTGGCCGCGGAGGGGATAAGCACGATCAGTAATGTGTACCAAATAGAAAGAGGATACGAAAATCTCTGTGCGCGACTAAGAGCAATAGGCATACGCATAAAGCGCGTAAGCGATGACTCTTGATTATCCCAAAAAAACCTGACCCGAGTTATCTATGGCTAGAACCGTCTTGCACTCACTGCAACGGAAGCGACCCGCTCTAATGGCCTTCAATTTTCTTGAGCAAATAGGGCAGCGAAATATTTTCGGGAATACGTTGTCCACCCGTAAGTCGCGCTCAGACCCAAAGAATGAAATGGCGTCGTCCAGATTGTCTTTGATATTAAAAAACTGGCTGAAGCCCAAGAGCTGAAAAACCTCATACACCTTCGGTTGAATTTCCAGTAGCACCAATTCGCCGTCCCGAGGTTTGACAGTCTTAAGAAAATGGGTGAAGGAACCTATTCCCGTGCTAGATACGTATGTGAGGTTGCCACAATGGAAGATAAGCTTCTTATAACCCGAATCGATAGCCTTCATTACACGCTTCTGAAATAAATTCGAATTGTAGGTGTCGATGTATCCAGTCATATAGAGGACGAGACAACCCTTAACGGAGTCCACTTTCTGTAAGCGAATTTTCAGACTGTCGTCGGTCTCTATATCAAAAGTACTTACTATTTCATCATTACTTGCCATAGGCCTTCCGAGACTCATAGAGCCTAGTAGGTATTATATGAGGTAGCAAATTTTTTGTCAAACTCGGTTTTAGCACTCTTATCCTTTCATAGTAAAAAATTATTTTGATTCCAAAATAACTTCCTCGCGAGTTGAAATTGAGAAGATAGTCATGTATTATTGTATCGGGACTTTTCATGAAAACGTTAATACTAAACATGTACTTGATAATTCCGTTGTTAGCCTGGGGACAGACCTTTGAAGAAGTTGTCGATTTCAATATCGATTTGTCCTCCCTCTCCAACCCCGATGTCGTTCGCGATGTTGCAAACGATGGACGTGTAATAATCCTTGAAGGACTGCTGCGTGATATTACCGTAGAAGAAACCGAAGCAGGGGCCAGTCTATGGATTACACTCATTGGAGGAGAATGGATTGGGACTTCCGAGGTCCTTGCTTACTCCTGCCGAATCAAATTTAGCGGGGGTGAGTGGCTGGAAATTTTCTCGGAAACTGAAAGTGATAGCGAAAACTCCGGGCGCATAACTCCCGGTGACCGGATGCTGGTTGCGGCGAGGGCGGTAGGACTAAATCCCGAAAATCAAATCGCTGAACTGGAAATGGTTGATTATAGGGTTTTTAAATAGGGAGTATTTGCATCCGGGCATTATCGAGAAATCATGCCTTCCGAAAGGCTTTGAACAAATTCTTCTACACTAGGAATTCGCCTTACTTCACTCGCAGGTATTCATATGCTTTTTGCCAACTTATCCCCATGAATTTAGCAAGCTTCTCACCTATTTTGATGCTAGGGGAGCGCATAGCCAGAGCAATGCCGAGAAGCGTGTTTACAATACCCGGGATAATGAAAAAAACCGAAGCGACAAGAGCGCAGAAATAGCTTGAGAAAGCTTCCTTGTCGAATACCCCCTGGGTAGCCGAATTTATCACTGCCTTGCTCCGTGCATTCACCAAGGCATAAGACAAAAGAAATCCAGCGCAGGTAATCAATGCCAAGACGGCCATGGTAATCCACAAACCCAAGACTAGGGATAGCATCAGGATGCACAGAATATCGATAAGAACGATTAATCCAAGAATCCCGCATATTGCAAGCAATTGCCCAGTAGAATGCGAATTCTCTGCAACGAAAAACGAATGAAAACTAAACACTAAGCCAACCCATTAATCCAAGAGCTATCTCTTACTGAGTCTGTTTACTAGTATCAATAAGAAAAAGAGCATATATAGAAGAGGTCTCAATATGATGCGCCATGGCCGAATCAGAGTTCCGAAGAATGTCTTTAAAAAACGCGCTCCAAAGTTATAATTTGGTTTTGAGCGCCTACCCGAGAAAACGCCAAAGCAAGAACTCTCCCAGACGCTCAACCCCGCGGAAAATTTGCCTCTTCGCCGCGCTAGCCATAAGTGCCTTCCCTTGAGATTCCTTCCGGCCAGCAGCAAGGTGGGCGAGGCTTTCTTTATTGCCTCAAGAATGTCGAGTTCTATGTTCGAGGGGAATCTGGCAGCATGCCGCCCGACAATCCTAAGTCCGGGGAATGTCGTCCTTAAGGCAGCCTCCGCGTTACGAACACCTTCCATGGAGGCCCCCAGCAGATATACCGACTTATTCCTTTTCTCTAGTATCCCAAGAAGCTTGATAACAAAGGGATATGGGCGGCGAAGAGGCGGACGCGCCAATTTCAGGAAACTGGCTGCCCAGTTTATTAGCGATGAAACAGGAATAACATAGGCGGCCCGTGCAATTGCCAGTCTATGCTCGCGTATAAATCTTGCCCGCATCAGATCGTCGAAGCCCAATAGAACAATCTGCCGATGGTCTTCCACCGTATACAAACTTTCGATAGCGCTCGGCAATGAGTCCTCGTCGATCACATCTACCGGGATGCCCAGAATTCGGATTCTAATTACGCCGGCTGTCATTTGCCTCATTTCTCCTTGCTGTCGTAAAGCTTCCAAACCGGTTTGCTCGTAATATTCGCACACCTTGGCTCAATAATACACGGGCAGGCTTAGAATCCGGAAGAACATCCTCTGAATAACTCCTTAAGTTTGTCTCCGAATACTGCCATCTTTAAATCTTCTGTTTATGAAGGAGTCGACATCTCACTTGTTAGGCTTCGAGAATCTATATCAAGGCGTATGAGGAAGCAGGGCTCTAGGTGAGGCGAACACTCTATTCGCACCAAGATACGAAGCGATTTTTGAGGAAGTTCATTTTATTTCCCCTTGCTTAGAAAATCTACCGAGCGAATTAGAACCGAATCAAATTCCAAATCAACCACCGGAGGGACATTCAGCCGCCTCTCGCCTTCTCTTTTAATCATTAATCTCAGAACTCTTTCACCAGGATCCAAACCCTCGGAAAACATTTCATCAACAAAGGAATTTATCTGCCCATCACTTGGAGAAGGTTGCTTATCGATGAATGCGGCAACCCGATTCTCTTGCAACAATTTGGCGTAAGCTTCAAGTTGCTCCTCGCTAAGTTCTGGTTCGGCAACGACAATGTCCGGAACTATACCCGTCTTGTCAATATTGATTCCATTGGGCGTATAATACCTGCCGGTGGTGAGTTTAATCGCGGAGTCTTCTAAAGGAACGATTTGCTGAATGGAGCCCTTCCCAAAGGATGTTTCGCCAATAACCATGGCTCTCCTCCTATCTTTCAGAGCCCCGGTTAGAATCTCCGAGGCTGATGCCGACCCCCTATCTATCAAAACCACTATCTTAGCGCTCGACGGGACAATCTTGCCTGGGCTCGCTTTGTGGGTTTGATTCAAATGAGCCTGCCGGTATCTTGTATTCACAATTACGCCGCCTGAGAAAAACAGATCGGCAACATCCACTACAGAATCAAGCAAGCCCCCGGGATTGCTCCTTACATCGACGATAAGCTTATCAATACCCCCCGAAATGAATTCCGTAAGATTTTCCTTAACTCGAGATTCTGTGAAGGGAGTGAATTCTATAATCCTCAAATAGCCGATATCTTCATTTATAACAGTTGATTTCACGGTAGGTATTTCGATTTCGGCTCTTGCTAAAGTGATATCGAAGGTAAAACTTTTATCTCGCAGCAGCGTTACAACCACCTTGCTGCCCGGTTCACCACGGAGACGCTTGGAAACGTCTTGAGTTGTATATCCCTCGGCCGATTCTCCCTCAATGGCAAAGATATAATCGCCAGCGTTTATTCCGGCTCTCCATCCAGGAGTATCTTCGATGGGGGCTACTACCTTCACATAGGGCAGACGATCGTTTGGATTATCCTCATCGAAGCGATCTTTACTTATATAGAGACCGACGCCGCCATATTTCCCCTTGGTTGTATCGTTCATCTGTGATAGGAAATCCGCGTCAAGATATAGGGAATAGGGATCGTCGAGTTTGGAAAACATTCCCTCCATAGCGCCGGTGAAAAGGTCGTTGAGATTCACTTCATCGACATAGTTGTTCCGGATTATGTAAAGGGCTGTTTCTAAGTTCTCGATATAATCCTTATTTCTGTAGCGCACCCCTGTTTGTGCGAATGCTACTGGAGATAGCAGCAAGGCGCCTGTAAGCAACAGAAGAATCGCGGTAATCGATATCCATAAAGCACGCTCTAATTTTCTCATCCATGCCATCCTCTTTCCGCTGTTGATTTTCCCAGTTGTCTGCCAATCCATGTCAGAACGGGGAACAATCATCAGCAGAACAATCATTATAACAAAGAGTCTAGAAAAAAACATCCTTATGATAGAAAACCGCTGCATAGCCGGGAAGGCTCTTTTAATCCAGGGATTCACAGGGATTATTCTTCATCTGGCGGGAAAAAGGGCGCATGCAAATACGACATTTTTTGATGTTAGCCGTAGAATGGACGGGATGGTTCTGAGAGGATATGAGATTTCGCAACAAACCTTTGCTAAAGAGCTTATAAGAAAGGCAATCCATTCGGCGATCGCCTTTGTACCCACCCTGGCCAGATGGAATTTCCATCTAACCGTTGTAGCTCTCTCATTGGGAATAATCCTTTACTCTGTAAATGAAAGCGCCAGGGTGAGCGGTAGAAGCAATGGAATCATTTCGTTGATTACGGAGATAGCTTCCAGGCCAACGGAGCATGGTTTCATCTGGGGGCCTGTAACTCTGGGGTTGGGAACCCTGGCAGCGCTTCTCTACTATCCAAATCCTTCCGCGACGATAGGGATATATGCTCTGGCCTTTGGAGATGGGATTGCCAGCCTTGCAAGACCACTTAGAAATCATGCCAATACCGGAAAAGAAGAGGGGGTTTTGCTGGGCTCCCTTTTTTGCTTCATGGCTGTTTTCCTGAGCGCTTGTATTGTGCTGAATGATCTGCGCCTTTCACTCATATCGGCTACTGTGGCGACGGGATTGGAGCTGATATTGATGCAGGATGTGGATAATCTCATAATACCGCTTGGTACGGCTTTGGCGATCAGCTTGGCGATGTAGGAAACTCGGGCTACCAGGATTGAGAATGAGAACAGTTATAACCATTGATAAATTTTCTGCACTACCCAGGCGAAGCAGGAGACACCTAGTACCAGGAGTATGGCACCCGGGAGAAGCAGTGGTTTTGAAAGGAAGAAGGCCAAATCCATGCCGATTACAACGAGGAGAAGAGCCCCCGCAAATAAGTAGTAGTAAGGAGTATCCCGTTTTATTGCAGTTCCAAGCAACCCAAGCACTATTAGCACTTCCATTGAAACAATGACTAAGGCAAGAACAGCTTCGATTCCCGAACGGATTAAGAGGTTGCCTAGGGGTTGGGTAATATCGAATGGCATTGTTGCAGCAATGAGAACTGTGGTTAGAAATTCCATGCCCAAAACCGGGCCGGAATGCCGCAGAGAGATGTCACCAGAGAAAACACTTATGTTAAGAAGGGATAAGATGCCGAAAAAGCGAGCGAACCACGCGATCCTTGTTACGAGTATGCCCCATGAGGGCTCCAGGGCTCCAATCGATATCAGCGACAGCAGGATGCGTGGGGCTTGGAAAGGCAGGGTTAGTATGAAGAAACGCATGAAAAACATTTCCGGAGAGGGGCTATTCCCTAAGCGGCGCCGCAGTATTAATTCGCAAGTTAGGGGAAAAATGGATATGAATGCGATACCATGTAGCGCCCAAGGGAGATTTGACAGCTCTGAAGCGTTCCATATCGACCACCACAGGACTGTTAGCGGGGGGTTTTCGTAGTTCAAAAAAAACTGATTCCCGTACCACGCCGCAAGCGCCAAGCCGGCTGCTAAGGTTCCAACTAACGAGGGAATAAGAAGTATAGTGAGTAAATTTCGGCGCAGCTTGAGTGTCATCGGAAATCAGGATGACATAAACTGTAACTCAAAGCTATGGAGTTGTGAATCAAAAAAGTACTGGAGCCAAAAATTTATATTGGCGATGAATTGTGACGATTAGAAAAGCGAGGTTCTATAATGAAAACAGCGTTGGCAATTTTGCTGTTCACATTGAATATCCCAGTTGTTATAGCGGGCGAATTGGCAACCTTGGAAAATCTGGGATTTAGCGCGGATGCGAGATACTTCATGTTTGGGCAGCACGTGTTGCGAAACAATACAGGACAAGCCTACGCCGAAATCGGTGTTGTTGATGTCCCAAAGAACGATTTTGTACCGGGAGGATGGAAGAAGGGTAGTTGGAAAGTAACTTCGCACCAAGGTTCCAGGGGAGCCCTTTATGAGCTTCTCAATAATTCACGCGGTCTGAAGGAGCGCTATGGAATATATCATCTAAGACAGGGGAGACTTCTATACACGAGAAGCAACGGCGATGAAACAATAAGGGAGGAGGGAGACGAAATGGCCGGGGCGCCGGCGCTCCGTTTCAGAGATTTTGAGCGAGGTATCGAGTTTGTTGTCACACTGCACATGGAAAATGCAAGAGCGTCCACAGCGGCAGCGTTTCACATTGAACTTACAACCACTGATTCGAATGGGGCGGTTGCTGACTATACTGTGGGCCGCAAAGACTACATGCGCTCCGGTGTGGTTTCATATCGGATAGATAGAATTTGGTGTTCCTCCGACGGGCGTTCATTGGTTTTAGCTGTGGCGAAGGAAGATGAAAGCGCTTCAATTAGCTACATGGTGGAAACGCTCTCAATCAAATAAAAACAGTGTCCGGATGGCTCTGACTTCTCGGGGGGTCAATGCGTTTAGCTAAGTCGTTTTACCGTACTCTTAAGGAAATTCCGAAGGATGCCCAGATTCCCAGCCATAGACTTATGTTTCGCGCTGGGATGATTCAGCAGCTTTCCAGCGGGATTTACAATTATCTTCCCCTTGCGTTGCGCAGTATCAGAAAGATCGAGAAAATCATCAGGGAGGAGCTAGATGCTCGCGGGTATGAGGAAATTCTCATGCCGGCGGTCATCCCCGCAAATCTATGGCAGGAAACCGAGCGTTGGGAACTATATGGCGAACTTCTGCTTCGTTTCAAGGATAGAAGGGGTAACGACTACTGTATGGGCCCAACTCACGAGGAGGTGATCACCGATTTAGTGAGACGAAATTTGCGCTCGTGGAAGCAGCTTCCTATATGTCTATATCAGATACAGGGGAAATTCCGAGACGAATTTCGCCCGCGTTTTGGATTGATGCGCGGGCGGGAATTTATAATGAAAGACGCGTATAGCTTCGATGTCGATGAGGGGAGTGCGAAAATATCTTATCAGCGCATGTATGAGGCCTATACCGCGATTTTTTCCCGATGTGGTCTTATAACTCGAGCAGTGGATGCAACTACAGGGGATATAGGCGGGGATTTGAGCCACGAATTTCAAGTTTTGGCGAATTCGGGAGAAGATATTCTGCTAAGCTGTGATTATTGTGAGTATGCTGCGAATATTGAGAAGGCGAAGGCGGGCAGACTTCCAATGGCTGTAGGCACTCTTAAGCCGCTAGAGACAGTTGCGACACCGAAGAAGAAATCTATTGAAGAGGTTTCTTTTTTTCTTGGACTTCCCCCGGAACGTTTTTTGAAGTGTTTGCTTTATGAGGCCGATTCTGAACCGATTGCGGTACTTATCGCGGGGAATCGCAGTGTGAACGAGACCAAGCTACAAACCGTTCTAGGAGCAGGAAAACTGCAACTAGCCTCCGATTCGGTAGTGGAAAAAAGGGTGGGAGTTCCGCCGGGATATGTTGGCCCGGTGGGACTCGCCGAGGGAATTCCTCTTCTAGCGGATTATTCGGTGCAGGCGGGAATCAACTGGATTTGCGGGGCAAATAGCAATGACACGCACAATTTGAATGCCAACGTTGGGCACGACTTCGAGGTGGATAATTTTGCGGATCTTGCCTTTGCAGCCGCAGGTGATCCGTGTACTAAATGCTATGAGGGAAAACTGGAGGAAAACCGAGGCATTGAGGTTGGTCAGGTTTTTTACCTAGGCGATAAGTATTCGAAACTCATGAATTGCACGTTTCTTGATGAAAATGGAGCATCGCGGCTTGCTCAGATGGGATGCTACGGAATTGGCGTGGGTCGAACCTTAGCCGCCGCTATTGAACAGAGTCATGATGAATGTGGAATAATCTGGCCGGTCCCGTTGGCTCCCTGGGAAGTGGTGATTCTCCCCCTGCAGTTAAACGACAAAACCTTGGTGGAAGCGGCTGAGAGTATATACAGGGGGCTAGGAGAGGCGGGTATTGAAGTTGTAATTGATGATCGTGATGAGCGAGCGGGCTTCAAGTTTAAGGATGCGGATTTAATGGGCTATCCAGTTCAGGTTATTCTTGGATCTCGCTCAGTTGCCGCGGGAATGGCTGAAGCAAAATTTCGGTCTAGCGGGGAAAGAGTGGAAATATCGCTTAATGAAGTGGTAGAGGATATAAGCGCGTGGATAATAGATAGGCGGCATGGCGAAATTGCGGGCCGTTGAAAAAAGTAAGAAAGGTGGTATCTTGAATAAAAAAACATTGACAGTGTTGGTTATGAGCTTGGTAGCAGGCGCGGCTCATGGTTTTGAATGGCTGTCCATTGATACTGGCATGACCTTTGCTTGGCGGTTTAACGCGAAGCTTGATTCCTCTCCCGAAGGTAAGCAGCCATCCATTGTACTGCTCAGTTCAGGAGTGGCTGTGAATGCTACTTTCGACGGCGCCCTCACCGGGGCATATTTTCGTCCCGGCGCGTGGTTAACCTGGATTTCGGAAGATGTTTACAAGGGCGTGGCTCGTTCAAGCAGCCAGGAGCAAGCGGGACATATGAAGGTACTCGGCTTCATCAGCGAGCTACATTTTGGCTATTCTTTCAAAGTCGAAAAGTTCGATATCGGCATTCAAGGAGGCCCCACTGTCCACATGAAATTTCCGTTATGGTCGGCAAAAAACAGTACTGCCAAACCAATGGAATTTTGGAGGGCTTACTATGGGAAAGCGCAGTTTATCAACCTTGGTATCAGCGCCTGGCTGTCTTCTCCCCTATCGGAGGGAAGGGGCTTGGTTGTTGGCATCAGCTATATTCACCCTATCTCCAATTTGTGGTCTGGGGCGCCGCCTGCCCATGGGATACAAGTCGCGCTTGTGGGAGCGCTTAGGTTTTCATTGAAGCGGAGCTAACTGATGCTCCTTGGAGCATCAGTTAGCGGCAACCCATCCTGCTGGGACAGAGCAGCTAAGCCTTCGGCTAAAATTTTGCTCCAATTGTATAATTGGCGTTCAGCTCTTCCTTTTCGCAGCGGCGGTTAATCAGAACAAGCATTACGGCTCCCGTGGCCGAATCCAGAACAGAGCCCAACATGGCCAGCAAGGGGAGAATAGGAGCTAATATCAGCCAGCCCTCGTCAAGTCCCCGGCCATATAGCGAAAAGAGTAGGGCGAGCGCGGCTACAATCCCCCAATTGGGATTCGCGGGGAGCGCGAACGAAATTAGAAACGAGAAGATGACAACCCATGCGACTTGGAAATATGTAATTTCCAAGCTCGAATAAGATCGAATCACCGTCAGCATGCACATTGCGGAAAGCATCGCAGTGCCGGCGCGGGCGAACAGCATATACAAGGGTGCGATAAGCGCGGCGTTATGCCGGGGGATATTGAGATTTTCCTTGAGGTGCCTTGTGAGATTGCCATAGTTGAACAAGGGAGATCCGGAGATGAAGCAGCTAAGTAAGGCCCCCATTAGGCCAGCCATCACTTTCCATGAATAGCCGCGTCCTAGCATTGCACGCATAACAAGGGGATATACCGCGCCGATTAGGAAGAGAGAAACTGCGAAGGCAGTGCCAAGAAGAGGCAAAAAACTTGCGAAATCCAAAATACGTTTGGACTCTATAAGCGAGGTAGCCGTGAAAACAGCCAGCATCAACGGCATCAATACCATCAAGCGCCTATTGATTTTATAGAGCAGACGTGTAATCGAGTCGAAGAGATTGAATGTAGGCTCCGCGATCGCCTTGTCGTAGTACATGTACCAACCCAATATAAATGCTGGAACAATCAGGGGTAGAAGAAACGAGTAATTCCCCACAAGTACTCTGAAGCTGTTCTGATTAAATATCTCGCGCAGGATTCTTTTCAGATCATAGATGACGATATCGGGCGCTGTGCCCGAGATAACCGATAAGCGGCCCAAATCGGCCATCCACGCAATAAGCGTTCCTAAAAGGGCTAGCAGGAGAGTTGCGATAATTGCGTAATACGCCGAATAACGAAGAATCAGGCCAAGTTTCCTTGTTCGTCTGAGCTTCGTCACAGCAACCGGAAGTGAAAAAAATACTAGCGGCAGCACCATGTAGCGGCCGATGCGCAGGCACATATCCACTGTGGTCTGTAGAATACTCACTAGCGAGTCGCTTGGCTTCAAAAGGAGGCCCGCGCAGACACCAATAGAGATTCCCAAAAGGTATTGATATGGAGCTTTCATGTTTTAGTCCTCAATCAGGGGGCATCCAGTATGGTCGAGCCGCCAAAAAAGCGACGTTGCTCGGTATATTGATACCAACGCCCCTTCAGCTTTGCAGGCTTGCTATTTTCGAGTTCTATTATTCTAGTGGTGAATTCGTCGGCGTTTGTGGATTTGCTTATGAACGCACAGGCCCATAGATTGAGTTTCACTTCTTGTATCAAAGAGGTGGAGAAGCCTGTAAATGCGCCGTGGGCCAGCGAATCGAGCGGATTCGGCACAGTACCGCTTTGATGAGGTAGCACCATTCCAAGGAAGCCGTCGGATTTTTCCAATAGCGGAAGAAGTTCTCGAGTCAAAGCGATACTTCCCTTTATGGATTGTTCGAGCACTGTCTCGATATCGCTGCTTCTAACCTCGGCAAAATTCCGAAAAAGGGGAGGCGCCTGGTGCAAAATCCAGCCGGAATCAATTCGACCGTATCTAAGCAAGGCCTCTCTAACAACTGCTTTAGTGGAGAACCATGATGAACGATTCCAGGTTAGCACGCATAGATTATCTCTGCTGGTTTCGTTTGCCTGTGTTGCTGCCCCCGCGACTGGCGCGATAACTGGCGAACCTCTTGCCAGAAGCTTTTCTATCAGTTTCCGGCCGGTTAGTGTTTCGCTGCCGGAGACTAGCGATACTCCGTTCATGAGCGTAGTCTACTTTTCGCTAGGCGAACGGTCAACGACAGCGATTTTGAAAATGCCCCCCATCTTAGTGGCAGAGATATTGAGCGGAACGTGTCGGGGAGTTCCTCTATTAGCGGCAGGCTTCAAGAAGGGAAGCCACACGATAGCCGGAGCGTCTGTGGGCTCTCTGCCATTTTCGGAGTAGCCGGCGAAGCGGACGCGAGTCTATTGTCTCATCGGCCTCTGCGCTAAGGAGAACTGACCGAACGCAGAGTTCCCATCCTTCCTTGTTATACCAGAGGGTATCGTTCCAGAAATTTATGCCGCAGCTTTCACGAACAACGGGATTGGAAACAAGTTCCGATAGGGCTGCGAGAGGATGAGTGTTTTTGAAACTCCCGAATGCGAGGGTTGTTCTTAAAGCCTGCATAAGTGAGGGGCTTTCTTGGGCAAACCTAAGCTGATTGAGCAATCTTTCCAAACCCCATTCTTGCCAGATTTCCTGTTTCGTTTCGGGAATGGACCTTGCAAGATTTTGTAAGGAGGCAAGCAGACTCCAAAGGCTAAGATAGATAGCCTCGTCGTAGAAAATGGGGGTAAGGCGGCGGAATTTGCGCCGATAGAACGGCCGCAGTATCTTGGCGGAGCGTTTAAGACGTTTATTCATGAGCATAAAGCAATTGCCAGCTTTGTTTCTGAGTTCTCTTGGAGCGGCTCCCTGCTGCCGCATGTGAATCCCGGCGAGTTTTACTAGGAGTTTTTCCGCGTTGTCGCCTAAAGACGGAGTTTTTGCCCTACGGATGGCTCCGGCGAGAATGGTGATTCTATCCTGAGATAAAAATTCCTGGAGTATGTCATGAATAGGCTGAAGGCGAATTTCTTCCAGGGCCGCGTCCGGGTTTATAACGCCCCAGCCCTCCAGTTTCGCTGCCAACTTGTTCCAGGGCTTGTCATGGCTTTCCTGCTCCACTCGGAAGTTCATGAAGACTTGCCGTCCGAAACCGTCCAGCATTATATGTAGACCTTCGGATTTTATGCTCTTTACCGAGCGTAGATACCAGAGGTTCGAAAGGTGTTCGTGCATCAATAACCAATAATCGTCCGAGAATTTGTTCACACCCAAGGCCTGCGCGAGCTGAAAGCTCTGTAATTTATTTTCAAGATTTGTCTGAACCGAATAATTGATTTGGCCGCTGGCTCTTGGATAGGAATTATTAACTAAAACCAGAGTTCGCTGCCGTCCATCGGAATTGGTGAAGGCAAATAGGTTTTCATTGTCTTTGCCGTCATTGTTCAGGTTGTAGAGACGAAAGGAAGAGGCGCCTGAGAAGAGAGATCTTCGCGCCAGCAGAGGGAAGATTTCCCGTTCATGTCGATGTATCAGATGTGTATTGGGAGTTTCCTCGTTGTAAGCGCGAACATACTCCATTCCGTACTTCTCCGAGAGGCCTTCGATTTGGCCGTGTCCGAACATGGGAAGTCCGGGTAGGGTGGCAAGGAGAGTGCATACCGCAAAGTATCTATCATCCCCCCCGAATTGTTCGATGGCAGTTTCCTCATCGGGGTTGTTCATGAAGTTCACGAATCGTTGGAGAATTCGAGGATCGAATATCAGGGTTTCTTTTATTATACCTCGGTATTCTTTGTTTTTTTGGTCGCGCAGCATGTTCATGAAGGCAGAATTATATACGCGATGCATCCCAAGCGCGCGCACGAAGTATCCCTCCATCATCCAGAAGGCCTCGGCTAGAAGCAGGGTGCCTGGCGCCTCAATGGCGATCCTATCTACAACTTCTCTCCAAAATTCATTGGGCATTGCGGCTATGAAGTCGTGATCGGAGAGAGCATGCTCTGAGCGGGAAGGAATGGCTCCACCCGAACCGGGCGCTGGATACCACAGCCGGCGAATATGCTTCCTAGCCAGAACCATGGCCGCGTCGAATCGGATTATCGGGAAATTACGGGCGACGTGCAGTATGTCTTGAGCAACAGCTTCGCGCGCTTCGGGATTCAAGAAATCAATTTGAGCGGTATCGTTCCAAGGCATTGTGGTGCCATCGTTGCCGTGATAGATATAGCTGACTTGGCCGTTGTTATTCTCGGTTCTTTTAAATACCACTGCAGCATCGCTTCTATTCCAGTAATGGTCTTCCAAGCGGATGTCTATCTCAGGATCGTCAGACAAGTTATCGGAATTGAAACTGTAAGCGGGGAAGGGGCATTCGTTTACGCTCATTAGGCGATCTGGATTCTCTTTTACCCATGCTGAATTGATACCGACATGGTTGGGGACCATATCGCTTGATAGCCGAATTCCACGCAACCTCGCTCTATGCTTGAGATTTTCTAGAGCGGGCCATCCACCGAGTTCTTCGGCGATATCGTATCCATTTAGGGAATAGGCAGAAGCCGCCGCCTCGGGGTTTCCCATTCTTTTTTTGATTTCCCGGCTTGCCTTACTACGCTGCCACAACCCGATAAGCCACAGCGCATTGAAATTCCTTGAGGCGAGGATGTCAAGCTCTTCGTCGGGGATTTCGCTTAGGGTCTGTATCGGCCGCGCATACTTTCTTGATAGCTGGTTTAGCCAAACAAGGATGTTTTTGGCAAGAAGAACTACGTGTGGCATCCAATCATCGTCGTCGCTAAATCGAGCCACTCCGTCCAGTTCGGAATATGCCGGGCCCTCGTTGGGCGCCGAACCTCCGAAGCGGGGACGTTTTTCTTCTTCTATCATATCGAGCGCTCCGATAAGGGCGGCCATCCATCCGGGCCAGAGCGATTCGAGCAGGGACCCCCAGTTAAGCAAAATGTAATTTAGCTGGTCTTTTACTGAAAATGGCGCGAGCTGTACCGGCCGTTTCAAGGTGGCCAGCGGGGGAAGTGATTCCGGTTCCTGTGGTAGGGCCTCTGCATCGATCTCTTCGAGGACATTCCACAGGGTTGCAAGTGCCGCGTCGCCATTCGATTCGGGCGCTTCAAAAAAACTTCCAAAGGGAACGAATGCCGGGTTGTGCGCCGACATTGAGATTAGCGTCCAGCATCGCAGAAGTACATCTCTTTCGCTTAGATTATCGGGGCCGAGCGTATACGGCGAAGGAATAACAGAGCCATCGCTTTGTGTGCTCAGAAAACCCAGCGCAATTCTTCGAAACGCCTTGTCGCATTCCGCAGGAGGGATTTTTACGGCAGCAGCCGCCAAGGCTGCTCTCTCATAGGGCATTGGCCCCTTGGCGTAATACTCTAAAAAGAGACGCCAGGCGCTTAGTATGTAGGCTGCTCCAAAAAGGTCGGAAGCCGCAGCAACCGAACCTGGGACAATGTTCGCATAGAGAGCCGCTAGCTCACGGGCCTGCCGTCGCGATTCAATTCTAAGATACCCAAGTGAATCATATCGGGTAGCGGGCAACCCCAATCTCTGCTTTGCGTGTTTGCTAATTGGCATTGAGGGGATTATCGGTTTTTTATCCATTTCAACCCTAAAGCCTTGCATAGCCTTGTATTCCCGCGGTCACTTACCAGTGCGAGCATAGCATCTTGAATTTGTTGGCTCCGCATGAACGCTACTCATTTTTCGATCTTTTTTCCATCTGCTGAATCTGGTCTCGAATTTTAGCGGCTTGTTCGTAGTCTTCAGCTTCCACCCGCCTGCTTAGCTCTGCTTGCAGGCGGGTGATCTGCGAAGCAAAGGACAAATTGGGTTCTGTCACGCTTACTCCAATGGAATCCGTATCCGAAATCGCTTCATCCAAGTAAATGGGAATACTCGCGCGGATGGCTATCGCCAAGGCATCCGGAGTCTTGGAATCCAAGGAAATCCGCTTGTCAGCGCCGACAAAATTTACTATCGAACGATAAACTCCCTTCTCGTTGCCGCGATGTATTTCAACCGATTCGGGAGCCAGCGATGTCAGCCGGCAGAGCTCGAGAATGAATTCAGGAAATCTCGGTGGACGCTCCCTAGCATTCGCCAGGGAGGCAAGTAGAACCTGGGCCTCAGAGGCTTCGACATAAATCGGGACACAGCGTGCGGACAAAGGAAGGCGAAGGAGTGCCGCCATTCCGTTCTTTGTCCGTCCAATAGTCCATATTTCCGCTTCAGTAAACATCGCAATTACCCTCGGGCCTGCCGGAGTCAATTAACTCCACAAACCTGGGAAGGACAGGGTAGCAAAGTAGTCTTCCAATTTTTCCCTTCTTCGAATTTGTCGGATTTTGCCGTCTTGGCCGAGTAGCAACTCTGCCGGACGGAGCTTACCATTATAGTTAAAACCCATTGCGCGTCCATGGGCTCCGGCATCATGAATCACCAAAATATCTCCCCGTTCGATTTCAGGGAGGGCTCTATCAATCGCGAATTTGTCACTGTTTTCACAAAGACTCCCAACCACATCATAAATTCTGTGTCTTCCCGTTTTACCCAATACCGTGATGTGATGGTAAGCACCGTACATGCCTGGCCGCATCAGATCAGCCATAGTGGCATCAATGCCTATATACTCCTTGTAGATATGTTTCTCGTGAATTGCACGAGTCACCAGACATCCATAAGGCCCAGTCACAACGCGGCCGCACTCGAATAAGATAATCGGTGGTTTAAGAGCCCCAGTTACAATACATTCGGTGTAAAGCTTCTTAATGCCGCTCGAAATTAATTCTAAATCAACCTCATCATCTTCGGGGTTATACGGAATTCCAATGCCGCCTCCAAAATTGATGAAGTCAATAGTAACCCCGGTTTTTTCTGAAATTTCAAAGAGTAAGCTTAGCAGCAGGTCCGCTGTTTCCAAGAAGTAATCTACATTGAGTTCGTTGGAAGCCACCATGGTATGAATCCCGAAGCGCTTTACGCCCTTCTCACGCGCTATACGGTAGGCCTCAAACATCTGCTCCCTTGTGAGCCCGTACTTCGCCTCTTCGGGATTCCCGATAAAGACATTGCCTCCCTTCGTCGGCCCCGGATTGTACCTAAAAGAAAGTGTATCCGGCATCCCTATTTTCTCCAAATCTCGTAAGTGAGTGATATCATCCACGTTGATCACGCCACCCAACTCCTTAGCCTTCTTGAACTCCGCAGAAGGTGTGTTGTTCGAAGAGAAAAACAGCCTATCGCCCACAATCCCAACTGCTTCCGAGAGCACCAGCTCGGCCATGGACGAGCAATCGGTTCCCATTCCCTCTTCGCCCAGAATCTTCAAAATATAAGGATTGGGGCAGGCTTTCACCGCGAAGTGATTTCTGAAACCGCGAGGTGCCCAGTGGAAGGCCTTTGCAAAGCGTCTAGTTACCGCGCGAATGGCCTTCTCGTTGTAGATATAAAAGGGTGTAGGGAATTTTCGAACTACCTTCTTTAAAAGATTTTCATCGAACGGAAGCGTTTTGTTACTCATAAATCCTTCCAAGATTTTAGGCCATATCTACTTGCAACGCAAACCATGCATCTTCCGATGCTGCTCCAAAAGCGACAAAGATATAGCAGTCGAAGTAAAAATCCCGTCTGCTCCTCCCCTGAGCCGCATCTCTGCTCAAATGTATTATAATGCATACCATGCAAGCCATTCCAGCCATCGATCTTCTGGACGGTCGATGCGTGCGTCTTAAGCAAGGTTCGTACAACAGTGCGAAATTCTATAATGAAAGCCCCGATAACATAGCCGCACAGTACGCGGCAGCTGGAGCCAAACGCCTGCACATAGTCGATTTGGATGCGGCCCGCGGCAGTGGCGACAATCACAAGGCGATAAGAGAGATTAGAAGGGCCTTCCCGGGAACCATCAACCTTGGCGGCGGAATCCGCAGCCTTGAAATAGCCCGGCGAATATTGGAAATGGGAATAGACCTGCTCGTCGTAGGCACCGCCCTAATAAAAACTCCGAATCAAGTCTCTAAATGGGCCGATGCCCTAGGCCCCATACTCATCGCTGGACTAGATGCCTATGGAGGGATTATAAAGATTTCCGGTTGGCACGAAAGCGCAAGCATCCGCGCGATTGAGCTGGCTGCGCGTATTAGAGGTCTCGGATTAAGGGAAATAATCTACACCGATATATCCAAAGATGGTATGCTCACAGGGCCGAACATGCAGGAGAGTATTGCGATTGCCGAAAATTCCGGCCTGCCTCTGATTATATCTGGCGGAATAGGTGAATTGGCTCATCTGCAAGCTATAGTCGATACCGCTCCCGCCAGCATTTCGGGAGTAATATTGGGCAAGGCTCTCTACGAGGGTAGATTTCCGCTTGAAGATGCAATCAGAGTTATGGGGAGCAGGAATGAACGAGCTTGAACGAGATCCCGCCTGGCCACTGCTAGTACGCATCGAAGGACAGAAACTGACAGCGGCGCTAATGAACAGCAAGGCCTACCAGAAAAGCCTTGAAACAAAGCATCCCTGGATACTCCACCCTGAAACAAAACGAGTGCTCCCCTGGCCCGGAGAACCCACGATAATCACGTTGAACCGCTCCCAAGGATTCTACGAGCTTGGCTTGCCAGAAGATGCGGATACCCTACCCTATGGCAGGAGCAAACCCAAGGACATCAATTGCAACGGAGCAGGACCTGACAACCTAGACTCCAAACACCCGGGCGCACCGATTCCGGAACGCAGTCGAGAAATCTCGCTTATTGCCCATGGCGGCAGAAAAGACAGCTCCCTAAACTGGCTTGCCGAGCTCATTGCCGAACGCCGCAAAAGCATGCCCGAGGGATCGTACACCTCCCATCTTTTTTCCAAGGGCCCAGAAAAAATCCGTAAGAAAGTCGGCGAGGAGGCCATCGAAGTACTGCTTGCCCGCGACCCCGCGCAATTAGCGAGTGAGATTTCCGATTTGATATATCATCTATGCGTTCTACTTGAGGCTTCCGACCTTAGCTGGCGGCAGGTAGAGAAAGAACTCGAAAGCCGGCACAAAGGAACTACCTAGGCAGAGTTCTAACGAAACTCTCCGCATCCCCACTCGTCTCGAAATTCATCCATTTCAGCTTTCCTGTTGCATCCCGCCATGAAAGCTCAACAAAGGGAGGTTTTTGAAAAAATTTCAGCAGACCTCCCTTCTTTGGCCTTACCCGGAAGACCTCAATCTTTTCGATTGGGATCTCGATGATTTCATTCTTGGTTCGGCTCCTTCTTCCTTGTCCTGCCGAGAACAGCTTCATCAGCCAGTTATTCGATTGAAAGGTTTGGAAATATAGCGCCTTTGAAGTTGTGTAAAAAAGTCCCCATAGAGGGAAGCCGTCCTCACTAATCACCTGACCCAGCGCCTTCCCGAGTACCGGCAGTCCCAGATCCTTTTCCCGCATCTTCCAGAATTCATCCACCTCAACCTCATCGCTCTTATTGAAAAACATACCGGCCAAGCAAAACTCCTATATGAGACAGCAGTATACGGCCTCTGTGTCCTGACTACAATGCATTTCGAGTTTGTGTCGGCTTCAAGTACAAGTCCGGACTGGACCGCCAAGGAATCCTACCTGCATATCAGAGAGATAAGAATTTCGTCCAAGCACTTCACTCCAACATCCATAGGCTAGTAGGATGGCTTTGTATGAATACAAACACAGTGTCTTTATGGATAGCAGGACTTGGTATCTGGCCTCTGGTCGTAGTATTGGTTCCCAATCTGATGTTCCGCCGCTTTGGCCAAGCCGCGGGTGAGAAACGCAAGGCCTCGCTGTACCAGGCAATAGCGGTTTTTCTGATTACTACGCTGGCGGCATTCATAGTAGAACGCGAACTTACAGATACCTATTTCTACGCGGGCCTTGTTGTAATCCTGCTCGCACTAGTAATATTTCGCAAAAAGACTTTCCCCTATCGCTTAAACTGCGCCGGCTGCGGGAAAAGACTGGATATCAAAACTATCTATTTCATGGACAACAATCTCTGTGCCGATTGCCGTGTCAAAAAGAATGGTGACGTGGAGAAATAAGGTAGGCGATGAGGCCTTTGACATGCAGCTCGTAGTCTGCCTTGCGCGCAAGCACCCTTATCAGGAAGGGCTTTTTTTGTGCATGGCGGCTTCCTTGCAGGCTAGGAATAGATTTTCGAAAAGCTTTGGTATTTGAGCTTCGGGAAGAGAGGAGTATGCAACCCTCACTAGGTTGCCGAGGGCTATGACGCCAGTATCGTAATCTGCTAGCAATATCTGGCGGACGGTCTCCGCATTTCCGCTTGAAACCTCCACACACATGAAGTAGCCAGAGTTGAACGGGAGGACATTGAACTGCTCCTGGTACTCGGGGTGCTTAGCGAGCTCTATAACAACAGCGGTATAGCGACTTTTTAGAGTGTTGTAAGCCCGGGTCTTCTCGGCCCTGTATGATGGATGATTATAGGCGATGAGTAATAGACTCTGGGATAGATGAGAATCGTTTGATATGCTCCCACGCACCCTGCCTGCTGCCTTGTCTTCTAATACTGTCAGCGCCTTGTGGCTCAGACCCCTGCCCGCAAAGGTAATGAAACCGACGCGAAATCCCCATACATAATCTTCCTTGGTAGCGCCATCAATTTTGCATGCCACAACGTTTTCGTGAAGGGATGAAAGGCGGGCAAAAAGAGACTCGCCATCTATTTCGGATTTATAGACAAGTCCGAAGTAAGCGTCGTCGCTTATCGCCAGAATGCTTTTCCCGACTTCCGCGGCGCGTCTAACAATATCAACAATCGCATTGCTCTCTTCGAAGCTTGGAGTGTAGCCAGTGGGATTGTTCGGGAAATTTAGGAGGAGAATCTTTTTCTCTCCTTCCGACATTATGGCATCTTGAAATCCGGCCAAATTGAATTTACCGCTTGCCCCCCTGCCCCTGAAGGTTTCAAAGGTTTTGAGCTTGGCTCCATAGGCTTCTGAGAATATCAGGCGATAGTTCCCCCAGTAATGACGGGGGAGCAGTATCTCATCGCCCTCGTTTATGAAAAGATAGCCTGCTACTGAAAGGCCGTGGGTGATGGCGTTAGTTACCACAGGGCGTGAAATGGGCGTATCGCCGAGTCTGGGATTTTTCTCTCGGAGAAATTTCGCCCAATGATCGCGCAGGGCCGCTTTGCCAAAGCTCGGCGCATAGCTAAAGGCCTCGGCGGGATGAATCTTCAGCAAATCGCTTATAGGGGAAAGGCACAGGGGGTTGCCATCGTCGTCCTTTCCCTCACCGATTGAAGCGTTGATGGCCTTATCCTTTGCTTCTAGACCCTGCGCTACTATGCCTTTCCGGGGGAAGAAAATGGATCGGCCCTTTTCGGAAAGAAGTTTAAGAGCGATGGGGCCCTCGGTTTTGAGTTGGGCATTTAATTCGGCGGCTTGCGGATTCATTGTGTTCACCTCACCGTCAGTATACAGAAGCTTAGGGCTTTGGGAAGAGAGTCGAAGCTTGTTTGCCGAATGAGGCTTCCTCGACAACACTCCAGATGTCAATTAAGATGGCTGAAAAATATGAAGAATATCAAAGCATATATCCACAGCGCCGTGATTTTTTTGACGAATTATTTCTTCAGGCTCCCAGTGGCTATTCTGATGTTTTCCAGAATGAAAGTGCGCTACAGGAATTCCAGGATAGTTCGTCTCACACGGGGCCCGTTTTTGTTTCTTCCAAATCATACGAATCAATGGGATCCTTTTCTTATCAGCATTGTATCGTGGAAGCCGGTGCGTTGGGTGGCTTCCGAGGGCCTTTTCAAGGATACCGCGAAGCTGCTGCTTCTTGCCATTGGGGTGATTCCGAAAATAAAGGGACAGTCGGATATGATTACGATTGAAGAGCTTCTAAGGGCAATTTCCCTGGGATTTCCAGTGGGTATTTTCCCGGAGGGTGAGCAGAATTGGGATGGGACAACATCAGAATTGATACCAGCCACGGCCAAGTTAGTGCGTTTACTGAAGATTCCGGTGATTGTGCCAATTTGCAAGGGCACATATTTCTCCAAGCCGCGATGGGCCTGGAAAACAAGGCGAACATTAGTAGAGATTCATTATAAGCGAATTATTGGCGCCGATGAAATCGAGGAAATGAAGTTGGTTGAGATTGAGCGGCGCATTAGGGAGGCGTTAAGGCACGATGAATACGAGTGGCAGAAGAGGGAAATGGCTCCTATTCTAAGCGAATCGCGGGCTGAGCATCTGGAGCTTGTGCATTTTCTTTGTCCTAATTGCGAAAAAATTGGGGGCCTGCGCTCCAAGAACAATGCTCTAAGCTGCGCCTGCGGCTATCAAGTGGTAGTGAATAGATTTGGCTTCTTTTCTTATCCTGAGGGCGGGCCAAGTTTTGAATCACCTCATGAGTGGGTAATTTGGCAGAACCGGGTTTTGTTTGAGAGAATTAAGGAGGCCCTGGACGGCGATGAGCCCGATCCGGTTTTGCTGAGAGATGAGGGTATTGCCCTGATGAAATCCGAAAGGGCAAAATCCATGGCGCATGTGCTATCCGGAGAGGCAAGATTGTTCTGCAGGCGTATTGAAGTTGGCATCCCGGGAGGCAGAGTTGTCAGCTTTCCCTTGCGAGAGATTTCGGGGGTGAACACCTTCAAGCAGCAGAAGTTTGAATTTCGCTACAGGAAGGCGCAGTATCGTTTTCAGCCGCCGAATCGCAGCGTATCGGGGTACAAGTGGGAGAAGTCCTGTAAGGCAGTTCGGGAACTCCTGGTTGAGCGGGGTGAGTGGTAGAACGGTTAGGTGATTTAGGGCCATCTAGCCCTATTATCTAGCCTTACTGCAGCTAGTCTCTTCCCTGAGAAGAGAGATGCCTCCTGAGGAGACGATTTCAAGTAAATGCTAATCGTTGATTACTGATATGCCTACGCCAATATCATGCGAATAGATATTGGAAAAATCTCTCGCCGTCACAACAGCATGTTCTAGGTAGAAAAATGAAACAGTAATTCTAATTCCAAACACAGGGTTGGCGCTTCTTAGCGAAAAGCTTGGTTTGCCACCGACTAGTGTACTGCCACCGAGTAGCATACTGCCTTTGAGTCCCCCGAAACCGGTTATGCTGAAAAGCTTTGAAGGACCGTATTTGACAAATAACCGTCCCTGTAAGCCCAGATAAGTAATTAAGGGAGACACCGTTGTCGCCGATACACTCGGTGCGATTTCAAAGCCCACACTGAAATCTTGACTAGTTCCAATACCGTAGCCAAATCCGACATATGTGCCTATTCCAATGGGTGTGTTCATACCGATAAGTATTTCCTTATCGAGAAATGCGCTTATAGTAGTTGCAGTCCCGCTCTCTTTCGAAGCATCGGAGAGCTGCAAGACTTTGGTATAGAAGGATGGTCCAAAAAACGTGCCATGATATCCGATACCAAATTGTGTCTCAAGTCCTTCAGCCATAGCAAGGCTTGCGGCGCACAGACAAAGCCCCGCGATCAGCGAAATCTTCTTTTTCATTTTGACTCCTCAAATACAACATAACAAAAGACAATATAACACGTTCGGCGCGATATGACTTGTAATCTTCCATGGTTCTTAAACCCATGCTTTTTGGCAGAAGGCGGAGAGTTCGAGAAAGCTCGGACTAGGGCTGCAAGCGGTGGAAACCAGGGCTTATGGCCTTGAAATCCCATCTGATTTCCGTCGTCCTAGGGCGGGGAGCGCTTTGCTCTTACAGCCATGCTAATCGTTGATTATTGATATGCCTAAGCCAATATCATGCGAATGGATACTGGAAATATCTTTCGACATCACAGCAGTATATTCTAGGTAGATAATTAAAACAGTAATTCTAGCTCCCATCACGGGGTTGCCGCTTAGCGAAAAGTCTACTTCGTCACCGACTGGTGTACTGCCTCTGTATCCCCCGAAACCGGTTATGCTGAAAAGTTTTGAATAACCGTATTTGTAAAAGATCCGTCCCTGTAAGCCCAGATTAGCAGCTATAGGAGGAGATACCGTTATCATCGACGCAGTCGGTGCGATTTCAAAGCCCAAACTGAAAGCTTGACTATCTCCAAAACCGTAGCCAAGTCCGAAATATGCGCTCATTCCAATGGGTGCGGTAATAGTACGGGATGGCTCCAAAAGCCCAGTATAGTATCCGATACCAAATTGTGCCTCAAGTCCTTCAGCCGTAGCAAAGCTTGCGGCGCACAGACAAAGCCCCACGATCAGCAAAATCCTCTTTTTCATGCTAACTCCTTAAAAGACAACATAACACACTCGGCACGATATGACTTGTAATCCTTCATGGCTCTTAAAGCCATGCTAATCGTTGATTATTGATATGTCTAAGCCAATATCATGTGAATGGATATTGGAAACATCTTTCGACATCACAGCGGCATATTCTTAGGTAAAAGGAGAAAACAGTAATCCTAGCTCCAAATACGGGGGAGATATAGTAGGTTGACACCACTAACTCCTCCGAAACTACTTATGCTGAAGGCTCTAAGGGGCCGTATTTGGCAAAGATACGCCCGCCCGAATTGGAATCTCCACTAGGCTTCACTGATACCGTCCAACTAGCCGCGGCTTCAAAGCCCAAACTGAAGTCTTGATTAGATCCAAAACCATAGCCAATTCCCGCATATGCGCTTAATCCAAGGGGCTTAACCAGCTTGGATTCGGTAGTTTTCAAAAAAATGCCATCCGGCATCGGTTTGGAACTCTATTCCTTCAGCTCTGGCAAAGACCTTAGCAGTATTCTTTCTCCTCAATGCTGCCATCTCGAAGCAGTATAAGCAGGAAAGACGCCGTACCACTGTTTTTGACATTCTTATGCGAAAAGCAGTACTCTGATTCACATCATGTCGTAGAATGGCAGCCAATGGCCAGATTGAAAATACTTGATTGGCTTGTTCTCCTGATTTCTATTACGGTTTTCACCGGATCGATTTTTTGGTCCGCGGTGGGAAGGGAGGGCGAATTGAGGGTTGAAATTGAAGCATTCGGTGAACACTTTGTTTTACCACTTGCACAGGATGGCAGTCTTCTTCTGGATGGGCCAATTGGTCAAACCCGCGTTGAGGTAAAAAGCGGTGCGGTTTCTATTAGCGATTCGGACTGCCGAGACAAGCTATGTGTTGCGATGGGGCAGATTGCCAGCCCCTCTGCCTGGGTGGCCTGTCTGCCCAATAGGGTTTTTGTTCGGCTAGCTACTGTAGCTTCAGAGGATGTTCAGTCTTCGGGAGTGGATTCTGTCGCGTTCTAGCAGTCATGAAAGAATGGAGATTTGCGCCTTTTTTGGCGCACTCTGCCTATTCCTATCGGCACTGGAGTATCTAGTCCCCAAGCCATTACCTTTTTTTCGACTTGGATTGGCAAACCTGCCAATCCTCCTAGGGCTGCGGTTTCTCAAACCCGGGAATTTGATTTCGGTGATCCTATTAAAGATTTTCGGACAGGCGCTGATAAACGGCACTCTGGCTTCCTATGTATTTCTGTTTTCCGCTGCGGGTACGTTGATTTCGGCTCTAACCATGTTCGGGATTTACCGCCTCGGTGGCCGGCATGTAAGTTTGATCGGCGTATCGCTTGCGGGCGCTCTAGCCAGTTCCTCCACCCAGGTGCTATTGGCAATCGCCTACATTTTTGGTGATACGGCACGGGTTATCGCACCGCTTTCAATTGGATCGGGTATTGCGACGGGCCTGCTTGTTGGCATGTTTGCCGAGCGTTTTATCCAGAAGTCCACTTGGCTGAGCCAACTCGAGCGCCGTTATGCCTCGGGATTAGTGGACTGAGACGAAAACAGGATGTCGGGGTTAACTTGAACGTGGCGGAACGAACGCATTTAGGCTCACCACATCGGAGAAAATCCTTCGATAGAATAGGAAGATATGTGGGACCCATCGCTAGATTTGCGGCCGGCATGGCGATGCTGCCGCCTTTTTTGTTGATTAAGCAGGTTTTGTTAAAAACTATCCTCACAGTATCATTCGCGATTTTGGCCTTGCTTTCAGGCAAACGGCTGCGCTGGGGATATTTCTTGATTCTGCTTCTTTCGATTACTTTTTTCCAACTATTCTACCCCTGGGGGCGAGTGATTTTCGAGCTTGGCCCAGTTGTTGTTACAGTTGGCGCCCTGGAAAGTGGACTGTTTAGGGGATTGACGCTTGTGGGGATGGTTTTCCTGTCTCTTGCGGCGGTGCGACCGGAATTGGTATTGCCGGGAACCTTAGGAGGGCTTTTGGGACGTACGTTTTATTACTTCGATTTACTTTTTGAGGGACGGAAACGCCTAAATAGGAGGAATTTTTTTACGAGTCTTGATGAGTTGCTTAAGGAGCGATTTGATTTAGATAGAGAACGGGTGATGATGGTAGAACGAAAAGAGGACAAGCTGAAGGGCTGGTTTACGGCGTTTGTGGCGGCCCTGATTCCCTGGGCACTTTTTGTTTGGGAGCAGGTGTCTAGGTTCGGATGATTCTAGAGCTGAAGGCTTAGTCTAGATGTCCCTCCTCATCTACATATCTTCTAGCGATTGCAAGATCATCAGGATCTATTCTGCGGGAGTATGCGTCGAGAAAATTTTCATCGAATTTGGCGCCGCACCACAGCAGAGTCCAGGCAGAACCATTTTTGTGCGGGCCGAGGGCCTTGAACCTATCGTAAACCTTGATGTAAGCGTCCATAATCAAGGCTCGCTCAGCTTGGGTGTAGGTGCTTCCTGTGCCGAGCCGGTTGTATATATCTACAATTTCGTCGGGGAAGATGAGATCGGGGTCTTCAGAGCGCAAATCGTTGTGTACATAAAGATCTGGCCAGAGAAAATAGCTGTCCCAATAGATGCCGGTTATCACGGAAAATGACTGACCCATTAGAACGACATGCTTATCAACGACATATCTACGGATTTGGGAATCACTGCTAGGTGATGAAGACTCAGAGGCAACTGGTATTGTGGAGTCTGTGTAGACAAGAGTCGTGGGCCGCTCCTCTGAAAAAGACACCAGCGTGAGCAGAATCGCCAGCAGGAGCATCAACGTACCCAGCGTGATTACTAGGTTGCGAAGAGTGATTAGTGAGGCTTCCACGCCATCATTATCGGCTTGGTAATCGTGAAGTTGAAGTACGTAAAATCGGCGGTTTTTTTGCCAGAGAGAACTGGGCGGGATGGAATCGGGGGCGGGCAGGGATGCGGCAAATTCACGTGAATCTGCTCGAGTTCTATCGATTATTCTGCTGGCAGCGAACCTGGCTTAAGCCAATCCACTACGGCATCAGCGATTAGGGCCTTATCATCGCCCTGAGGGAGATCGTGACCGCAATTGCTTACTATCAGTGTGCGAGCAAGTCCGGCTGGGAGTTTCTCTTCGAGAAATTTCAAAACAGTTATTGGGACTGATTTATCCTCTTTGGAAACCACAGCCATCACCGGCGTCTGAATTTTTCGGAGTCTGCGTCGAACTTCGCTCCGCAGCTTATACAACTGGGCAGCGCTGCGAATTTCCCTACGAATCCAGTAGCGTTGGCCCAATTTCAATTCCTGTGGGCTGAGTTCAGGATTGGGTTTCCAACTAGTTCTTATTTCGGGGAGAATTGGATTGAGCAGGGAGAGTAGGGGCATCAACCCCCAGGTTTTTTGCTTGATTTTGAGTGCCGGCGCAAGCAGCACTATTTTTTCCGGCTTTGCGTACATGGCCATCTTCAGGGCTAAGAGGCCACCCATTGAATATCCAAGTATGGAAACTCGCTCGTAGCGAGAACGCAAATCCAACCAGGAGTCGTAACTTCGCCGCATCCAATCGCGTCGAGTGGTAGTTGATAGGTCGCTAGAATCCGTCCCTGCTCCAGGCAGCCTTGGAACCGCTACGGCAAAGCCTGCGGCGCCTAGATGCTCAGCTATGAATCTAAGTTCTCCGGGGAAACCAGTATAGCCATGCAGAGCCAGCACGGCCAGAGGCCCTTCTTTCGGGGGGTGAATTTCATAAGGCAGGGCTATGGGCATAGTGGCGACGAAGTTCGGTTTTTTGGCAACTTTCATATCCACAACTCCGTTAGATGCGATATCGCGAAATACTCCGTTCATACGACGCCTGAGTTTGTCTTGGTAAGGCTTATCTCTGCCTCACCAGTGTAAGACCCCATTCATCAATGGCTACTGCGTTTCTCAGCTCTTGTAGGAAGCGCTTAGCGTCGAGCGGATATCCGGCACAGGGGCGAATCCCGGGAATCCTCTTCTCCCACCATGTATTGAATAATAGCATTGCTAATTCCCTAACATACTTGGATATCATTGAGGCAAGCGCGGTTTCCAATTTGCTTGATTCGGACCGAACCAAAAAATCGATCGAAGCGTTCCCAATTCGATAGCAGGAGCGCCTTGGTTCTTCTGAGAGGATTGCAATTTTCCTTCTTGTTGGGAAGATATTTTGCAACCATGTTCCATAATAGCGTCTACCTCCTTGCCTGTCGACAGTTATATGAGTATTTGCCTTATCATCCTCCAGGACGCTTATAAGCAGAGGGGCGATTATGCCCTGTATAGTCGAACTCTTGTCTCCATGGCGTTCCAGCCTGCGATTGAATTCCCTGGCGCTAATAAAACGAAGTTTCGGTAGTTTCATCGTAATAAGGCAATTTCTCATTGTCTTGCTAATTGCAGAATCAAATTTATAATAGGCGGATTGACTTATTGGGATTGTCAGTTCAGAACAGTCAGCAAACCAGGGTGATTCATTGAGTGTTCGGAGATCGGTAGTTGGGCAGAGGAGTTGGAGAAGGTGAAAAAAGGAAGGGGGGATGGGGATGCCAGACGCGCTAAGAAAGGCCAAGACTCCGGTCTCGAGTTTTTCAATCCCGCCCGACTGAGAAAAAATAGCCTTGCTATCTGTTATTTGTAGTCGGTTGGAACTGTCTCTTGTTTTACAGATAACTCCCGAGAGTATTTCATAGAGTTCCACATTCCGAGGGCCAGAGTATTCAAAATGAGTTAGGCAGCAGCAGAAAGGACCGAGTTTAGGGCCGAGGGCAGCTTCATCTAAGCCCACATAAACCATTTACAATCAGCCCCGAAATAAGCGGTGGCCTCTTGGCGGAAGGGCAACATGGATTTCCGGGGAATTGAAGACTGCGCCGTTACCTGCCGAAAGTGGGGTGGAAACTCCGAGCTGAGACTGAAGGCGCTTGATATCCAAGCGCATCTGCGCTTTTCTGTCCGAGAAATTGAACAGAGCTATCCAGCCTCGGCTATTCCGGGCGACTAGTAGATTGCCGATATCGTCGCCAGTCTTCGGCATTAGGCTTATTCGTCCCTTTCGGCATTCGGTGAATTGGTTTAAAAACTCTTGGATGGAGACTTGGGTTTCCGTATCTATTTTCCTAGGATCCCCCGAAAAGCATGCAAGTCCGCAGGAGAAGGCTATGGCAGTAATCAATGTACTTGTGGCCGCATCATGCCGTGCATTGAATAGACTGACAGGCAGCAACCCCGCTGTGTTTATCCAGGAAGATTCGTTCCAGGCCGACCGATGGAGCAGCGTAGATGCAATAGCCATTTTCACGTGGTGATTCTTCACAAATATCTGTTTGTGGATTCCTTCAATCGATTGCGACATTGCCTGCGCATCCCAAATTCCATGCGTGGCGAGCAGCGGGAGGTTGGAGGCAATCAAAAGCCCTCGGTTCCCCACGGCCTTGCGTATTGCAGAGGCGGCGTTGTTAAGAAGGTTGCCGGCTCCATAGTTTTTCTTATGCCGAAGTCCGGGCACAAGACTGTCGCCAAGCCGTTCGAGATAAAATGTACGAATTCCCCATTGCTCGCGCAGCAATGAAAATATGCTTTGGATGTGGCTAAGCACCTGTGGGTTGCTAAGATCCAAAACGTAGCAAATATCTCGATCGGAGCCATAACCCCTCATGGTTATTGGCATTCCGCTATCGCCGCGAACAAACCAGGTGCGTTTTTCCGCGGCAAACGAGGATTTTTTGGATGCCAGGAACGGCGCAAGGCGTAGGCCCGGAGTAATGCCTTGCTTCATAATTGTGCGAACAAGTGTATTCATGCGATCCGAGTTTTTTGGAGTGAGCCAGTCGCCTATCTGCGATGCGTATTGTGGGCCGAGCGCGAACCAATTAACCCTAATTTTGTTTTTGCGAAGAGCGCTTAGAATTTCCAATAGGTCTTTTTGTGTTTTTGATTCCCCCGAGTCGCACCAACCCAGCCTTCCTCCTTGAGGAAATACCTTTGTGGTTGGCGCCTTCCATTCATGCATCCATGTCGAAACTAGCTTCTTCAGTGGTCCGCGGCTGAGTATCACGGAGGGGAAACTCAAAGTTTCCCGTGTTCCCAAGCGGTGGTTAATCTCCCACGTAATGGACATGGTGTGATTTAGAGGCCTGCATGCGAATACAATCGGGTAATCTGCTGGATGAATCTGTTTGAAAAATAAGCCATCGGCGGCGATAGATTCGGATAGCCACATGGCCCAAGCACCCTCGCGTCGAGTTCTTCCTGATAGGGTTCCAGGCATCGAATCATTCTTTCCGGGTTTGAGCTCATCGGAGTAAGACTCAGCCCAAACCGCCAATTCTCTGATAGGGCGCGGAGATTTGAAACGAAAAATCAAGCTTATATCGCGTATAAACAATTCAGATCTTGCTTTGAGAACAGCCTCGATATGCGCATTTCGCCAAAAGGCTCTCAAATGAATAGTTTTAAGCTCGAATAGATGTTCTCCGGGTTTTCTTCCGATGAAGCCCTTAGTTTTTGAATTCTGAATAGGCCTTATTCCATATCTGAGTATCGCCGAAGCGCCAGATGGCAGAATTTTGATCATCGAGTCTCCCGAAGTTACATAGAAGCATACCCTGATGCTCAAATAGTCACTAGTGGAAATATATGTGCATGAATTAATCGCTGATTAATGTATCTCATTACCGATAAGCTAGGTACAATGGTTAGATATGCAAGTTAAACGTATTGTTGGCCTTGCGATTGCATTCGTTGCGTGCACGGCCGCACTTCAAGCACAGGAGTGGAAGGGGGATGCGGAGTTCGCGAGTGTCTATGCGGCGGCAGGCGATTACAACGCTGCATGGGTATTCTATAAACGGGCTCTGGCTAAGGGCTGCGATGATGGTTTAACCGTATACGGCGCGGCCGAAGCCCTACGCCTCCAAACCTTGGGTGAAAATGTCGACTTTGCAAAGGAACTATATGCGGTGGCGAGCTACTATCTTGCCGAGCAGAACCCCGAGAGTTCGGCTTTAGTTGCCGCCAATTCGCATATCGAAGATGAAGTTAAACGGCGCAAAATAGCTCAAACCTATGCAAGATTAGGAGCTAGGTTGCCCAAAACCTATGGACTAGTTAGTAATAGATTCGACGTTGTGCGGCTTTTCGTTGTTTCCAGTTTTGAGGAAACCATGCAGCTGTTTACAACCCTGGTATCTAAAGGACCAAGAGTAAGCCTGGCCTGGGCGCGTTCCAGAATGCCGGACTTACTACTCTCTATTTTCATTACGAGTTTGCTTACGGGGATCATACTTCCAATCGTGATGGCTATGGCGGTTGCGCGGGAGGGGCGAAAAAGCTATGTAAGCGCATATGCCTTCTTGATACACTGGGGATTCCTGGGCATACATAGGTTTTATCTTGGACGTTACGCAAGCGGTTTGGTATGGCTCTTTACCGGGGGCATATTCGGAGTTGGGATTTTTCTTGATCTTTTTTTAACAGGCGCCCTTGTTCGTTTCTGGAATGAGGATAATCGATCCGAGCGATCGACGCGCCGGACAAGGGGAAACACCGGAAGAGTTTCCGGATACCATAAACCGGGTGCCGGCTATGCTGAAAAGCTGAGAAGCAGAATGCCTAGAACTCAGAGTTCTCCGGATGTTCCAAGGGCCGCTCGAAAACCGGAAAGGATTCCGAGCAACAGGAATTCCACCGACGGTGACTTCTCCAATATGAACACCAAAGAGAATCTCAATCTGGGCCCCGAGAAGTTTTGACTGGGGGATTAGAGTTTCAGATTACTTTCATAGTGCCCTTATAACGATCGATGTCGAAGGTCATAATCATGGCTCCTTGTTTCTTATCCAAGTTCCCGGTGATTGCCTCTATTCCACGAATTATTTCATCCTCTCGATTTGCCGGAATTGTCGCAAGAAGCGTATTGCTGTGATTCTTCTGTTTGTTCATAAAACCAATGAAGGTTGCAAATAGCGGTATGTTCGAAACATACTGCCCCATACCCGAAGATTCAAGGATAGTTGCACCCTCGATGCCAGTCTCGAGAAAGTACTCTAAGACGTGGTAAATCAGCTCATCCATGTAGAGAATCAAAACGAGAAGCTTCATCTTCTGCCTGCTTGCGGGCGCTTCCTGTTTCTCGCCGGCATGTCGGAGAAAGGATTCCTCCATCGCTTCGATTGTGCCCGCGGCCAGCAATTCCTTTTTGAGCGAGGTATTGCTGAGGCAACGTGAAATGGCTGCAAGAATCTGGACATGCTCCGAAGGGCGGTTTTCCGGGCCGAGAATAACGAAGAAGAGGCGTACTTTCTTCTTATCTAAACTATCGAATTCCACTCCCTTCGGAACAAGGGCTATGAAAACGACAAAGCTCTCTAAATTTCCAATTCGTGCATGTGGGATTGCGATTTCATTACCGAAGCCTGTGGAACCTTGGGCCTCTCTCTCGGTCAATGCCCTAGCGATACTCTTCTCTTTGTTTACGCCAATCTTCTCGCTGCGTGCCGCCAGGCCAGCCAATGCCTCGAGGGCCTCATTTTTGCTGCGGGCGCTAAGCTTCACCGAACAAGATGTGGAATCAAAAACATCGACTAAGTTCACGATTGGGCCTCCTCCATATCTAAGGCCTTTACGATGGCCATTTTGGATAGCGGAGGCCCGGTAAGTTCATTAAAAAACACCGATAGGAGAATTATATTAACCATCATAGCAATGATACTCCTTTGTTCGAAACCAAGCAGCGCAACCACCGGCGAGGTTTGAATCATCAGCACCAGCCCTATGGCGACACCAGCCTGGGGAAGCATGCAGATTCCAAGATATTTCCTCACGTTAGCCCGCGATTTTACCAGGACCGCAGCACCCCAAACTCCTAAAATTTTGCCAAATGCCCTGGCTACGATGAAAACCACACCATAAATTAGGATATCCCTTTGGGCAAAAATACCTGGATCAAGTTTCGTTCCTGCGATGGCGAAGAAAAGGGCATAGATAGGCGGTGTTAGCGGCTCGAGGTTGCGGAGTATTCTGTGATTTCTTGGTGACAAATTGATGATGATCATTCCGGCGGCTATATTGGATAGCAGCGCGGAAAGATGAAAAACCAGGGAAATGGCTGTAAGTACGAAAATCCATCCCAGGGTGATAATCGTCAATTCACCGCTGTGGCTTTTCCTATGCGCCAATGCGTGAATAATCCAACCCACCGTGGCCCCGATTAGAATCGAGAGAAAAACTTCTTTGAACGCGCCGAAGATAACGGCCGCGCTCTCGATCCCAGTGCTGTGGCTAGCAGGGATAGGAGTGCCCACGGCCACCCCGCTAGAGTTCCCGGTTAGCATTACCGTTACAGCGGCAAAAACCACTCCGAAAATGATTACGGCTCCGGCGTCATCTAAGGCTACGATTCCATAGAGTCTGTCTACGAAGGGACCATGAGCACGCAGTGACTGCACAACCGCAACGGTTGCAGCCGGCGCCGTAGCCGTGGCAATTGATCCGAGCAACAGCGCAAAGGGTAGGGGCAGTTGTAGAAACCACAGAGAAAGAGTTACCGCCGCCAGTGTTAGAAAAATCTGGGAAGCCGTTAGGATTAGCACCTCGCTGCCCATACGCCTTAACTTCGATATCAAGAATTCACCGCCAATAGTAAGCGCGATTAACCCTAGCGCAACATCCGTAACAACCTGCAGCGATTTACTCATTTCGTGGTGAATAATGCCCAAAACAGAGTCGCCCAGAATGAAACCGGCAATTATGTATCCGGTTATTTCAGGCAGCCGAATAAGCGCGGACAATTTACCTAGAAAATAACCAAAAATGAGCAATGTTCCGGTGGAGAGGAGCTCATGGTGCGATATGGCATCTCTGAATTCGATTAGGTGATCGACGATTATTTCCATTAAGCGATTGTAGCAGGAGAAAACAGTTGTGAAGTAAGTCTAATTCGTATTATTTTCATGGAGTTCTGAGCCACTTCTGTAAGGAACCCGCGCAGAAGGAACAATCTCGGATGCTGGCCCCGCATGCTTGTCTTGGTCGTCGAAAAAAATATGAGCATTGAAAGCCTTCACAACTTCCTTTTTTGAGAGGTCCCCTAGGAAGTAGGCTTCGTCTACAGCCACTCCCCAACTCCGCAGCGTTAGAATCACACGCTCATGCGCGAACCTATCGCGGGCCGTGATTAGTGCAATACGTATGATGCCACCGCCTCTCTGCCCCTTTATCCTCGAAAGCGTTTTCAACACACGTCCGAAGGGTCCTTCCGGCAAGGGCTGTTTGGCAAAGATTTTCTCGTGTTCGAGGAAGGCATCCAAGCCCTGCTGCTTGTAAATAACTTCCGCCTCTTCACTGAATAAAACGGCATCGCCATCGAAGGCTATTCTAATCTCGTCGGCATCAGGATTGAAATTCTCAGGAGGAGGATAGAGCTGGGCAGCCGCAATCGAATGATCCGCGGCGTCTTGAACATCCTGAGGATTCTTGGACAAAAAAAGATCGACATTGTAGGCAGTCAAGAAAGGACCCAGCGGCTGGCCTCCTGAAAAAGCCGCACGTGTAATTCCGAGTTTGTAATAATCAATGGAGTTCATAACGCGCATACCGGTTTGCGGATTATTCTGGCTCATAATCACAACTTCAACCAGGTGCTCGCCGAGTTTGTCATTCAGCTTCAGAAAGGCTTCCACTAAGGGGAAGGCCGGTCCCGGTTCCAGGATGCTCGCCTCGTTATCCTTTTGAAAATCGGCATAGACTTCAAGACCCTCATCTTCGAAAATGCGGTTTTCACGTTCGAGATCGAACAAGGCGCGAGACGAAATTGCAATTACTAACGCATTATCCGGGTTCACTCGATATTCCCTAGCTCATGGATCGGCGCCAATTCATGCGCCTATGCTTAGCAAAGAAGTACCCATCTCAATTATAGCACGAAGCGGCTGTGCTTAACACTAACGATTATCCAAGATTTCTCCTAATTATAGTGATTCGAAATAATGTTCCGACTAAATTCTGCCCAAGGCATTTGTTTCAATTCAATGTAGGCAGGTTTATCCTACGAGAATTTTCATAACACATGCAGCTTGGACCTGCTCATCCAGGAGGCAGACGAGTCTAGGCGTCCGGAGTCAACAAGTCGCATCTAGCGCCCGCTATATTGATTAGTTCCATTCACCTCATATAGACTGGTTCGATGGCGGCCATCCTCGCGGTTGAAAATCTAACAAAAAGATACAAGAGAGTTTTAGCGGTCGATAATATCTCTTTCGAAATCGAAGAAGGGCTTTGCTTCGGCCTTCTCGGTCCCAATGGAGCAGGGAAAACCACCACCGTTGAGATGATGGAGGGAATAATAAACCCAAGCTCCGGTAGAACACTCTTTCGAGGGAAGCCGATCGGATCACATTTCTACGAACGGGTGGGAATTCAATTTCAAAGCACGGCGCTGCAGGAGTTCATTACGGTTGTGGAGACTCTGAAGCTATTTTCAGCCCTCTATGAGGTAAACCGCGATATGGCGGAGATAGTGGAAATCTGTAATTTGCAGGAATTGCTTACGCGAGACAATCGCAAGTTGTCGGGTGGACAGCGACAACGCCTGCTACTAGGGCTAGCCTTGGTGAACGATCCGGCCATAGTTTTTCTGGACGAACCAACCACAGGACTTGATCCTCAAGCTAGGCGGAATTTCTGGGCCTTGGTGGAAAAAATAAAGGCCGAGGGTAAAACCATCCTGCTAACTACTCACTATATGGAAGAGGCTGAAATACTCTGCGACAAGGTGGCGATAATGGATCACGGGCGGATTATTGCCCTGGATACCCCTGGCAAGCTTCTAAGCGAGAATTTCGACGGTGTTTTTGTAAGACTTTCCTGGAACGAGGAAATTGAACTGCCAGAGGGCCTTGATAAAGATGTAAGCCGAAAAGACGACTATATCGAGATTCATTCTAGGGATGTGGATGCCACTCTGCGCAATCTGATTCATAGTGGAGTGCATCTAGGCGATTTGTCTATTCACACACCGGATTTGGAAGATCTTTTCTTGAAGCTAACAGGAAAATCGCTTAGATCATGATTTAACAGCCCGATTTTCGTGGTCCGATAGGAGATAGCATGCGAAGATTCTTAGCTCTTGTGCACGCACGAAACATGGAATTCATAAGGGACAGGGGTAATCTGTTTTGGAACCTTCTCTTCCCGATATTTTTGGTTTTCGGTTTCTCATTCGCTTTTTCAGGTGGCAATAACGAGCTATTCAGAATAGGTGTTCATGGCTACCAAGGCTCCAGTCTCAGCTTTCTTGAAGAGCCCTATGTGAAAATTGTCAATTACGAAAAATTGCGCCTCGCCCTGAACAAGGTTCGTCATCACCAGGTAGATATGTTGATAAATTTCGAAGCGAATGAGTATTTCATCAACGAGGGTTCCACAAGCGGCTCGGTGGCTGAAAGGCTTTTTTTAGCAAGCGACGAGACTGCTAATTTCAAGCTCCAGTCCCTTAGCGGAGAGCCCATACGCTATGTAGACTGGTTTGTGCCGGGCGCAATAGGCGCGAACATGATGTTCTCGTGTATCTTTGGTGCGGGTTGGATAATTGTCCGATATAGAAGAAACGGAGTATTGAAAAGACTGAAGGCCACGCCGGTGCATGCCTTCGAATTTGTTTCGGCGCAGCTGACATCCCGACTTCTCATAGTTCTCCTTGTTTCCATTATCGTGTATGCCGGAACCAATTTCTTCCTCAAATTCGTGATGAAAGGCTCCTATCTTAGCCTACTCCTTATAACCGTCCTTGCCACTGTCTGTATGATGTCCCTAGGTTTGGCATTCGCTTCGCGCATAAAGAGCGAGGAATTGGCTGGAGGATTGCTGAACATTGTAATCTGGCCGATGATGGCCTTCTCGGGGATTTTTTTCTCTCTCGAAGGATCGCCTATTGCCTTGCAGAAGGTCTCCCGTATATTCCCGCTCACCCACTATATTGAAGCCGGAAGGGCGATAATGCTGGATGGAGCCGGACTCGCAGATATCGGTATGAGCGCAATTATTCTAGCTGGGATGAGCGCCTTGTTTCTTCTAATATCCTCACTGCTTTTCAAATGGGAATAGGCGCCCCAATGAACATGTACTGCCCGGATTCCCGGAGCGATTTGGGCAAAATTTACCGTTTACAATAAATTTCCGGCAACCTCTGGCATCAACAGTTCCAAAACTAACTTCAGCCGATCGTTCGGCACTGCCTCACTTCGCATGATAGTGGAAAAAAGCCAGGGCATTTAGCCCTGGCTTAACCTCAAAAAGCAATGCGATTCCTAACTAATTGCAGGTGAGAATGTATCACGTGTGAAGCGGATGCCATCCTCAAATTGGCCCCCACGGTTAGACCATCGCAATGCGTTTGTCTTCTAATATCACCGGGTTCAATTTCGGATTGAAGGAGAGCAAAGGGTGGACCGAGGCATTGCTACCTCGGTCCGAGGGACAACCACAAAAGAGAACCAACTATGCGGTGCGTTATTGGCGCTAACCGCAAGCTTTCTGAAATAAAAGCAAGTATTGTGCCAAATGCTTTAATTTGTTTGTGTACAAGATGTTAATCTCAGAAAACAATACCCGGCTAATAGCTTGTGATATGCAAAATGCATGTACTCAATATTCTTTCTATTAGGATAATTATTTTGTTAGAAGATAATTAGTGAACTATCTCTCGAAAATGTCTATGCAAAACGAATACTAACCATGATGAATAGGGCCATTCTTCTTCAATCCGATTCCTCGAAATGCACGGCGCCAGGCTAGGATGCTCCCCAATTCCGGTGCTACTTAGCCTGATCCTCCAAATGCCCTTGCTGCGGCGCAGTTGTCTCCGGAATGGGTACAGCAAAGTTCCCGTGACAAGCTTCTTCTTAATTGCGGTTGTCGAATTTTAGCCTCGTTGGAAGCATGCTCTACTTCTAGTAGAGACCTCGTTCCCCGGTACGGGATTCCAAAAGCCAAATTCAGGCAAAATGAAATAATCTTTTTACTTATGCATCTGGACAAATACTTGCAAAAGCTTTACTATGCTAATTAATCGTAAGGCTGGTATCGTTTAAAACCGGCTGTTGCATCGTGAAAATAGATGAGAATTAGAATTTTTTGAAGCTGCAGATATCAGCCTCCTTTTCCTACCTACTCCCGAAACAACCGATTGGACAATGTCAGCCTTATGAATTCAGGTAATAGGGAGAATTAACAATGCCTAAGAAAATTTATGTTGGGAATCTTGCTTATTCTGTTGGAGACGATGAGCTTGAAAGGCTATTTGCCCCTTATGGAACGGTAAGCAGCGCGAAAGTGATAATAGATCGCTATGAAAATCGTTCCAAGGGATTCGGATTTGTCGAAATGGAGGACGATGCGGCAGCGGATGCTGCTATCGAGTCCCTAAACGGCAAGGAAAACAGTGGACGCCAGTTGAAGGTAAGTGTTGCCCGAGAGAGAAGCAATCGCATGAATCGAGACTACTGATTTCGGCAGAATCCGGCTTCCGGCAGAAACACTGAGGAGGAAGCAAACCTCAAGGCTGCTGCGGTAGCAGGGTTTGCCTTCCGGAGACTCATATGGCGAGCGCTGTGAGGAGGCTCAACTGAGCAATCTTCTTAAAACCGCATCACTTCATCTCTCTGCCGGCCCTTCTGCTCTGCGTGCTCCCACAAAGGCTAGAGCTTCTGATTGCTTTCATGATGCTCATCAGGATACTTTGCAAAGAACACAGCAAAAAATCCATATGGAACAAATTCCCATTATATTCTTGTCTCGTGACATACTGAGATCATTGATGTGAAACGGCATATGGAAGATTGTAATCTCGATGCAACGGCTTAGTAATTAGAGGCTTTGGAACTGATTAAGAGGAATCGACAGCATTTGTAAGATGACCGATATGGACAGAGGGATCTGTTTTTTGGAAACAGAGTCAGGAATCAAGGAGCTGCAAATTCTCAAATCCGCCCGTGATGCTGAATTTAAGAGAATTACGGATGACAAGTAGATATCCAGGTCTAAGTGTCCGTCACGCATAGTTGTCGGGTTAAATCGCGTCAAGGCTTGATAATGATCGTGAACGGGTGCGATTTTCGCGTGTCTCGAAGAGCACCGTCTCTGACTAGCTTCTCGCTATACATTTTCTCGTTGATTGTGAGGAGGCATTGGACTGCAACGGCCTCATCATGCTAGCGCTTCCAATCATTATCCTTGGCAATTTCCTTAGAAAAAAGGAAGCATGCGACTAGAAATTGTAGCATCGCTTATCCTTAAGGTATGATTATTCAGAGGATGGTTCTATGAGCGATGGACAGCTCCAGGGAATTCTGTCGACCATCAAATACCATCGGGAGAACTACCTGATCGGGATTCTCGAAGATGGAATCGCCGTGAAGGGTGATATGATCTCGCCACAGGTGGGGCTGAAATATACCTTCCACGGACGCTGGGAGCAACATCCTCAATGGGGGAAACAGTTTTCCTTTACCGATTACTACACATCTTATCCAACCAATCTCGATGCGGTTCGTTCCTACCTGATAGAGAACTGCGAGTGGATCGGACCGAGTATCTCGAAGCGCCTTACCGACAAATACGGAACGGAGACGCTCTCCATCTGCAAGGAGAGCCCAAACCGCGTTGCGTCCGACATTTCAGGCATTACGCTCCGCCGCGCCAAGAGAATTGCGAGGATGCTGAGGGACAAGGAATCGGGTGAAAAACTCCAGATTGCCCTCAAGGAACTCTTGGGGGGGGCGAGAATAAACCGTAGGACGATTAATCAGATTCTGGAGAAATGGGATCGAGACGCGCCGGCACGCATTCGCGAAAACCCCTATGCCCTCATCGACGCCATTGATGGTGTCGGCTTTCTCACGGCCGACGAGATAGCTCGAAAGCTCGGCTACGACATCTTGGGCGCACCACGTCTGCGGGCGGGAATTCTCCACACACTGAGAGAGCAGGCATATAGCCATGGCCACACCTGCCTTCCGAGAATGAGGCTTTTATCTGAGGCTGAGAGAGTACTGGAGATTCCGTCCGATCGGATCGATATGGAGCTGGAGCCGCTGGAACTGGAAGGTCTTGTTATCATCGTGGACGGCTTCGTCTACCTTGAGACCTACTACCACGATGAGATGCTGGTAGCGGAGAAGTTGAAAGCTTTGGTAAATCAGAAACCCGCGCTCGGGCAGCCTGATTTTGAGGGCCTGGCCATAGACCAGATAGGAGCGCTTACTGAGGCAATGGTGAGCGGAGTCTTCATACTTACTGGCGCGCCCGGCACCGGTAAAACCCACACGATCAAACGAATTATCAGTTCGTTTCCCGAGGCGCGAATCGCCTTAGCAGCCCCCACGGGTAAGGCGGCCAAGAGAGTTTATGAGCAAAGCGGACGAGTTTCCCTTACTATCCATAGGCTTCTCGAGCCGCAGAAGGTTGACGGTAACTTTGTTTTCACCCGTGATGCCAAAAATCCCATTGAGGCGGAACTTATCGTGCTTGACGAGGTTAGCATGGTGGACACGCCGCTCATGGCGCGATTTCTAGAGGCGGTCTCGCCCGGTACGCGTCTCATCCTCGTGGGCGATAGATATCAGCTGCCCTCTGTCGGTCCTGGAAACATTCTCAAGGACCTAATTATTTCCGGTGCAATCCCCTCGAAAGAACTAACGATTATCAAGCGGCAGGATGAGGGACTCATTATCCGCAACTGCCACAGGATAAAAAACGGCGAGGATATCGAACTCGAGAACTCCGCGGCGAGTGATTTCTTCTTTCTCGAGCGCGAAGATGAGGAAGCGATACGAAAGACGATTCTCGAACTCATCTTGCACCGGTTTCCGGAATTCTATCAGGTGGACCCACTGCGTGGAGTCCAAGTTATCACACCGCTGCGGGAAAGAACCGCCCTCTCCTGCAAGGCTATGAACGAGGTTTTTCAGCTGCAAATCAACGCTGAGCCGAAAATAGAAGGCGTTCGCTACAAGTTAGGCGACAAGGTTATCCAAACCAAGAATCGATACGAACTCGATATTATCAATGGCGATATCGGGTACGTCCAAAGTATCGAAAAGCCAAGTCAGAGTATAACGGTTAAATTCGAGAACCCCGATCGGCTGGTCGAGTTGCCGCTCTACGAGAACGAACTGGAGCTTGCCTACGCTATTACCTGCCATAAATTTCAGGGCAGTGAAGCGCGAATCGTTGTAATACCCATCCATCCTAGCTTCGGGCCTATGATAATGCAGAGAAATTGGATTTACACGGCAGTAAGCCGAGCGCGGGAGATCTGTGTTCTTGTCGGGCAGCGCAAGGAGGTGCCGCGAATTATAAGGCGGAATCGCCAACAGCGCCGCTTTACGCGTCTCCAGGAGGTACTGCGGTAGAAAATGAGACGCCGGCTCACCGCGGCAGCTCTAGCGCTCCATGCAGCTTCCGGAACAACTTCTAATGCAGTATCGTAAGCACATCCGGGATTCTTTTAAGTTCCAAGGGGAAATCCTCAGGGCGCAGGGGCACTACTTCCCCGTCGAGGGCCATTAGAATCGAGCCTTCATAACTCATTGCCACCCTATCGCTAAGGAAGAAATCCATAGTTGGCAAATACCGATGCTTCCCCCGATAAAACAAGGGCTTGAGTTTAATTATCTCCAGCAGCGGCATAGGTTGAACCAGAAGATAGTTTTCCTTGCCAGGCAGCACCCTCATTCCACCACCGTAGGTGGTATTCCCCTTTCTTCCGAAAATGTTTAATAAATAGCGGCCTCGCCGCCTCTCGATTCCGCCATCAGGCTTGAAAACAGTGATGCTCCACTTTCTTAAGGGAGAGAAAAGCTCATAGAATAAAACCGCAACATTCGCAAAGAAGCGATATATGAAGGCTGCTCCCACCAGTCTTTTCATTTTGTTGGTCAGCAAGCAAACAAAGGCATCGATTCCAAAGCACACAGTGTTGCAAGCATGGTAAACAAGGCCCATTTTGGTTCGAATTTCGATAACCGCATCCTTTTTAGTAGTTCGTGTGTTGTTGAGCAAGAACAGGGCCTCTTCCAACGTTCCCGCATCGGCACTGTCGTTTCCGGTACCCATGGGCAGTCGAAACAAAATGATGCTTTGAAGCAAGCGCGGAGCCTGCTGTATCAGGATGGAGCATATGTCTCTATGGAATCCATCTCCTCCTGCCAGTATAAGCAGACGGAGGCGCTCTTCGTGCAAGTTGGCAAGTCTACGTACTATTTTCAATGCTAGATTGCGCGCCTTATGGGGGCTGTTTGTTTCATGGAAGTAGAATTTCGGTAAAGCCTTGCTGCCTTGCGCCTCTATCCTGTCTGTGGAGTCCATATCACTCCGATTGTCCACGGAGTTTCCGAATTCCGCGATTCCGCCGGATTCATGATTTTCACGGCGATTCGCTCTTTCATGAGCATCAGCGAGCCTCCTAAGCTTCCGCATCATCCGTCTATGTGTTCTGCACCGTCTAAGTTGTCCAGAAATAGGATTTATCAGCAGATGAGCCTCTTCACCGGCAAGCAAGCTAGATGAATTCAGCAGCCGTTGCGTAAGCTCGGTGAATTTCCTTATGCGGCTGCTCGAAATGCTAGTCTCGATTCCTTTGCACATATAACCATGCATCATTATTTTGGAAAGCTGGAATGTCAATATTCAAGATCGATATCCACTTAGCACTACTAGCCGCATTCGGATTAAAATTGCGTGAATTGGCAGGGCAAATGGATGATATACGCTTAGATAGGGAGCGGCTCGATGCCCTATACCATCAATGGAATAAGGCCGAATACATAGCGCCGGATCCCTTGGAAACGCTCTCGGCTTATCCGGATATTGCCGATCGCGAAGTGGCGGGATTGCTAGCCGCATCAATGGCCTATGGCAGAGTCAGCGTTCTTTTAAACCCATTGAAGCGGATTCTATCGCTTATTGGGATTTCGCCAAGGGACTATGTTTGCTATCGGCGCCAGCAGCAGATTGAATCAGACTTGGAGGGTATAGCGCACCGCTTTGCCAAGGCCAGGCACTTCGCCGCTCTCCTCGCCGGCGTGGGAGCGGCGTTAAATCGCTACGGAAATCTCGAGAATACCTTTCTTGAAGGCTATGAATCGCACCCCGTCTCGGCCGAAGAAACCCGAATGCGAGTGGGAGCGGAAACTATCGAGAAATTCGCCTCACTTCGGGTTGGCTCCATGGAAGCAAACCGGAGCGCAGTCCCCCGCGACAGCAGTTCTGAGGTGAAGCGGATGCATCGCTTGAGAGGGGATGTGCTTAGGGGGCTTTCGACATTGGTGGGCGCAATTGGCATGGGGAGAGAGAGCCAGATGGGTTATTTGCTTCCACTGCCGGAAAAAGGCAGCGCGTGTAAAAGGCTTCTACTATATCTCCGGTGGATGGTGCGATTAGACGATGTGGACCCCGGGGGTTGGTTGGCAGTTAACAGGGCTGATTTGCTGATCCCGCTGGACACTTGGACTTATCGAATCGCCGTAAGGGCAGGGTGGTCCAATAGAAAAAGCGTCGACATGAGAACGGTTCGTGAGGTTAGCGCGATACTGTCTTCAATAAACCCCGAGGATCCTATCAAGTACGATTTTGCGCTTAGCCGCTTCGGCATACGATCGAATCTAAATTTGGATTTACTATTCGCTCAGAGTGATTGATATATGCTCCGCAACAAAATCGCTTTGAGCGGGTTTTTGCTGCCTGCGTTAGCTAATGAACAATGACGCTGCAATTTTCAGCAGTAAGGGGGCTAACTCTCTGGACGCCGGGGATAGCTAGGTATTAGAATACGAGTGCATATGGCTAACTTGCAAACTAAATACATGGATATAGAACTGAGGAATCCGGTGATTGCCGGGGCCTCGGAGCTGAGCTCTCATATGAGTTCGATAAAAAAACTTGAAGAGGCCGGGGTTGGAGCTCTTGTAATAAAGAGCCTGTTTGAAGAACAAATTCAACTTGAGAAGGCAAGATTTGAGGAGGAGCAGGCTCAATACAACGGGATAAATGCGGAAATGACTAGTATCTATCCTACGATGGAGCATTCAGGCCCCGATGAGCATCTCATGTGGGTGCGCAGGGCAAAGGAATCGGTATCTATTCCAATTATTGCCAGTTTGAATGCCGTCAATGCAGATACCTGGGTCGAGTGGGCAAAAAAATTGGAAAGTACCGGAGTTGACGGCATTGAGCTGAATTTCTTCGCAAATCCGGAGCTTCAGGAAGCCGAGGGAGCCGCAATTGAAAAAGACCAGGTTTCCGTTGTGGCTGAGGTTGTAAGGAATGTAGGGATTCCGGTGTCTATCAAGATGAGCCTGTTTTACACGGCCCCCTTATCGGTGGCGAAATCGTTTGCGGAAGCAGGAGCGAAGGGGCTTGTGCTGTTCAACAGGTTTTTTCAACCGGATATCGATGCCGAAACCGAAAGAACCTTGATTCCGTTAAATTTGAGTGTTAGCACGGCAAATCGGCTGCCTCTGCGTTATGCAGGCCTGCTTTTCGGGAAAACGAATGCGAGTCTTTGCTCTTCGAGCGGCATTATGGACGGATTGGATGTCGCAAAGATGATTCTTGCCGGTGCCGACGTTGTCCAGGTGGTGAGTACCCTGTATCGGAATAAGATTACACAGGCCGGGCGTATTGTGGACGAGTTGAATGGGTGGATGGACGAAAAGGGCTATTCCGACTTGGAAGATTTTCGGGGCAAAATGAGTAAGAAAAATTCTGCAGATCCCTGGGCTTATAAAAGAGCTCAGTACACTAAATTGCTTATGAAACCCGATCCTATGAGTATTATTCGGTAGTTCTAGCGATCGAGGGCCGGCGGACCTTAGTCCGTTTTGATCGCTAGACTGCCGGTTTTATTGCCTATGTGCAAGCCGGCTCATTCTCCTGGAATTGGGCAGTTTTCGCTCTTGGCAGACGCGATTCGAAGGCTGCTCCGCCTGGAGGGAGGAGTGCTCTTTTCCATTTGTCTCTAGCGGGCATGATGGGCTACAGTTCAGAGGTAGAGGTATGACTGTAAAAGGCATACGTAGGAGATTCTATATTCTGACGGGCGCCCATACTTTGGCGGCTTCCATTATCTGGGGGGTGAATACTCTCTTCTTACTGGATTCGGGCCTGGATATTGTTCAGGTTTTTTTGGTAAATGCTGTATTTACCGCGGCAATGACCATTTTCGAAATTCCAACGGGTGCGGTTGCGGACACAAAAGGAAGGAGAACTTCCCTAGTTTGGAGCTCGGTGATGCTTTTCTTTGGAACCCTGGGGTATCTGGCGGCGGGAACCTGGGGGGGCGGATTTGCGGCTTTCGCGGCGGCCTCCGTGCTTCTGGGTTTGGGTTTCACTTTCTTCTCGGGAGCCGCGGAGGCCTGGGCTGTAGATGAGCTTATATTCTTAGGAGAGAAGAGCGCCGGAGCTGCCCTGTTTGCAAAGGCTGCAACCACTTCGAGCATAACTATGCTCGCGGGTACTGTGACGGGCGGCTTACTTGGCAGTTTGGATTACAGGATTCCTTATCTGCTGCGGGCAGCTCTCTTCCTTCTGATGCTGGGCTTGGCGCTTTTCGCTATGCCGGAACGGGGGTGGAAACCGGATGGAAGGGCTTTGAGTCCAATGGCTCGAGTTAGGCTTACTCTTGAAGATACTGTTCGCTATGGCCTTAGGGTGAGATCGCTCCGGAGATTGATGGGAATTTCCTTTCTATTAGGAATTTTTTTGATATGGGGGTTTTACGCGCTGCAGCCCTATGTAACTGAACTGGCGGGTAAGCCGGGGGCGGCTTGGTTTTCTGGTTTGGTTACAGCTCTGATAACGCTCTCCCAAATACTGGGACAGCTGCTGGTGGGGAGGCAGAATAAGCAGGGAGCGGCGGTAAGCGCGAAGCTTTCGGGCGCAATGCTTATTGCCACCATGGGAGCCTTGATTACGGGGTTAGCGGGCTTGAATTTCCTGCGAACTTTTGGCGATTTGCTTGCGCCGGCGCTGGCAATTGTTGGATTGATGCTTCTTATGGGTAGTTTAGGTTACGCAGGGCCATTTCTGCGCGATGCCTTGCACAGCCGTATTCCTTCGGAAAAACGCGCAACTATCGTATCACTTGATTCGTTAGTGAGCAGCGGCGGCGCAATCATTGGCCAGCCGGCCTTGGGGGCTGTGGCGGGACGTTTCGGTATTTCTTTCGGGTACTTGGCGGGAGCTGTGCTTTTTCTTTTAACGCAGCCCATACTGGCCTTATTCAGGAATAGCGAGAAAGCCGATATGAAATAACTGCTTCTGCTGAGTGGTTTTCGCAATTATTGACTAACGACGAGGTTTACCAAGCGATCGCGAACGACGATTGTTTTGATAATTCTCTTGCCTTTGCTAAGCTCAATTATTTTAGGATTCCCTAGAGCAATTTTTTCCAGTTGCGCCGATTCTATGCCGCTAGGAACCCTAACCCTAGCGCGCACCCTGCCGTTGATTTGAAGAACGATTTCTTTTTGGCTATCTCGTGCGAGTTCGGCGTCCCAGCTGGGATAGGGTTGATAAGCAAGGCTACCCTTCTTGCCTAGCATTTGCCACATCTCTTCGGCGAGGTGGGGGGCGTAGGGGGCAAAGATTAGCACAAAGGGCTCCCAGAGTACTCGCCAACAGACTTCTTGCTTGTAGATTTTGTTTATGAGTATCATCATTTGAGAAATTGCGGTGTTGAATGCTAGTTTTGCCGTATCAATGCTGACTTTCTTAATCGTCTTATGGAGCACTCTTTGAACTTCCACAGGGGGAGCGCCGTTGTCTACGGGTCTGTTTGCGATGTTCCATATGCGGCTCAGAAATCGGTGGATGCCGATTAAGCCCTTAGTTTGCCAGGGCATGGATACCTCGAGCGGCCCCATGAACATTTCATAGATGCGCATGGAATCTGCGCCATAGTCCCGAATTATGTCGTCGGGGTTGATTACATTTTTAAGGCTCTTGGACATTTTGGCTATTATCTGCTCAAGTTTTTCGCCGCTTGTTTTGTGTGTATGGTTCTTCTCCTCTACTTCGTCGGCTGGGACGAGCGTTTTGTCGGCGCGGCGGTAGGCAAAGGAAGTTATCATGCCTTGATTAACCAACCGATCGAAGGGTTCTTTGTGACTTACAACGCCTATGTTGTATAGAACCTTGTGCCAAAAACGGGCATAGAGCAGATGAAGAACCGCGTGCTCCGCTCCGCCTACGTATAGATTTACAGGCATCCAATACTTTTCTTTTTCCCTGTCTACTAGGCAGGCGCTGTTGTGAGGATCGATGAAGCGCAGATAGTACCAGCAGGAGCCGGCCCACTGAGGCATCGTGTTTGTTTCACGTCTGGCTGGACCCGAGCAGGTGGGGCAGCTAGTGTTCACCCACTCACTAATGCTTGCCAGCGGACTCTCTCCGGTTCCGGTTGGTTGGTAACTCTTTATTTCAGGGAGGGTTAAGGGAAGTTGGGATTCAGGGATTGGAACGGTGCCGCATTTGTGGCAGTGAACTAGGGGAATGGGTTCCCCCCAGTAACGCTGGCGCGAAAATATCCAATCTCGGAGCTTGTAATTGATGGCCCTTCTGCCCTTTCCGTCTTGTTCAAGGCGGGCAATGACTCTGTCAATAGCGGTATTTTTGTCAGTCCCGTTTAGATAATCTGAGTTGATATGCGGACCATCGCCTAAATATGCTTCCCTTTCAATGTTGCCGCCCTTGAGGACCTCAATTATCGGAAGCCCAAATTTTCTTGCGAATTCCCAGTCGCGCTGATCGTGGGCGGGAACGGCCATGATTGCGCCGGTTCCATACGAAATTAGTATGTAATCGGAAATCCAGATTGGTATTTCCCTGTTGTTGGAGGGGTTTACCGCGTATGCACCGGTGGGCACTCCGGATTTATCCTTTGCCAAATCCGTGCGTTCCAAATCGCTTTTGTGGGATGCCTGTTCGATGTAGTTCTCCACCGAATTCCTATTCTCGGGCGTGCATACTTGCGGCACCAGTGGATGCTCGGGAGCGAGAACCATGTATGTGGCTCCAAATAAGGTGTCTGGCCTCGTGGTATAGACTTCGATAGAGCCCGCGTGGGCGGCAGCTCCAGCGAGTGCAAAGACAACATTGGCGCCCTCGGACCGTCCAATCCAATTGCGTTGCATTGCCTTTATGGATTCGGTCCAGTCGAGATGATCCAAATCGTCCAAAAGGGCCTGGGCATATTCGGTTATTTTGAGAACCCATTGGCGGGTGTTTTTTCTTTGAACCAGATGTCCGCAGCGCTCACATTTTCCCTCGTGAACCTCCTCGTTGGCTAGGCCTGTTTTACAGGATTTACACCAGTTGATAGGCATCTCGGATTCATATGCTAAGTTCTTCTTGTAGAGCTGCAGAAAAATCCACTGCGTCCATCGATAGTAATCGGGGCGGTGGGTTTGAATTTCACGTTCCCAATCGTAGCTGAATCCGAGACTTTTTATCTGTCGCGCAAAATTGACAATGTTCTTCTCAGTTATCTTGCGGGGGGGCTGACCGCTTTTTAACGCATAGTTTTCAGCTGGGAGCCCAAAGGAATCGTAACCCATCGGATGGAGCACGTTGTATCCGTGCATCCGAAGATACCGGGAATAGATATCGGTGGCAATGTAACCTTCAGGGTGTCCAACATGTAGGCCCGCCCCGGAGGGATATGGGAACATATCCAAAATATACTGCCGCTTCTCCGGCGGAAATTTTTCATCCTCGGTGGCCTTGAAAGTCCTAGTGTCCTCCCAGTATTTCTGCCATTTGAGTTCGATTTCTCGGAAAGGATAACTTCGCATATCGCAGATAGTACCGATAACACACTCTGAAGTCTATGCGAACCATCTATCCAGGTTTTGCTCCTAATAATGATTTAGGTAGATTGAAATTCCCATTTCTTGCGAGAGGCCCTTGTGGCTAATGGAAAGTCCAACTATTCTCATAGCGCGTGTGCAGAATTCTCCCATTCTTTATCATTTTAAGCTCCGTGTGTGAAATATCTTCACTTGAAGTGCATGAGACAGCCAAAACTCTGATTGAGAATCTGCGAGATGAAATGTATCTGCAGAGAAAGAATGATGCCGCCTTGGAACGGATGTATCGAGATACGCTAACGAAGCTAAACGAACTGGAATTGGATGAGCGAGAGCTTTTTTATCGTAAGTCTCAGGCGGCCTACTATATGGCCAAAGGCTATCTTGCCTTTGATACAACGGAAGAAGCGCTCGAAGCCGATAGAGAATTTCGCGATGGAAGCTTTGCAAAGGTAAAGAAGAGATACAAAAATCTGGAAGAAATAACCCGGCTTCTTGAGGAGTCGATGCTTTTTTCGGAACAATATCTATCGATGGGGCGAGATGCCAGAGGAATTAGGCAGCATGCTGAGAGTTTGAGCCAAATAGTTACTTTGAAAACGATGTCTTACCTGTTTTCCCATGGTCCGAAAATACAGTCCCTGGCCCGGGAGGCGGTTAAATTAGACCCCGGCGACATTAAAGCCCATATGCTTATTGCATCAAGATATATCTATTCACCCTCGATATTCGGCGGCAATCCGGCCAAGGGTATTGAAACCATCGAGGCCATTGCTCAGAGGGGCCTTCCTGATCGAGAGGATGCGCACACAATCAGTATTGCACTTGGCGTTGCCCATTCGAAGCTCAATCGCTGGTTGGAGGCAGCACATTATTTCCGGAGGGCGCAGGAGATATATCCGGGGAATATATACTCTGCGGCCATGCTGCTACTCTGTGAAGATAACTTAGAAAGAGAACGATTTCAATGATACCGAAGCACTTTGCTCTTCCATGTTTTTAACTTGGTATTCTCTAGCCTTGTTCCTGGCAGGCGTATGGTGCCTGCTTTTAAGTTTGTCGAATGCCATATTTTTCAAGCTGAGCAGGCGTAAAACCCGTGTGAAAAATGGCCCGATGATTTCAGTTCTGATTCCGGCCAGAAATGAGGAAAGGCGTATAACTCCCACCTTAGAGGCGATACTGAATCAAGAATACTCCAATTTCGAGGTAGTCATAATCGATGATAATTCAATTGATGGAACATGGGGTATTATCAAATCCTATGCCGATAGAAACGAGTGTATGACTGCCCTGCGGGGTAGGCAGCTCCCGGAAGGGTGGAAGGGTAAGCCTTATGCCATGACTCAATTAGCGGATGCCGCTAAGGGTGAAATACTTGTGTTTCTTGATGCGGATATCATCCCCTCACCGGATTTTCTTGCCTGGGTTGCCGACAGGTTGTTTCGTCATAAGGCAGATTCCATGTCCGCCTTCCCAAGGCATAGGGCAAAGAGCGTGAGAGAGTACATTTTCTTCCCTCTTGTATACCTTGTTAACATGTCCCTGCTCCCATTTTGGCTCATTAAATTCACAAAGCGGCCACTTTTCAGTCACGCGATTGGACAACTAATGGTATTTCGTAGGGAGGTTTATGTAAAATCGGGAGGTTTTGCAATCGTATCCGACAAAATCCTTGAAGATATTCAAATGGGAAGGGCGATGAAGCGAGCAGGATATCGACACGTCTTCCTCGATGCACGCAAGGTGCTAAGCGGTTTCATGTATGATTCTTGGGAGCATACAGTAGCTGGTGTGAAAAGGTCTATTTACGAATACTTTGACAAGAAACTCTGCGCTATTATCGCTATGTCCATTTTCGTCATCGCATTTCTTGTAATCCCCGCCTTTCTGATTCCTTTCGCCCTGTATCATTCCCTCTCGCAGGCGCCTTGGATTATTTGGGGAAACATAGGAGTATTGATGGGTTGGTCAATAACCGCATTCGATCGCAGACTCCCTTGGTATGTGCCTTTCTTCTACCCCATTCAATTTTTATTTGTTGTGATACTAGGTTGGAGTAGTATGCTAGATGAGGTTAATGGACGGGGATATTACTGGAAAGGCAGAAAGGTTCTCTAGGTTGAGAAAACTGCAAAACATCGTGGATGGCAGCTTCCTTTTCCGTCTAGCCAGTTTTTTTATCCGATATTTCCTGGGAATTCCCGCAATGTTTTTGCTAGGGAAGCTTGTATACCACTTGCGAATAAAAGGCAAACATAATTTCCGTGATATCAAGGGAGCTATGATTGCAGCCAATCATTGCCAATTTATTGAACCAGGCTTTGCCATGATGATTTCATCCCCTCGCAAAATTATATGTGGCGCATCGGAAAAAAATGTCACTCGTATAAGCATCGGCTGGCTTACTAGACTGCTTGGGGCCTTTGGAATTCCGAATGAGAATCCTCTCAGTATCGCTTCCTATATAAAAGAGACTCTAAGGAGGGGCTTACTGATACTCTTCTATCCCGAGGGAAAGCTGAGTTGGCGCTCCCAAACCCCCGGGCCCTTTTCCGAAGGTTTTTTTCTCTTTGCGATGCTAAACAATGTCCCGGTTTTGCCTCTGACGGAGGTGCTACATGAACGTCCGATTCGCCGAATTCTTCCCTGGTGGCCTCCGAGAACCACCTTTGTTCTTGGAGCCCCGGTTTATCCTGACCACTTCAAACATCCCGGACTATCTAGGAGGAAGCAGATTCATTCAATGTCGGAGCATGTGAGATCAGTTATCATTGATACGATCAAAAATGAAGGTGGTTGTGAAACTCTGCCGGAAAGGCGGGGTCCCAACTAGCGGCCGCAGACTCTGCTATGAGATAATCTCGTGCGCCAGGAGCCGTCGGGCCGGGCGAAAATAAGTTTTTGGTGAATATTTGAAGAGGTCGGAAACCTTTGTCATATAGATGCAGGCGTATTTTTCCACCTGTTCCGCATAACGGCTTTCCTCAATTCCGGCCCTGAAAATTTCCCCCCAATAGGGGTTGAAATGGGGCTTGAGATCGTCCAGAAGCTTGGAAATGCGAGAGTTGAGGGCTTCCTGCTCGTCTGCCTGTGCCTCGGGGATTTGAATTCTGTTGCCGGCATGGCGCTCCAGTTCAGCGATGTCGGCCTGCCTTTCTAGAAACTGCTTGCGTTTCATCAGACGGTCAATCTCCTGCTGGATTTCGTGAGTCTCTCTAATGGCCTCAAGCTCGCCGTCCAGGCCGTTCAGAACGAGGGCCGTACGCCAATCGCAGAGCTTCTTTATGGATACGACATCGCCATAAATGTGATCACCCAGGTAAAGAAACTCATCACCGGGAATTCCCATTCCTTCTTGCACATCTCCAAACCAACCGCCCTGCCAAATACCCCGGGATATGGGACCCCCATGATTGCGCAGTTGTCCGGTTACGGTATCGATTTTCAGGAAGCGGTGTGGACTTGCAAAAAATTTGGGCTTATCGGCAAGGGTAACGACAAGGTCAAAGAGTTCTTGCCAGTTTCTGTGCCTTTTCAAGAAGGGGTTTAAGGCGTAGTCTAGGAGAATTCGGGAATATGCATAATCCGAATTTGTGATTATCATCAATTTCTTTCCGTATGCCTTGAGCCGTTCGAGTGTGGGAGCAACTTCGGAATCTCTTCGAACATACTCGCCGAAATCGGCTTTGAGAATATTTTTAAGTGTGCCATCCTTATGGAGATTATCGATAGAGGCGCTAACCTCGTGAGCCAGTTGTCTGTAGTCGGGAAGATTTATCCCCGCCTTCTTCAGCTGCACAATTTGGGCGAATAGCACGCCGCTGGATATGGCAAACGCCGTATCCAGGCTTTGGAAATCGTAATCTCTAAGATCGATTACCCTTTCGCGATAAATCTGTTGACGTTCGCGGAAATCGATTTCCTCAAGTCCGTGGTAGGCGATTTTTACCTTGCCAAAGCGGCTCAACTTGAGCATATTTCCATTTCTTTTATCAATTACCAGGCCGATTATGGCGCGATCTAAGTGAAATTTCAGCCTTCCTACTTCTTCGGGGTAGGAATAGTTTTCCACGAGTCTTTTGGTGGCCAATGTGTGGGCGAGTTTTTCGAATTTCTCGATTTTGTAGGGCACGAGTGTGTAATCCATATCGAAGCCGACAACTTTTATCTTCTTCAGGTTCAACAATCTGTTTACATAGATAGGCATTGCACCAGGATGGCTAAGACCATTGCTAATTTCAAGCCTGTTGTTCTAGTTGCTTATTCGATTCTATGGGATAGCGGAAGTGAGTTGGTTTTAAGGTGGAGAGCTATGTTATCCTCATGCCGGGCTTGCAGATTGTGCACCCGTATACATGAACATGGGGGCGGCGGGAGGGTTTTTGAAAAACCCTTGCCATTAGATAGCCTTCCTCTGGCAGTATGCTGTGGCAGCAGGGACAGCGCCTCAGCCCCCTGGAATTTTTTTGATGAGCGCTTGATTTATCGGGTTTGCGGGGGACTGGAGAGCTAATAAGTGTTCGTTTGCCGCTCCAGCAGTATTTGCAGCCGAATATATGCATCAAATCGGATTCCTTGCCAGGAAATAACGTTGAATGAACGCTATTTCCCTGTTCAAGCATTCCACTACAGAGGGGGCAGATTTTTTTCAAGGCTATGAATTCGGAACTGCTGCCCCTAACGATTCGATTTCTATTTGAACTTCTTCTATACCGCAGAAGTAGCCCTAAGGCTGCAAGCAGGAGCACAAGGATAATAGCTGCCAGGATTTCCATACTCAAATTTTGCATTCAGCTCGGGCGCCGTAAAAAAATGGTTTTCGAGGCATGGCGGGCATAATCTATGGATAATTTCCTAAATGGGGACGACGGCACAGGGGATAGATTATGAAATCCGCCACAGGCATTGCAATGTGCTAGAGAGGATATTCGCGTGTCGAAGGGCTTAGGTTTCCTTGAGGATTTGAGTCTTTCCGCCAAGTTTAAACCCTCCGCCACATTCGCATTGCGAAACACTGGATTGCTTCGGCATCTCTCCTCATAAAGGGAGGATGATTGGCAGAAGACTTCGGAAAATCCAAAATACTCATCTCTATGGGTTTCTGCGATCATCAGTCATATTGTAATTGCCAGATTCTCAAAGGAAGATAGCTCAATTATCGCTGCCTAGGCCAGAGGCCCATCACAGAAAATGCTGCTATACTATGCCTATGTCCACCCTTTTCATGGTCGCTACTCCAATTGGAAACATCGAAGATATAACCTTTCGCGCGGTACGAATCCTAAGAGAAGTGGATGTTATTGCCGCTGAGGATACGCGACAAACTAGGATACTCCTGGATAGGTACAGTATAAGCTTTAGACGTCTGATTAGCTGTAGGGCAGGAAACGAGGCGGCGAGCGCTAGAGGCATAGTGAAACTTCTTAATCAAGGGCTTATGGTAGCCTATGTTTCCGATGCGGGAACCCCTGCGGTTAGCGATCCTGGCGCACGACTTGTTAGCATGGTTCGATCGAAGGGTTTCGAAGTAGTGCCGATTCCAGGCGCCTCGGCCCTTACCACCCTAGTTAGTGTTGCCGGGATAGCTGGGAAGGGCTTTCTGTTCGAAGGCTTTTTATCACCTAAGGCCAAGAGGCGACAAAAGCGACTGCAGAGGCTGCTTGGAAGTGGTATGATATTTGTTGTTTACGAATCTCCCTATAGAATAATCGATCTCTGCAAGGAACTAGGAGAGTTTTGCCCCAATCGTAATATCTTTGTGGGTAGGGAATTAACCAAAAAGTTTGAGCAATGCATCTTTGGAAGAGCCGATGAGGTATTGTCGAAGTTGGCAGCAATGGATAGAATTAGAGGAGAGTTCACGGTTCTTGTAGGAACCTAGACGAGGGCGGGGTGGAATCTTCAGAATTTTGGCGATGCATGGGTTATGATTACGGTATCGCTGCCGATATTTAGATTAGTCGGGACGAGGAGAATACATGACCATTGATAGGTTAGGGCCGTTAGATCCACTTTCAAAATTTAACAAGACGGATAAACCGGAAAAACTTGCCAAGGAGGTTACAGCCGATTCTGTGGCCGTATCCGAGGAGGCTAGACACTCGGCTTCGCTCCGACAAACTGCCGATATAGTTCGCTCTGCTCCGGACGTGCGTATGGATAGAGTGGAGGAAGTGAAAGCGAAGCTCCAGAAACCCGATTATGTCGATGATGCGGTTATAAATACAGTGGCTGATCGCCTATTGGATGTCTTTGGGGTTTAGATTTCTAAAGATTGTCGGCTTTGAGTTAGAGAAGCTTCCAAGCAATGTTTGAAATCACCCCTGTGTTGAAACCGGAAGCTGTAGCTGGGCTGGGCGCGAGATGTAACATCGCCCCGCGAGAATTCTGCCTTGAATACTCAATAACAATTGGCAAGCGGCGGGAGCTGGGCTGCGCTCTAGCTCGGATGTGGGTGGATGAATTTCTGTCCCTAATGCTAAGTGTGCTGATGAAGAGACTGCGCAAGTCTGCTGGAATGCCTTTTCGGTCGGGGACTAGGCCCTGCGCAGGACCACTTATCCGCTGCTTGGCTCTCGGCGTATTTGGCTACTACAGCTCCGATAGGACCAGCGTTTAGAGGCACCTAGACACTTCTATAGCTCCGGCCACTCAATAGCCCTAGTTATATCCAAAAATCGACCCTAGACGGGCATTCGATTCAACGAGGTTAGGTTGTTCATTTCGCTGGACCGCCTGCCGCATCGCTTTCGCCCTACACGGCTCTGATTTCCGATTCGTAATCCTTAGCTAAACCACCTTGCACCTGCTTGAATTGAGTTTCGTTTGTAATTCTAAATTTCGAGAGTATTGAGGGATCAATGGTGTCATAGTGTTGGCTGCCGTTTTCGTAATCGCATATTATATTGCCAAGATAGACGCATGATACAATCAATCGATTTTCGGGATGACAATTGTCCGGATGGTGGTGGTAGCGAATCGCGTCTACCAAAGAAAGAGGGAAGTTCCATTTTTCGGCTATCTGCGCACCGATTTCGGCATGGTTGTAACCTGCTGATAAATCTTCAAACAAACTCGGAGATATATTTTTTTCGTAGCTGAATTTTCGTATTTTCTCTAGAAGGTTTGGATGTATCACGGAGAGTATGATTTTGCCGATATCGTGGAGTATTCCTCCAACATAAACATCATCGATGATATCCTTGTTTCGCGTAACTTGTCGAGCCAAGTCGAAGCTGTAAAAGGCTACGCGATGGGCATGATACCATTGCTTGGGATGGGTAGGCAGCTTCAAGATTTTGGAAGTGCCATAACTGAGGAGCATATTTTTCACGCCTCGTAGCCCCAGCATTTTCACCGCATCGCCAATGTTGTCTACCCTATTGGGCAGCATGAAATAAGCCGAATTCACGGTTTTCAATAAATCTGCCGTAAGAGCTGGATCGGTGCTGATTCTTTTTGCAATATCCCGCAACTCGCTCTTTGGATTGTTAATCAATTGCTGGACGGCAATAATGTTTTCCGGAAACTGAGGAAGGCTGTCTATTTCATCGACAATTTGCTTTATCAGCATTTCCTGTTGTTCAAGCTTAATCTCACCGATAGGGATCGATATATTGGCGCTCGTTAACCCATTCGAACCCTCAATTTCGTAAGCATTCTCATCCAGTCCCATCTTTCGCAGCATCAGCACCAGAATTATAATACCGAGTCCTGCTCCTTCCGAACTGTCAAGCACCTCCGAAAAAGCTTCTTCAAGAGTTTCAAAGGCGCGGGAACGCGCGATTCTGTCATATACCCTCATATGCTCTTTGTGGGTTATCTCAGAATTATTCTTGACGGTAATCCGAAATTGCTTATCAGTAGGATGAAAAAGAAATTGAATGTACAGTCCCCTTTCCTTCTGACGTTCAATCCAGTAATCCTGGTTGTCCATCGTTTCATTTCGGAAGGTTTTCATGCCTTTCCGATAGTCTTCACGATTCTGAATATCTAGTTTTTTCTCTTCGAAATACACTCTTTTCGTGTTTGCCTTCTTGGCATTTGCAGCCAACTCCTTCAGACAGTATGATAGATAGTCCTTGAGTTCGTTTTGACCTAGTTCATTCAAGAAAATTCCGAGAATCTCATCGATTTGCAACTCTGTTCTATGCGGGAATTTATAAGTAGTCATTGTAATAGGCTTCGCCATACGCACGGACTGTTTGATTTTTTCGATTACTTTCGGGTTGGGCATATATTCCCTTGTTGAATTTGATATTATTTTCGGCATTTATTGTTCATCAAATATAAAGTTAATTTCCCTATTGCGAAAGCTTGGCAAGTTCAGCCAGTCCCTTACGAACTGCCTCGTTAAAACTATCTGATTCAAATCTGCCATTTCGTTTTTCCAGGCCTGCGTTTTTTCCTGTAAGCAGGGTCATTACCTCATCGATATTATCCGCTACCCACACATGAAATTTCGATTCCCTAACCGCCTCAATAATGCTGTCGGAAAGTATAACGGCCTGAGAATTCCTTGCTGGAACAATCACTCCTTGCTGTCCCGTCAATCCTCTAGCCTCACATGCATGAAAAAATCCCTGAATTTTCTCGTGTACTCCATCGATGGGCTGAATAATTCCCTGCTGGTTGATAGCTCCGGTAACAGCCAGATCCTGCCGCACGGGGACATCGGCAATAGCGGACAAAAGCGCGGCTAGTTCCGACACCGACGCCGAATCCCCATCAATCTCATAAAAAGATTGTTCAACCGCAATACTGGCCGTCATCGACAATTGCCTCCTCCTAGCGTATCGATGACGAAGATAGCCTTCCAATAGAAACACACCCTTGTCGTGCAATTCCCCAGACAAACCGGCTTCTCGCTCGATATTTATTACGCCCTCTTTACCGGGCCCAACCGCAGCGGTTATCCGTAGAGGCGTTCCAAAAGTATAAAACCCCCGCTCAAGCACCGCCAAACCATTAACAACTCCAATTTTGCTGCCGCTCACATCAATCAGCAGCGAGCCATCGCGAATCTGGTCGATTAGCGCCTCTTCAGGCAGATTACCCATATACTCCCTCATTGCAATCGCCGCCTTCACGATTCCAATATCAATCTTGGCCTTCCCTCTTATCGAAGCTCCATAATGGGCCTCCCTGATAAGGTCGGCAATCAAACTGAAGCGAGTACTCAGAAGATCGCGCTTTTCGGCAAGGAATACACCATAAGAAATAAGCCCGGCGATTCCATCTGAGCTTATTGGCAGTAAATTCTCCTTTTTCACAAATCCTCTGGCGAAAACCGCGTACTCATTCTCGGTTTTGGGTTTCCGCGGCATAGTCGAACTAAATTCGGCTGCAACTTTGAATAGCTTCGAGAAATCATTATCTTGAGAGCAGAAGGATTCATAAATTCGAGCTGGTCCCACTAGTATTACCGTGGTATCGAACTTCACCGGCTCTGGGTCCATCAGTATTGGCAAGGGACCAAGCGGGGTGGATTGGATCTCAGGCGCCACCAAACCTGTTTGCAACGCTCTTTTAAAATCCGCCCAGAGATCTTCCTTCAAAAGAATGTCCTCTGCCTGTAAAATGAGAAAACCGCCATCTGCTTCCAAAAGCGCGCCGGATTTAATCATCATCAAATTGGTTTTGAGCTCATTCGAAACATCTTGCTTCGCCTCTATCACACCAAAGAGATTTGCCTTGGTGGGATTAGTTTCACGAATCACCGGTAATTTATCAACTCCGGAACGATCGACAACGATATTTATTCCATAGCGGATACTAAGATCTATATCATCGTTTTTCTCCGAATCTCTTGTAATCCAGTTGCTATTTTCAATGACATCGTCTTTGAGATTTTTCAGATATGTCTTAATATCCCCGTCTTCCCAATTTTCTGATATGGCCGAGCATTCCTCGTTTATTCCTGGGCGTATAGCTTCCTTCTTGAGCGATATCAGAATTTCATCTAGTTTCTCTCTCGCGATGCGAATTCTTCTATAGGTTCGTTTCATCGCATCCAGATAGACGAAATAACGTTCCCGGGTATCCCGCCACACTGATTCCGCAAACTTCCCGGAGGCCACCAAGTTCCGGAGGTTTTCAAAGAGAACAATCTCGCCATCTATCATAGGGGCTATATCTGTTGCTCTATCTTCCGTCGCATCACCGGATTGAATGGTTTTGAACCCCCCCGCCTCGAGTTGATTTTCAAATTCGGAGAGTATCCAGGTTTCGTTATTCTCTATCTCGGCAATAAAACTATCTCGCTTCGATTTATAGGATTCCATATCCAGATCGCGGGTAATTCTATCGGTTAGCCTATCTATCAGGAGACGAATCTCCTCCTTGAACAGGCGCGCCCGCCCCTCCGGAAAGATTAGCGTACATGGTTTATTCGGTTCTTGGAAATTTTGAACGTATGCTATGTCGCGCAGGGCTCCATTCTTAGTCCTATTGCGGGAGAGAATGTCCATGATAGCCGTATGCTTGCCCGTGCCGGATTCTCCAGCTACGTAAATGTTATAGCCCTTGGCCCTTATCGAAATTCCCATCTTAAGAGCCCACATCGCACGATTTTGACCAACCATTGCCCAGTGTTTATTATCTTGTATTCCCTCTGGGGGATCGCGATGAAGGAGTTCGATATCGAGCAGTATATCTTCGAGAACGAGTTCACGCGGCAATTTCGACATGGATTCAATTCTACAGTTCGATGTTGTTTCTTGAAAGATGGATTGAATTCATGTAGAAGAGCGCGGATATATCCATTTGCGAACTGAGCTTGAAACACCTAAGCATAGTTCTATAATGAACCCATGAAACTCGCTGATTTTGACCGCTGGGCCCGGGAAAGACTGGAGTTCAACGAAGTGGATAGCGTTGATAACTCTCTAAACGGCGTCCAGGTGGGAGATATGAATGCAGAACTTGGGAAAATGGCGTTTGCCGTGGACGCATGTCTTGATTCGTTTCAGAGAACGAAACAAGAGGGCGCCCAAACCTTATTTGTTCATCATGGTTTGTTCTGGGGACCTGCCCCGCGATTGATCGGAGTTGCTGGCGTAAGGGTTCGATTTTTGATGAAAAACGATATTGCCCTTTATGCCTGTCATCTGCCTTTGGATCGACACTCCTTTTTGGGCAACAATGCTCAGATAGTAAGCAAACTGGGCCTAGGAAACGTCGAGCCTTTCGGAGACTATAAGGAGCGCAAGATTGGATATAAGGGATTGCTTCCCAAGTCCTTCAGTCTGGAAGAAATTGTTGGGCGCCTATTTGGGGTCTGGGAGGATGGCATCAATGCACTTAGATTTGGGCCCGCTGAGATTCGCAGCATTGCCGTGATTTCGGGTGGCGCGCCATATGTGGTTTCCCAGGCTATTAGTGAGGGAGTGGATTTGTACATAACGGGAGACGCCTCCCACAGCATTTATCACGAGTGCCGTGAGGCAGAAATCAATGTACTTTTCGCAGGCCACTACCTAACTGAAGTGTTCGGCGTAAGAGCCATGGCCGAGTTGGTAGCTCAGGAACTTGGCATTGAATCGATTTTTCTTGATATCCCGACTGGGTATTGAATTCTGATTGGAGTTAGGCTTGATGAAAGGGCGTTATTTTGTTTTAAGCGCGGGTATAGTGTTAATAGATCAGCTATCAAAGCTGTTGGTTGTCAAACTGATCCCGCCTCTTACAATCGCCTGGACCTTTGCGGGAGATTTCTTTCGCTTGGTGCATATCAGGAATACTGGCGCTGCATTCAGTATAGGAGCCAATATGCCTGGCGTTTATCGCGCTGTAATTCTCATTGTCATTCCCATCATTGTTCTGATATGGATGGGCATCTATATCGTACGTGGAAAGGATCTTTCAGAGGGACAGCGGTGGACGCTCGCGGCAATACTCGGAGGCGGCGTAGGCAACCAAATTGATCGTATTTTCCGATCTGATGGGGTGGTCGATTTTCTTGATTTCAAATTTTTTGGAATCTTCGGCTTGCAGCGTTGGCCAACTTTCAATATCGCCGATGCAACTATGGTGGTTTCCTCCATAGTTTTAATTATCCTGTTGTTTCGACAAAGAGAATGGAGTGGAAAGGTTTGAATAAGAAGTTCAATACAATCTTCTTTTTGATTGGAGCGACGGTGCTGAATCTGTTGATACTAGCGGTCTTAGCTCTGACAATCGGAGCCCTGCTAAGTTCAATATATCAGAAGTTAGCCATCAATTCCCAGGCGATGTTCTTATTAGCGGTGATACTGATTTTATCCGGCGCCGTTTTCGGCACCTTCTTCCTTTATTCGAGGCTAATCAAATGGACAATTCGGAGATTGAATCTGGATAGCTATATCGAGCCGATATTCCAAAAACGACGCCGGCAGAGTTAGTACCCATCGGATTGTTCCCTGTTGATATCCTTCTTATGGAGCTCGCTGTAAACGAAACCGCGATTCTTCAGGGAGTTCCTAAGAACCTTAGGAAAGGGTATGTAGCGCCAGAAGATGGAACGGACTTCCCTTTCCAACTTTTGAACTCCCTCCGACTCCTTTGTAATCCATAAGCAATAGTTATCGAGAAAGCTTACACGGACGTCCCCTCGCTGCTTGGATCCGTTAAACCACTGATAATAATTGCCGGTAAGACCTTCTTCCATCCAATAATGAGCAGCCTTCTCTTTTGCAACGGTCCAGCGGAGATCTCCAAGAGCGTAGATAACCGCGGTTTTGATATCCTTTGGATACATTGGAACGGCGATTCGCCCGCGGCTTGTAGCCCGATTGAATTGTTCGAAGGGTTCCCAGCAGATTCCTCTGTCTCCATAACAAGGAACAATAATGGTATGAGGCACTATCCGATGTGATTTTTGCCGGAACGAACGGTAAAACACTCCGGGATCTATCTCTTCCACCTGACCCATGTACTTGATAACATTCTCGCGGGTTCCAATGAGCGTGATATTTGAGGAGAGAAAGGGCTTCATCAGAAATGGCAGATGGTTCCCTCGGCGACCGACACACATCTTAGCCAATTGCCGGATGCTATCTAGTTCATTTTCCATTACGCTCTTGTCGGCCTTATCGAGACTGCCCATCTGTTGAATTTTGTCGTCAAGTTTTCCGAATTTACTGTCAGCCTCCTTGAACCTCTCAGTATTCAGGTTGATATCTTTGTCTATCTTACTGAGTTTGCGAAGTATCTCGTTAACCTGATTGAAGGAGTATTGCTGCTCTGCGGTGTATGGGTTTTGCATGCCCGATATGATTGGATGTGCATTGTGCTGGGTAATAGCGCGGATATGAGTTTGCAATTCGGCATCCAGGTTTTTTCGGGTAAGCACCAGATTCTGCAGCAGTGTCAGGTTCGCTTCCTTAGTACCTAGGGCCTTATCGAGCTGTACCTTCGCCTTTGTTTGAACATTCTTCCGGCTGAATTTCAACTCGTCGGTCTCAAGTGGGCTTTCTTTGTTATTGAATACTAAATCGAACCACTCGTCCACGTAATGTACCGGTTCATCATAGGTGTTTTCAGTAACAATTTTCGAAAGCATTTTTCTTTGTTCGACGGAGACGAGTGTTGGAAGGAAATAGGCGTAGCGTATTGCCCATCTTTTCTCCTGTGAAGAATTTTGGAAATGTGCTGTAATGCTTCGCAGCAGGTTCCACCAAACGGAAATTAGGCGTTGGCGTAAATCACCCTTTTCTTGGGCATCGTCAGCCTTGAAAAATTTTTGGAGTAGGTTATGAAAATTTCTGGAGTATTCGCCTTCGCCTGTCAAAACTTTCGAGTAGAAGTCCTTCTCAAGGAAAGCGGGCTCCGGTTCCTGTTCCCATTTTTCGATTGATGGAAAGGACTGCTTGCTGAAATCTGTTTCCTCTTTATCCGCGAACGAGCTGTCGGATGTGTCGAAAATTTTGGAAAAATCCGGAACAAATGGAGTATCGTTGTTTAGAAGTGCCTCAATTTCCGGATTAATCGCCTCTCCATTCACTTTGTTTACGCTCATTTATTGGACTGATGGAGGTGAAGGGAGTCGAACCCATGACCTCGTGAATGCCATTCACGCGCTCTAGCCAACTGAGCTACACCCCCCCGCACGAGAGAGGCATCATAACCGTCGAACTCTAGATGTGTCAACTGAATGGACATAACTAACCACATTTTCGGGTACGGATAATGTATGTTTGAGCATGTTTATCCGCACTTCCATTTTTGTGGGGAAAAGAGTGGGCAATAAGTGCTTAATCCGCCCCTGCAAGAACGAATGAACTTATCAAGTTGCCGAGCCGTTTCCGTTTATCGCTTAGGGCCGGCAGCCGTAAACACGCCAGTATGCTCACGCCTATCCGGAATTCTAGCGTACAATGTACAGTAGCGCAATGTAGCAGATATAAACCGCAAGCAACCAGGCGCCTTGCCAGCGACGGAAGCTTCCTTTGGTATCGATTGAAATGAAGATTCGGAAAGGTATTAAAACTAGAAGCATTGCCGGGAAATGGAGCAAGAAGAAATTGATTGGAACGGCTAGCGGCATGGCGATGGCTGCCATACCGATTACGAACAGGGTGTTCAGTACGTCTGCTCCGACAATGTTTCCAACAGTTATTTCCGGATGTCCCTTTCGAATGGCGGCAATCGCTGTGCTTAGTTCGGGCAGGGATGTGCCAAGAGCAACCATGGTTGCCGCTATAACATCGTTTGGAACACCGAATCGCCTAGCAGTTTCGACTGCTGCCGGAACAAGAAGCCGCGATGCAACAATCACTAGGACTAGACCGCCGAAAAATTCCAGAAGGATAATTGGAAGGGGTTTCGATTTTTCGCTCACTTCTACTTCTGAGCCGGTATGAGTTCTTTTTCGGGCCCATTTATAAGTAATTATGAGGTAGACAACAAGGAGAGCCACGAGTAGCAGCCCCATCAGGCGGTTTATTGTAGGGCCTTCGGGCGAGAAAATGTATGTGGATAGCGCCAGTAAAACGAGCAATACAGCTGAACCAAGCTGCCAATTACTAGTACGATTCAAAATCCATTTATCCATTGGAGGCGCGGCGATTACCGCGGTTAATCCAAATATCAGCCCGGTATCTGCGATAATCGAACCCACGCCATTCCCGAGCGCGAGACCGGGAGTGCCCATGAATGCGGCCATAACCGATACAAAGGCTTCCGGAGCCGTGGTTCCCAGACTGAGTATCGTCGCGCCTATTACAATTTTCGGTAGTTTGGTTTTCAAAGCCAGGCCTACTGCTCCGTCGATTAACCAGTCAGCGCCTTTGGACAATAGAGCTATAACCAATGCGATTACAATAAGTAGGCCCCAGAGGGGGAACTTCGAGAAAATTGAGGCTAGGGCGCTTTCATCTATGAAGTAGTTCCAAAAATTCATTACGACATTATAGTGGAAGTTAGCTTGGGTCAGATAGCTCGCCAAAACACAGGGTATTGATTAAGAATACTAGGTTCGTTATACAATTTACATAATTGCGAAAGTAGCTCAGTGGTAGAGCTCCACCTTGCCAAGGTGGATGTCGCGAGTTCGAATCTCGTCTTTCGCTATCGAGTTGCCAACTAAGATTTTTTTGAGGTATATCCCCGGGAGCTTGCCTAAGCTCTCTTTTGAGTGGATAATGCTCTCATTGGGAGCGCTAGAATGTGTAAGTTTGAGCTGTGGCAGTAGGGACCTTACTCTTCTGCTTCTGCTTCTGCTTCGGATTTTGCCTGCGCCGATATCGAAGAGTGCTGAACTCTGCTTCCCTGATCGGCGGTAGACGCTCGAAGCGTCGACACTGTACTATAAAAGACACTATACCATGCGTAATGCAACTGGAGGAATCCTACCTACTATGCAAATCAACTACTTAAACGAAATACCTACCAAACACGGCAAACTTGTTTCCTGGGTAAAAGAATGGGCCGAACTCATGTCCCCTGAGGGAGTCTATTGGTGTGATGGATCGAAGGCGGAATATGACAAGCTTTCGGAAGAATTGGTGAGTGGCGGTTTGGCGACGCGCCTTAATTCTGCAAAACGTTCCAACTGCTTGCTTTTTCGTTCCGATCCCAGCGATGTGGCGCGAGTAGAGAGCCGAACCTATGTTGCTTCTGAGAAACAGGCGGATGCAGGACCGCTCAATAATTGGATTAATCCTGAGGAATTGAAGAAAACACTGAGGGGTTTTTACAAGGATTGTATGAAGGGTCGAATCATGTATGTCATCCCATTTTCTATGGGCCCCGTGGGTTCTAACATCGCAAAAATAGGTTTTGAGATTACAGATTCCGCCTATGTTGTAATCAACATGCATATAATGGCAAGGGTGACTCCTAAGGTGTATGAGGTGCTTGGAACCGATGGCGAGTTTATCCCCACGGTTCATTCGGTTGGGAAACCCTTAGCCGAAGGCAAGAAGGACAATGGCGTTTGGCCCTGTGCTCCCGTTGAGGACAAGTATATAGCCCATTTTCCTGAAACTCGCGAGATATGGTCTTATGGTTCGGGCTACGGTGGCAACGCATTGCTAGGCAAGAAGTGCTTGGCTCTGCGAATTGCTTCCGTGCAGGCTAGGGATGAGGGTTGGATGGCGGAGCACATGCTCATACTGAAGCTTACGAGCCCTGAAGGCGAAGTTAAACACATCGCTGGAGCATTTCCCTCCGCATGTGGGAAAACGAATCTGGCAATGCTGATTCCCACCATCGAGGGTTGGAAGGTGGAGACAGTTGGGGATGATATTGCATGGATGAAATTTGGCGCGGATGGGCGTTTGTACGCTATCAATCCCGAATCTGGTTTCTTTGGAGTTGCGCCGGGTACATCAATGGATTCGAATCCCAATGCAATGCACACGATTGCAAAGGATACTATTTTCACCAATGTAGCGCTTACGGAAGATGGCGATATCTGGTGGGAAGGTATTGGGTATGAACCTTCAGGCACTCTTATCGATTGGAAGGGAAACAAGTGGGATGCTGCAACGGCGGATAAACCGGCGGCGCATCCGAATGCCAGATTCACAGCCAGAGCCGCTAACTGCCCAGCGATTGCCGATAATTGGGAGGATCCTGCCGGTGTGCCAATCGATGCATTCTTATTTGGGGGAAGGCGAACGAGCACAATTCCGTTGGTTAATCAGGCTACGGATTGGATTCATGGCACCTTTGTAGGGTCGGCCGCCGGTTCGGAAATTACCGCGGCAGCGCTGGATCTCAAGACGGGGACTGTCCGTCGCGATCCAATGGCGATGCGTCCATTTATTGGCTATCATGTGGCAGATTTTCTCCAGCACTGGCTGAATATCGGCAAAAGAACGAGCGCCGACAAGCTGCCGAAAATTTTCTTTGTGAATTGGTTTCGAAAAACCAAGGACGGAAAATGGCTATGGCCGGGATTCGGCGATAATAGTAGGGTGCTTGAATGGGTTTTCAAACGCTGTGCCGGCACGGTAGATGCGGTTGAAACAGCGATTGGATTACTGCCTAAAAAAGAGGATATCAATATCCACGGGACAAGTGTCACGAGTGCCGATTTGAATGTTCTTCTTTCCGTGGATTCTAAGGGTTGGAGAGAGGAGCTGGCTGCAATCAAGGAAAGCTATAAAACTTATGGGGATAAGGTTCCCAAAGAACTCTTGGTTCAGATTGACGCCTTGGAGAAGCGCCTAGGATAGTTACTCCCGGCTCTAGAGCCGGGAATACGACGATACTTACCCTCCCAATATTGGAATCAGCGCCAAAAGTGTGCCGGCAGCCACAGCCGAACCTATCACTCCGGCCACGTTTGGCCCCATGGCGTGCATGAGAAGGTAGTTGTTCGGATTCGCCTTGAGTCCCACCTTGTTTGCCACACGGGCTGCCATCGGCACCGCCGAGACGCCAGCCGCTCCAATTAGCGGGTTGATAGGATGCTTGGATGAAAGCTTGTTCATCAACTTGGCAAGCAGTACGCCCATCATGGTTCCGGTCATGAAGGCCACTAGCCCAAGCAGCAATATAACAATGGTGGTACTTTTCAGAAACATTTCGCCGGACATTGTAGAACCAACCGATAGGCCCAGCATGATTGTGACGGTATTCATTAGGGCATTTTGGGCGGTGTCCGAAAGTCGATCGGTTACAAGCGATTCCTTTAACAAGTTGCCAAACATCAGCATTCCTATTAGGGGGGTTGCGCTGGGGAGCAGCAGAATGCACAGAAATAGCACGATTATTGGGAAGAGTATTTTCTCCGCCTTCGTGACATGTCGGAGCTGCTCCATTTTTATTCTTCGTTCGGTTTTCGTTGTAAGGGCCTTCATTATAGGAGGTTGGATTATGGGCACTAGGGCCATATAAGAATAGGCCGCAACCGCGATTGGGCCTAGATATCTGGGAGCCAGACGCTCGGCGGTAAAAATGGCTGTAGGACCATCAGCTCCGCCTATTATTCCGATCGACCCTGCCACATGGAGGATTGAATCGGCCAAGCTTGTATTCCCTGGTCCTTCTATGAATGAGAATCCTGGGATTCGCTCCAATAGGACGGTTCCAAAAAGTGCGATGAAAATTCCGAATTGAGCGGCAGCGCCTAAAAGAAGCGTTTTCGGATTGGCCAGTAAGGGACCGAAATCTGTCATAGCGCCTACGCCCATAAATATCAACAAGGGGAATAGGCCGCTGGCGATTCCTATCTCGTAGAACTGACCGATAATACCACCAAATTCCTCTATGATTACCCTGCCGTCGCTGCTCAGTATCTGAGTTGTGTGGCTGGCTATTTCGGCGAAGGGGATGTTTGAGAGCACGGCGCCGAATCCGATGGGTATCAGCAGCAGGGGTTCGAAGCCTCTTTTTATCGCCAGCCGTATCAGCAAGAGGCCCACTCCTATCATCACTAAGTTGCGCCATCCGCCAGCCTGGAGAAACCCATATACCCCCGTGGTTTGCCAAAGCTCTATCAGGGAATCCACAAAATTCATTTTTGCTCCTCATAATCGATGCGTATCAGGTTTTCTCCGGTCTTCACTTGATCGCCCTGTTTAACGAGGATGGCTCCGATTGTGCCATCGGACGTGGCTGAAACGGGTGTCTCCATTTTCATTGCTTCTAAAACTACCACCTCATCTCCTTCTTTGACTCGGTCGCCCAAGGCTACTGGAATGCGTAGCACTAGGCCGGGCATTGGGGCCGATATGGTTTCGTTTTCCATGCCTGCTGCGCTTGGCTTCGGCTTGGCGGCTGGCCTGTCTGCAGTATGGCGTGTTGGAGCGGGGGCGGTGGTAGGGATAATCGCATCAATACCATCTTTTATATCGATGTTGTAGTTTTTCCCATTTACGTTGGCCGTGTTTCCGTCGATTTTCACACCATAGGAGCGCCCGTTTATAGTAACTGTTACGCCCTTCTTGCTTGTGGGCTTTTTACGAACGTTCGGCTTGGCCTTGTGTTTGAGGAATTGAATTCCCTTGTCAAGACAGGTTGCGGCAATGAAGATATTCTCTTCACTGAGTTCCGAGATATCGTTGTCGATGAGCATTTTTTTTGCGGCCTCAACGCCAAGGGCTGGGTTCTCGTCGTTTATATCTACCACAAGCCGATTGGTGGGTTCCAAATGCATCTGCTCCTGGGCAATTTTTATCACTTCCGAATGAGGGGCTACGGGTGTTTTCCCGAAATAGCCTAACACCATCTTCCCATAGCCATCCGCTATTTTCTTCCAGGGGCCAAGCATTGTGTTGTTAAATGCTTGCTGGAAATAAAACTGGGACACAGGAGTAACTGAGGTTCCGTATCCACCCTTGATTATAACTTCGGCCATATTCTTGGTAATTTCTTCATAGCGATCCAAGAGGTTGGTGTCTCGAAGCATCTGTGTATTGGCTGTAAGAGCGCCTCCAGGCATGGGGGAAAGGGGGATTAGCGGTTCGACGGTTCGAGACTCCGGGGGTTCGAAGTAATCCTTCATGCATTCCTTGAATACTTCTTCGGCTTCGTAAACCTTTTTGGGATCTATGCCCAATGTATATTCTGTGCCACGTAGAGCGTGGTACATAACCATAACATCTGGCTGGCAGGTTCCGCCGGAGACAGGCGCCATCGATAAATCCACTTGGTCTGCCCCTGCATCCAGTGCGGCCTTGTACTGCAAGATGCAGATTCCCGCGGTTTCATGGGAGTGAAATACAATTTTAACCTCGCGGGGAAGCATCCTTCGAACTCGTTTTATTGTTTCGTGAACTACCACGGGCGTGGCAGTGCCAGAGGCATCTTTGAAGCAAACAGAATCATAGGGGATATCAGCGTCCAGAATGCCACGTAAGGTCATCTCATAGAAATCCGGATCGTGAGTTCCGGTAACTCCCTCCGGAAGGGCCATTAGAGTTACGCATACCTCATGCTTAAGCCCGGCGTCTACAATGGCTTTTCCGGAATCGATTAGATTATTGACGTCATTGAGGGCGTCAAAGTTTCGAATGGTGCTTATACCGTGTTTCTTGAACAGCTTTGCATGAAGCTTGATGATATCACGGCTCTGGGAGCTGAGTCCCACGACATTGACACCCCTTGCCAAGGTTTGAAGATTCGCCTTTGGTCCGGCGGCCGCGCGGAACTGATCCATCATATCAAAAGCATCTTCGTTACTGTAGAAATAGAGGGATTGAAAACGTGCGCCTCCACCGGCCTCAAAGTGCTTAAGCCCGGCCTCGCTTGCCGCTTGTACAGCCGGAATGAAGTCTTTGGTAAAAACCCTTGCTCCAAACACTGATTGAAATCCATCGCGAAACGCCGTAATCATGAAATTTACTTTTTTCATCCAGTTCTCCAGTCGGAATTATTTACGCCCCATGTGGGCAGCTGCTATCGCTATCGCGAGTTCCAATTCGCTAGTTTGCGCCGCAGATTCAGGATTGATTGCCGCGGTTGCTTTTTTTTCAGGAAAAAATCTCAGAAGCATGCCCGACAAGAGTTTCATCGCAATCACCATGATGGTTAAAAATGCGAAAACCACCAGCATCCCTGTAGCCATGATAGTAAGTCCTTGGTTAACCATCCTTACCCCCTGGATGAACCTATTCTGCAGTCACGAAAATCGATAGGATTCGGAACCATCATGATAATAGTGGAACAGGCGAAGTCGCATCAATAGTTTATCCCAATGTGTGGGGCTTATTCAGAACAGCCAGTCCAAGGAAAAATGTACGGACATTTCATGATAAAGCAGGGGGTAGCTTCTTGTTGAATTGGAGCCTGTGAAACCCTGAAAGTTGTATCCGACATCTATGCCGAGATCCAAGTTCCAATGAGAGGCTTTTTTGAGGTTAGTTGACACTCCCAACGCGGCCATTCCATAGAGCCCCCCCTTAGTGGAATCAAGGCTCCCCCCGGGCTCGGAATTCCATAATTTCTTGAATTCGCTGCTGCTATTCAAAATGCTGTAACCCAGCTTGAGTAGAGCGTATGTCGAGAAAGTCTCGATAGCCGTGATATTTATTCTTGTAGCCGAATAAATTGGAGCGGAACCAAAGGCTCCCGTATTCTTCTCGGATAAGGCCTTGCGCTTAAGCTGCCACTGAAATCCAACTCCGAACTCGAGGAATTCGTTGAAGATATAATAAACTTCAAGGCCGGGACTGAAGCCGTAGCCTGTGTTCAACGGAGATTTCAGCGTCGTATCGGCACCTCTTATGTGCAAGGCGCCTATGGGCTCCATTCCTCCTATTGTTCTAATGCGTACATACCGTTCTTGCCCAAAAGCCGATGTGAGTGAGCCCGATAGAATCGCAAGCGCCACGATTTGATAAGTAATCAGTTTCATGTCTTTCCCAGTTTCAATATATAGTTGTTTTTACATCCTGTCATGTGAACCCACGGTAAGGAATTAGTGAATGGATGTTTTTTCATTGTTTTTATGGTTTAATCCGGAATAATCAGGTGAAGCACCGAAAAAAGCGCTAAGATCTATGGTGAGGGATGGAGATGAGACGGTCGGGGAATCTGAGCAATATTCTAAATAGCTGGCCCTATGACGAGAAGAACAATGTGCGCTTCATCAGAAACGAAGATGGGTCCGAAATAATGCAGATTCGACTACCCTTAGGAATCGAGCAATACAACCTGAACGGTCGCCCCGACGGACAAAAACCAGAGGGTGGGGATAATCTCCTTGAGGTCTATCGGAGAAGAGAGCAAGCAACCAAGGAATCGGGGGGAGTTCTTATTCTCGGCGATGAAGATTTTCGATCGTTACGGGAAGAAAGTCTACTTTATTATTACCGTTATCTCATACTCTTCCAGCTGGGCTATTACCGCCGCGTTGTTCATGATACCAGTCACAACTTGAAAATCTGCCTTCTAGTTGACCGGTACTATCAAAGTGACGAACGAAAAGAATTACTGCAATACAGACCCTATATTCGACGAATTAACGCGATATCCAACGCCATGATTTATCTAGCGGAAAACAGAGAGGATGAGGCGATTGAGACACTCAAGAGGGGGATCGCCGATATCGAAAACTTACCGCACATCGACTCCCAGGTATTCGAATTCGAGAAGTCTCGTTCTATTCGTTTAATGCTAGATGTGATTCGCCAGGTTCAAACAATTCATTCCAAGGTTGGGAAGAAGGCATTCGAGGAAAGCTTAGCAGAGGAACTTGGCAGAGCCGTTGCAACTGAGGATTACGAGAGAGCGGCGTTAATCCGCGACCAGCTCAAGCATTTCAAATAGGCGGCGCCACTGGCTTGTCTACTGACGGCGATGGGCTGCTTGCCTGCGCACAGGTTAGAGTGTCTGCTTCATTTCCGGATTATCAGCAAAGAAGCGTTCGATCTTGTCCAAATCATCCTTGCTGAACTCTAAATTCTCAGCCGCGATAACTTCGGTTTGCTCGGGGCGGCGCATGCCGACTATAGCCGCGCTTATGCTCGGATTTCTGAGAACCCAAGCTACGGCAACTTCGCCTGCCTTTCTTCCGTACTGATTGGCGATGTCAGTGAGAACATCGACCAGTGCAAGTTTCTTGGTAAGATGCGGCTCACTCAAAAAGTCGCCTTTCGTTTTACGCCAATCATCTGCTGGCAGGGCCGCGATTCTATCTCGTGTCATCCTTCCGCTTAGCATTCCGGACGCCATGGGCGAGTAAGAGATAACCCCTATGTTTCGCTTTTTGCAGTAAGGCAGAATATTCGCTTCGATGCCTCTTGAGAGTAGGGAATAATTGGGCTGAAGAGTTTCCACTGGAGCGATGGCTTCTATTCTTTCGAGCTGCGCGGTTGAGAAGTTGGAAACGCCGATATGCCGAACTTTTTCAACGCGTTTGAGATTAGCCATTGTTTCCCAAGCCGCTACTATGTCTTCATCTGGTCTGGGCCAATGAATTTGGTATAAATCAATCACGTCGATTTTTAGACGCCTAAGGCTCATGTCGATTTCTTTTTGAATGGAGCTGGGAGATAAGTCATTATACACGCCTCGAGCGCCCTCCTTCCAGGGCAGTCCGCACTTAGTGAAAACAAGGGGTTTATCCGCTGCCGGAATTTCTTTTAAAAATTTTCCGATTACGCTCTCGGAATGTCCCAGTCCATAAGCAGGGGCCGTATCTATCCAATTAACGCCTCTATCAAGGGCCCTCCTGATTGTTGCGGCCGATTCCTTATCGTCCTGTTCTCCCCAGCCGTATTCCCATGAGCCTCCGATGGCCCAGGCGCCTAATCCGATAACACTTATTTCCAAGTTGCTCCTGCCCAAAACAACCCTCTTCATACTCAAGCCCTCCTTATATTCGCTGCCCACGGATAGATTCTAGGTTGATACCTCTTTCATTTTGGAGCGAAGTACCCTTCCAATCCTTTCGATTGGATGATTCTGAATAGCCTCGTTAATCGTAATAAGCTCTAGATCGTCGAATTCTTCATCTGCCGGATAGGCATTTCCGAGGTCGAAATCATCTAGTTCGTTCATGAAATCGCCCAGTAAGGGTATGCAAGTATTCGCAAAGAGATAGTTCCCGTATTCGGCCGTATCGGAGATGATTCTATTCATCTCGTGGAGTTTTTTTCGGCCGATTAGATTCGCGATAAGCGGCACCTCATGCAGCGATTCGTAATAAGCAGATTCGTCTTTGATTCCACTTTCCACCATCACTTCAAAAGCGAGTTCAACCCCGGCTTTTATCATAGCGGTCATTGCGGTGCCGTTTTCAAAGTAAAACTGAATCGGAAGTCGCTTCGCAAGCGGGGCCTTTTCAAAGGCGGTCGCGCCGGTTTCCTTACGCCATGAGAGCAATCTACGATCCTTGTCTTTCCAATCGTCCATCATAGTTTCCGAGAATTCCGCGGAAAGGATGCTGTCCATGTGTCTGCGATATAGCGGTTTCAGAATGCCCTTTAGCCTACTGGCGAGCCAATTGGCCCGAATCTTCGCGGGATTCGAGAGTTTGTTCATCATATGCGTAATTCCGCCACATTTCAGAGCCTCGGCGATCGCTTCCCAGCCAAATTGCACGAGGGAGGCCGCCTTGGCGGCATCGACACCCTTGGCGAGCATCTTGTCATAGCATAGAAGCGAGCCGCTCTGTAGCATACCGCAGAGTATTGTCTGTTCGCCCATCAAATCGGATTTCACTTCAGCCACGAAGGAAGAAGCCAGTATTCCCGCCCTGTTCGATCCAAGGGCAACCGCATATGCCTTCGCGATTTCCCATCCCCTTCCTTCGGGATCGTTAGCCTGATGTACTGCTATTAGTGTTGGCACACCAAAACCACGCTTAAATTCCTCCCTCAGCTCGGAACCCGGAGACTTAGGCGCTATCATCACCACAGTGACATCCTCTCGAATCCGCATGCCCTCTTCAACAACATTGAATCCATGAGAATACCCTATCGTCGATTGCTTCTTCATAAGGGGTAAGATATTCGACACAACTGCGCTGTGCTGCTTATCGGGAGTTAAATTCATAACCAAATCTGCCTGCGGCACCAGTTTTTCAAAGGTGTCGACAATGAACCCGTGATTACTTGCATCGCGCCAGGATTGTCTCTTATCAGAAATAGCCTGCTCTCTTAGGGCATAACTTATGTCAAGTCCGCTATCGCGCAAATTCAGGCCCTGGTTCAGTCCTTGAGCCCCGCATCCGAGAATAACGATTTTCGAACCCTTAAGAACGTCTATCCCGTTGAACTCGTTTGCTTCCATAAATCGGCAGGCGTTCAACTGTCCGAGTTTTTCTCGAAACGGAAGGGAATTGAAGTAATTCATGACATAGCTCCATATTGCAGGTTAAACTCTGTTATGGCTCTGGTCAATGGAGATGCCCGGCTATATTTTGAAGCGCGAAGCTGAAAACCACACGCCGGAGCCCAATGTATGGAGATGGCGATTTCAGGCACTAACAGTTTTGACTATGGCTTATCGGACTGCTCATCGACGAACACTCTTGGTACGCGGGGACTGATACCGCAAATAATTTCATACGAGATTGTTCCAATCAAGCCGGCTAGCTCAGCCGCGTCAGGCCCCTGCGGTCCGAATAGAATCGCCTCATCGCCTAGCCGGGTGCTGGTGCTTGATCCCAAATCCACCATCATCTGATCCATGCATACTGCACCCACAATCGGATAACGCTTCCCCGAAATAAGCACCTCCGAACGATTCGAGCATAGGCGCGGATATCCATCCGCGTAACCCACCGGGAGGGTGGCGATCCAGGTGTCTTTCGGCGCCTTCCAGGTTCGCCCATAGGAGATGCAAGTTCCGCGAGTTACCTTCTTGATGGCCGTTATTCTCGTCACAAATTCCATAATCGGAATCGGGCACGTTTTTGCGTTGAGAGCAATGCCATAGCCATAGAGAAAAATACCTGGACGCACCATGTCCAAGCTTGACTTGGGGCTTATGGCGATTCCGCCGGAATTACTTGCGTGAATCGATCCCGGATTTATTCCCGCTTCTCTGAGCTTGCCGGCTACCTCCCGTAGGCATGCAATCTGCGATTCCGTAAAGGCGATATTTTCGGGACTATCTGAATCCGCTGAAGGGAAATGCGTGGCTGTGCCTGCCAGAAAGAGGCGGGGATTATTTGAAATTCTCTTAGCTAGGGCTAGGGTTTCTTCTGGTCGGCAACCAACCCGTCCCATTCCTGTATCTATTTTTAGATGAACTGCCAGTTTCCCACCGATCCCGCCGGGATTTAGGGGATGGTGTTTCATGAATTTGAACTTGCTAGCCCAATCTACTGAATTTCCGCCTGCAGGGCCAAAGTCCATGGCCAGAATTTTTTCGAATGAAGAAAGATATGCCGCATCGGTAATCACAGGTTCGAGCCGGGCAGCGATGGTTAGTGGGATTTCGTCTTCCACGGTGGGTCCAAGAAGCAAAATTCTTCCCTCGTCACCCCCCTCTCTCAGTTCAATTCCCTCAAAGGGCGAAGACACTCCCAGCACTTCGACACCAGCATTCCTGAGAGTTGTAGCAACAGGCAGAACCCCGTGTCCATACGCATTTGCCTTAACCGCCGCGCAGATGCCAACTTTCCGGGGAAGAACCTTCCTAAGACTCGTCAAATTTTTTCTGAGTGTGTCGAGGTGGATACGAACCCTAGTTGCCCGGATGGGTTCTACCATCAAACCAGACCACAGGTAGCCACCATAACCGCCTTAGCAGTGTGTATACGATTTTCCGCCTGATCGAAGACAACGGAGTTCTTGCTCCTAAACACGGAATCGGTGACTTCCATTGCATCCAACTGAAATTCCTCCTTCACCTTTGCGCCTATTTGTGTTTTATCGTCGTGGAAGGCCGGTAGGCAGTGCATGAAAAGCACATCCGGATTTTCAGTCTTTTTTATTAGATTCTCATTCACTTGATATGGTTCCAACAGGGAAATTCGCTCGGATAATTTTTCTTCCTCGCCCAGTGATGCCCATACATCGGTGTAAATAGAGTCGGCTCCGACAACCTTTGAGATATCGTCGGAAATTTCTATCCGAGCCCCACTTTCCTCAGCCGATTGCCTTGCTGCCCTGAGTATCTTCTTCTCAGGGAAGAGGGAGGGAGGGCCGATGGCAGAAAAATTTATCCCCATTTTCGCCGCTCCGATCATAAGGGAGTTGCTCATATTGTTACGAGCGTCGCCTAAATAGCACAGTTTCATTTTGTTAAACGGTCTCTGTAAGTGTTCGGAAAGAGTTAGCAAATCGGCTAATGCTTGAGTGGGATGAAAGCTATCTGTTAATCCGTTCCATACTGGCACTCCTGCATGACGCGCTAGAATTTCCACGGTTGATTGGCTATATCCTCGGAATTCGATACCATCATAAAACCTACCCAAAACCTTCGCGGTATCCTCGATGGATTCCTTCACGCCCATTTGGCTATTGGTAAGAAACGTAACTCGTCCACCTTCGTCGAAGACGGCCACTTCGAAGGCGCAGCGGGTGCGCGTAGAAGTTTTCTCGAAGATAAGGACAATGTTCTTATTCTCTAAGGCATGTCCCATAATGCCTGAGCGCTTCTTTGCCTTGAGGTTGCGTGAGAGATCAATGAGATATCCTATTTCCATGGGCGTGAAATCGAGTAAGGTCAACAGGCTCTTCCCTCTTAGATTGATGGGCATGATGTAATCTCCATAGCCACCGATAGTAAACTTTGAATATTGTATTAGACAAGCATCCGGGCCAGATTGTAATCCTATTCCAGTTTTAACTTGGGGCTTTATTCACTTGGAAGAGCGGTGGTATAATAACCACGTGAGAGCTAGAATCAGAAAATTTTTCGCATTCTTGTTAGTTGTAATAGTACTTTTTATTGTTACGACGATTGCGGTTTCGATGCTGGTGCCGCTAATCGAGAAATCGGGTAAGTCTGTTTTAATTGCGGGCCTGATTTGTGGAGGAATTGTGGCGGCTTTGAGTTTTCCGATATTCATGTGGATTACTTTTAAGTATGCAACTCCGAAAGAATACCAGGCCTTTGTTCTACAGGAGGTAAATCTAAGCGAGGACGAAGTAAATCAGGCTATCGAAAGCTGGACGTATGCCAGGCACCACATGAGGATGGAGGACAAGGCGACATTTATAGAAGATGAGCATGGCGCAGTCACTTGCCGAATCACGGTTAGAAAGGACTGAATTCCAGTCGGAATACATCCTGTGTATTAGGAGTTCCCCTTACTATCTATACCGCAGATAGAACTCAGCGAAGTCTTCGGACGATAGAGCCTTCGAAAACAGAAATCCCTGAAAAGTCGAGATGCCAAGCTGCATCAGGAGTTTGAGTTGTTCCATTGTCTCCACTCCCTCGGCGATATTTATCATCCCCAATTCTTGGGTTATAGCGATAATGGCTTTGATGATTGAATAGCTTTGCGCACTTTTAGTCAAATCGCCGACAAAGCTTCTATCGATTTTGACGGCGTCGACTGGTAATTGTCTGAGATAATTGATGGATGAGAAACCGGTTCCGAAATCGTCTATCGCCACGTTGATTCCCAAATCCTTTAGGAGTTTGATTTTTCTGGTCGCATCATGTGGGTCGTCCAGGAAGCTGTTTTCGGTAATTTCTATTTGAAGCTTCTCAGGATTAATCCCTCTTTGATTGATAATTCTTTGAATCGAATCGACTAAATCGTCGTTGCGGAATTGCCTGGGGGAAACATTGATTGCCAGCTTGGAGTTGATTTGCTGCAATCTCCATGCTTCGATTTGCGTGGCCGCCGTGTAGAGCACCCATTTCCCTATTAAAACAATGATACCGGTTTCTTCTGCGATTGGTATGAATGCATCCGGAGGGACGTTTCCATCGATCGGATGCTGCCATCTAATCAGCGCTTCGGCATCGATTTTCTCGATTATCGGAGTGTTTTCTTCTATTCGATTTACGCGTACCATGGGCTGTAAAATCAAGTATAGCTGCTTGCCAATTTCATCCACCGTGTTCTCTTCAAGTGCTTGAATCATCGAGCTTCGGGTGTTCATCAACTTGACTGCATCATCTAGCATCCTTGGCTCGAAAAATGCGTAGTTTTTGTTCTTTTTTCTGGCCTCCGAGAGTGCGATATCGGCATTGTTAAGCAGTGTGTTCTTGTTATTGCCGTCTTCCGGATATAAGGCCGTGCCCATAGCGCAACCGATTACAATGTATTGACCGGCAAGACTGTGTGGTTTTGAAACCTGTTGGCCAATTTTTATGAGAAATGAGGCAAAATCCACTGCTGAAATGACCCTAAAAATGTGTAGCAGGAATTCATCATCCCGGACGTGATAGATTGAGCCATCTCCGCCAATGTATTCCTTTAGCCGCAATCCCGTTTGATAGATTAACCAGCTGCTAATGGATGAGTTCTGAGCCTTAGAGAATATATTGAAATTGTTATCGAGCTGCAGCAGGACAATGGCGCCTGATTTTGAATTCTTCTCTTCAGAGTCAAAAAAGTTCATGAGGTTTAAATCCAGTGAGTTATGGTTGGGCAAACCACTTATGGGATTGAAGTTAGCACGATTGGCTATCTCTCTGCATCTGACATTCTGACTCTCAACAGAGTCAATTAGACTCTCTACCTGAGCAATTACTTCACTCTGTTCACTGCGCAATGCTTCTACTTCATTTAGGGCGAATTCCAATTGTTTTCGCAATCTTTTGTGGTTCAGAGGCTGCCTGATTATTTCTGGTTGTACCATTGCTCCGATTATCCTATCTCATGTTGCACAAAAGTGAGATTGTTTTTTAAACTAGCCGCGAATTTTATGAATACTCTGAAGCATTTACGTGATGAGGAGCATATCATATGGGCTCACAGAGGAAGGAGCCGTACGGCGCCGGAAAACACCCTGATGGCGTTTCGCCAGTCCTTGGAAGCCGGGGATGCCGGGATCGAGTTCGATGTTGCTCTTAGCGCGGACGGCGAACCGATAATCATCCACGACGATACGCTTGAGAGGACTACTAATGGACAGGGCGGGGTGTCTAGTCACAATTATGCTACATTGAGCAAGCTGGACGCCGGTTCTTGGTTTGATCCGCATTTTTCGGAAGAGAAATTACCAAGCTTCTACGATGTCCTGGAGGAATTGCACGGGCGTGTTTATCTCAATATAGAAATAAAACTATCCGCCTGGCATCGGAAGATATCAGAGAGAAGCAGAATAGAATCTAGGCTAATGGACAGCATAGAAAGCCTCGGTATTGAGGATTCGGTGCTGATTTCCAGTTTTAATTGGCGCTTTCTATCACGCGTGCACTTTCTTAATCGAAGCATCGCCATTGGAGTTCTGGCTAAGCGGGGTTGGAATCCGGACATTGTCACTTCCTTTGCGAAAAAAATCACCGCCTTTTCCATACATCCGCATATTGCGGAACTCGCTGATGGAATTCCGGCACCCTACAGGCATTTTCCGGGAAAGATATTTCCCTATACGGTTAGTGATGCGGATACGGGAACGCGGCTATTGAAATTCGGTGTAGATGGGTTTTTCGCCAATCTTCCCTTTACAAGTAACCTTACTAACTAGCATTTGGATACATCATTCTTCTCTCGTTTTTCTTAGTTGAATTTGGCAGTTGACGGTATGAATGCGGCAATAACTTGAAAAAGATTAGGATATTAAGATGATTGTTTTGATATAGTGGAATAAGATAGTTGTATTTACTTTTGATTCGGAGTTTAATCTGGTATGATTCAACCTCAAAATGGGTTGTTATCTAAATGGTGAGTAAGACAAAGCTGATTAACAAAAGACTCATTAAAATTTTTGGAGAGGTGCAACATGAGAATTGGTAAAGTGTGGATTCTGGTTTCACTTTCAGCACTGGCTGCCTGCGTTACTGAACCCAAGATGTCGAGTGAGGTTCAGGGCGCCAAGCTGGCCGCTGATACGGCTAAAGACGAGGCCATAGAGATTAAGGCTCCAAGGGCTGCCAAGGCAGAATTCGATATCGCCCAGGCCCTTTACGATAAGGCTGAAGAAGCTGTCGAATCGGGTTCTGATGCCGATGCGATCGCAAATTACAATGATGCAGCCAGTGAATTCTTGAAAGCTACTGCGATAGCCCAAAGTGCCAGGACGGAAGCCGAAGAGGCCATTATCGGAGCCGATAGAGCAATCGCTAAATCGGAACAGATTGTCGAAGATGCCATTAGATTTGCAACGGAGGGACAATAATGTTTAAGAAGTTGTTTTTTTTCGCCGGATTGATATCAGCGGCTACGCTCTCGTGGTCCCAATCCTTACAGGACAATGAATTTTACGTAAAAATGATTGAGCTTAGGGATTTGAGCCGAGAAGCGTTCGGAGAAGGTGATTATGCCGAATCAACAAGGTTGGCTCTTGAGGCGCAAAGCTACAGTGAGCGTTCCGAGGCTTGGATTCAAGAGCGGCTGGATGCGTTCCGGGCACGCGCCGGACTGGATCAGCTAAAAAATCTATTGGATCAGGTTGCTAGTTGGGATGCGGAAGCCAAGTATCCGGAGGCCTTCGCGGCAGGTTCGAATTACTATAACAGGGCCTATGATGAATTCCATACTGACGAGGACTATGCTCAGAGCTTTAAGACTTCGAGGAGTGGCATGGAGGTGTTATCGAGAATTGCTGCCATGGCCAATGCGGAAGCGCCCGCCTATTATATTGTAAGACTGCTCCCCGGCAACACGGATTGTCTTTGGAATATCGCGGGATACAGTTTCATTTACAACGATCCACAGAGGTGGCGCGAGATTTATGATGCGAATAAATCGGCCATGCCCGAAGCAGACAACCCCCATCTGATTCTTCCGGGAATGACCCTGAAAATTCCGTCGATGGCAGGAGAAACCCGTTCCGGCACCTGGCAGGATGGGAGTATCAAATAAACAATTATAGCCCTCACGCTAGAGGGCTATGGTTCGCCATCGCCACCTAGGCCGTGAAAAACTAGCAGGTGGTTCTCACCGATGATATTTGCTCTTTGAGCGGACTCTACCTCCTTTTGCCGCCGCCGATTCCGCTTATCGAGCTAGACTTATCCTTACCATGGGTAGGCGCATAAGCTACTGGTGGAAGGTACTTGGTTCATGGGTTGAGGAGACTTGATTTTCAGATACTGATTCGGCCCCAAATTCCATTAGATCAACTAGGCGCTTCCTAACATAGCGAGGAGGCGAATATCACTTTCTGTTGATCTTAGGGGTTCGCCAGCGAATGCCGCGCGTGATAGCCTAAAACCGATGGATTCCACCGAACAGCCTAGCAAACCTTTCACCCAATTAACCACCGCCATATCCGATACTTCCTTGCAGATAAGAGCTAGGCCTCTGATATTCCTCATAGTGTGGTCTCTCCTCGCTCTCGTCCCGCAGCTCCTGCTCAGCCTTGCATTCCAGCGGGCCATAACGGAGATGGTAGACCTCTCCTATGAAATCCTAGATGAAGGGCAAGCTAATTTTCAAATAACAGAAGAGGATTCCAGGGTGATAATGAGCGGCATTAGAGCGATGCTAGTGGTGCTGCTGTCGTCTGCAGGGCTTGCCATTTTTATATATTCAGTGCTTGGCGATATCATTGCCAAGTTTAGAAAGGGATTGCTGCCCAAGGTTACGCGAAGCCTCCTTGGGGGGTTAAGGCTATATGTTAGCTTGTTAAAAGTGATTTTAGCAAGCGCCGGCCGAATACTCGCCGGACCCGTTATAATTGTAATCCTAGGGGGGGTGATAGGAAACCTGCTGAAGCAGATGTCGCTAATCTACGTATTGATTATTGTCTCATCGGTTTTGCTTCTAATGAATCTACTGCGCTACGGCCTTGCTCCATTTGCCCACCTTGCACTGGGAATCTCTTGGCGGCCTGCTCTCGCAAGCTCTAAGAATTACTACCAAACACATCGGCTAGCGGTATTTGCATTATTCGGATTTGTGACTTTTCTGCCTCTTATCGTTGTTGGCCTTCTCACGAACACTCTTTTCAATTTGGGCATCCTCACAAGAGCAGTGAGCATAGTACTTGGAATACTCCAAAGCATCGTGAGGTTTTACATGGCTGGGGTGTTGATCAATTTTGGCATGAACAATTTTATCCGTCACAGTGGTGAAATCGGCGAAGGGGAATGAAGAGGCGGAGAAGAAAACTCCTCTGCAAAAACGCAGACAAACCTCTGTGAATAATGCGAGATTCTAAATTCCGGGGCTTCTAGTCTCATCTATCGCCCGGAGAATTTCCGGCAGTAATTGTTTCTTGCGAGAGAGGATGCCTGGGAGATTGAACATGCCGATTGGAGTTGTTTCATAAGGCAGAGACTCCGCGATTCCGTCTAAACCCCGAAGCATGAGTAAGCTGTCCTCGCTCGTTGTATTAGTGATAAGAAGCATAATACCGTCTAAGACCTTTTCTTCCTTAACCGCAGTTAAAGCCTTGTTCAATGGAGGAACTACGGCTTCGAGTCCGGAGAAAGTTTGCACCTCCGCCTGGCCAATTCCGAAACGAATACTACCGGTATCGTAGGTTTTGAAATCGCCCGACACCACCTCCATGGGGTCCATGTCCACAAGTCTCGGACCGGAAGAAAACATCTTGTTGCCCCAATCCTGCCAATCGACGCCACTGTGCCGCGCCAAAGCTTCCACGGCGTTGCGGTCGTCAGCAGTAGTGGTTGGGGATTTCAGCAATACCGTATCAGAGAGTATCGCCGAGAGCATCAATTTGGCTATATCAGTGGGTATCGCGATTCCATACTGCTTGTATAATTCTCTAATTATCGTGCAGGTGCAGCCCACCGGCTTTGTATACAGGCTAAAGGCTTCTTGCGACATTACCGAACCAACTCTGTGATGATCTATGATTTCCAAAATTTCGGCATCTCTGGCGCCAGGTATGCTCTGATCAAGCTCATTGTGGTCAACCAGAATCAGCTTTTTGCGGGGTCTGTCCAAGAAGGAGCCACGGGAAACTATGCCGGCGAATTGCTTGTTATTGAAAACAGGTAGGCCACGAAGTCCCGATTCGGTAAGAGTTTTCTTTGCATCGTTATACTCTTCGCCTTCATCAAGAATTTTCGAACTCTTCTCGATAATCCCCTCTATCGGTGTGCTGAAACGCAGCAGGCGGATTGTTTCGGCAGTATCCACATCAGAAAGATATACCGAACCCCCGTAAGAAGAGAAATCAACACTGCTCTCCTCAATTTCCTTTTGGCTTGTGCCTGTTAGAATCAGAGAGGGGAAATCTTTCTTTATAGCATATTCAACCAGGTTTTTTCGCAGACCCACAACAAAAAGCGGAAGCTGGTTTTTGAGTTCGGATATGCTCTGCACGCCGCGTTCGAACGGCATGGCGCCTATCATTATCGGAGCCAGAAATTCATCACGTTCACCACGCATAAAAATCTTCCCTGGTAAAACCTTGGATAGATTGTCGATGCGAAAATGGTAACTGGGCCGCGCTCCAATAGTTTCCCTGATTAAAAAATGACTGATTTCAACGCTGCTGATGGTTCCCTTATATTCTTCATTGCTGTCGAAAACCGGTAACAGCGATAAGCTGGTTTCATCGAGCGCGGCAATTGCTGTTTGCAGTGGATCCGTGCATTCGAGCCGGGGGACATCCCTGGTTAGCACATCGGAAACACGGGTTCTCACATCTTTTAAGTAAATAGGGGGATTGAGATTCAGTTTTTCGAAAATCATCCTTGTTTGGGCGTTTAGATTGCCGCAGCGAACCGCCACATACTGGTTTTCCGAGTTCACATGCATTTTAAGGTGGGCATACACATAGGCCGAGACGATGGAGTCGAAATCCGGATTGCGATGCCCGGTAATGTAAATAGTATCCATAGTCTACTTATATCCTAATTAATAGTTCTACGCTGGGATAGATCGGCAGGCATTCGGATTAGAACCGAGTAGGAATTCGAATAAGCATTGAAAACTATGAGTTCCTGATACTGCGTGGGAATCAGTTTACCGGCAGTCGGACTCGAACCGACACGTCCTCGCGGACAACAGATTTTGAGTCTGTCATGTCTACCAATTTCATCACACCGGCACGGTTTCAAAATAATGGATTATAGGGTGGATTAATCCAAGGGTCAATGATGGGGCTACCAATCTGAACTTGCCTAGGGTTCTACCCAACCTAAGCCAAGCGACAGTTTTTGAGAACCTGTTCAGTAGCTACGATGCTCTTAGCCGATGTGCTAGTTACGGGGAGGCTTCCCTAGTATTCTCTGGCTGTGCCGCGACGGACACTGAGGGCTTTCTTTTCCTGGAGAGTTTTCTCTTCGGCCCTAAGCTTAGCAATATCCGCCAGATATTTCTGTGCCCTAAAAGGCTCTTGGTTTTTATTGGGTTCGCGCCGCTTCCAAGAGCCATCCTGCCGCAGCTCCCAAGAATTCATGTTGTCTTTGAAATAGCTCTCGAGTATAGAGCGGATTCGCCTCTTATGAGCTTGGCTGTCTATCGGGAAAAGTATTTCAATCCTTCCATCAAGATTTCGGGGCATCCAATCCGAACTCGAAAGAAAAACCCTTTCGCGACCACCGTTATGATATATGAAAGCACGGCTATGTTCCAGAAAGGTATCGATAATGCTGATTACTCGAATATTCTCGCTAAGGCCCCTTACCCCGGGTCTCAGACAGCAAACACCCCGGACGTTCAAGCTGATTTCTACACCGGCTTCAGAAGCCTTATAGAGGGCATCGATTACTTCCGTGTCCACAAGAGCGTTCATTTTGCCCAGTATTTCGGCCCTCTCCCCACTCCTGGCCCGCTTTTCTTCACTTCTTATCAGTCTCAGTGTTTCCTGCCGAAGCGAAAATGGTGCGATAAACAGTTTCTTGAGCCTTGGTTCGGACGAGTAACCGGTTATCGCGTTGAATATCAGCGCTGCATCCAGTGTAAAATCCGGATTGGAGGTGATTAACGATAAATCGGAGTATAGCCTCGCTGTCACATCATTGTAGTTACCCGTTCCCAGGTGCAGATAGCGCCTTATCCCGTCTTCCTCACGGCGTATCACCATAAGCGCCTTCAAATGGACCTTAAAAGTTACCAATCCATAGATTACTATTGCGCCAGCGCGCTCAAGCCGCGATGCCCAGTCCAGGTTAGCGCTCTCGTCGAATCTGGCCCTAGGTTCCACCACCACCGTAACTTGGATTTTACTTTCGGCGGCGCGAATTAGCGCGTTGACTATGGGTGAGTTGCCGCTGGTACGGTAGAGCGTGGCCTTTATTGCGAGCGTGGCCGGACTCTCCGCCGCCTCCTTTACCAAGCGAAGAACCGGTATGAAGGATTCATAGGGATGATGCAGCAATAAATCCTTTTCCTTCAAAGTTTCCCAAATATCCTCACTTTCCGGTAAATCCCATGGACTCTGCGGCGTGAAATGCGGAGTTTTTAGCTGCTCGAAGTTTGAATTTTCGCAGAGCTTGGAAAAGGCCCTTAGATCGAGGGGAGAGGATAGATGGAAATGATTCCCCTTCGGCAGACTAACAAGCTCTCTTATGCGCTCTGCAAGGTTGAAATTGCCATGACTTTCCAAGCGCACTGGGAAGCTGTTTTTTCTACTTTCGAGCGCTTCCTCCATTGCTGATAAGAAATCCATGTCCAAGTCTTCATCTATTCTGATATCCGCGTTCCGCGTTATTCTGAAAAGGCAGGTGGATTCGAGTGCCTGATCAAGAAAGAATTTATCGGCGTAGGCTATCAGGATATCTTCGAGTAGAATAAGTTTAAGTGTATCTCCTGTATGGAATTCCCGAAATCTATCCAGATTGCCTGGTAAGCGGATAATTGCCAGTTTTCCATTGTTTAGCAGGCATGCCGCATGGATGTACCCCTGACTAATCGCGGCGTCGAATTGTTCCTCCTGGTTGATGGCGATTGGAGTGCAGATAGGAAATAGTTCTTTTTCAAAGATATCAACTGCCATCTTTCTTTCATGCGGATTCCAATCCTGGGGCTTGGTGATATGCATTCCACTACTAGCAAGTAGTGGGAAGATTTTATAACACACGCAGGCGTCTTGTTTTTCAACAACGGCTCTGATGTCTTCGAGTAGTTTGTTCAGGAGCAGGGATGGCGACGTGTCATCTGGCGTGTGGATGAGATTTCCTTCCTTTACACTCCGCATCAATCTGGCTACGCGGATCCTGAAAAAATCGTCGTAGTTAGAGCTTGTAATTGCCATGAATTTCAAACCCTCAAGGGGTTTCAGACTTTCACCCTCTTCCATAACCCTGGAATTGAACGCATTCCAGGAAAGCTCTCTCAGGAGATATCGCGATTCATCTTTCGTGAAAGCTTCCACATCAACCTCTATTGAGCTGAATTCCTAAGCACTACTCTCAAACCAAATAAATTTTCGAAGAGATCGGCCTTTTCGGACAAGCCAAGTTTTTCCATGGAAACGTCTCCGGCGTAGGTGGTAAGAATTGTCAGCTTGTTTTTGCCTGTTTTCAAATCGCTAATTACCACTGATTGCGTGTGCGATCTATCAAGCGCATCGGCAACTCTTAGAAGGGCCGCGAGTTCCTGTACAACTATGCGGCTTCGACGATCCAATTTCATGTAGAGGACATGTGAATTTCGAGGTTGCGCCCTGCGATGATAGCGGACTATGTGGCCGACAATTTCCTTATCGGCGGCTGAAAGGCCGAAAATATCCGAATTCTGGATTATATACTGACTGTGTTTGTGGTGGCTTGCCGCGGAAACGTAGATTCCAATATCGTGCAGTAGAGCCGCTGATTCCAGTAGTAGCCGGTCTTTTAAACCCAATTCAATGTTCAATTTATCATACAGCACAAGCGCTTGTTTCCTAACGAATTCGACGTGTTTCATATCGCTGTGATAGTGCTTTGCTATACTGCGCGATCCCGCTACTACCTGAGCGCTAAATATTTCCCTCAGTGCGCTGTGATCGGTGGCATAGTTTATCAGCAAACCCTGGCGGATATTTCCCGATGGAACAAAAATCTCATCCGTCTTTGTAGACTCGACAAATGTATCGAGAATTATCAGGGCCGGGTAGAGTAATTCAGCCTCGCTCCATGGAAGATTCAGGCGCTCAACTAGCTCATCTGGATTGTAGGATTCGATTTCTCTCACGAATTCCCTAAAGGCGGCGCGGGAGATAACGGCTATTTGCGGTGAGAGGGGATTCCCTAGCTGGGATGCCACCAGGCGAACATCGCTCCCCATTGCCACTAGCTTAGATATTTTGGAGAGACCAAGTTCGTGGGATATTCCTCCAATGCTTCTTGAAACATGATGCCTGAAGGATTCCCGCAAGCTGCCATCGACTTTGCTGTCGATCCTTTGCAGATATCTCAATGCCCCTATTGGCAGTGCATAGGAGGCCCTGACGCTCCCCTTTCTCAGTATCATCAGCTCGGTGTTTCCAGCCCCTACCTCGAGAATCATGGATTTGTGGCGCTTGAAGTCGGTGTAGATAGCCTCAAGGGGCCCTCGCACGGCAAGCCAGGTTAGTTGATTTGCTTCTACACCGTCGATTACTCTCACTTCGATTCCGGTTTGCAGAAGTACCCGGTCAATGAATATCTCACGATTCTCTGATTCGCGCAGCGCGCTGGTTCCAATGGCTACAATCCTGTCTACTTCGTAGGGCGCCATCAATTCCATGAAGCCATTGAGAATGGTTATCGCGTGATTCATAGTCTTGCGTTCTATGGATCTGCCGCGGAAAACATCCTGGCCGAGGGCAAGAGGACGTTCGGCGCTGTCCACCAGATTCCATTCACCCGTGGGTTTATTCTGTGCGATTAGTAGGCGAATAGCGCTGGAGCCGATGTCAATGACTGCTATAACCTTCTTTTTTTGCATACCTTAACCCCTGCAGTATGCGTAATAATGGCGAAGTTGAATACAGGAGTTCAAACCGGCAAAGGGAAGGCAGCCCGGATTGAGAGATTCGAATGAATGCAATACCGATGAAGAGCTAGTTGGCGATTCGGAAGTAATTGACGAGGAGGCGAGCTGGTTTGTGAGAAAGGGTGGGCCTGGTAAGGCTGCCGGTTTGGTGATACCTTGGGTTGTATGATACCAACGCGAGAAGACGCCCTGGCACTGTTTAAGCAGTACAATGAGAACGAGAGTCTTTATCGGCATGCCCTCTCCGTAGAGGCTGTGATGCGCCGTTTTGCGGCTGAATACGGCGAGGATGAAGATAAGTGGGGAATAATTGGACTGGTGCATGATTTAGACTGGGATAAGTGGCCGCAGGAGCATTGTTCAAAAACCAAGGAAATTTTGGAGGATAGGGGGTGGCCGGAAACTTGGATTCGAGCGGTGCTTTCACACGCTTGGGGTTTCGTGACTGATATCGAGCCTGAGCATGTAATGGAGAAGGTTTTATATGCGATTGACGAGCTCTGCGGCCTTGTTACGGCAACCGCGCTGATGAGGCCCTCACGGAGCCTTATGGATTTGAGCGCTTCTTCCGTAAAGAAAAAATGGAAGGACAAAGGCTTTGCCGCCGGAGTTAATCGAGAGGTTATCGACCGAGGAGCCATGATGCTTGGGATAGAGAGGACTGAATTGATTGAGAAGACAATTGAGGGGATGCGTGTGGTGGCTTCTGAGTTGGGATTGGGATAATTGGCTTAGGGGCCAATCACCGTTCCTATAAACTTCTTTCCTGCCAGAATAGCAGCCAAATTCTCGAAATCGGCTCCAGCCGCACAGATTATTTGGATTCCAGCTAAGGATGCTCGTTCGCTGGCAATTGGATCGAAGGGTATGTTGATTCCGGGCTGCCATTCCGAACCCGCAAGCTTCTTGTACTGATCCCAAGTTAATTCGGATATGGCCTTGGCGGATGTGTCTATCCTTGGATCCTTGTCGTGAATTTGGGAGATATTGCTTAGCATTATTATTCTATCCAACCCGAAACGCTCCGCGAGTATTACGGTATCGTAGTCAGTTGAGAAGCCGGGTTTCCAACCGGCCGCCACTAGCACTCTGCCGCTAAACGAGAAATTCCCACTGGGATCTGTAACTATGGGATCTGGGCAGAGCATCCCTAGCAGGCTTCGTACTAGCTCGGCATTGAGCCTTGTGGCCATCACGCCTATCCAGTCAAGCGCCTCGGAGGAACTATGCGGAGCCAGTTCTTTGAGTGCCTCCTGCCACTTTCTGGCGGCGCCTCCGCCACCGACAACAAAAATAGCGCTGAGCGAGGGGTCGCTCTTCAACCATGAATTGAAGAAGTCTAGGAAACTGCGGAGGTATGCTATATCAGGTTTGTCTGGCGCAACAATGGATCCTCCTATATCGAAAATGTGTAATCCACCCCGTCTACTCATGATTATAATCCTTATTGATAGTATGATAGCCCATGATGGGGATAAGAAGGGAACACCCTTGACGATGGCCCCCTATGAATAATGTAATGATGGGCGGGGGTTAGGATTTGATTCTTTATAATAAGAGCCGATTGCTTTGGAGTAGCGTTCTTCTCTTGATGGGCCGCGCTGTGTTTGCGCAGGAAATCGCACTGGATTATTTCGATTCCGTTTCCGAGCATTACAAATCGATACTGGATTATTCTGCTGATATAGTTATAACAAGGGGTAATACGGTTCAAACTGCAAGGCTTTGGTATAAGCAGCCAAATAAACTGCGTTTGGATTTTACCTCACCGCGAGGTATGGTGATGACTGTGGATGGGAACTCGCTTCAAGTGTGGGTTCCCGCAAACCAGGTGCTTTTTATTCAACCCTTGAGACGTGGCAGTCAGGCCCAGCTCGCAAGTATTTCCAGCTCCAGTGGGCTTGCACTGATTAAAAGGGATTACACACTATCCTATAATCCCGGGCCAGAGTTGGTGAATTTGGAACCAGGTTCCGAAATTAAGGTGGTGAAGCTTAAGGCGGAATGGAAAACAAGCGCCCAGGGTTTTAGAAGATTGGATTTGAGTATTGATTCGAACAAGCAAATACGCGAAGTGGTAGGTGTTACAACCACGAATGAGGAGATTATTTTTAGTTTCTCGAACCTATCGGTAAATCGTGGAATTCCTGATTCCAAATTTCAGTTTGACGCTCCGCCAACAGGCAGTATTATAGAGAATTTCCTATTCGATCCATGAAGAATTAGAGTATGAAGACAATTGGAGAAGTACTGAAAAGTGCGAGAGAAGAAAAGGGTATTACGATCGACCAGGCAGTTCATGAAACCAATATATCAAGAGAATTTATCGAGGCGTTAGAAAGCGAATCCTTTGATAAATTCCCGGCTGAAACCTATTTGATTGGCTTCTTGAAGAATTATTCCGGTTTTCTGGAACTAGATTCGGATAAGGCGGTTGGACTGTATCGGAGTTACATTCTGAGTTTGGAACCCACGCCGATCGAGGAGCTGATAGGACCGAAGAAGAACGTAGTTGCTCGCCGCTTCTTGATTTGGGGAGTGTTTGCCGTATTAGCCGTTCTTGCGGGTTTCTTTGGATTTCCATGGCTTATCGACGTGGTAGGGCAAGTTAGAGCCGGACGAACGGTAGCGATTGAGAATTCGGATGAAAAACTGCCAGCTAGGGAACTTCATCCGGAATCGCCGTTTTGGGAAGGGGTGGTTCGTTCCTCGGACGTTGTTGTACTTGAGGATACCGTAGAGGTCGCAACGGGAGGGGACGCTGGAACTGCTGAACTCCGTCTGGTGATAGGCGAGGTTGGCGATAGAATTCGAATAGATGGGGCGGAATTTGGAGAATGGCTGATGATGCTGGGAGAAGAAATCCATATCCCCAATAGCAGTGGGCAACCTGCCTGGCGAATTTATCTCAAGGACATAGGTTTGATTGGCGGTGGGGCAGTTATCGAGATTCAGGAAATTGCTTCGAAGAAGGGAGAGACAGATCTGCTTGCAGGATCGGCTAGGTTGTTTGATGGTGGGGATGAAGAGAGAATTCAGGTGTTGCGAGAGGGCGCTACAACCACGGAGGCCTTTGTTTTGGACATTGTGTTTCAAGATTTTTGCCTATTGCGCTATCAAGTAGATTCCAAGAAAGCCATAGAGTCCTATTACGGCGAGGGCGACAGTATCCGTTTGGATGTAACTTCGGGAGTTGCCCTTTGGGGTTCGAATGCGGGGGCGGTTAATGCGAAAATCGGGAACGAGGAATTGAAGCTTGGCAGAGATGGTGAAGTGTTCGTGTACTTGGTGAATTGGATAATAGATGAAATTCAAGGAACCTACGATTTATTTGCCGCTTCCGCTCGATGAGTTATGTGGAAGACGAGAGATGTAAGATTATTGCCGCTGTTATTGAGGTTGCTCCGGGCTTAGGCGAGGTATTTCGCCTGCGTGGAGGGTTAGATGAGATTCGAGGGGGCAATGGCTACTAACTTCGAATCCACCACGCCGCGGTGGCTTGAGGATTTGAATCCCCAGCAAAGACAGGCGGTTGAGCATGGCAGCCGGTCTCTTCTGATACTAGCAGGCGCCGGCTCCGGGAAAACACGTGTTATAGTATCCAGAATTGCTTGGATGGTGATTGAGAAGGGTTTCCATCCGTCCTCGATACTCGCTGTAACTTTCACAAACAGGGCTGCCATAGAGATGCGGGAGCGTTTAACCGCGATGGCGCCCGAGGCGAATGGAGTTATGATACGCACTTTTCATTCCTTTGGCGCCTGGCTGCTTCGGCGGAACGCCACTGCGGCGAAGCTATCTTCAAACTTCACAATATACGATGACGATGATCAGCTTTCCCTTCTGGCCCAGATTTTAGAGGGAACTCCGCGTCCCGAACTTCGTATGTGGGCCAATTTGATTTCAAGAGCCAAGGATAAGGGTTTGGGCTCTTCCGATGAGCTTTCTATAGTGTCGACTAGGCCGCTTTTCCCTGAGATATACCAGCGTTATGAGAAGCGGCTTCGAGAAATAGGGAACGCCGATTTTGGCGATTTGATACAGCTGCCGGTCTACTTGCTGCAAAATCGGCCGGAAATAAAGCGGAATCTCCAGCGGCAATTCCACGCTGTGCTGGTTGATGAATATCAAGATACCAATGTTGCCCAGGATAGGCTCTTAAGAGAATTGGTGGGCAAGAATGGCTGGGTTGCCGTAGTGGGCGACGATGATCAGTCCATCTACAAATTTAGGGGAGCCGAGGTTGGCAATGTACTTGATTTTCCAAATAATTTTCCAGACGCCAATGTGATTAGGCTCGAACAGAATTATCGTTCGAGCGGAACAATTCTGGACATTGCCTCGGCTGTGGTTGCCAACAATTCGAAGAGATTGGGGAAAACACTGTGGACGGATAAGGGAACCGGGAGCAAGGCCATTTTGGCTTATCTTGAGGATTACGAGGCGGAGGCCCGCTGGTGCGCGGAATTTGTCAATTCAAGCGATAATTTTGCCGAAAGTGCTATCCTGTATCGTACGAACGCGCAGTCACGCATTTTTGAAGATGTGTTTCGTCGTCAGAATATTCCATATCGCATAGTTGGAACCTTGAGTTTTTATCAGCGGGAGGAGGTTAAGGATGTTCTTGCCTATCTCGCCTGGATATCGAATTCGCACGACGAGGTGGCCTTTAGGCGCATTGCTAACAAGCCTCGGCGTGGTTTAGGTGTGCGCAGTGTGAAGAAGATAATTGAGCTGAGCATTGCAGAATATGGGGGCGACATGCTCATTGCCGCGGAAAATTTCGAGGGTAGAAAATCCGAGGCCGCAAAATCACTGGCAGCGCTTGCTAGACGGTATTGTGATTTTGATTGCTTTGAGCATCTAGGTTTTATGATTCAGGATTTGATAGGTGAGTCCGGCATACTTGAGCACTATAAGAGAATCGATAGCATCGAGAATACGCAGCGTACTTCGAATCTGGATGAACTTGTGAATGCGGCCGCGGAATATCCGGCAAATGCCGGGGGATTGGCGGCGTTCTTGGAGCTGGTTGAACTCGATCAGGCGGTGCTTGAAGAAGAGGAGGTAGATAGCAACCGTGTTACTCTTATCACGATGCACAATACCAAGGGATTGGAATTTGATAGGGTTGTTATTTCCGGCATGGAAGAGGGTTTATTCCCTCGCGGCGATGATGCGAGCGATGTCGAAGAACTGGAGGAGGAACGGCGCTTGTTCTATGTAGCGATTACCCGGGCTCGAAGGGAACTTGCTTTTACATGCTGTAGACGGCGTATGATTTGGGGTTACTATCAAGAAAGCGCACCATCCCGGTTTCTAGATGAGATTCCTCGGGAGAGAATTCATGTGGAAGGCGAGCCAAGTGGAACCGATTTCGATCCATGGCAAAAAGGGGCAAGGCTTTCTCATGAGCAGTACGGTGTTGGAGTGGTGCAAAATAGAATTTACAACCGCGGCCACACGGTTATAGTTGTACTTTTCGAATCGGGCCGCAGGGCCACATTTCTGCCGGAGTTTTCATCTCATCAGATGCAGTATCTTGGCGTTGGGGATGCCTAGTGCTGCCTGAGACTTTGTTCTCCAGCATTGCAGAGGAGTGATACTCGATGTACGGGCCTATGAACGCTAGGGAGAGGGCTCTCATTGCTAGGCTGCCGAGCATAGGACGCGCGCGCGGATACTACCTGTATGCGCTGGATGGGAGCCGCTGGCTCGACTGCTGGGTTGACGGCGGCCGGGCCTTACTGGGCCACCGCCCAAGAGGCGTTTCACACCGCCTGAAGAACGAAATTGATAGGGGTTTATACTCGCCTTATCCGAATAAGTGGCTGCGCCGCTTAGAAGCCGCCTTAATGCGTCTATTTCCAGGATATGCCCAGGCCCGGGTATATCAGAATTTCGAGCAGGCCATTTTGAGTCTAAATCTCGAAGAACGACCGATAGACCCGCTGGACTTAGGCGATGAACCAACCCCCGCGGTATTATGGGGCCGCCCGCTTCTGCCGGAACATCCCCGAACTGAGTATCTCTTCCCAATTCTACCCCTACCGGGTTTGAGTGAGGTTCAGCCGGTTTTAATAAGTACGGACAAGTTGTCCGCCGCGAATTCTCACCCCATATCCCCAGTGATTCTAGCGGCTCTTACCCGCAGTTGCGGCGCGCTTAGCTATTGGAAAGGAGCGAAAAACTTTGATAAGCGAAAACACATGTCAACCGTGAATTCTAATGAAGTTCAGTGGCCCAGCATCAACGCCTCCATGTGGAAATATAGAGGGCCATACCTCAGCTACTGCGGCAAGGCGGAAGAGTATGCTGAGTTATTCGAATATCTTTTTGTGCATAAAATACTGATCGCCCCTTCGCACAAGAGGCCATCGTTGCTTTTCCCGGGTGCGTCGCGGAAGGAAGTGATTCTGCTGGGGGCGGAGGAGCTAAGCAATGTATGATTCGGAGGTCCTTTCAATACTTGTCCGACTGATATGCTCGTTCGGAGCCGCATTCCTGGCAATTATGATTTGGAGAAAAACCCGAAACGGAGCTTGGGTTCTAGTGGTTCTGAGCGCTATATTCTTCTTTGTCGATGCCCTCTATGCCACATTGGTGATGATTGGTGTTGCTTCTTACAAGCTAGCGTTTCTAGGAGATGTGCCGATTTTGCAACTGATTCTGGCCGCAGCCCCCCATCTCTTCATGGCCGGAGGCTTTGCATTCTTTCTCTTCTCGCATCGCCGCTATTGACGAAAGGCGTCAATTTCGCAATTATGTCAACCGATAATTCCGGAGTCCACCTCGAGGCGGCAATGAAAACGATTTATGTGAAACCCAGAGAAGTGCAGCGAAAGTGGTACTTGATCGATGCGAATGACAAGGCCCTTGGGAGAGTGGCTTGCAAGGCCGCGGCCATTGTTCGCGGCAAACATCGGCCCTTCTATGTGCCCCACCATGAGATTGGTGATTACGTTATAATTGTCAATGCTGAGAAGGCTAGGCTCAGTGGCAGTAAATTTCAGAACAAGCTGTACTACCGGCACAGCGGATATCCTGGCGGTCTCAAAGTGGAGAGCTACGAAAAACTGATAGGCCGCCTGCCTAGCTCGCCCATGAAGAAGGCAGTTAGGGGTATGCTTCCTCGCGGACCTTTGGGAAACAAGCTCTATGGCAACGTAAAAATATATGCCGGCCAGGAGCATCCACACCAGGCCCAGCAGCCCGAAACCTTGGAACTTTAGGAGTAGTTGTGATTAAGGTACTTTCTAGCGGCATCGGTCGTCGTAAAACTTCAGTCGCGCGAGTATATGTCCGCGAAGGGGCTCCGGGCATCAGGATTAATGGCCGGAGTTTCGATGAATTCTTTAGAACGGACATTCTTAGGAAGCAGGTGAAACAGCCCCTTGCGATTACCTCGAACGATGGAAAGTTGAATATTCTCATCACGGTGAGGGGTGGTGGCGTCAATGGGCAGGCCGGCGCGACGCGGCATGGCATTGCCCGAGCACTCGCTGAACTCGACGAGACAAATCACCCCGCCTTGAAAGCCAACGGTTTTCTTACGCGGGATGCGCGCATGGTGGAGAGAAAGAAGTATGGCCGACCCGGCGCCAGGAAGAAATTTCAGTTTTCCAAACGTTAGCGTTGGCAGCATAGTATCTGAGCGAATCGGCCCTATCTTCCTACAACAGGTTGGCTTACGCATTGAGAACAGCGCCTGTTTGCCCGCGGTCGCCTCTGAATCCCGGACCGACGAGAACCCTAGTTAGCGTTGCGGGAGAATAAGATACGGTCGCTGTGCTAGGGTTAATACAGGGAACAAAACAACGATGACCCTCGGAGCTAGAAATTATATTGTGAGTGGTCGAGTCCAGGGAGTTGGTTACCGATGGTTCGTTATGCGCCAGGCAAATGCCTTGGGTGTCGCTGGCTGGGTTAGAAATCGGCGCGATGGAACCGTTGAGGTGTGGGCCGAGGGCAGAGAGGCGGCCTTGAACGAATTGGAGAGGGCATTAAGGAAGGGACCTCCAGGAGCCTTAGTCCGTGAGCTAAATGGCGGTTCGGTCATCTCCTCGGGCGCACATAGGGGCTTTGTAGTAAGATATTGAATAGTAATCAGCTTAGGGTATAATCACACTGCCATCGGGGGATTAGCTCAGTTGGCCAGAGCGGTTGGTTCGCAATCAACAGGTCGTCGGTTCGAATCCGATATCCTCCAAAACCGATAAACCCAAGTTCAAATTAAATCCAAGTTGCAAAGGCGGCAGCCGCGTGCCCGAGCAGAATTCCAGCTAGCTTTCGCTTATTGCCTGGTGGCGCAGGATGGCAGGAGAAAACCGGATTACTAGCTGTGAAAACCGGAAATAGTACTGCTCTTGATGCAGTAGAATGCATCTCGGCCGGCATATCTGCCGCGGCCCTCCAAATTGCCCTCTATTCGAAGTAGTTGATTGTACTTGGCAATCCTATCTGAGCGGCTCATCGAACCGGTTTTAATCTGACCAGTTTCAAGGGCAACTACCAAATCGGCAATCGTAGTGTCGGAGGTTTCACCTGAGCGGTGCGATATTATTGCAGTGTAACCCGCTCGCTTGGCCATCTCCACCGCCTCGTAGGTTTCCGTCAAAGTGCCGATTTGATTCACTTTGATCAGTATCGAATTGGCGATTCCCCTGTTGATGCCGTCTTTCAGGCGTTTGGTATTTGTTACGAATAGATCGTCGCCAACCAACTGAATTTTGTCGCCAAGTCTCTCGGTCAGCATTTTCCAGCCATCCCAATCGTCTTCATTCAGGCCATCCTCAATGGAGATAATAGGATAACGGCTACACCAGTCTGCCCAGTAGTCAATCATCTGAGCACTACTGAGTTTCTCTCCGGTAGACCACTTAAATGTGTAGATATAGGAACCATCAGGCTGTTTTTCGGAGAATTCCGAGGCAGCGGGATCTATGGCCAAAACCACATCCTCGCCGGTTCTAAGGCCGGCCTTGTCGACTGCCTTCATGATAAAATTCAGACTCTCTTCATTACTTTTGAAGTTCGGCGCAAAACCGCCCTCATCGCCAACGGCCGTCGAGAGTCCGGCTCCCTTTAGCAGTGCTTTGAGATTATGAAAAATTTCTGCTACCCACTGTATTGCCTGTTTAATTGAATCGGCGCCAACGGGCATAACCATGAATTCCTGAAAGTCGACTGAATTATCGGCGTGAGAACCGCCGTTAATGATGTTAGCCATCGGCACAGGGAGTATAGATGCGTGGAAGGTGCCGAGATACTCGTATAATTCAATCTCAAGATACTGAGCGGCAGCCTTTGCCACCGCCATCGATACGCCCAGTATCGCGTTGGCTCCGAGCCTACTCTTATTCTCTGTTCCATCGAGTTCAATCAGGGTTCTATCCACATTTATCTGCTCAAGCCCTGACAAACCGCTTACCGCATCCGCGATGACGGTGTTAACATTTTCAACCGCTTTTAGAACGCCCTTCCCCAAATAGCGCTTTACATCGCCGTCCCTAAGCTCAACAGCCTCATGTATGCCAGTAGAGGCCCCAGATGGCACTGCCGCGCGTCCAAAGGCTCCACTAGCTAGCATCACGTCAACCTCGATAGTTGGATTTCCACGAGAGTCGAGTATTTCTCTTGCTTCTACGTTCTCAATCGTATCCAAAATTATTACTCCTTAATCGTTCCTATCACCAATCCTCATCAAATATCCTTTTTTACCGATTTGGGTCAAGCGTCTTATAGACGGCTCCGTGGACAGGATCCTTGGCATTACTGCAAACCGCGACCAAGAGCCGTCATATGGCGTTTAGATTGAGCAGCGAGGGATATCTCAGCTTTTCCGTTAGTAAGGAGCTGCCGCAAAACGCCTTCCGCCAACATCTATCAAAGCCCCAAGGAATTCAGGAATTCAGCAGACATTTTTCTTCCATGCGTATGGGCTCAACCCTGTTGTGTATTTTTTCTAGTTCCAGCATTACTTGGTTTACAAGATAGTTCTTTAGATTCTCCCCTTCGGGCATCAGTGTCTTCATTTTCGCTCTATAGTGCCGCCCGTTCACGATATCCGAGCAAGTTAGTATCATTAAATCTCTTGTCAGTTCATCCTGAGACATATCGCCGCTTCTATTGACTGGGAGCAAATTTCCGTTTATTCCCATGAAGACAATGTTGTCGAAGGTTTTCACGTAAGAACCAATTTCCCTAACTCCCTTTTTGGAGCTAGGATCCCAAGGCCGATATCGTGTTCCGGAGGGAAAGACCACAATGATTCGGCCATTACGCTTTCGGAAAATCATCTCCCTCATGGCTGCATGGTTTATTCTTACACTTTTTTTTCTAACCGCAGCGATTTTTTTTGGATCGGTAATACTATCCAAGGTTTTACTAGGGTATATTATTATTGTATCGTACGATCTGGAAAACACTGCAATACTAGGAAGAGTTTCGCTCAATTTCATTCCCCGAATAGGAAGCAGAGATTCAGCGATTTCAGGCCCTAGCTTTTCATTCCTTTCGATAAACCTGAAGAGCACTGGGAAGTCGAAATTGCTGTAGTGCTCAGCCATAATTATACAAGATTCTCCAGCCAAGCTCCGGCGTCTTAGCTCAATAAGAACCTCACTGTTGTCTATCCGGCTTCCAGGGAGGGCAAGTGCGTCAACAAACCCACCAATCCATTTCCGATTAGTTTTGCAGCCTACCTGATAGACGTTTTCAGGTATGAATGCATAATTGCCCTTCAAATTGGATTCGTATAATGGAAGCTGTGGCATAAGTCCCGAAACTTTCACCAAAGCATTGTGCTATAGTTTCCATTCAATTGGTAGTGACGGTTATCATGTTTACCTGATTATCGATGCCATTTCTCCCCAACCATTTCGTGCTGTTCTCGGATTTTGGGGATCGATTATTTCCTTCCCGTTTAGGACATATCGGTAGTGCCTTGCTCCATCGGGAAGCGCTAGGATGACTGAATATATGCCTGGATATACTGGCGATTCGGGCATGGGCGTTATAAACGGATCCCAGCGGTTAAAATCGCCCACCAGAGAAACAGTGCTTTCCGAGGCAGCCCGGTGAGTGAAGCGGGTACGGCCATCGCTTAGAAGCTTGACTCCAGGTGCCGGCGGGGCACCCGAACCATACTCCAATACAAAATAAGACACCAATAAGCGGCGGCTATCCCTCTCTGTTCCTGTGTTTGGATCGGTGGTCCAAAGGCCGTCTACTATTAGTCTATAGCGAATTTTTGGCTCGCTTTCGGGCAGGGGTAGGGAGAGCACGAAAATTCCATGCTTGTTTTTCCGATATCTGTGGAGGATTCGGTAGTCCTCATGTTCCATAGCGAGAGCGACGCTTTGAGTTATCAAGGGGGCTGCATAGCTTAGCAAGATATTGCTGCCCATCACTCGTGGGGCAGCGGCATGTTCGATGCTGGTGATTTCAAGGTGCAATTCAGTACTTAGCGGCTCGCAGAAAATCGAAGTGGGCCCAACGAGTATCATCAACAGGAGCACGCTTGCTCTTTCTCCTAGTTTTCCCATTATTCCCCACTGCATCATTTTCGGCTAGCATTTAACTTACTTGAGCTATCCCATAGTTCAATAGGACATTTTTGTGCCGATACTTTGTCATAAGGTGCCCTAGGATGCCTACGCGAGAAGAGATTGATAGACTTGAAGATGTAGTCAATAAGTTAGGCGATGAACCACGTGTGCTCGCTGAACTTGACGGAGCTAGCGAAGAGGCTGCGTCTTCAGCGTTCGCTGAGCCCGATGGATCTCGAGAACTGACCAAACCAGGGGAAATGGACGGCAGTGAGGATGAAGTACCGGCAGATTTCGCGGGTAGCGAGCTTCCTCCGGAAGATGAGGGCATGGCTGATGCCGGCGAGTTCAGTTTTCCTACCGATGCAGGATTAGCAGGGGACTTAGGCAGCGATTTTGATTCCATAACCCCGCCTGAACGCTTCGAAAATCAAGAGCAATCAAGAGAGCCGGAAGACATAGAATCGGAGGCAGACGAAGTAGGAAGAACGGACAGAGATTCTGGTTTTGCTGCAAGTCCGGATTTGAATTTTGGTGAGGAACTCATTCTGGATGAGGAGATAAGTTCAACCGAACGGACTTCGAGCGAAATTTCTAAGCCCGATACAGCACAAGAAAATGGAGATGAGACAGAATACTCGTTAGAGGATTTTGGCGACGGCTACGATTACTCCGGCGAGGACGATAAGGTAACTGATACCGCTGCCGTGAGACGCGTGGATGCCCAAGACGAGGATTGGCCGTTTCCGCTGAAGGAGAGTCACTACACCGCAATTCAACAAACTCTGGCGAATCTCCCGCGAAATCTAAAACTGGCAATTGAAGAAACGCTGGCCGATAAGCGCATTGCCCCGAAGGACTTACAGCCTCTAATAGATGCTTTAATAAGAGGAGCGAGCCCAAGGTTACTTGTAAACAGGCTGTGGAGAATCACAAGGCGAAGAATTGCGCTCCCTAAAGGCTATGAGAAGCTTTCCGGGAAATTGCTGGTGCAAAAAAGGGCCTCGCTGCCTTATCGCCTAAGCAGAGAGGGATGGCCGGTAGTTCGGTTGATTCTCTTGATAATTGCCATTACTTGGATGCTTGGAGCTGCTGCTTTCATGTGGGTGTACCGCCCATTGATGGCGAAGCGCATTTACGACATGGGCCTGGCGGCAATCAGTGTCGACGATGTCGATAACGCTATTTCCCATTTTTATGACGCTTGGTACGGTTGGCCCCTATTCACCCCTGAAGGAGCAGATAGAATCGCTGATTCGCAGATTGTTGTAAAGGGTTGGAAAAACAAGCAGAAATGGCTGGAATACGCTGCGGCTTTTCAGGTAAGGAAGTACTGGGAAACGGCCGAGCTATTCTACGAGGGATACCTTGAGTTCAAACCCGATGATAAGGATGTAAGATTGAAATACGCGGGTTATCTTTCCGGTGTAATGGGAAAACATGAGAAGGCGGTTTCAGTGGTGGAAGAGGCGCCAAGCACTGGGCGACGGAAGTGGGATAGGGAATATACGCTAGCAGCCGGAGATATCTATCTAGATTGGGCCCAAGACGATCCTACTAAATATGAGGAGGCTCGTTTTCGCTATGCGAAAGTTTTGGAGACATTCCGAAATGATGAGAGGGCCTATCTCTCCATGATGAATTATCACCTTCGTCTATCTGATGAAGAGGGCATTGCTCTCCTATTGCCCGTCTTCGAAAAGGAAGTGCCTGGTAAAACCGATGCGCCGGAGCTAGCGGCAACGGTGTATGCGGGTTTAGCCGAGTATTTACTTGCCAGAGGCAATAACAGAGAGTCAAAACGATTCATAGAACTCGCGCGCGCTGCCAATCCTCTCGCGCCCGAAGCATCCTTCATCGATGCAATGTATTGGCGCATTATCGGAGATGAGGAGCGTGAATACCAGGCTTATAAGATGACTTTGTCCAATCTCGATGCCCGTGAATCCTCTAGCCGAAATGATCTGAGAATGAGAATTCTCACGCTGGGGGGCGTGGGCAGAATTCAGGCAGCAAATGGCGAACCTCGAACCGCTATGGTGAGCTACGATAAGGCCCTGGACTTGTTTGAAGATGCACGCGAAAGGAACCAACTTGGAGCCCTCCCTGAATATGGACGGCTGTACTTGGAGCAAGGCAAAATCATGTATCATGGTTTTGGTTCCAGTAGCGATCTGAAACTTTCCCTCAACGAAGAAATCTTGGCTGAGGGAACTAGCAGATATGCTGAGCTTGCACAGGCCGAAAGATACTTCAATATGGCAGAAGAAATCTTTAATAGCGGCGGGGGTAGTGGTTTGCCGCCGGAGATTCTCTATCTCCGTTCGTACATACGATACGTTCTTGGTTTGGAAGGGGCATTGCTGGACTTTCACAAGGTAGCCAAATATGAACCCACGAATTACGAGGCTAGGTTGGCGCTCGCAACTGCCCTGCTGGTTAATGGCGACTTCGAAACCTCCCGCAATCAATATATCAAAACTCTTGAGCTGCTGGATGAAGAATCGCGTGAATTCGATGGTATATCGGATCTGGCCGAACAGCGGGAGAATGCCGAATTGCTGATAAGATATGTCCTTGTTTGGAATAATCTGGGCGTCAGCAGGGCTCGTTCGGCTTCGCGAGGAGAAGGGGATGAGGACTATGCAGGGGCTCTAAGCGCATTTATCATGGCTTCCACATATCTGGATGAGGTTGATAGCAGTATGCATGCGCTAAATGCCCGCGGTTTGACAGGGGTTCGTGGTTCGGAGCAAGAACGAATCGTCTCGGTAAAGAACGGACGCAAATTGCTACTTGATGAGACCGCCTATCCCTATGTGAATCGATTACGCTTGCTGGGTATCGAAAAGCCCGAAGCGGATGGAACCAACTATCTTTTCTATCCCGACATTCCCTCTAGTCTACTGCCCTAGTTTTCGCCCTGTTCTATCTCATAAGATGCTTTGCGCATGAAAGAAAGCTGGCAGTATGAAGAGATGGTTGCCGGCGGCGTGCTCAAACTTCAAGCATCCAATCGTATTTATCCCTCACAGCGCCGTACTGTATTCCCTTTAGCTCCTTAAGAAAATGCATTGCTACAGAGTTCTCTTCGAGACTGGAGAATTCCTGTTTTCTTCCCAAATGGGTGAGCGAACTTAGGGGAGTAACTCCGGCGGCGGTACCAGTTACAAAGCACTCCACTGCATCGCTTAATACATCATCTAACAGCACATCGCCCTCTATCATATCCAAACCCACTTCTCTTGCAATAACGATGATGGATTCTCTGGTGACACCGGGAAGAATGGTGTCTCCTATCGCCGGGGTTACTAGGCGGCCGCCGGGGAATAGAGCAAAAAAGTTGCTCGACGATCCCTCTTCGATATAATGCCGATTCGCGGCATCGAGAAATATGGCTTCAATGTAGCCATCGTCGATGGCCTCGGCCTTTGCAAGGATGGATGTAACATAGTTAGCTGATGCTTTGATTTGTCCAATCCCATTGTGTGTTGCACGAGTTCGTTTTGAAGTCACCGCATCGTTAGTTCCTGGCGTAAAATACTGCGAAACCGTAGTACAAACAGTAATTACCCAGGGTAGGTAAGACAGGTTTATGCCTATCCCCCCCTCCGAATATGAGAATGGCCGTATGTAAACAGCATCGCCGTTCTGCCAGAAGTCTTTTTCCCAGACTGGATTATATTTGGGAGTGAATCCAATGGCAGCATTTCGTCTTACCGTCTCTTTCATTGCGTTCAACAGCAGCTTCTCATCAATAGGCGGCATTCTAAGTCCCTTCATAGAATCTGCCATGCGAGCGCAGTTGCGATCGGGCCGAAACATTTTCAATGACCCATCTGGCTGTGGGAAGGCCTTAAGACCTTCAAAACAACTAAGTCCGTATTGGGTTGAGTAGTTCACGAGAGGTAAGTGCGGTAGGCTGTTGCGACTATCCACCAGAGCAGTATACTCCTCGTCGCTCATAGCCCTTTCTTTCTCCAACGTATGGTGCGCCTGCTCTATGTATTCTTCTTCCCAGGTTTTGCCATTAAAGCGAGCCTGGTGAATCCATGGGTACACTGATAGTTTAAACGCCACCTTGCCACCTCTTAATCCTTGGGTTAACTTTCATAGTATGGTGGTTTGTTCTAATAGTCGAGACCCAAGCGGAACTATAAGACATGGTTGAAAATGCGATTATCATGGCTGGAGGTTCCGGCAAACGACTCTGGCCCGCGTCCTTGGATAACAAGCCCAAGCAGTTCCTAAAAGTGAATGGGAAGACAAGCCTATTTCAGGAGACCCTAAAGCTGGCCTTTCACCTAGGAGTTCCAGGCTGTGTTTACGTCGTAACTCAGCAAAGCCATGTAGAGGCCGTGATAAGGGAATGCCAAGCCCTAAGCGCCGATTCACGTTCCAGGCTTGCAATACTGGCGGAACCGATCGCAAGGAATACTGCGCCCGCTCTTGGTCTCGCGGCATCTAGGATGCTGCTGGATGAACGGGGTAAACAGACATGTCTCGTAATGGCCGCGGATCACATTATCTCACCGCCCGATGAGTTTTCCAACTCCGTCAGCATCGCTTCGATCGAAGCTGAAAGGGGCTTCATTGTCCTCTACGGCATAGCGCCATTGACTCCCGCCACAGGCTATGGCTACATAGAAATAGTCGCCCTTCTCAATGGAACCAGAACTTCCCGTTCCCCTCGCTTAGAATTCTCCGAAACCAGCTTCTCACAGTGTTCCAAGGTGGAAGCTTTTCATGAAAAACCCGATGTTAAAACCGCAAGGGGATATCTATCTTCCGGCCGCCATTTCTGGAATGCCGGGATTTTCACATATAGAAACGATGTATTTCTTCGCGAATTGAACCTGCATGCTGGAACAATAGGCAAATTGTTTAACCAACCAAATGAGAAGTGGTTCAATAAACGGAACTCAGGAGGAATAGTCATATACGAACCCGCGGAAGAATTGCGATTGCTTTACACCCCCTGCCCGAATATCTCGATTGATTACGCAATTATGGAAAAAACGGAGAAGAGTCGAATGCTGAGGGCCAATTTCGAGTGGAATGATGTGGGCAGTTGGGATGTCATTGCAGAACTGAATCCTTCACCCAAGGCGCTTGTATACTCGCATCGATCCTCGAACAACTTCGTATACTCCGAATTCCCTGTGGCTCTCTGCGGGGTAGAGAACCTAATTGTGACTGTGGCGAATAACAGGGTTTTGATATGCAAAAAGGGAATGAGCCAGCTCGTCAAAGAAGCGGCCCTGGAAGACTCGAAAAAAGCATAAGCTCCTTTGCTCACCTTAAGCAATATGCGGGTTCCCGCAGTAGCTATTGCCAAAGAACAAAATAACTAACAACCGCTAATCGCTTCGGCGTGAGGGCGCCAACCAACTTCAGCATGAATAGACCGTAGTACGATCATTCTGGAAGGCAATCTAGCATTGGCGTAAAACATCTAGTATTGGGTCAAATCGGACGTGTTCGACGAATCTTACACTGTGGATTTCAAGCAATATGCGGATTCCCTCGGTAACTACATTTGAAGCTAATTACTGTAGGAGGTGTGGCGATGAACAATCTGAATTCCATCATTCTGGAAGGCAATCTAACAAAGGATCCATTGATGGATAAAACTCCAAAGGGAACCGCGGTATGCAATTTTGTGATTGCGACGAATCGTTTTTATAAAACCGAAGAGGGACGACAAAGCGAAGTGGGCTACTTCGATGTCGAGGTTTGGTCACGACTCGCGGAAACTTGTTCGGAATACCTGAGCAAGGGCCGTGGTGTTCGGGTGGTTGGGCGATTAAAGCAAGATCGGTGGACAAACTCCGAGGGCGAACCCCGTTCCCGTATTCGAATCGTTGGTGAGCATGTGGAATTCTTGGGAAGTCCTAGGAAGAGTGGAGCTGGAGAATCAGCAAAGCAAAGAAAAGCGAATGAAGTGACCGAAACCGAGAATGCGGCCGCCAATACAGAGGAGAAGGAAACAGTACCGGCTTATTAGAATTCGGTAAAGGAGAAATCAAACCCCTTTCGTTTCAATTTGCTTTTTCGGGAGGGGAGGTTGAGAACGGCCTCCACCTCTCTGACTTACTTTTAGGCATCGAAGTGAATTTAATTCCACAGCTACTACAAAACTGTAAATAAATCTGTGTCTATGATGAAGAGGGAGCTTAGAATTGGACAAAGAAACTTTCAATGAACTGGCCGACAAGCTGGCCATGAATCTCAAGGAGTGAAGAAGATGTCTCGGAAATGGCCCGGATGCTCGCCAAGGTAGCGATAGAGCGTGTCTTGGAAACTGAAATAGAAGAGCATTTGGGAGAGAAATCGAATGGCCGGCGAAAGAACGGGAACTCCCGAAACGGCTACTCTCCAAAGACTCTGAAAACAGACACAGTCGAAATTCCACTTGAGATTCCCGAGACAGGAACGCTGACTTCGAGCCGCAGTTGGCGAAAAAGAACCAGCGTCGCAGCAATGATCTGGATAGCAAGATCCTCATCCCTATACGCAAGGGGAATGACAACCCGGGATATCACTGAC